>Ga0180007_10000089_pt1 | contig 161507 bp, 136 predicted proteins | sample MM_PC_MetaG_FD_121122 | JGI IMG/M metagenome (GOLD analysis project Ga0180007, IMG submission 121122) | Groundwater microbial communities from the Aspo Hard Rock Laboratory (HRL) deep subsurface site, Sweden - MM_PC_MetaG | ecosystem: Environmental > Aquatic > Deep subsurface > Groundwater...
GACGTATATTTTCGTGCGGCATCTTGTAATTGTTTTTTTTCATCAACAGTCAATAAAACATTATATGGGCTTTTTCTCGGCATAATGACCTCCTATTTTAAGAAGTTTATTATGCCAGATGTTAGTAATTAAAGCAACAATAATACGTCATCGTATTTATGCAACTGTGTACTAAGTTTTTCTGCGGAGAGACAGGGATTCGAACCCTGGGTACCCTGAAAGATACAACGGTTTTCGAGACCGCCCCGTTCAGCCGCTCCGGCATCTCTCCTACAGGTTTTTAAATGACCCGCACAATATAATATTTGACGGTTCAAATCAAATATTATCTGTCGGGTGTTATCGTTATTTTACCGCCTATATTTTTTGTGCCGATATGGGATATCAGATTCATAATCAACGCCGCTGTCATCCGGATTCTGATCGTTCAGTTCAATGGATTGACTGTCAGGTTTGTAATTGTAACCACTCTGTTTGTCAGAAGGCAAAAAGGGCCTTATGGTGAACTGGCCGTAATGATCGACATTGAAGCTATACTTGCCTTCATCATCAGTTGTTTGAAAGGAATATAACTCGTCCCCGGTTATACTGACTTGGATTCCCTTTTAATGACTCACTCATAAAGGCTGTCAAGCAACTCCCTGTATTTTTGTTCCACAACTGAACGCCGCACCTTCAGGGTAGGCGTAAGTTCGCCGGTCTCCACCTGAAACGGATGAGGCGTTATGATGAATTTTTTGATCGTCTCAAAACGGGCCAGCCTGCTGTTGGTTTGATCCACATGGTTTTGAATGTCATTTTTCAAATCCTCGCGGCTCGTTATCTGCTCGAATGACAGATCGCCGCAACCGTTTTTTTTCGCCCATACGCTCACATGATCCACAGACAAAGAAATCAGCGCTGTCAGATATTTTCTCCTGTCGTCATGTACCATGGCCAGTTCAATCATTGGATGGTTCATCAGCAGTTTTCAGTTCCACACCCGGCAAGGTGCGGCCCACCGAACCGAAACGATAGGCGTCCGGTGAACACAGGGTGCAGAAGCATGACGTCTCGGTCTGCCCGTATCCTTCCAGATCGTCCAGAATCCGGGTGATGTCGTCCACATATGCAGCCGTTATCCCCCGCTGAATACGCATGAACTGACCGGAAACACGTTCCCCCACATGGGCAAGCGGAAGGAAGAACATCATGATGTTACCCAACTGATCATCTGTAATCAATTGGCCGGTTAGCGTCACCTGCGCCAGTACGTTTTTATGGCTGAGGCACGCGCCTTTGGGAGGTCCGGTCGTACCGGAGGTGTAGATGATAATTGCGATATCGTCCGGCTGGATTTTATTTTCAACATCACCGATGACACCGGGAGATGCAGCAAGGGTTTCTGCCCCTCTGTTTTCAAGCGCTTCAAGGCTGATGCTATTTTCTTCATCCAGTTCATCATCCCAGCAGATCAGCCATTTTAAATCCGGAAGTTCATGCAGGTGCGGTTTCAGCTTTTCCATCTGTGCCCGGTTTTCCACAAACAAAACGCTTGATCCGGAAGTAGCTGTTTACATGAAATTAAGGCTTGCCTTAATTTTTTCCGGAAATGCTTTACTACTCACCGTAATTTTTTGCACCCATTGATCTTCGCGTCCGGTATTAAATTTATTCCCCGGAAACGCCTCCTCCGCCAAGCACCCTATACATGATCACACGGTTTACGAGTCTGAGAAGTCTTGCATCAATCATGGCTTGCTGGGCACTGTATAATGAACGCTGGGCATCGAGGACAGTGAGGTAACTGTCTATCCCCTTTTTGTATCGCATATCGGAAAGCCGATAACTTTCATCTGTTGCCTCAAGAAGGGCTTGTTGGGCTTCGATCTGGTCATCCACTGTTCCGCTTTGCGCCAGGGCATCGGCCACTTCCCTGAAGGCGGTCTGGATGGTTTTTTCATAATTGGCTACGGCAATATCACGTTCGATTTCAGCAGCTTTGAGATTGGCCCTGTTTCGGCCTGCATTGAAAATGGGTATCGTGATTTGTGGCATAAAACTCCATGCCGGAGCGTCATCAAACAGAGTCTTCAGTTCATCACTTGCGGTACCATAGGTTCCGGTGAGGGTAATACGGGGAAAGAACGCTGCCCGGGCAGCACCGATATTGGCGTTTACCGCTTTGAGCTGATTCTCTGCGGCCATGACATCCGGTCGGTTCAACAGTATCGAGGAAGGCATGTCAGGGGTCAGTTTTCTTATCGTGCGGTTCTCACTGTCGATGATTTTAAGATCATCCGGCAGGAATTCTTTGGAAACCGGGCAGCCCAAAAGAAGTGAAAGGGCATTCTCATCCTGGGCCACCTTGCCCGTGAAGCGCGCAATATCCAGTCTTGCCGCTTCCATCCGGGTCTGAGCCTGGCGGAGGTCCAGTTCCGAGGAGGCCCCCACATTGAACCTTTGTTTGATCATATCATATGACGCCTGCTGGGATTGCCAGGTGTCATTGGCGAGCTTGAGTTTTTCCCTGTCTGCCGCAAGTGTCAACCAGGTTCCTGCCACTTCCGATACCAGACTGATCTGGGTGCTTACCCTGGCCTGTTCGGTAGCTAAAAACTGTTCAAGTGCCTTGGCCTTCAGACTTTGAATCCGTCCAAAGAAATCAAGCTCATATGAGCTGATACCCACGTTCAGATTATACTGACGCGCAATCATGGAATCACCTGTGGAAGACAGGCTCTCCGGTATTCTCTGGGCGCTTTCAGATGCCAGGGCATTTAAACCGGGCATTTGTTCCGATCGCTGGATTCGGTAAAGCGCCTGCATTTTTTCAATATTCAGACAGGCTGCGCGAAGGTCCCTGTTATTGGAGAGAGCCAGTTCAAGGACGTTTTGAAGCTGGTCATTTATAAAAAATGCCTTCCACGGAATGCTGGCGGCGGTTTTTTCATCTTTTCCGGCGTTATTGTTCTTATAGGCCTCTCCTTCAGGCCAGACGTCAGCCACGGGCAGCTCAGGGTGTTTGTATTCCGGAGCAAGACTGCATCCCGGACCGGTCAGGGGCAGGGCCAAAAGCAGGATAACGCATATCAAACCATTTTTGTTCATTGGAATCGTTCCTCCACGAAAAACAGGGAATTTATTCATGATGATCAGGCTTTTTTGCCTTAAAAATTTGTCTTACAATCACAAAAAACAGCGGGACAAAGAAAATAGCCAGGAAGGTTGCTGAAAACATTCCGCCCATCACGCCTGTCCCGATGGCGTTCTGGCTTCCTGAGCCTGCGCCTGTTGAGGTTGCCAGGGGAAGCACGCCCAGGATAAAAGCCAGTGATGTCATAAGGATGGGTCTTAAGCGCCTTCTGACAGCCTCCAGTGTGGCCGTAATCAGTGGAACATTTTTTTCCATTTGCGCCTTGGCGAATTCCACTATCAGAATGGCATTTTTGGCGGAAAGGCCAATCGTCGTCAAAAGACCGACCTGAAAATAGACATCATTGGACAGCCCCCTGAAGGTCGCAGCAGTGAGCGCACCGATAATTCCCAAGGGGACGACGAGCATGACCGAAAAAGGAATGGCCCAGCTTTCATAAAGTGCGGCCAGGCAGAGGAAGACAACCAAAAGTGAAATAGCATAAAGAGCGGGAGCCTGTGAACCGGACATTTTTTCCTGGTATGAAATACCTGTCCACTCATAACCGATGCCTGGCGGCAGATTCGCTGCCATATCTTCCATGACTTTCATGGCCTCACCGGAACTTCTTCCCGGTGCGGCTTGCCCGGTAATTTCACGTGAAGGCATGCCGTTGAATCTTTCGAGACGAGGAGACCCATAGGTCCAGTGAGCGGATGTAAAGGCGGAGAAGGGGACCATTTCTTCTCTGTTGTTCCGCACATGCCAGGCGCTCATGTCATCAGGATTCATTCTGAACGGCGCATCTGCCATTACATAAACTTTTTTCACACGCCCCTTGTCGACAAAATCATTGATATAGGAGCCGCCCCAGGCGCTTGTTAACGTATCATTGATGTCCGTGATGGACACGCCTAAAGCCCCTGCTTTTTGAAAATCGATATCGAGTTTGTATTCGGGAGTGTCGTCCTGACCATTGGGCCGGACAGCCATGACCAGAGGGTTCTGTGAGGCCATGCCAAGAAGCTGGTTTCTGGCTTCGATCAGTTTTTCGTGTCCCAGACCTGCTCTATCCTGAAGTTGAAAGTCAAATCCTGTGGCATGCCCCAGCTCCATGACCGCTGGCGGCGGAAAAGCGAAAATCATGGCATCTTTTACCCGGGAGAGGGCTCCCATGGCTTTTCCTGCAACTGCTTTGACTTTGAGATCAGGCCTTTTTCTTTCATCCCAGTCTCTTAGCTGGACAAATGCGATCCCGGTGTTCTGACCGCGGCCGGCAAAGCTGAAACCGGCAACCGTAAAAAGGGATTTTACAGCTTCATGCTGCTCATCAAGGAAATGGTCTTCCACCTGTTCCAGAACTTTTATTGTCCGTTCCTGGGTGGCGCCCACAGGAAGCTGGATCATGGAAAACAACATACCCTGATCTTCATCCGGCAGAAAGGAGGTGGGCATTCTTAAGAAGAGATACGCCATTCCCGCTAAAATTAACAGGTAAATGACCATATACCGTTTGGAGGAAAAAAGTATCCGTTTGACTGCAGACTGATAGAGAATGTTGCTCTTGTCAAACCATCGGTTGAAGCGTTTGAAAAAAAATGAAAACCAGGCCTTTTCCGAAATGGTGTGCCCTTTATCAACCGGTCTGAGCATGGTGGCACATAGCGCCGGAGTCAAAATCAGTGCCACGATAACGGATAAAACCATTGCAGAAACAATGGTGATTGAGAACTGGCGGTAGATCACTCCGGTGGAACCGCCAAAAAATGCCATGGGAACAAACACAGCCGATAAGACCAACGCGATTCCGATGAGTGCTCCCGTAATCTGATCCATTGATTTTCTTGTGGCTTCTTTTGGGGGGAGTCCCTCTTCTGACATGATACGCTCCACATTTTCAACAACGACGATCGCATCATCCACCAGAAGACCGATGGCAAGGACCATGGCAAACATGGTAAGCGTATTGATGGAAAATCCAAAGGCTTCAAGAACGGCAAACGTTCCCAGAAGCACAACAGGTACCGCAATGGTAGGAATGAGCGTGGCCCTGAAACTCTGAAGGAACAGATACATGACGAGAAAAACCAGTAAGATGGCTTCCCCAAGAGTTTTGATAACTTCCTCGATGGAAATTCTAATGAAGGGGGTTGTGTCATATGCAAAAACCGTCTTCATACCCGTGGGGAAGAACTCAGACAGTGCATCGAGTTTGGATTTAATCGTATCTGCAGTTTCAAGCGCATTGGCATTGGATGCAAGCTTGATGGCAATACCTGCGGCAGGGTTTCTGTTGAATCGGGCCATGGTTTCATAGTTTTCACTGCCAAGCTCTATTCGTGACACATCCTCCAGGTGAACGGTTGAACCATCCGGATTTATTTTAAGGAGAATTTTTCCGAATTCTTCGGGTGTCCTTAAGAGGGTTTGGGAGGTGATCGTGGCATTCAGTTGCTGGCCTTCGACAGCAGGTGTTCCTCCCAGTTGACCTGCAGAAACCTGAATGTTCTGGATACGGATAGCGGATTTCACATCAAATGGGGTGAGATTGAAACTTTTCAGTTTTATCGGATCAATCCAGATGCGCATGGCATATGGAGAACCGAACAACAACACCTCTCCCACACCCGGAAGGCGGCTTACGATATCCTGAATGTTGGCGGCCACATAATCACAGAGATCATACCTGTTCATACTGCCGTCTTCAGAAACAAATCCGACGACCATCAGAAAGTTTCTTGTGGATTTCGCAACCTGAATGCCCTGTTGCTGGACCACTTGCGGCAAAAGGGGCATTGCCAGCTGCAATTTGTTCTGAACCTGAACCTGGGCGATGTTAGGGTCGGTTCCTGCGTCAAACGTCAGTGTAATTGACGACGAGCCTGACGAATCGCTAGTGGAAGAAATATAATTCAGATGATCGATGCCGTTCATCTTCTGCTCGATGATCTGTGTGACCGTATTTTCGAGAGTTCGCGCAGATGCACCGGGATACCTGGCCGTGATGGTGATTTCAGGTGGTGCAATGGCCGGATACTGGGCAACCGGGAGATTTTTGATGGCCAGCAAACCGGCAAGCATGATGATGATTGCGATTACCCATGCAAAGATGGGCCGGTTGATAAAAAAATGAGACATAATGCTTCTCCTCTACTTTTCAGCTCCGGATGGTGATTGCGTATGGGATGTCCCACTGTTTCTTTCAGCTGCACGTTCTTCTGCTCCGAAAAGCATTGTTTTGACCGGGCTGCCAGGACGGATTTTTTGAAGACCTTCCACGATGACCTTGTCTCCTTCAGTCAGGCCGTCGCTCACCAGCCAGCTGTTACCGACCGCACGGTCGATCTGAAGCTCTCTGGTCTGGGCCATATCCGAGGTATCCACAATCATGGCAACGGCTATGCCTTTGGCGTTCCGGGTCACGCAACGCTGGGGAACAAGAATGGCGTTTTCGTTTACGCCTTCCTCTACCAGTGCACGGACAAACATTCCGGGCAAGAGGGTCAGTTCAGGATTCGGAAAAACAGATCGGAGAATCACAGAACCGGTTCCAGGGTCCACCGTAACATCTGAAAATTTCAGGACACCTTCCTGTGAGTAAGGGGTACCGTCTTCCAGAAGCATTTTGACTCTGGCCTGATTGTCAGCATCTTTTTTGATCAATCCCTTTTCCATGCTTTTTTTCAGATGAAGCATGCTGCTGCTGGACTGGGTCACGTCCACATAAACCGGGTCGAGTTTCTGAATAGTGGACAGGGCAACAGCCTGAAACGCCGTAACCAGGGCGCCTGTGGTGACCGAGGATTTCCCGATTCGTCCGGATATCGGTGCTTTGACACTGGTGTATTCGAGGTTGATCTGTGCTTTTTCCATTTCAGCTTTGGCTGAGAGTATATCGGCCTCTGCCTTTTTGGCTGCTGCATCTGCATCATCATATTCCTGCTGGCTTATGGCATTGGCCATGGCCAGCTCCTTATATCTTTCGGCCTTGGAGCGAGCTGGCGGCAAAATCGATTCCGCACGGGCTAAAGACGCTTTTGCACTATCGTATGCGGCTTTGAAAAGAGCCGGGTCGATCTGGTAGAGCACATCGCCTTCATTGACTTCGGACCCTTCAGTGAAAAGCATTTTTTGAATGATACCACCCACCTGGGGCCTGACCTCAGCCACAAGAAAGGCAGAGACCCGTCCGGAAAGTTCGGTGGCGATAGTCACATGTTCCGGTTTTATCTCCATAACCGATACTTCGACTGCCTGATTTGCGCCTTGGCGGGAGGATTCATTCTCTCCCGGTTTACTGCAGGCAGAAAGTGCCAAAACCATGGATATGATGATTCCAATGGAGGCGATGATCCCGACGCTTTGATTTTTTTTCATGTAACACCTTTTTTAAAAAGTCTGCATTATGATGGTTTTGTCTGACATTGTAATATCATAAAGAATGAATGTTCATTCCTTTTCCTATATCCGTATGCTGTCCCAGCAGGAGGAAACGATTGTTTCGGAAAGGGCATTATCAATTTTAATAAAACCCTGGTGATGATCTCTGACTGCCCAAAAGATCGGCGCAATGGCCAGATCAAAAAACAGGGCCATGGGGATTGGCTTAATTACTTGATATTCCATGCCTTTTTCGTAAAGCTCCAGAACGATATCATGTTCCCCTGTTGTGTTGGTCAGTTTGTTTCTTCTGACCTCCAGGCCATACGGGGAATGATGAAATTGTTCGTTATACCTGAATTCCAGGGGCTGCTTGATAAAATAATCGATGATACCTTTTCCGATATGGAAAAAACATTCCCGGACAGGCCGGCCATGAGGATATCTTTCCTTGAGATGATTCGTGAATTTATCAAACAGGGTCGTGTGGATTTCCATGATCAGAACATCTCTGTTTTTGAAATAGCGGTAGATTGTGCCTGCACCCACGCCTGCACGTTCCGAGATTTGAGCCATGGGGGCGCCATGAAAGCCTTGTTCAGCAAAAAGCGTCATGGCTGCGTTTAAGATATCGTTCCGTTTGTCAGTCTTGCTCATGTTCACCGTGTTTCATAGAATGAATATTCATTCTTGTTTAGGGGAATTCCGTTTTTATGTCAAGCAGATTTAGGATAACACGGCAAGTCTTTTTGAAATTGTTTTCAGGGTTGCGTTTTGGTCACGATATGATAGGGGGATGGTATTCATGAAAAATCTGCCTAAACAAATTCTTAAGGAAACATTCGGGTACGACTCCTTCCGGCCCCTTCAGGAAGACGTTATCCACCATATCCTTGATAAGAAGGATGCGTTGGTGATCATGCCTACGGGCGGTGGTAAATCCATCTGCTATCAGATTCCGGCACTTGTTTTCAAAGGCCTGACCATTGTGGTATCTCCATTGATATCCCTGATGAAAGACCAGGTGGAACAACTCATGGAAACAGGCGTTTTAGCCGTATCTTTAAACAGTTCCATATCGCCGGATCAGTTTCGGAAAAACGTATCTCTGATCAAACAGAAAAAAGCGAAACTGGTTTACATGGCTCCGGAAACCCTTTTAAAAGATTCGATTACAGGCATGCTCTCCACTGAACAGGTGGATTGTCTGACCATTGATGAGGCCCATTGCATTTCCGAATGGGGGCACGATTTCCGGCCTGAATACCGGAAGCTGGTATCTGTGCGAGCCTGTTTTCCGAATGCCGTTTGTGTCGCACTGACTGCGACAGCCACACCCCGCGTCCGGGAGGATATCCAGAAGAGTCTGGGGTTTGAATCCTCTTCAGCCTTTATCGGCAGCTTTAACAGGGAAAACCTGCTTATCCATGTTGTGCAGAAGGAGAACCCACTGTCGCAAACGCTTAGCGTCATTGAAAAATATCAAGGCCAGTCCGGGATTATCTACTGTTTTTCACGAAATCAGGTGGACGACCTGAGCGCGGTTCTGTCTGACAGGGGGTTTTCCGTAAGACCGTATCATGCCGGACTGCCTGATGCGGAGCGCATGGAAAACCAGGAGCGTTTCATCAAGGATGATGTGCAGATTATTGTGGCGACCATAGCATTTGGCATGGGTATCAACAAACCCAATGTCCGGTTTGTGATTCATTATGATCTTCCGAAAAATATAGAAAGCTACTATCAGGAGATCGGCAGGGCAGGGCGTGACGGACTCAAATCCCTTTGCCTGCTTCTCTTTTCCTATGGGGATATCCGAAAGATCAAGTATTTCATTAACGATAAAAATGAAAAAGAAAAACGCATGGCGATCAATCATTTGAACGCCCTGGTCCGGTATACAGAAACCGATACATGCAGGCGGCGGATATTGCTTCACTATTTTGGAGAAGACATTGAGATTGAAAACTGCGGCATGTGCGATAATTGCCTTGAAGAAAAAAAGCCGCAACACGATATCACCATTGAAGCGCAAAAATTTTTATCCTGTGTGAAACGAACCGGAGAAACCTTCGGTATCCAGCACATCATAGACGTGCTTCGAGGTTCTGAGGCAAAAAAGATACTCCGGTTTAATCATCACCACCTCTCCACGTATGGGATTGGGAAGGACTATACCCGAAAACAATGGCAACATCTTGCCCATCAGTTTCTTCATAAAGGGCTTATGGTTCAGGACATGGAATACGGCAGCATAAAGATTACAAAAAAAGCGTGGGACGTGTTTAAAGGAGAAATGTCTGTATATGGAAAAATTCTTGCAGAAGATACGGGTGAACGTTTTAAAGCGGAAGAAGAAACCGTCGATACGGCGTATGATCAGGAACTGTTTGATCTGTTAAGAAGCAAACGAAAGACACTGGCAACAAAAGCCAATGTCCCGCCCTACGTGATCTTTTCCGACAAAACCCTGGTGGAAATGGCCACTGTTTTTCCCCAGTCAGCGGAACGTCTGCTTACCATTAGCGGTGTGGGTAGCGTTAAGCTCGATAAATATGGCCAGACCTTTTTAACTGTGATTCAGGAATATTGCCGCAACACCAACATTGAGGAAAAACCCCTGCCCAGTGTCCGAAATGCCATTCGACCCGTAAACGGGACAAAGCGCCTTCGGCATCAGGTCATCGGAGAGATGGCCAACAGAGGGACGTCTATATCGGACATTATGGCGATGTTTAAAATTAAGCAGATCACCGTGCTGGATCATTTGTTCAAGTTTTTTCTGGAAGGGAATCCCCTCCTGTCCGAAGATATATTACAGTTGCCTACACTGCCATCCGATCAGAAAAAGGCCGTTCTGGAGGCATTTGACAGGATAGGATACGAGTTTCTTTCACCGGTTTATTCTGCCTTGAACGGTTCTGTCGTTTATGAAGATCTCAAACTGATGCGTTTATGTTATCTGTGTGAAAAAAAAGTATTGGCAAAAAAAATGGACTGAGATGGCAACCGTTCCCGAAACAATTTATATTTTCACCTTGACCCATGTGCAGAAAATTGCTTAGGCTTTGACGCATTTCAGATGGTAATCAAAAATACATACACACTGAAGGAGGATTGATGAGCCCGATTGACTGGAGAAGGGATGGTGCGGTCGCGATTGTTGTGATGCAGAAAGATGACAATACGATGAATATCGATTTTGTTGATGGGATGTTTGACGTGCTTGACGCCATTCTTGAAGACAAGGACATGACAGCTGTTGTCATAACCTCGGGGAACAAGAAAAACTGGTCAATAGGCCTGGACATGAACTGGCTGGGTACCCTTATTGCGGAAAATGATGTGGCGCTTTTGAAACGGTTCATGCTCCGGATAGATGACATGTTCAAGAAAATTCTTCTCTATCCTCTGCCCGTCATTGCAGCAATAAACGGTCATGCGTTCGGGTCTGGTGCGATTCTTTCCTGCGCCTGTGATTTCAGGTTCATGAAGGCGGACAAAGGGTATTTTTGTTTTCCGGAAATTGATTTGGGCATTCCCTTCATGCCAGGACAACTGGCGTTTTGTCAAAAAGCCATTCCTGTGCAAAAATTTCAGGAGCTTCTGTTGACAGGCAAACGGGCAGGGGCAAAGGAACTTGAGGCATGTCAGGCCATTTTAAAGGCCTGTGCGGATGAGGCGGAACTGTTTCAGGAAGCCATCGGTTTTGCCAGATCCCTGCATAAGAAACGGGGTATATTCGGTGAGATGAAAAAAAGGCATAATCAGCCCATGGTTACGAAGCTGGAAAATGAGGATAGCAAGTATATTGATAGCATGGCTGTGCTGATATCTGATTAATGTTGTGACAAGGAGAATAAAATGGCTGGACCGTATTTCATTAAACATATCATCAATAAAACATTTTCCCAGCGGTTTTTCTGGTCAAGGTTGTCCCATATCCGGGGAATCGGGCGCCTGATGGAGTATGCGCTGTTTGAAGACGATGACATCATTTATCTGCCAAAAGATAATACCGTTCCCATCAATCAGTCTCTTCCCCAGAAAGAGGATTTGGTTGTTCCTTCAGATGTGCTGATCCATTTTATCAAAAAGGCAAAATACCGATGGATCATGGATTTTTGCATTTGCAGGGATTCATCGGACTGTAAGGATTATCCCATTAACCTGGGATGTATGTTTCTTGGGGAGGCGGCCAAAGATATCAATCCCAGGTTCGGTCGCCTTGTAAGTGAACAGGAGGCACTGGATCATGTGACCCGATGCCGGGAGGCGGGGCTTGTGCATCTGATCGGAAGAAACAAGCTGGATACCGTATGGCTGAATATCAAGCCGGGTGAAAAACTGTTGACCATCTGCAATTGCTGCCCCTGTTGTTGTTTGTGGAAGGTGCTTCCGGTGATCAACCCAAGCATCAGTTCAAAAGTGAATCGCATGCCTGGCGTGTCTGTCCGGGTTACAGAAAAGTGCGTGGGGTGCGGCACCTGCACAAAAGATATCTGCTTTGTGGATGCCATTCACCTTGATGGGGAAAAAGCGGTTATTGGTGAAGATTGCAGGGGGTGTGGCCGATGTGTGTCTGTATGTAAGAAGGGTGCCATTGAACTGAGGGTAGACAATCAGGCATTTGTGGATGATGCCATCAACCGGATTTCAGGGTTGGTGGATGTTTCCTGAACATTAAAATTAATTTGACCAACAAGGCGGGGGAGATATGAAGCATATCTGTATTACCGGTGTGTCCGGGTATCTGGGGATGAGGCTTGTAAATACATTATCGGCCCGTGATGATGTCGAAACGATTTTGGGCATTGATATTGTCCCGCCCCGGGTGCTTTCAAGCAAATTGACGTTTGTTAAAATGGACATCCGGTCCGGTGATTTGAAAACGTGTTTGTCTGATCATCACATTGATACGGTTTGTCATCTCGCCTTTGTCGTGAAACCGATCCATGATTTGAAAAAAATGCATGATATTGATTACAACGGAACCCGGAATGTTTTAAAAAGCGCTTTTGAAGTTCAGTCAGAATACGTGGTCGCAATTAGCAGTACGCTTGCATATGGTGCTCACGAAGATAACCCTTTGGCGCTTTTTGAAACCCATCCACTACGTGGAAATGAACGCTATCCCTACGGATACTACAAGCGGCAGGTCGATACCATGATTCAGGATTTCGCGAGTGCGAATCCGGAGATGCCGATTACCATTTTAAGGCCTTGCACGGTATTTGGCCCCAGCGTGGACAATTATGTGTCGAGAATGCTGTTCCTGCCGGTTACGGTATCGGTCAAGGGCTTTAATCCGGCTGTCCAGCTGGTTCACGAAAATGATTTTGTGGATGCATGTATACTCGCTTTAGACAAACGAATCCCCGGTATTTTCAATATTGCGGGTGACGGCATCCTTACTGCAGAGGAGATTGCAAGAATCATCGGTACGAAACTGATTCCCATTCCGGCGTTTGTCCTATATCCTTTGCTTGAGTTGTTGTGGCGAATCCGGGCGCCAGGCGTTGAAGTGAACAGCGGATATCTGGACTATGCCAGATATCCTTTCATCGCCAGTAACACAAAGGCGAAAGAAGAGCTGGGATTTGCCCCGAAACACACATCAAAGGAAACGCTTCTGGAAACCGTGAGGCACAGAAAATGATGATCCGGGCAAAACGAAAAAATAAATTTTCAAACTATCCGTTTTCTAAAAAATGGGCGACAGGTGTCCTGCTTGCCTTCCTGTTTTTTCACGGTTTTGGGCTCAGTTTGGCCATCGGGTGGACGGGCGCGCTGTTTTATCTGGTATTGTGGGCGCTTTCCTATCTGGTGATTTACTGGGGCGCCTGCAGGACGTGCGTATATTACGGAAAAGCGTGTCCTGTGCCATTGGAGGGAAGCTGTGTTCATTATTTTTTTAAAAAAAGCCCTGAAAACATGGGATTTTCAGGACTGATCTGCGCAACCGCTTCCTATGGGCTCAGAATTGGCCTCCCTGTGGGGATTATGGTGCACGGGAAAATGACAATTAACGGCATCGTTTTTGGGAGTGTGTTTCTGCTGTTCTGGATGGTTCACCTTTATATGACCGGCTGTCCCAACTGCATCAATGAAAGTTGTCCGCTAAATCCCGATTATCAAGGCATCAGCTAAACGCTTAATCGCCTTTCCCGGGTAAATATGGGCGTGGTCGATGTTTCAAAAATCGGTTTTGCCGTTCACCTGTTTGGGTTCAAAACCACCGTATATGTCAATTTTTTCATTTTTATTTTACTGAATTATTTAAAATTGCCTCAAAAAACAATAGGATTGAAAAAAAGCATATCAAAACTTGACAAATTTGAAAATATTGTTAGTTTAATGAAATAAAAAAGATCCCGATTGGGTTTCAAGTTGTTTCTCTCACTATTTTCTGTGGAATGCGCCAGGAAGATATTTTTTATCAATTAATAATAACCAGAGAGGTGAAAAAAGAGAGAAGGATTGAATGTATCACTATGCAGGAAAAGGAGGATTTTATGCTGGACACCAACAATTTTGAATCAAAGGATATCGCTATAGACGGACTGGACGTAACCAAACATGTATCCCGCCTGGAGTCTTTCCGAAAAAAAGGCTGGTTCGTATTCAGATCATCACCTGACCCGCAGGCAATGAATTTCAGATACAGCCTTAAACGACCTATCGAAACTGCAAACGCGAACTTAAAACATCATAAGTGACGCATCGGGTAACCCCCATTATTTTTTAAAATTAGGAATACATTTATTAAAAAAGAGGAAGGCCTGTATCCTGATGCCTTCCTCTTGAACAATCCTCTCCGGAATTCTTCGTTCAGAAAGATGTTTTTTCTTTTTCGACACGTTCAAGATTTTTGATCAGTCTTTTACATTCTTTTGTTGTCTTAAGCATGCTTTCTATCAGGCGTGCTGTCTTGTCTTTCAGATCCTCCCTGGTTTTCTGATGCATGCCCCGAAGTTTTGACAAATCCGTAACCAATTCAGATTTTATTGTTTTATTCAGTAACTGCTCAATGGTGGCGATATTGGTAAAAGGCGTGTCATCCTTTTGGCTTTTTCTTTTTTCAAGTCTCTTCTGCCGTTTATTGCTGACCAAATGAGAAAGCTCGCGGGTAGACAGATTATTCTCAATGCACAGTCTTGCAATTTCGAGCTTTTCAGAAGTATTTTCCAGCCTGACCAGATCTGACTTGTGGGTATAAGATAATTTCCCGGTATCAACATTGTTCTCGTTAAAAAAAAGTTCCTGGGCAGCGACTCTTACCATGATAGTCAGGGTGGTGTAGGGAACCGCCAGATTTTTGTTCTTGCACAATACTTTGAAGCTTTTCGGTTTTCTGGGGTTTTTGGAAGTGGCAAGCACGATATTGTCATCAAAAAAATGTTTCAGCAGATAGCTTCCGATCTCAATAGCGCCCTGGTAAAGCGTTTCATTGGCTTTATCGTTGATGAATTGAACGGATTTTTCAATAAATGCCTTATCCACTGTTTGGGTCACCGCACCTTGCTCATCGTTTTTGATTGTCCGGTCTGGCATGTGATCGTCCTTTTCAAGGGTGTTGTTTCCAATGGGTAATATTATAATGAATATGAAAATTATTTCAAGAGTTTTTAACATGGTGAAAGATGGGGGAATGGCTCTCATATCTATAGATAAAAGTAAAGTATATCAATTGATTATTAATTTTATTCATTACAGTTCACGCGCCTGAAATGTGAAATTTCTTTATGAAAATTTATTTAAAAAAATCTAAAAATGCATGTTGACAACTTTACAATAAATATTAAATTTTATCCAAAAGAAAGACGAGGTATTCAACAGCGGATACACCACGCAAACCTAAATAAAGGAGGAACAGCCATGATGATAAGAAGAATGTTTGATTTCCCGGATGTCAGCCTGAGACGCCAGATGGAGGATTTTGACAGGCTGAGACGTCAATTGGATGTGTTGAATGGCAGATTTATGGGTTCAGGCGATTTGCAGAGAACCGGCGTTTTCCCCCTGATCAATCTTTCCGAGAACAAGGATGCGTATTTTGTAAGAGCCGAACTGCCGGGTGTAAAGGCAAATGAGCTGGATATTCAGGCAACCGGCAATTCAATGTCCATATCTGGTGAAAGACATATTCCGGAAGAAAATGGAAGTGCAAAATACCACAGGCGTGAACGGGAGGCAGGAAAGTTTTCAAGAATGATCAGCCTGTCAAATGAAATTGATCCTGAACATGTAGAGGCAAAAATGGAAAACGGAATTCTGACAATCACCCTGCCCAAGGCTGAGAAAGCCAAACCCAGACAGGTAACTGTAAAATAAATTTTCAGGAATAAAGGAGGGATTGAACATGGCCGAATCTAAAGAAATAAAAGCAAAAGACAAGAAAGAAATTGCCACGCCTGGCGAACAGATCAAACCTGGTCCCATATTCGCACCCGAAGTCGATATTTTTGAAAATGAACATGAGATCGTTATGCTGGCCGATCTTCCCGGCGTAAAAACATCTGATCTGAACATCGATCTACGTGATGATACATTGACAATTATGGGTGATGTGAATGCAGCAAAGCCTCAAAATGAAGATGATATCGTGGTTGAATATGAAGTGGGGCATTATCTCAGACAATTTACACTTTCTGAAGTGATTGACCAGAGCAGGATCGAGGCAAAACTTGAAGACGGTGTGCTTCGGTTGACGCTGCCCAAGGTTGAAAAGGCAACACCACGAAAAATCACCGTGAATGCTTAAAATTCAGGCATGCCGGCCGGAACCTGATGAGAGCCGTGAAAAAATGACAGGTTCCGGCTGCTTTACGCAATCCATGCCATCAGGTTATCCTTATATTTTCGCTTCATATTTTTATCTGCTTGATATAACACCAAATTAAATTTGACCATCCTGTAAAATTTCCTTTGAAATGGATTTTCTTGACAAGATAAAATATTTCATTTAATTTTGTCCATCACATGATGTAAGCATATGTTGGAATACATCGTTTGTTGGATTATTGGCTGTGGTTGGATTTTTTTATTGTATAATTTGGCAGAATATGGTTTTGGGAGGTGTTTGTTTATTTAATTTCAAGGTCTTAACGCGTGCCTGAGTGACAAAATATTCTCATATAGGCACCCAATATATTGTAATGGAATAAGGAAGATAGGCATGGCCTCACCGCTTGAAAAAGCCAGAAAAGACCCCGCATCAATGAAAGGCCGGATTCTCGAGTCAGCCACGCGGCTGTTTGGACAGAACGGCTACCAAGGCACAACAACGAGAATGATTGCAAAGGATGTGGGAATCGACATCTCAACGCTTTATTACCATTGGGGTGAAAAAGCGGATTTGTATGAAGCGGTCATGATCTGCATAAAAGAGGATCTTCGCAATCTGTTGGTTGAAATTGAAACGATTATCAAGGGAAAACCACTTTCAACACGCCTTGAAATTGCAATTAATATGTGCTGCGATTTTTATTTTGATTATCCTGAATCGACCAGCCTTGTGCTGTCCCATTATAACAGTGATGCATTGTCACAACCAGACAAGAGTGTAAAGCTTGATATCGCCGATGCAATTACCGATATCGCGTTTTCCATGGGACTTGTGCCGCATAAGTCGAATGTCAGTCTGCAGGTCAAAATGAAAGTGATGGCTGTTATTTTATCACTTTTCAGTTTTATTGCCGGCGAAAAACATATCCGGCAAATGTTAGGGGCTGACAATCAGGAATACAGGGAGGTTGTGAAGGAAACGCTTCGGTTTATTCTTATTCCGGCGTTTATTCAGGATAACCGGCAAAATAAAGACCTGTCGACCGATAGCTGATTCAACAGAACAAACATCATCATCTGCCAGAGCTGAGTCCATAACAACCCCAAGACACAGGTGGCGTATACGTATGGAGGTATGCTTATTCTGTACCCCAAGGAACAGGCTGAATTATATTGAGAGTTGCTGATGGTGTTCGGCAATTAAATTCTGGAGTGAACCTAAGACAAAGGAGGCAAAAGATGGCGTTAAATATGGATGCATTGGGTAAAAAAATTGGCCCGATTACCAAAGATTATGTCTGGAGAGATGTCGCAATCTATGCGCTTGGTGTTGGCGCAGGATTTTCTGATATCGAATACTGCTGGGAAAGAAAACTTAAAGTGATTCCTTCTTTTTCCATAGCATCTATTTTTGAATTCCTTACCTATATTGGCCTGAACTCAGGAATGAATCTGGCAGGTATCCTTCATGGAGAACAGGAACTTATTTTTCATAAGCCGATTCCCACAAAAGGCAGCCTGACCACAGAAGGCGCCATCACAAAATATTATGATAAGGGAGAAGGAAAAGGGGCGCTGGTCATCGGGGAGAGTGATACCTTCCATTCAAATGGAGAAAAACTTTTTACCAGTATTTTGTCTGTATTTTCACGGTTTGACGGCGGGTTTGGCGGTGAAAACGCACCCAAAGTGACATTTGTGTTTCCGGAACGGGAACCCGATTTTGTCATGGAAGAGACACCTGACGTCAATCAGCCGCTTCTTTACAGGCTCTCAGGCGATCTTTTTGACATTCATGTGGATGAAGCATTTGCAAAAATGGCAGGCTTTGAGAGGCCGATTATGCATGGCCTGTGCACGTTCGGGTTTGCATGCCGGGCATTGATTCATCACTTAATCCCCGGGGAACCTGAAAAAGCCAGACGAATGGCATGCCGTTTTTCAAAGCCGCTTTATCCGGGAGTGCCTATAAAAACGAGTATCTGGAAAACCGAAGACGGAAAAGCCGTATGGCAGACGGTCAATTGTGAGACTGGCGAAACGGTTATTACCAACGGAATTTTTGAATATGGTGATATTCCGGCTTAAGATAATCGATGTTCTGATGATCAAAATGTTTTACCTGTATAAAGGCTATGGGAGACAATTATGCTTGCATTAAACAAATCACAGAAACAAATCCAGAAGGCAGTAAGGGATTTTTCAAAAGGTGAGTTCGACAAGGAACACATCATTGAAATTGACAAAAGCCGGGAATACCCGAAAGATATCTGGGAAAAGGCTGCCGAGCTGGGATTTATCGGTATCCATTTTCCTGAAGCGTTAAGTGGTTCAGGCATGGGTGTGTTTGATAATGTCATTGTCGCGGAGGAACTCTGCAGAAAGGATTCCAGCATCGGCATCACCCTTTCCACGGCAGGATACGCTTCCGAATGCCTGCTTCGATTTGGCAGTGATGACCTGAAGCAGAAATTCCTACCCAAAGTGGCAGAAGGCAAAATACTTTCCGGAGGGGCGTTCACCGAACCGGATCAGGGGACGGATATCACAAGGATTAAAACCACGGCCAGAAAGGAAGGCGGCCACTTTATCATTAACGGTGACAAATCGTTTGTCGTAAATGGGGGGCTGGCCGGATTCTATGTGGTTCTCTGTAAAACAGATTCAGCTTGTGAACCGGAAACAGGCGGTATGAGTCTGATTCTGGTTGAGGCAGACAGAGATGGGCTGACTGCTGAAGACGTTGGCAGAAAACTCGGTGTGAATCAGATGGCGACAACCGGTCTTTTGCTGAGAAATGTAACTGTACCGATATCAAATCTGATTGGTGAAGAAGGGAAGGGCTACGCCAATCTCCAGAAATTTTTTGTAGAAAGCAGAATTCTGGTTGCGGCTCAAGCCCTGGGAACGGCCGAAGGCGCTCTTGACAGGGCGCTTGTGTACGTCAAGGGAAGAGAACAATTCAACCGGCCGATTGTCAAATTCCAGGTGACCCAGCATAAAATAGCAGATATGGCAACCCGGATCGAGCTTGCAAGATTGATCACCTATGAGGCGGCAAGCCAGTTTGATCAAGGTAATATTGACCCGAAGATGGCATCCATGGCCAAACTCACAGCCACAAAAGTGGCTATGGAAGTAACGGATGAGGCACTGCAGCTTCATGGCGGTTATGGGTATATGACCGAATATGAAGTCGAACATTTTTATCGTGATGCCAAGGTTTGCCAGATCAGGGAAGGCAACAACAGGGTTCAGAAGGATATTATCGCCGAAGCCGTTATCGGACGTATCAAATAGCCTTATCGGTTTATACAAGGGAGAAACATATCATGAATATTTTAAATTATACTGAAGAACACCATGAATTCAGAAAAAGGCTTCAGGACTATTTTGCAAAAGAAGTGACACCCTATGCTGCAAAATGGGAGACGGATCATATTATCCCCAAGGAAGCCTGGAAGAAAGCAGGTAAAGCCGGTTTTCTGTGCACCAGCGTTTCAAAGGAATACGGTGGCATCGGTGGTGATTTTATATACTCTGCCATTGTCTGTGAGGAAATGACAAAAACATTTCAGACCGGCCTTGCCATGTCTCTTCACAGCGATGTGGTCGTGCCTTATATTGACGAATATGGATCGGAAGAACTTAAAAAAAGGTTTCTTCCGGGATGTGTGTCCGGAGATATCGTGGCGGCTGTGGCCATGACAGAACCGGATGCAGGAAGTGACCTTTCATCTCTCACAACAACTGCTGTGGAAGATGGTGATGAGATCATTATTTCCGGTTCCAAAACATTTATATCAAACGGGATTCACTGTGATGCCGTCATTGTTGCGGCAAAGGACCCGGCCGTTGAAAACCCGTATCAGGCCATGAGCCTGTATGTTGTTGAAGATGGCACGCCCGGGTTTACCAGGGGACGGCACCTGGATAAAATGGGCTGGCACAGCCAGGATACGGCGGAACTTTTTTTCAATGACTGCAGGATTCCAAAGGCCAACCTCCTGGGTGAAAAAGGCTATGGATTTCTCATGCTCATGGGAAAGCTTCAGCAGGAGAGGCTCGTTTGTGCCATGGGTGCGGTCTACGGGGCAAGACAGGTTATTGACGGTGCCGTAGAATATTTTAAGACAACCAAAGATGCTTCAGGTAAACCCCTTTCCAAATATCAAGCCGTTCAGTTTGCCCTTGTTGAAATGGAAACAGATGTGCGAATCGCTGAAACGTTTATTCAAAAACTGATCGCCGACCATATGGAAAAGGCAGATATCAAGACCGAAACGTCCATGGCCAAATACTGGACAACCGACCTGGCCAACCGCGTATCCGGCCGATGCCTGGAAATGATGGAAGATTTCGGGATGGTCGAACAGAATCCGATGGTCCAGGCGTGGCGTGATTTCAGGATTACCTCGATTTTTGCAGGAACCAATGAAATCATGAAATTTATTGTTGCGAAACTCATGCAACTGTGATGGGATTCTCTTTTAAAAAACACAAGACGCAATTTTAAGAAATGGCCTTTTAAGCTATATCAATAATCAAATTTCAAATAAGGAGAAAGATCATGTCAGATATCCGATTTGATGGCAGAGTGGCAATTGTTACAGGTGCAGGAGCAGGTCTTGGTAAAACGTATGCACTTGAACTTGCAAAACGGGGAGCAAAAGTGGTTGTAAACGATCTGGGCGGCGCCCGTGACGGATCAGGTGCCAGCACGTCTGCTGCAGATCTTGTAGTGAATGAGATCAAGAAGAACGGTGGCGAAGCCATTGCCAATTATGATAGCGTGGCCACAATGGATGGTGGACAAAATATCGTAAACACTGCTGTGGACACTTTTGGAAAGTTGGATATCCTGATCAACAATGCCGGTATTTTAAGAGATAAAAGCCTTCTGAAAATGGAAGAGGCTGAATGGGATCTCGTGGTTGCCGTCCATTTGAAAGGGGCTTTCTGTGTCACCAAACCTGCCTTTGCCATTATGAAGCAAAACGGTTATGGCCGAATTGTCAATACCACATCCGGTGCCGGTCTCTATGGGAATTTTGGCCAGGCCAATTATTGTGCAGCCAAAATGGGTGTTGTCGGCCTCATGAACAATGTCGCCATCGAAGGCGCAAAATACAACGTCAAATGCAATACCATTGCACCTGTGGCAGCGTCCCGGTTAACCGAAGACATTCTGCCGCCTGAAATGTTCAACAAACTGAAACCGGACTTCATTATGCCGTTGGTTGTTTATCTCTGTTCAGAAGCCAATCAGGATACAAAAATGATTTTCAACTGTGCTGCAGGATGGTTTAGCCGGGCAGAGATCGTTTGTGCCAAGGGCGCAACCATCGGAGATGGCAGCAGGGAAATCTCAGCGGAAGAAATCAAGGAAAACTGGGGCCGGATCACGAGCCTTGACGAAATTAAACCATTAAACAATATCGGTGAATCTTTCGGATACCTGGGAAGTCTTCTTTAGTAACCAGCTGTTAAGAATATTCAAACAACAAAAAGCCGGGGAGACGCGTATTCTTCCCCGGTTTTTTTTTAGGAGGTTGTCAAAGGTATGATAGCAGAGGCGTCAGATCCCAAATCCTCCTTGCCAGACAAGGCACTTGAAAGACTGTCTGAAAAAATCAGGAAGACCATGGTCAGAGCCATGTCCGACTTTCACATGATTGAAGAGGGGGATCGTGTGCTTGCCGCTGTCTCCGGTGGAAAAGACTCCGCCACCATGCTCATTCATCTTGAGGAAATCCGGAAGCGGGCAAAATTCAGATTTACGGTAGATGCACTGCTTGTCAATCAAAAACAGCCCTGGTTTGATGCCGAACAGTATCTGGCCTGGATGACCGGCAGGGGGTTTTTCATTAAAATGATAGAAGATGATGTTTTCAATGTAGCCCTTCAGAAAACCCGGCCCGGAAAATCCCTTTGTCGTATTTGTTCACGATTGAGAAGAGGTGTTCTCTATACCTATGCCAGAAAAAACGGATATACCAAAATTGCCCTGGGCCATCACAGGGATGATCTGAATGAAACCCTGCTTATGAACATGTTTTTTTCCGGCCGCATCGCTGCCATGCCACCCAAGCTTGTTTCAAACGATGGACATAATGTGGTGATACGGCCCATGTGTTATGTAGAAGAAGAAAAAATAATCGCCTATAAAGAGGCTGCCGGCATCCCTGTCATGACATGTGATCCATGCGAATCTCAGGATAAGGCCCAGCGCCAGAAGATGAAAACACTTCTTAAAGGTCTTGAATCGACTTATCCCGGCCTGGAAGCAATCCTGCTTAAATCCATGAAAAATATCAAGCCATCCCGGCTGCTGGACAAAGACCTATTTGATTTCCATGAGTTTTAAAATGTGATCGCAAAGGGTTTTTATATCTTCTCTGGGCCAGACCGGACAATCAATGTCAATGGGATCATCTGTCACAATGGCCTTTATGTCATTTCGCTCCGGAGCGATCGGCGGTTCTCCTGAATGGTTCCGCCACACTTCTATTTTTTTACCGGGGCCTTCCAGATATCCTTCCACAACAACCAGATCTTTATTTTCATAAAGGGGAGAGAGAATCTTTAACGGTTCATCATCTCCGCGCCGGGGAATAAATATGGCGGTCAGTGTGGGTGTGATGACCGTGGAAGGCGATGCTCCCGCTTCCCGGTGAAGAAATGAGTCTTTTCCGGGTTTGTCCAGTTCATGGTCATGGCTGCTATGCTTGATAGAGCCGATGTCGAGTCCTCTTTCGGTGAGTTCTTTGATAATATCGACAACCAGTTTGGTTTTACCGTTGTTTTTTCTTCCGATGACATGGAGTAGTTTCATAGTATAGTTCTTTCGTTAGTCAAACTGATGATGCACGCACTTCTCACAATCCGGCAGCAGATTGACGAGCTTTCGCCTGAGAACATCATAAGAGTAATAATGGGTGGCAATTTGATAATTGGTTTCCACCATTTCAAGGGAGACACCATCTGTTCCGGCAATGCGGGTTGAAATAAAGCCGATGTTTTTTAAATTGCAGGTTGCCGTGCATGTGGTCACTTATTCCCTCCAGTCTCAAGTTCCTCGTTTCAGGTCTGAAGTTCCCTGTATCTGAAGCAGGTGACCACATGGTCATTCACCATGCCGATGGCCTGCATGAACGCATAGCATATGGTGGGGCCGACAAATGTGAATCCGCGTTTTTTCAAGTCCTTGCTCATGGCAACCGACACGTCGGTCTCCGGAGGTATTTCTGAAATGTGTGTCCAGGAATTCGTTATGGGGACACCGTCTGTGAACTGCCAGATATAGGCATCAAAACTGCCGAACATGTTTACGATATCCAGAAAGGCAGATGCATTTTTGATGGCAGCATGGATTTTAAGCCTGTTTCTGATAATACCTGCATCATTCATGAGCGTGTTAATTTTTTTTTCATCATAGAGAATGATTTTATGTGGGTCAAACTGATCAAAGGCCTTTCTGAAATTGTCCCGTTTTCTTAATATGGTAATCCAGCTCAAGCCTGCCTGGGCACCTTCGAGAATGAGAAACTCAAAGAGTTTTCTGTCATCATGCAGGGGAACCCCCCATTCCGTATCATGATAATCCATATACAGCTTGTCATTTTCCGCCCATTCGCATCTTTTTTCTTTCATCAGACTTCAACAACCTTGATCATGTTTGTGGTGCCTGCCACTTCAACCGGGTGGCCTGCTGTGACGATCACCAGATCTCCCTTTGCCACATGGCCAACGGTCAGTGCTGAATTGGCTCCTTTTTCGAACATGTCATCCGTGCCTTTTAGCAGATCCACATGAACCGGCACACATCCCCAATAGAGCGCCAGACGTCTAACGGCTTTAATATCCGGTGACAGGGCAATGATGCTGGCTTTTGGCCGGAAACTTGAGATGAGCTTTGCCGTAAACCCGGACTGGGTGGATGCCACAATGGCGGAAACCTTCAAATGGTCTGCAAGGTCGCAGGCCGCATAGGCAACGGATGCCGAGATATCACTGTCCGGTTTTATGTCAAGAAATTTTAAATGCGGATAATTCTGTTCGGCGCTTTCAGCAATTTTAGCCATGAATTCAACGGCTTTTACCGGATATCTTCCACTGGCGGTTTCTTCTGACAGCATGACGGCGTCCGTACCATCCAGCACGGCATTTGCAACGTCATTTGCCTCTGCCCGCGTAGGACGGGGGGATTCGCACATGGACCGCAGCATCTGGGTTGCGACAATCACGGGTTTGCCTTCATTGTTTGTTTTCCGTATAAGCATTTTCTGAATATTGGGAACGGTTTCCAGCGGAATTTCAACACCCAGATCACCTCTGGCCACCATAATACCATCTGCTGACCGGATGATATCATCGATATTTTTAAGCGCCTCATGCTTTTCTATTTTGGCAATTACCGGAGTGTCCTTGTCTGCATTCCGAATAATATTTTTCACTTCATTGATGTCCTTTGCACTTCTTACAAAAGAGAGCGCCACATAATCTATGTCCAAGTCCAGACCAAATGCCAAGTCTTTCTTGTCTTTCTCGGTAATGGAAGGCGCAGAGATCGTCCCGCTCGGCAGGTTGATTCCCTTGTTGGATGTGAGTATGCCGCCTGTAATCACATTGCAGTGAACTTCCGTGTCAGTGGTTTTTTCAACCACCATTTCCATTAACCCGTCAGCAAGCATGACAACATCGCCGGGTTTGACTTCCTGAGGGAGTTTTTCGTAGGAAACGCATGCCCGGTTTCCAAGGCCTTCCATGGGGGTGCTGGTCAATATCAGGGTCTGGCCGGGCTCGAGCTTGATGCCTGGGTCCCGGATACAGCCCACCCGTATTTTGGGTCCGCAAAGATCCTGCAGGATGGCCACATGTGCATTCAATTTTTTTGAAATTTCCCGTATCATTTCAATTTTCAGGCGATGCTCCTCATGGGTGCCGTGGGAGAAATTGAGCCGGGCCACATTCATGCCCGCCTGAATCAGTTTTTCGATCATTTCCTTTGAATCACTCGACGGGCCGATGGTGCATACGATTTTGGTTTTGGGCATGGGGACCACCTTATATTTTTGAAGATTAGATATTTCCTGAAAACAAGGCATTCAGATAAAAGTCGCTGATTGGGTTATTGGTATTCAATTGATGTGCGTTGTTTTCATTCTTTTTAGCCATTTGTTTTCGAATGTTACCGGCAAGTACTTTGCCCAGTTCCACACCAAACTGGTCAAACGGATTGATATCCCAGAGAAACGCCTGGAATAGCGTTCGTGCCTCATAAAATGAGAGAAGCTTTCCCACATTTTCAGGTGAGAGATCGTTTAAAACAAGTGTGGATGACGGGCGATTGCCGGAAAACGATTTTGTCGGATCAGCATCAGCTTTTCCCATGGCCAGGGCCTGGGGCTGTGAGATCAGATTGGCCCAGAGTTCCTGGTGGTTGGTGACCCCTTTGGAAAGACAGTGGGTCTCTTCATACTGGGGATGAATAACACCGATAAAATCAATGGGAAAGGCCATTCCCTGGTGGGCCAGCTGAAAAAAAGAGTGCTGGGCATTGGTACCGGGTTCTCCGAAAACGATCCAGCCGGATCGGATATTCAGGGTTTTTCCTTCTGTTGTCACCGATTTGCCGTTGCTTTCCATGTAAAGCTGCTGGATATGGGGCGCCAGCTTGCTTAAAGGGGATGCATAGGGAATAATGCCAAGAGCCGTATACTTCAGAAAATTATTGTTCCAGGTGTCAATCAGGGCTGCAATCAATGGAAGATTGTTTTCAATGGAAGCGGTTCTTGCATGGGTATCCATTTCGGAAGCCCCTTCAAGAAACGCGCAGAACCGGTCAAAACCGAGGAAAAGGCTTAAGGGGAGGCCTCCTACGGCTGACGACACCGAGTACCTGCCTCCGATATAGTCGAACATATGGAAGGTCTGGAGCGATTTCTTGACAATCGCGCTTGGCGGACTGTCTTTACCGGTGACCGAAACAAAATGTTTGGACGGGTCCAGCCCGGCATTTTTTAAATATTCCCAGGCCTGTTTTTCGTTGGCCAGGGTTTCTGCCGTGGTGTTGCTTTTTGAAATGCTGATAAACAAGGTTTCCAATGGATCGATTTTTCTTTTGATCGCATCAAAATTATGAAAATCCACATTGGACAAAAAGTGAATCCGGATATTTTTATCGGCAAAAGAAGACAGGGCTGTGGCCACAAATTCAGTGCCCAGATAGGAGCCGCCAATGCCTATCACAACCGCATGGCTGAAGGGCCTGCCGGTTGACCCTTTGATCTTCCCCTGATGGATTTTTTCTGAAAATGACCGGAGATCTTCCTTGACCCGTTCAAGTTCAGGCATGACGTCCTGGCCATCCACATGAATCGGCTTTCCGGAAAGATTTCTTGTGGCTGTATGAAGCGCGGCACGGTTCTCGGTGACATTGACCTTTTTGCCGTTCATCATGTCATTGAATTTTTCCATGATCCTGGCTTTTTTTGCCAGCTCAAACAAAAGCGCCATGGTATTTTCATCTACCCGTTGCCTTGAGTAGTCGAAAAAAATACCCGCACTTTTCTTTGAAAACAGATCAAACCGGTTGTGATCGCTTAAAAGTGCTTTCAGGTGAAGGGTGGGTTGCTGAAATCGGTCAGCCTCTTTTTCCAGCCGCTTCCATGGGTCAGTCTGGTTGATCTGCAGGTCGGTCATAGGAAATACCTCCTATTTGAGAGAGACGAATGGTTAGCTTTTTTTATTGTCAAGAAGGGCCTTTACGCCATCCAGACCATAAGGTGTGCCTTCTTCAATGGCTTTTAATACAGCGCCGCCGCCCGTGAAAAAATAGAAGGATTCATCATCCAGCGCCTTCAGGTAAAGACCGGGGTTCAGCACCTTGAATTCCTGAAGGGTGTCTCCGCCGCCAAACAGTTTGGTGGCGGTTTTGTTTTCGCATATCAGCCGGTAGAATGCCTCGCTTCCCTCATGGAAATTCGGCGTGAAGCCCATGACAGCATTCAGGAAAATGGTTCTGGCCGAAAGGAGGATATCCCTGATTTCAGGCAGATCAAACGAAGAGGGGTCAATGTCCAGAAAATAGCTGAATGTATCCCCTTTTTTAAACTTCCGGGTGTCCAGCTTGCGGTAATTGCCTTCAATACGCTGGTCAAGCATATCGGATTCCACCACAAAGGGAAGCTCGACAATTTTACCTCTGTCTTTATCCAGCGCGACCAGTTCCTTTGCAAGAGAAATGTCAGAAGCTTCGACGCCTTTTACGTTGATGCCATACTTTGCGCACAAATAGGTGTTGTAAATCACCCCGCCTAAAATCAGGTGATCGGCCTTTTTATAAAGGGACGATACCGGCCCGATTTTAGTGTCATATTTGGAGCCGGCCACAATCCCCACAAAAGGACGTTCCGGGTCCATCACTTTTTTCAGGCTTACAATTTCTTTTTGCATGAGAAGACCGGCATACCCCGGCAAATGGTTGTTGATGTCAAATGTGGATGCGTGTGGCTGCCAGGATCCAAAGGCATCATTGATATAGACATCTGCCACTTCAGATAACTGTCTTGCAAATTCCTCCCGTGCATCCCCTTTTTTTTCTTCACCCTGGAACCATCTTGTATTGGGAAGATAGATGGCGGAGACGCGTCCGTTCTTGAGATCATCGATAGCTGCCTGGACAGGTTTGCCCAAGACGGCGATACCCTGATCACCGGAAGCAGGGATGTCGGGAACCGCGATCTTGATGTGGAGTTTTCGTTCAAGGTAGTGCACAACAGGTTTTACAGAAGTGCCTGCGTCTATATTGATCTGACCGGTTTTTTTGTCCCGGGGCCGCCCCACATGGGTCATCAATATGGGCCGCCCCCCTTTGTCGATAATATTAAAAAGGGTGCCTATGGTGGCATCGATTCGATAAGGGTCTTTGATTTTTCCTTTTTTCACCACATTATGGTCCACACGGACAAGAACGATTTTATCTTTGAGATCAATATTCTGCATAACCGGTAAACGGGGATCAATGTCAGATGGTTTCATTTTCGTCACTCCCTTTTCAATCTGTTATTTTGTAGATTCATACTTGATTTGTGGATTTAAAGTCAATTTTTTTCAGGGTCTTTCCAAATACAATTTCCTGTCAGAAAACCCTGATGAGCAATCCCTTGAGATAAAGCCCTTCCGGAAAATTCAAGGCTACCGGATGATCATCTGCCTGGTGAAGTTGCTTTACGATCTGCGCGTCCCTGCCGGCATCAATTGCCGCATCAGAAACAATTTTTTGAAAAAGGGGAGGGGTGATGTGGCCGGAACAGGAGAAGGTAAACAGGTATCCGCCAGGTGTGAGCAGCTTTATGGCCAGAAGATTGATGTCCTTGTAACCCCGGGCGGCTTTTTGTACGGACTGGCCGGAAGCCGCAAATTTGGGGGGATCGAGAATAATCAGATCAAACTGGTCAGCAGCGTCCCTGAATTTTCTTAAGGTATGAAACACATCCTCACAGCGGACGGTTATTCTCTCAGGGGGCATGTTGTTCAGGCTCGCGTTTTTTTGAAGCAGGGTGATGGCCTCTTCTGAAATATCAATACTGGTGACGCTTGCAGCCCCTCCTTTTAATGCCCACAAACTGAATCCGCCAGTATAGGAGAAACAGTTCAATACTTTTTTTTCTTTTGCATACGTTGAAAGCAGTTCCCGGTTTTCTCTCTGATCCAGATAAAATCCGGTCTTATGCCCGGTTTTGATATTCACCCAGAATGAGATATCATGCTCCTTTATTTCAATCAGGTCCGGTGGTTCTTTTCCCCATAGCCCGCCGGTTTGTTGACTTAATCCTTCCTTTTCCCGGCCATCGTTGTCTGAACGCTCGTAAATACCTGCTATGGGAAATAATTCAATCAGGCAGGCCACAATATCCGCTTTCCAGAACTCCGCACCGCAGGAGAGAAACTGACACACCAAATAGTCATTGTATTTGTCAATGATCAGCCCGGGCAACCCGTCAGATTCCGCATTGACGACCCTGAAGGCCGATCCTTGCAAAAACATCAGGTGTTTTCTTTTCTCAAGCGCCAGTTTCAGTTTTTTCCGGAAAAAAACAGGTGTGATCAGTTCCTCCGGGTCAAATGTCCACATTCTGGCCTTGATTTTCGATTGAGGAGAAAACGAGCCATATCCTAAAAAATGACCTTTTGAGGTTTGGACACCCACTGTTTCACCGCTTTCCGGAGCTCCTTTGATTTTTTTGATTGCATTCGAAAAAATCCATGGGTGATGACGGTTTAAAGATTTTTCAGCACTGGAGTTGATGATAAGCGTTGCCATAGGTTCTATTTATGAGGAGCTTATGGAAATTGTCAATATCAAACCTCGGTGAATTATTTCAAGTCTAAAAAAAGTCATGGAATTTTTTAAAATCTTTTAAAATCGGTCACCAGATCCAGGGACAAAAGAATCTGCGAATCCTTGTATTTTTCATCATAGTCCAGGGAATTAAAATAGAACCACTTGTATTTTGTTGAAAAAGCCATAAAGGAATTCAGTTTGAACGAAAGCGAATTGGTAATTTCTGTACGAATCTGGTGCTTGCTGAAATTCGAATAGAAGGTATCCAGGTCAAATGAATATTTGAGGTTGTCGAGAAACTCATATTTTGCCGCAACAATGGTTTCAATACCCAGGAATAGATCCTCTTGCGGGTCGTGGGCCTGTTTTTCAAAACCAATGCCTGCTTTCCCGGTGATATGTTCTGTCTCAAATAAAGCCCCTAAGGTTTCCCTGAAAAGCAGCGGCCTGAGGCCATCTACCACTTTGAGAACCGTATCCACCTGGGATTTGTGATAGGGTTTAACAACCGGATAAAGATTATATGTATAAAACAACGTGCCCCTTAAAAGGTTCTGAAAGTAATTGTCATCCTGGCGTATATAGAAAATATAGGGAGTGATCACGAATTTATGATACTGGTTGTATATGGTGAAATTGATTTTGTCATCCAAACCCCATTTCTCATATGTTTCAACCGGTTTGCCTGGTGGTGTATCGATATCCGCGTCCCGGGAAACATTGGAGCGGTTGTAAAAGTTCGACAATGATATATCGACCAGCATTCTGTACCGGTTATCCAGATAGCCATAATCGCCATAACTCATCACCCGTTCTCCCTTAAGGTCCTCCTTTATCTCGTCTGAAATGGTTCGCCACGAATTTTTGTATGTGATATCCCTGTTGAATTGTTTTACCAGACGATCATATACGGACTGGGGAGAACATATCAGATATTCTCTTTTATTCTCTATGGAATACCCCTGGATGGTGTCCCCATCTGTTCCGGAAAAGACGAAATTTTTCTGTTGTTGAAAGACCTGTTTGAGTTCGCTTCCCGAGATTTTGAAAGTGAATATGGGGAATTCATTGTCCACCATCCTGAGAATATTTGAATAGTTAACCCTTCCTGAAATTTTTCCGGGTGATATGGAATTTTCTTCCAATATGGCGACCTCTGCCCTGAACCTGTGACGGAGAAGCGCCGTCACCCGGGCATCATCCACAACCACACCGCAGCAGACATCCTTTACGATTTCATTTTCCCCTTCCTGAACAAATCTTTCCTTCCAGATGCTCAGCCTGTTTGCAAATTCAAGATATTTTTTTTCGTTTGTGGGTAAATATGCGGTTGAATTGAATTTCAAGGTATTGACGGTGAGGCTTTCCTCTGCGGAAAGTGTCAGTGAATAGAAGCCATCAGGGTTTGTCAGCGTAATCAGGGATCGGCCTTCACCGATATCGATCCGTTCGGCTTTGACCGAATAGAGTTCACCCGTGGCATCCCCGCCGCTGATACACAGTGATATCTCTTTGAATTTTTCCATCATAGCGAAATTGTCGGAATAGGGTCGTCCTGAAAGCAATACAATGTAATCGGTATCTATTTTTTCCAATTGCGCCAGGATATTTTTCAAGATTGTGTCAAAATCTTTGAGCGTGATTTTTAGAAGTTTTTTTTCCGCGATATCAAAAAATCCCTTTTCCGATGAAATGCCGATAAACGCGAAATTTTTACCTTTAATGGGTTGAATGAAATAGGGCAAAAATACCGGATTGCGCTGTTTTTCAATGTTGGCAGACAGCAGCCGCGTTTGCTTTTCCTTACTCAGGAACTCAAGATTACTGATGCCGATGTTCAAGTCCTGGGATGACACAAGGGTTGCGGCGCAATTAAAATAATCAAGAAAATCCATCATGATGGAGCCGTATGAAAACCGTGACAGGAGTCCTGGATAAAATGCATTTCCGAGATCAACAAACAGGTCAACCGGCCTGTCTTTCTTTGCATTGATCAGGGATTGGGCCATGATCAGCATGGGGTCTTCCTTGTCCTGGTTTGCGGCGGAGGCGCTAAATCTTCCGTTCAGATTGGCGGTCAGAAGGAGGTTGACGAAATTGTCATCTGCCGCTGCGGAAGCCGGTGTCAGTGTGCTGGCCAGCACCCAAAACAATATCAATATGATGGTTTTCCAAAAAAAATAAAAAAAGTGGTCTTTGTAAAACGCGGAAATCGTTTTTTTATTCATTGTTTTTTTGTTGCGCTGGTGGTTGTATGGTGCCTGTTTTGGGGTTCGATTCGTCAATCATTGTCCGTTTTTCTTCTGTGATTTTCTGTAGATCCTGACTGGACTGCGTCAATTCCTGGCGTTCTTTCTCCCCCTTTTTTATCATTTCATTTTGTTCTTTGACGGTTTTTTCCATATCGACTATCCGTGCCTGGGCTTCTTTGAGATCAGCCGTCATCGATGCGATGGCGGCGTCTTTTTTATCTGATTCCTGTTTTGACAGTGATAACTGGTTTTCCAGTTCCAGCATTTTTGATTCATACCCGGCTTTTAACAACTTCCGCTCAGCAGTGAACGATAGCTGCTGTTTATCCAACTGTCCATTGAGCCTTGCCACGTCATCAGAAAGTTTTTTCTCAAGTCCTGAATTGAGCCTGGTCAATTCCTCGATTTTTGCGTCACTTTGTTCTTCAAGCGCTGTCAGATTCGCGCAAATGGTTTCATAATCTTCATTCATCCGGATCATGTCTTCATTGTATTTGTTATTTAGGGACTCAAGATCGGCTTTAAATTTTGAAACCGTCTTATTCAGTTGATTCACTTTGGACTTGTATTGCAGGTTTTCGGTTTTTAAGACTTCGTTTTCGCGTAAGGCCAGATCCAGGTTTTTTTTCATCAGACGATTTTCAGCCCTGAACTGGTCTTTGATCAGGTCCGGGGCTTGTCTGGGGATAGACGCACAGGATGTGATCAGGCAAATTAAGAAAGGTAGGACTATCAGTTTTTTCATGTCAGTCTCTCTATACATAATTGTTGTTTCGAAACAGCATCTATTGGTATATCAGTACTTGGAAGGATTCAAGGAAATTTTCCTGAATTCCCGAGGGGAAGATTAAAATAGATGGAAACACTTGGCCCAAATTCGAAAGTAAATCAGAGGGAATCTCTTTTTTAGGTGGGACAGCCACCTGACTCGCTGTCGGTTTTTGTCCTGCAAGGAATTCAGGTGGCCGTGTTTCAGGTTTTTACTCAGAGTAAGGCTTATAATAATCCGAACGTTTTTGCTTCTCTTCTCAGTTGATCGCGGCACTCCGGGTGGGCAATCGATATCATCGCATTGACACGCTGGGAGGTGGTTTTTTGCCAGAGATCAGCAATGCCATATTCAGTCACAATATACATGACATCCGCCCGGATGGTTGTAATTGCGGTGCCTGGAAGAAAGCTTGATACAATACGGGAACGAATCGACCCATCTTTTTGATTTGACGAAGACTTCAGGGTGATAAAAGATTTTCCTCCCCTGGATTGGGTTGCTCCCCTTAAAAAGTCTGCTTGCCCGCCAGTCCCGCTGTACATGCTGAATCCAATGGATTCTGAAGCCACTTGCCCTGTTAAATCCACAGTCAATGCATTATTTATGGAAATAAAATTGTCATTTTTGGCTATATTCTGCCGGTTGTTGGCATAATAAACAGGACAAAATTCCATCATCGGATTTCTATCGATAAATTCATAGGTATCTTTTGATCCGATGCAAATTCCACCGATGAGCATTTTACCGTGATGAAAATTTTTGGCCTTATTCGTAATAACCCCTTTTTTCGCCAATTCGACCATTGAATTTGTCAGCAGTTCCGTGTGAACGCCTAAATCTTTTTTCGAGTCCAGAAAATGCCCGACCGCATTTGAAATCCCGCCAATGCCGATTTGAATTGTCGCCCTGTCCGGTATACGTTCGGCAATCATCGAACCGATTTTCTTTTCTCTTTCAGTAATCGGGATTTCCGGCATTTCAGGTATTCGATGATTCGCCTCAACAATATAATCCACATCACTGACATGAATGACGTTTTCGAATCCATACACATAAGGTGTCTCTTCGTTAACCTGGACGATTACCTTATCCGATATCTCGCACATCAGGCTGTTATGAAGCGTTCCGGAAGGGCCAAAACTCATAAATCCCTTATCGTCAGGAGGCGAAACTTCACACATGATCGCGTTAAAATGGGCGATACCCAGAGATGCTTTGTCTGTATTTGAAAAATGAAATGAACAGTTTTCCGTATTCCCCTCGTTTGCAAACATCCGTTCAACAGGACCATAAAATATGGTCACATAATTAATATGCCCCTTATACTCTTTTTTCAAAAAATCAAACGGGTACATCAGGAGACCTGACCATATGGTGACATTTTCAAGCTCTTTATATCTTTTGCATAATGCTGTGATAATGTCCGGCGGCGCACTGTTTGCACCGGAAACCATGATGTTGTCCCCGGATCGAATTGCGGATGCCGCACCTTCAGCCGTAACCCGTTTATGTTTGTAGTCATCTTTCCAGTTCATAAGCAGTCTCCTTTCCGTTATGGGAAATATTGTCATGTTTATTTCCTATACAGGACAGCAACCTGTATGCCAAGGGAATGGACCACTTATTTATTATTTAACTATTTTAAATTATTACAATTAAATTGATACTTATGTTATATGTCGCCCATATTTTTTAAACAGTCTGCCAGCATTTTTTACAATCTGTCGGTAATCCATACAGATTTTATATCAGTCGGCGCACGGAATGGCGTTTTTGCACTTTGTGTCGTGTCATCTGCAATCGTTTTCCGGTTATCCTGTCGGAAAAGATTATTTCTACCGTATTGTTTAGTATAAAAAGAGATACGGCTGAAGCAGTTTTTGAATTAAGGCTGAAAACGCGCCTATATCTGTCGCATCCCCGTAATCGGGCCGGTCTTCGCCTGCCTGATGCCTGATATACTGTTTAAGGACCGGGTGGCCGGAGGCGCCGGATGCCACGTTGCCTGCGCCCGATATACAGTCAGAACCCGTTGCAAGGGTAAAATCTCCGGTATTCGCATCGGTAAAACCCGGCCGGGTTCCGGTAATATTATTGATAGATGTCTTGATGTCTGCTGATGTGGACTCGAAAGAATTCCGATAGCCTTCTGTAATCCAGTTGCTGGTGAGATATAAAATCCCCTGACCGTTGGTGAGCGCCAGATGGCCTGCGCTTGCTGATGTGTAGACGATGTTGTTACGGATATCTGCGGTCACATCATCTGTTGAAAGGCGGATGAGTGTCGTATTACCGGTTCTTTCGGAGACAATTGTATTGTGGTAGAGGTAGAGTACGCCTCGCCGATACATGTCCTGATTACTGCCATCGCCCCCATAGTGGATCATCTGGCTATTGCCGTCATCTCCGGATTCGAAAAGTATATTGCCGTATACAAAGGTCCGGTCATAGGACGCATCACTGGAAAAACTTTCGTAATCGGTTTCTACAAGGTCAAGCTGCCGATTGCCGCCTTCGATCCAGTTGTACCGGATGATCGTGCCTGCTGACCGGTCTTTTAGGTTATTCCCGCCGCAACCGGTTCTAAGTGGTCCAAAATGATTGAACTCATAGGTGATGCCAAAACTTTCCGTGTAGGTGTTGTGCTCATAATAGCGGCCTTCGATGCCATTGTCATAGATATAGTTGCTGCGGATCAGGATATCTGTGGTCAGGTGAGACGTGAACAGGCCATTGCCGCTGTCATGCAGGATGCAGTTTTTAATCGTAATCTGATCGCCTTCCTCGATGTGAACGGCGGCTGCATTCTGGCTATATGTCTGGGACTCTCCGTAGCGATCGGTAAATGAGTAGTCAGGTCTTCCGCTTCTGATATCCAGATTTTCGACAATGACGTGCGCCGGGCGTTCATTGTCAGAGTCGCCGGTGTAATTGCCGATCTTGACTACGGACCTGACTTCATTCAAATAGTATAGCTCCTGACGGGTAATGGCGTTTTCACCGCTTATTACCGGGAGATTCCCATTTTCTGCCACACCAGTGACTACCAGCGGCGCATCCTCTGAGGCATGTGTTGTAATCACCCATTTGGCACGGTAGGGTTCCGTACGGAAATGGATGCGAACCAGGGTGGCGGGCAAGAGGTCTTCCCAGGGAATTTCCGATGGGTCTTCATACTCATATCCGGGGCCGACATCATATACATATGTAAAATCGCCTGCATCCCATTCGCCTGAAACGATTTGGGCTGTATCATCAGGATTGATATTTTCAGAATCGGTGTCCTCCGGGGGGGGCAGCGTGTCAGTCGGGTCTGAGGTTGAGCTGTTGCAAGAGAAAAGGGCTAATAAACATATAAAAAAAAATGGAATCAGATTTTTCATTATTTTTCGCTTTGCCTCCATATAGATCAATTTTTCACCTGAACCGGATAGTGTTTGAATAGTTATAGCAAGTTTGGTGCCATGGGTAAGCTGCAGGTATTGTTTAAGGCACATGACAACAATTTGTTCTGATGAATGTATATTCCTTCGTATGAAAAAGCATTCAAACTGCCTTGTCATTTTGTAATTTCATTGTATGAAAGATTCTTGATTTTGCCATGTCGCAAAAATCCGGTTTGTACGTATGGCTTTGTAGATCGTCATTTTAAGTAGCTACGGGAACAAGGCGATAGTCAATCGGATATCTTTTAGAAGTCCCCAGGAAGTTATTTCGTAACAAGAAGAGATCAAAATTTAATTAATGAGAAGAAAAGAGGTCAATATGGCAGAACAATACAGAATCAAAGGCAAGATCATTGACAGCAGAGGGACACCCGTACCTGAGATAAAAGTCAAGGTGTATGATAACAATGGTGTTTTTATTTCAGATACAGTTACAGACAAAAAAGGCATGCTTGATTTTGAGTGTGTGGTTACGCCCAAGAGTATCAAGCTGGTCAGGGATAACAGGATTGTGGCTGTAAAGGATATTGCGGATATCATGACAGATGGCATCCTTGACCTGGGAGATATTGTAATTTGCATGATTCCGCCTGCGGAATGGCATCTCAAGGGCGTCATCACGGACAAGATGAGCGGGGAGCCGCTTCAGGGGTTGACCGTGGAGCTTTGGGATGTGGACACGAGTATTTCCGGCGGCCCTTATTATGATCCTTTGGGAGAGGGCATCACGGATACAACCGGTAAATTCAGTGTCTGGTTTGACGGCATGGTATTTGAACGTGAGGCCACCTGGACAGGAGAGCAGTATCCGGATGTGCTTATCAAGGTAAAGAATGCATCAGGCGTTGTCATCCATGAAACGGAAGTCGACGAGAATGTATTGGGAAGTGCACACATTTGTCTCCCATATTGCACACACAAAGGCAAAGAATATGCCATTGAAATTGATTATGTGACGGTGAATATCAACAGGGTCGGGCCGGTGGATATTTCCGATATCAATGCGTCAGGACTTGCGTCATATCTTGGGATAAATGGCAGGCCGTTTGGCGGCAATACAACCATCAGCGGAAGAATCTGGGGGGCAAAAGTCGATAAGTGGAAGCTGTATTATGCTGAAGGGTTTATCGATTCCGGAGACTCCCGTCTGACCGGCCTTGGCCCCAGTTCCCCTGATCCATCCGGTTTTACCATGATTGCCCAGGGAACGAACAAGGTTTGGGACGGCCCTGTTTACAAATGGAATACGTCGAGTCTGGAAGGGACCTACACGGCGATATTGGTTGTATGGGATCAGGACGGAAATGAATACCATGATAACCGGACCGTGTTTCTCCACAATACGATCATAACGCCTCCAGCGCAAATCACATTCCCTGCTCCGGGAAACACCTTGAGCAAAAGCGAAATCACTTCCGTCGACATTCAAGGCACGGCTTCGGATGATTATTTCTGGGCCTTTGTATTGCATTGGGCTGGACCAACCCAGACAGAACTCACCGGTTCCGGGATCGCTTATCCTGCAGCCGGTAATTATACGCCCGTCGTGAGCAATGTACTGGGTGAATGGGATATCACCTCTAAACCGGAAGGGCCTTACGTTGTGAGACTGGCCGTTCATGACAGAACGATTCTGAATGACGGTGGGGATACCCGAACGGACTGGACGTGGAACACGCTGTACATCACGGCATAAATAATTCTGTCAACAGGATTTGGGTAAAACCCGCTATCGGGTTTTACCCAGACAGGTCAATTTTTTTCATATCTGCTGTCGCAAAAAAAAATAATTTACGTATGGTTTGTATGAAGATATAAGCATCCTGTATAACTCATCGGATTACAAGATATGGCATATAGACTAATCGGGACAATTATCATATATTCAATATTCCTTTTCTGCTTTTCCTCCTGTGCGGTGAATCACGGACCGGTCTATATAAAAGATGGAAAAAAATATGGTGTGGTTTCAGGTAATTTTACCGATCACTGGTTTGATTATTATGAGAGAGGTCTTTCATATAAAGACGGGGAATATTATCAAGATGCACTTTCGGATATTGATACGGCGATAAAAATAAAACCCCATGATCAACGATGGATAAACACCTATGGCATGCATTTTATTGATTATTTCCCCCATCGTGAAAAGGGGATTATTTATTTTTTCCTGGGAGAATACACGCTTTCAGAAGACGAATTGATTCTTTCCATGCATCATGCACCTTCTGCAAAAGCAGGTTATTTTCTTGATCAGGTGAGGATAAAAAGAATGCTTCTGGAAAAAAAAGAGATTTCAGCACCTGAAATCAGTCTGGTGTATCCAAAGCGGACAAATGAAGAATATGCTGAAATTACCGGGTTTGTAATGGATGAATGCTATGTGTCGGCTATTTTTGCCGCAGGTGGGCAAAACCTGATCGAATCATCCGGTAAACATATTCCATTTAAAAAAACAGTGTATCTTCCTGAAGGAAAAAATGATTTGGATATTATGGCGAAGAATTTGATGGGCGGACAGACGAAAAAAACGATTCAGATTGAGATTGACAGATCCGGCCCCACAATCGTCATTACACATTTTGTTCCTGGTTTGAAAATCACAGGTTATGTGACGGATCAGTCGGAGGTCACGTCTTTTAAAGTCAATCAAACGGAAAAAGTTGACACCCTGGAACGGGGCTCTTTTTCTGTTGTGATAAATAGTGATTTTGAACCGGTCGTTCTTGCCGCATCAGATGATCTTGGGAATAAGACGGAACTCGCCCTGGTACAGGATAAGACAACACATATCCTGTGCCCCTTATATGATGTTTTGCTGGCGAGTAACAGCCTTTCAGCAACAGACAGTCCTTCCGGATTGATGAATCCGCATCCGCAGGTACAGATTGTACTGAATCATATAACCGATGAATGTATCGTTTATAAAAGAAATATCAATTTAAAAGGCGAGATCAGAAGTCCTTCCAAAATAAAGAAAATTGATCTGTTGATAGATGGCCGGAATGTCGGGAATGCCCTTTCGGAAGGAAACAAGTCTGTCCACATATCAGGCCATGTGATTTCATTTAATAAATCCATATCGGTCAAAGAAGGGGAAAACAGATTTGCCATTTCCGCAGAAGATATCTCCGGCAATGTTTATACAAAAGAAATCACGATTCTTCGAAAGATTCCGGAGATATTGAAACTTGAAAATCGCTTTGCAATAAAAATTTATCCCCTTGATGAACGTGTGAAAAAATATAAAAGCGACCTGATCAACTGGTTGTTCGGAAAGACACCTGTATTCAGCGGATATTCAAGATTCATGGATCAGTCAAGCAGTGACATTTTCCGAAAAAGTATCGAACAGGAGATTTTAAGTAGAAAGCGGTTTCAGCTTGTTTCTCTTGATCAGATAGACCTCTTGAAGACGGCAAGATCAGATGATAGACTACTTCTGGGTCCAACCGGAAATCAGACCCGCGCGGCACTTCCTGATGCGTTGCTGATCGGAAATAGCTGTGTTGACAAAAACGGGACAGACGTGACGGTTCGCCTGATCGATCTTTCTTCTTTTGAGGAAATTATTTCAAAAGATGTATTTTGTACGGGAAACGAAATCGATGACCTGAAAATGATGGCTGTCCAATTGTCCGAGAAGCTTCACATGGCCCTTCCGGTTGTTAAAGGATGCATTGATCGGATTTCCGGCCGGACAATTCGCGTTTCCTTCGACAATGGCAGGATTGCGGAAGGGTGGCCTCTTTTTGTATATAGTGATCAAAATGGCCTGAATGATATTGACACCTGTATTTCAAAAGAGTGTCACCCGAATATTAAGGGTATATTTAAAATGGGCTGTGACAAAACGATTGATATGGGAAAATCTTCCGCTCATGTTGAGACGGGGGACAAGGTCATAAATAAATGAGCCTGAATCGTGACAAAGAAAAAACCATTCTTCATGAATGCCTTGTTATGAATAAAATGGACGGGCTTGTACGGGAATATGGCAATCTGGTCAAGGCAATTGTTCGTAAAACTTTTATGCTTGCCTGTATTCCAATTATTCCTGAGGATGTTGAAGATGTGTGCATGGAAGTGTTTATGCGCTTGTTTTTAGATAATTGCAGGAAACTGAAACAATTTGATCCGGACAAACTCAGTCTGCCCGGATGGATTAAGCTAATCGCAAACCAGACAACCATTGATGAGATAAGAAAAAAAGATCCCCATTCCATTTCAAGAAGCAATGAAAGGGTAATGATCGATGATGTCTTTCACCTATTGAAATATAATGCGGATCAAAATTACGATGTAAAGGAAAAGCTTGGCATTGTTATAGACACAATCGAAAAAATGCTGCCAAATGATAGAATGATTTTAAGAATGTTCTATTGTGAACAGCTTTCTCTGGAAGAAGTTTCAGAGAAATTAGGAAAGAGTAAAAAGACAACCCAGACAGTAAAGGACAGGGCCAGACGGAAACTCATTAAAAAGGTTGAAGAAAGGCTATACCTGTAAGTAGGAGATGCTATGGAAGTATCATGCGTTGACATTGAAATATTGTCAGATATCATTAGTGGAAATATTTCAAAAGAAGAAAAGACAAGGTTGATTGCCCATCTTCAAACATGCAGCAATTGCTTTGAAAGGGTGAACTCCGCTCTGCTTGTCTTAAGTGACAGTGAGATCGATAACTGGAGCCCTCTTCCTGAAAAAGAAGTTAGACGTATTGTGAATAAAATCAAGAAAAAAACCAGAAAACCTTTGTTCAGCCGAAAATTGCTTTACCGGAAACTTATTAAATGGCGAGAGGAATTTGGGCCTGATTTGCCTTTGGTTTATGGCTACGCCAGAAATGCTTCAAAATCCCCGGATAAGCCAAAGATAGAATATATACATACAGAAAAGGATTTCAGTGATGTAAAAACAGCCATCCTGTTTGAAAAGTATAATGACAGGTTCAATATTCATATCCGGATGAATAACAATGCCGGTATTAAAAATATACGGTTTCATCTGGTGAGTGACGACGGGCAGGTTTCACGATTGTTGAAAGAAGGACATGCGTCATTTGAAGATTTCCCGTTTGGCACTTACCAGCTCGTTGCCGTTCATAAACAAATCAAAAAAGGCATATATCACTTCGATATTAATCAAAGAGGTCTCGAAAATGGAGAAAACACTCTATCTTGAAGCTGCCCGTGAAGGCGATACATTAAAAATCGGCATAAGCGAGCGTCTGGATTCAGACCTTGACCCCTGTATTGATCTATATGAGGTTAAAGAGCTTTCCATGGAAAAACTCTCTCATATCGAAGAATTATGCCGGGAAACCATGAATTTTTTAGGCTCTGCAAGTGGCAAACAAGATATCAATTGCAGGGCAGGGGACAGCCTGAAAAAAATGGGAGAGATGTTGTGTGATGAGCTGCTGACATCCAAAATAAAAGAAACCATTGACCGTTCCGATGCATCTTCGCTTATTATCCGGATGGACGACAAGATGGTTCAGATTCCATGGGAACTGATATGCCTGAAAGGACTGTTCCTTTGTGAACGGTTTAATTTGGGGCGTGTGGTAAGAACGCGCCAGGACATTACCGATATCAAGACGAAGCATATTTCCTATCCCATAAACATGTGGATCCTTGCCAATCCAGGTAAAGACCTGTCCAGTGCAGATAAAGAGGGTGAGCTTATCCTTAAAATAGCAGATACGCTTAATCCGGACGATGAAACACTGATAAACGCATCTCTTGATTCGTCAAATGTGACACCGGAAAAGATAAGTTCTAAAATAAAAAATTCAGATATCGTTCATTTTGCGGGTCATGCGGAATATGATGCGCACCACGCTTCCCAAAGCGGATGGAAGCTTTCAGACGGCTATTTCAGTCCTCAGACCATCGACAAAATGGCAGGCAGTTCGAAAATGCCAGCCATCGTATTTTCAAATGCGTGCCTTTCTGCCCGGACAGATGAGTGGAAGCAGGGGCATGATTCTTTTGGTATTGTAAATGCTTTTTTAAGGGCAGGTGTGAAGTATTATGTCGGCACTGCCTGGGAAATCATGGACACGCCAAGCACACGATTTGCCTGTGAGTTTTATAATCAGCTTTTTTCCGGTAAATCAATCGGAGAATCGGTTCGTCTTGCACGAATAGAAATTAAAAGCAGATACTCAAACGATTACGTGGGATGGGCCGGTTACCTTTTGTACGGTGATCCGCGGTACAAGGTTTTTGATACCGTTAATGAAACCAATACATTCATCCACGAAAAGATGACCCCTGCTGCCGTTGATGCAGAAATCCAGAGTAATTTTCGCGGCACGTTTTCAGAAAAAGACCAGGCCGGTTTAAAACTTGCCGGAAAAAAGACTAACAGCCAGTTTATCGTCATGTTCATGACGATAGCCGTGATCGTATCCAGCGGGATCTGGGGTTTTTCTTTTCTCAATAAAAGGTTTGACCTGGATGTTTTGAAATTCAATAAAGAATGGCTTTACAGGGAAAAAGAAAGAAATGACGACCTGATTGAAAATATCATCAAATACAATAAAAATAACGTCGAATCCCAGACAGATAGGGTCGTAAAGGCTTATGCATTAACCGTTGCACTGGTCTATAATCCCATTAATCCAATTGCCGGGATGGTCGCCTCAACGATTAAAAAGGACATCCGGCAGAAATTTCCGGATGTCAGGTTTGTGGAACGTCAGGAGTTGAATACACTTCTTGAAGAAGCCAACCTGGCGTTTGCTCTTCCTTCTGACAAAACATTCACACTCAATATGCTGCCAGCAGACTATATTATAAAACTTAAGGCAGATGAATCATCATCAGGCATGGATATGGATTTAAACCTTCTGTCCACAAAAAGTGGAGAAAATCTTTTGCAGGACAGTTTTAAACTCAAGAACAGAAAAGAGATACCTGAAAAAATAATTGATAATATCGTTACACTTTTAAAACACAAGGGGTGATGGTTTTAAAGCGCATATAACAAGAGGAAAAAAATGAAAGCAATGCTTGAAAATCGGATTAAGGATGAAATTTTTAGGTTTAATGAGAATTTATTTGGCTTAATCAAAGGGATTGATACACATCTGGAGCTTGATGAAGAAACGTTTACGATTATCGAAAATTCAAATAAATTCTTGATATTTTGTGCCGTAAAAGAGCTTCATGAAAAAGAAATCGGAGAACCGGTGTGTGTTATTTACAATGAAGAAGGGGACGCCGATCCCAAAACAAAACGGATTTCGTTCGGGCGATCCCTTGCGCAGTATCGGAGATATTATAAGAAGACAGCAGGGCAATGCCAGACCATACAAAAAAAAGTCCCGGATGATTGTCTTCCGGATGATATCCTCTGGTCTTACAGATTCAGGAATTATATTATCTACCAGAATCTTGATGGTTCATATGGCCTTTGTCATATGAATGGCATATGAACAGAAGCACATGGCCCGTATCAATACCGTTCGCTTGAATTTTTTTGCGGAACGGGATTTATACTTCAGGGGCAGGTTTTCTGACCTGCCCTGTATCTGAATACTGATATATACCCAAAATTTTTTCGCGGACACAGGCATGACGAATATTGGACAGGCTATACCCCGCTTTGGGGTTCAGGACGCTATTGCCATGAAATCCCTTGCATTCAAGCCAATGTTTGTGATAACGAACGAATCATTTCATCCGGATCATGGGGGTTTTCATTTTAACAATTTAAAAGTGCGCGAAAAAATAAACCTTTTTTTATAAACAGAAAAAATATACGTGGTGTCTTCTTAAAGACCAAGATTAAATTCTGGCCCTTTCTGTTTGGATTTGCGCCTGAACTGGCGGACGACAATGAAAGCAAGATATAATATATGGCTTTTGATCAACTGTTTGGGACTCTTTCTCTTTTGTGTCGCATCAGCGGAAGCGAACCCGAATATTTTATACACAAGCGCACCGAATCCTGTGGGGTCCGGTGCCAGGGCGCTTGGCATGGGCGGTGCCTTCATTGCAATTGCCGATGATGCAACCGCTGCCTCATGGAACCCGGCAGGCCTGGTGCAGCTGAAGCGGCCGGAGTTGTCAGTAGTGGGCAGCTATGTCAGGCGGAATGATTCTTTTGATTCCATAAAGGGCTATGGCACTCTGGAAGATTCAAACGTATCTTTGACTGACCTGAACTATTTAAGCGTGGTTCTCCCATTTTCCATATTCTGCAGAAATATGGTTGTCTCCCTGAATTATCAACGTTTGTATGATTATTCATCAGACGGTGAATTTTCCGATGATATGGACACAGTTAAACGTAAAGCCTCCGGCAATCTGGCGCCCCTGGGGATAGCATATAGCCTCCAGATCACACCAGAACTAAAGTGGGGCATCACTTTTAATTTCTGGGACAGGTTTGGTGGCAGCAATCAGTTGAAAGAAGAATATTCCTTTAGTGGCAGTTTTGAATTTCTCATCAAGGTAACCCATCGTTTTAAAGGTTTCAATATCAATACGGGTTTTTTGTGGCAACCATCGGAAGTCTTTGGCATTGGCGCAGTTGTTAAATCGCCTTTTACGGCGGACATCAAAGCCAAAACAGCGACATTTGTCATGGGAGAACCATTTGATGAAGAGACATATGAAACAGATAAACAATTGAAAATGCCCGTTTCATTTGGTGTTGGCGCTTATTATAAATTGAATGATATCTTTAAAATATCCGTCGATATCTATCAAACCAACTGGAATAAATATATTTATATTGATGAAAATGATATCGAGTATTCTGCTGTCACCGGCCTTGAAAAAAATACGGCTCATGTGGATGCGACCAGACAGGTTCGTGCAGGGATGGAGTATCTTATCGTGAAGCCTGCCAAGTCCCTGACCTATCCGTTAAGGCTGGGTGTTTTTTATGATCCGATTCCCGATAAAGGGAGTCCTGTGGATGCCTATGGCGGAAGCCTGGGTGTGGGATTATCAGCCGCACATTTTGCCATTGACGGCTTTTATCAATACAAGTTTTCAGTGAACCATTTTTCTGTGACAAAACACGAGGAATATTATCCGGATGATGTAAAAGAGCACACCATATACGTTTCATTTATTTATTATATATAAACTATTATAAAATAGGAGAGGTATCATGGGCGATTCATCGAAAAAGTTTTTTTCAGCGCTGAGAGGCATAGGAAGTGTCAGTACGTCCGGAACGGTTACTTTAAAAAGCACAACCTGTCCCCCTCCGGGTGCGACAATTATCAAAACAGTCTGGATAATTTGTTTATATAAAGACGCTCAGGGAAACACAGGGTGGTGCATTCTAAAATGAACGATGAAATCATGTTTGATGATTGCTGATAACCAACACATCCATTCATACAGGATGTCATGAAAACCTGTAACTTTCTGTGCAACAACGTAGGGTTATCCTTTGATAGACATGCTGGGGCTTTATCCAAGCATAATTTTAACATACCGAATATTAAGTGGAATATGAGCATATAGCTGTTTTGGCATGCTCGTTGCAAAAAACCGCTTCGGAATAATTGGATACGGCAGCTATGGTTCGAAGAATCAGTCCTCAATTCCCCTGCGCACCTGCCTGTTCATTTTCCCCACATCCTTATAAGTCCGGATTACCGGCTACTCATATTTTGTTTGCATGAAGGAGACTGAAAAAATGTATACAGGCACTGAACAGTTCAAGAAAGAAATTTTTTACGGTGAAAGAAAAAATTGTCCACAAATGTCTGAAATCGCAGACAGAATATTCGGTGCGACCAATTTGAACGAAATTCTGATCGATCTTAAAGACGATTTGACCAAGTTATTTAAAGCAGAGCGGATGACCATCTACACGGTAGATGGCATCAACAAGGAATTGGTGTCCCAATTTATGTCTGCCGGAGAAGTTGATGAAATTCGTGTTCCGGTCTCCAATCAGAGCATCGTCGGTTTTGCAGTCATGCAAAAAAAGCTGATAAGTATTGCAGACGTGTATGATGAAATGGAATTGAACGCCATAGATGAAGGACTTCACTTTGACAGCAGCTGGGATAAAAAGATGGCTTTCAGGACCAGACAGGTCCTGGCCACACCCATCATTTTCAAGAGATTTTTGCTGGGCGCTGTTCAGCTGATTAACCATACCAAAGGGATTCCCTTTTCAGAGGACGATAAGGAAAAAGTAGAGCGTCTGGTAGATATTCTGGGAAATGCCTTTCACATTCATAAAACCATGACAGCCAAAGGAAAAACAAACCGTTTTGGCTATCTTCTTGAAAATCATTTCCTGACCCAGAAGGATCTCAAAAGAGCGAGCAGCATCGCAAGAGACAAAAATGAGCCTGTTGAGGATATATTGATAAATGAGTTCAATATTTCCAAAAATGACATCGGCAAAGCGCTCAGTAAATATTACGGCGTTGATTTTGTTGAATTCGATAAAAACATTGTCAAACCCATTGAGCTGATGCAAAAAATCCGCCCGGATTATATTCGCCGCAATATCTGGGTGCCTTTAAGAAAAGAAGGCGAAAACGGTGTGGTCATCGCGATAGATAACCCTCAAAATCTGTTTAAAATTGATCAGATCAATCTGCTTTATAAAGGCAGGCATATTGTTTTCAAAGTAGCACTTCGCGAAGACATTTACAAGTTCATCGATATGTTTACGAACCCGGAGGCAGATCAGAGATATTTAACAGCAGAAGGCATTGCGATACCGAATGAAGAATTGGAGACGCTGGTCACAGAAGAGAGCAGTGAGGTTGTCAAACTGGTCAACCGGCTTATCCTTGAGGGGTATGAGAGAGGAGCTTCGGATATTCATATCGAGCCCTATTCAGGACACAGGGAATCCAGGGTAAGGTTCAGGGTGGATGGTTCCTGTACGACATTTATGTCAATACCTGTTGAATATCGTGAGTCGGTGATTGCCCGTATTAAAATCATGTCGGATCTCGATATCGCCGAACGACGGAAACCTCAGGACGGAAAGATCAAATTTAAAAAATTCGGGCCGGAAGACATCGAATTGCGTGTGGCGACCCTTCCTACACAGGGAGGGCTGGAGGATGTGGTTCTGAGAATTCTTTCTGCCGGAAAACCGATTCCTTTGGATAAAATCGGATTTTCCCAGAAAAATTATATCAACTTTCTAAATGTCATCTCACAGCCTTATGGGATTATTTTTGTGTGTGGTCCGACAGGCTCCGGAAAAACGACAACCCTTCATTCCGCACTGGGGTATATCAATAAAGATGACACCAAAATATGGACTGCCGAAGATCCGGTTGAAATTACACAGGATGGTTTAAGGCAAGTTCAGGTAAACCCCAAAATCGGTTTTACCTTTGCAAATGCCATGCGGGCATTTTTGAGGGCAGACCCGGATGTGATCATGGTGGGTGAAATGAGAGATCCAGAGACGACGGCTATTGGTATCGAAGCATCCTTGACCGGTCATCTGGTGCTGTCGACCATCCATACCAACAGCGCATCCGAGAGTATTACAAGGCTTCTTGATATGGGAATGGATCCCTTCAATTTTGCCGATGCTGTTTTAGGCATACTGGCTCAGAGGCTGGTGCGGACATTGTGTCCAAAATGCAAGAGCAGTTATCACCCCACAAAACAGGAGTATGATGAGCTGGTGAGAGAGTACGGTATTTCGGTTTTTGAGAAAAATTTTTCCGTTTCCTATACCGATGACCTGACCCTTTATCGGCCGATCGGCTGTGAAAAGTGTAACCGGACGGGTTATAGCGGAAGAATGGGATTGCATGAACTGCTTGTGGGAACAGATGCCATCAAGTCACTGATACAATCCAGGGCTCCTGTTGAAAAAATAAGAGCGCAGGCGATAGCAGATGGCATGACCACACTGAAACAGGATGGTATTGAAAAGGTTTTTTCAGGATTTTGCGATTTACTCCAGGTCAGAAAGGTCTGCATAAAATAAAAATTAAGCATACATGCTGTCAATCTGTTTCTCATATTTTTCATGAATGATTTTTCTTTTGATTTTCATTGTATGGGTTAACTCTCCGCCTTCAATTGAAAAATTTTCAGGTAGAATGATAAATTTTTTGATTGTCTGAACTCTTGCCAGGGCTTTATTGACTTCGTTGATCTGGTTCCGGATGTAAGTGTTAAATTTTTCGCACTTCGCTGCAGATTCGGCATTTTGAGCGGGACTTCCGGCAGTTTTGGCTTCTTTTTCAATTTTTTCATTATCAAGGGTGATCAATGCGGTGAGGTACTTTCGCCTGTCACCGATGACCACAACCTGACTGATAACGGGAATCGCCTTTAACATTCCTTCGAGAACCTGGGGAGAAATATTCTCTCCACCGGATGTAATGATCAACTCTTTTTTTCTATCAATGACTTTTAAAAAACCGTTATCATCCATTTTGCCAACATCTCCGGAATGCAGCCATCCATCTGTATCAATCGTCTTTTTTGTGGCATCGTCATTGCCTAAGTACCCTTTGCATACATGCCGGCCCCGAATGAGTATTTCTCCATCATCCGTGAGTGAGAGTTCGGTTCCTGAAAGTGCCGGGCCAGCCCATCCAATTCTATATTTAAAAGGTTCAGGAAGTGATACAACAGCAGGACCGGTGCACTCACTCATCCCATACACTTCTGTAACAGGGAGGCCCAAACCGATGAAAAATTCGAGCGTATCTATAGAAACGGGTGCTGCCGTGGAAACAAATAAACGGCATCTGTCAAGCCCCAGTTTTTCTTTGACTTTTGAGAAAACCAGTTTGTCGAAAAAAGTGTAGAGTAAGGGTTTTGGCTTGCCATCCTGAATGGCGTATCCTGCTTTCAGCCCTTGTTTTCTGGCCAGAACCGCAATCCTTTTTTTCAACCATGAATTTTGTGATCCTGCAGCCACTATTTTTGTTTGAATTTTTTCCCACACGCGCGGAACACCTACAAAAATCGTTGGACGAACCTCCTTTATATTCTCACCCAGAAGTTCCATGCTCTCTGCAAACCACGTGGTTGCAGCCATGATGACTGGCGCGTGAAGACTGATCACCTGTTCGGCAATATGGCTGAGTGGTAAGTAACTTATAATCTGATCTGTATGATTTCCATTAATGGTTTTTATCAACTGGCTTGATGTCCAGGTGATATTGTCATGGCTTATCATGACCCCCTTGGGGTTTCCTGTTGTGCCGGACGTATAGATGAGTGTGCAGCAATCATCCGGATGTTGCGCCTGAATTTGCCTGTTTAATTCTTCTTCGGAAATTTTTTCACCCAACACCTGCAAGTCTTCCCATGCGTATACGTCTTCATCATGATCCTGACCTTTCATCAAGAAAATAGCCTTCAGATCAGGCAGGTTTTGTTTGATATGTTTGATCTTTGCCAGTTGGGTTTTGTTTTCGACAACGATAATGTTTGCTCTGCTGTTCCCGGCTACATGCTGGCACTGCTCGGGACTGTTGGTTGAATAAATACCCGTTGGTATCCCGCCGGCAAATATACCACCCAGATTACTGATAAACCACTTTTTGCTGTTCTCGCCCAGAATGCATACGCCGCGTCCTCTTTCAAGTCCCGCGGCCATAAACCCACGGGCAGTCATTCTTACCTGCCTATAGTACTCATTCCAGGTTGTTTCCTGCCACCGGCCGTCACTTTTTTCTTTTAATGCGATGGCACAGCCATGCTGCCTAACGGTATTTTCCATATTTTCCATTACGGTTGACTTCATGGCTTTTCCTTTTTTTTGTTGACTATTATACAATGAAATAGGAACTTGAAAACAGCTATTATTTATAACGATACATCAACTTCACGAAATATCAAAACAAATAAAGGGGACACCGATGAAAGGAGCAGGCGGGACAAATGGCGGCATCGGTCAATTTTTAATCGGGCTTGCCATGATGATCGGCGGCGGGTATCTATTGCTTAACTCTATTTCGGTGACATCCACTTTTGGTCTTGGAACAAGACTGTATGGTTTTTCGGCTTATGGCGGCGGATTCCCCATTACAAGCGGCATGATCATGTTCCCATTCATGATCGGTATCGGCATGATATTTTACAATGCCAAAAGTATTGTCGGCTGGTTTCTTACAGGTGCGGCCCTGGTGGCATTGGTGTTTGGCGTTATCGCATCCATCCGCTTCACGTTTCATCACATGAGCGCATTTGACCTTATTACCTACTGGTTCTTACGGTCGGCGGTCTTGGACTGTTTTTAAGATCGCTTCGTGAAACAGGATAACGCGTCAATCAGAAGTGTTAAAAAAATATTTTTTATTTCCCCTTGAATTCGGGTTTTCGTTTTTCGAGAAATGCCGTGAGCCCTTCCACTGCATCTTCTGTGGATGCCACATCCATGAGTTTTTCAGAAAGATAATCCAGGGCTTTTTCAAGAGGCATGTCTGCCATATGGAAGAAGGCTTCTTTTCCTATCTTCATGCCAATGGGGCTTTTCTCTTTTAAATTCTGAAGGATGTTGTCAACTTCGGCATCGAGATCCTGAGGAGGAACTGCTCGCGTGATCAGTCCCATATCACGGGCGTCCTGCGCGGAGAGTTTTTCCCCCAGAAGGATCATTTCCATGGCTTTTTTTCTTGAGGCGTTTCTGAAGATCAACGCGCCGATCATCATGGGAAACAGCCCCACGTTGACCTCAGGTGTGCCGAATCTGGCATCATTCCTGGCGACAACAATATCGCAGGAAAGCATGAATCCCATGCCGCCGGCCAGGCAATACCCGTTTATTCTGGCAACCGTGGGTTTCGGATATTTTGAGATGCGTTTCAGCAAATTCGCATAACCGGAAATCGGGTTCCCGCCACTGTCGTTCCGGCCGGATTTCAGATCACCCAGATCAGCTCCTGAGCAGAATGCCTTGTCACCGCTTCCGGTTATCAGGATAGCCCTGACCGTATGATCGTTTTCAGCCTCATCAAGAAACCGGTTGAACAGCGAGATCACCTCACTGTTGATTGAGTTTCGGTTGGCTTCCCTGTTGATGGTCAATGTCGCGATATGATCTTTCACATGATAAAGAAGGACATCCTGATTCATTTCTATATTCTCCGTGTATGGGTTTAAACGAAACCGTCGCTTCTAAATACCTTATCCCCCGGCAATTTCAAGACGTTTTTCACCGCTTTGTTTGAATGAACCCCAAAATAAAGGTTTTCAATGATTTAAATATTTAAGGTATCGAAATGTTTATAAATTCGAATCAATGTTTGTATTATGAGGGGTTTTTCGTAATTTTTTATTGCTTTTAAAAAATATATTAATTAACGTCCATTCATCAATCTTTTTTACATAGAGCCCACCCAAAAATAAATTCACATTTTTGAGTGGACCTATAGTATCGCAAATAAATTTTCTTCGCGATTGGACTCAATCTTTAATGACTGGCTATCCTTATAGTCAAATAAGGGGAGGGCATTTCAAATGAGACACCATTTTTTATTTCGTTTTACGCAAGTGATAGTGCTTTTTCTGATTGTCAGTATGATGATTATGGGATGCAAGAAATTGCCGGTAACACCAGGGGCCGTCGTCGCGACAGACGGCGAATACAATGATAAAATTGTGATTACCTGGGATGTTGCAGAAGAAGGAAAAAATTTGACTGCCAATAAATTCCATATGGTTTACCGGTCGGATCGCATTCATTCAGGATACCAGGTGATTGCTGACCATGTGGAAGGCAATACATTTGAAGATCATTCGGTTGATTCCGGAGAATATTACTATTACAGAATAAAAGGGGTTTCCAGATCACGCAAAGAAAGCGACTTAAGCGTGTTTGATCAGGGATATGCAGGGGATGCCCCGTTTAACTGGATGAACCAGGCGGACGTAGATACAAAATACGGCCGATTAAACGGAAAATCGGTCAAAGAGGATACGTGCTGGGCATGGCTGGGCATACCCTATGCCAAACCGCCGGTAGGCGAACTCCGCTGGAAAGCGCCGCGCGATCCCGAACCCTGGGGAGAACGGGACGCAACCGAATTCTGTGATTATTGTGCGCAATACGGCAACATTCTTTCTGAAACAGGAAGAGATACCTTTTATGGCAAAGTGGTAGGAAAAGAAGACTGCCTCTATTTGAACATCTGGCGTCCTCAATCAGACGAAATCCTTCCCGTATTTGTGTTTGTTCACGGTGGGGCAAATGTTCTGGGCAGATCCGATTTGCCAATATATGACGGGGTAAACTTTACAACCCGTACAGATATGATTTTTATTTCGATCAATTATAGACTGACACACCTGGGCTGGCTGTCCCATCCTTCTCTGGAAACCGGTGACCCGTTGGATGACTCTGGAAATTACGGCACGCTTGATGTGCTAAAAGCCCTTGAATGGATCCGGGAAAACGCTGCCGCCTTTGGTGGCGACCCGGACAATGTCACGCTGAGCGGGCAGTCTGCAGGGGGGATTCAGGTGTATTCGATGATGGCATCCCCTCTTGCCGAAAACTTGTTTCAAAAAGCCCTCTCGATCAGTGGGTTGCCTTTGTCCATTCCAAAAGCCGTCGGACAGTACAGGGGGGAGATGATCATTTCAAGGCTTCTTGTACAGGATGGGTATGCCAAAAATATGTTTGTTGCAGGAAAAGTGATTCAGGAAAAAGGATATGAATGGATTCGCGAATATCTAAGGTCCAAGACCGTTGAAGAACTGTTGCCTGCATATATGGCAGGGCCAACGGCCATGTCATTGGATGGCGGTTTGGCCATGCTGTCGTCGATGGGTGCCTATGAAGATGGGGTTGTGGTTCCTGAAAATGTGGTTCAATGCTTTCAGTCTGGTGACTATAATCAGGTACCGATACTTCTCGGAAATACCACCGATGAATTGAAACTGTTTTTGCCGCTCTTTATGGCGGATCCGCATAACTTATGGGATATGATTCAGGACGTTGATCCCAACGATGTGGAATTCAATGTGGCGGAATTGTTTTTTCCCATACTGATGCCACTCTTGCCCCTTTTTGAGCCGTCCAATTATCTTGGAAAAATGCTGTTTCAGGGATTCTGCGTGGATACGATTGCTCGGGCACTTGCCAAACACCAGGATGATATTTATACATATAAATTTGCCTGGGATGAGGAGCCCGAACCCCTCAATATTCTTTTTGGTGCAGAACACGCCATAGACCTGCATTTTCTTTTTGGGAATTTTATTTCAGAGCAGGGATGCGCGTCAAGATTCGCCTGGAGTGATGCCAACAAGGACGGGCGAGAAGCGTTGTCCCATATCATGATGACCTATTACTCTCAGTTTGCCAAAACCGGCGATCCCAATTCAGGGAACAATGATCTTTTGGATTGGACCCCATGGAATTCTGAAAAAGGCGCTGACAAGCGAATTGTGCTTGATACAGGAGAACTTTACATGTCGCCGGATGTGCTGGAAGCGCAGGAAATCATGTCATTTGATGAGATTATGGCAGAGTTGAAAATCCTCCTGGAACCTTAGTGACCTTCGGTGTAAATATAGTGCCATAATAAGCACACCTCTGAACACAGAGGACACAGAGAAAAAATTGAGCGGCATGCTCCGTGTCCTCTGTAATCTTTGTGGTAAATAAACACAAGTCTCCATCATAAATCTCATAATTAAGTGTTGCTTTTAAACACAAAATTGTTTAACGAACATTGTATGGGGTTTTAAACATAGAATTGAAATCAGGTTGTCATATCAGACAGAATGAAATTGCTCTGTCAATGTGGATGATCGGCTCCTGAATTGATGTGGTTATAAAAGTCGACTGTCGAAAATAGAATAATTGGAGCCAGATTTATAAAAATTCACGGAGCTTAAACAAAAAAAGGGGAGGGTGTTGAAAATGAGGCAACGCTATTTATTCAATTTGGGGTATGTGTTGGTGTTTTCGATCGTGTTCGGTTTGGTGGCTATGGGGTGTAAAAAACTTCCTGTCACGCCGAATGCCATCTCTGCAACCGACGGTGAATATGAAGACAAAATTGTGGTTACCTGGGATGTTACAGAAGATGGGAAAGATGTCTCATCTGCCAATGAATCTTACCTGGTGTACCGTTCCGAATCAATTAACACAGGGTATTTGATCGTTGGCGAAAATGTCGGGGGGAATTCATTTGAAGATAATGCCGTCGAGTCCGGGAAATATTATTATTACAGGGTAAGAGGGGTTTCCAAATCCGACAAGGAAAGCGATCAAAGCGGATTTGACCAGGGATATGCGGGAGACGCTCCCTATAACTGGATGAGCCGGGCCGAAGTGGATACAAAGTACGGATCATTGAAAGGCATTTCCGTAAAGGAAGATACCTGCTGGTCCTGGCGGGGTATCCCTTATGCAAAACCTCCTGTGGGAGACCTCCGGTGGAAAGCCCCACGTGATCCCGAACCCTGGGGCGAAAGGGATGCAACAGCATTCTGCGATTATTGTGCCCAGTACGGCAATGTTTTATCCGAAACAGGAAGAGAAACCTATCATGGCAAAGTGGTTGGAAAAGAAGACTGCCTGTACCTGAATATCTGGCGCCCCCAATCCGATGAAGTCCTTCCGGTATATGTATTCATTCACGGCGGCGCGAATTTTCTGGGCCGGTCCGATCTGTCCATTTATGACGGGGCCAATTTTGCAACCGGTTCGGATATGATTTTTGTCAGCATCAATTATCGGTTATCGCACCTGGGATGGTTCCGCCACCCAGCCCTTAAAACCGGAGATCCCCTGGACGATTCAGGTAACTACGGCACCCTCGATATCCTAAAAGCCCTTGAATGGATCAGGGGAAATATCGCGGCATTTGGCGGGGACCCGGACAACGTGACATTGAGCGGGCAGTCTGCAGGGGGAATCAACACCTACTCGATGATCGCCTCCCCGCTTGCCAAAAATCTGTTTCACAAAGCCATTCCCATCAGCGGGTTCCCGTTGTCCATGCCGAAACAGATTGCCGATAATCGTGGTGAAATGATTATTTCAAGACTTCTCGTTCAGGATGGCTACGCCAAAAATATGGTTGTTGCCGGAAAGGTGATCAGGGAAAAGGGAGATGAATGGATTTCAGAATACTTAAGATCCAAATCTCTTGTAGAACTGATGCCGCCTTATCTGGCAGGCCCCTCTGCATTGCCGATCGATGGCGGACTCGGTATCATCGCATCCATGGGTGTTTATGAGGATGGGTATGTGATCCCCAAAAACCTTCTTCAATGCCTGCAATCCGGTGATTACAACCAGGTGCCGATGCTTCTGGGGAATACCATTGATGAAATGAAGCTTTTTCTGCCGCTCATTTTAGCTGATCCGGTTGACTTATGGGATTTGACCCAGGAAGTCGATCCCAATAATGTTGAATTTAATGTGGAAGACTTGATTTTCCCGTTGTTCATGCCATTTATGTCCATTTATGAGCCTGCAAACTATCTCGGCAAGATGATGTTTCAGGGCTTTGGTGTGGATACGTCTGCAAGGGCGTTTGCCAAACATCAGCAGGATATTTATGTCTATAAATTTGCCTGGGATGAGGAACCGGAACCGTTTGATCTTCTTCTTGGCGCAGCACATGCCATGGATCTGCATTTTGTATTCAATAATTTCATTTCCGAACCCGGATGCCTGACACGGTTTGCCTGGAGTGATGCCAACAGGGAGGGGTGTGAAGAACTATCCCATACCATGATGACCTATTACTCCCAGTTTGCCAAAACAGGAAATCCCAATTCAGGAGATAACGATCTTTTTTACTGGTCTCCCTGGAATCCTGAAAAAGGTGCGGATAAAAGAATTGTTTTTGACACAGGTGAACTTTACATGTCGCCGGATGTCATGGAAGAACAGGAAATCATGACGTTTGACGAGATGATGGACGAATTGAAAATCATCCTTGATTTTTAACAAGGTGCAATCTGTTCGGGAAGGATTGACGGGCAGTCAATCCTTCCTGAACCGTCTAATGAAACGCATTTGAGTATAGGGTATCAAATTTTCCTCGCGGAAGAATCACAAAACGATAAAATGCCGTATCTTCGATTTTCGGTGAATACCATCTGGCCTCATAATCCGCCATGTGGGTTTTTTTTCGTTCGTCTGTGCACCGGATGGCGATATCCCCTCCGTCATCATCCACAGGAATGCCGTTTTGGGTGAGCGGCTTCCAGGATTTTTGATCCGGGCTTGTCTCAATACGAACAAGCCCACGGTGAAGATCAATACCACCTTTGGGAATATCAACCCATTTGACAAGCCAGAAAGGTTCTTCCGGTTCACGCTGTAAATGGAATTCCGGTGCTTTTAGAATGGATCGCTCACCATTTGGCGTCACATCTTTTTGATAAAATCTCATCGCTTCAAGTGGGATATCGTAGGGTTCCGGAAACGCGCCACCACTTCCTTTTAAAGCCATTTCTTCCATTAAAAGAGATACGTGTGCCGAGAGAAAAGGGCCGGTATGGGGACCGAAAAGTGTGCTGCCTCCCTCATAATACTGGATTGAATATTCTTCCGGTGTGGTTGCATACCCCCAGTAGCCATTTGAGACACTGGTGACGATAAACCGGTTGACACCTGTCATGCCCGCTTTCTTGCTTTTTTGTTGGGCGTCTTCTGCCATACGCATCCCCAGCGTATAGGTTACCTCAAAGGGAAGGGGGAGAAGAACGGTATCGTGAATCCTGATCGCCTGAAGAAAAAGATGATGCGGAAATGTATCTTTGGGGAGAATGAGCGACTGGAACGGCCCGCCTGCATGACGCTTGTGCCCGTGTTCTCCGCCTGTAAATACGAGCCGGGGATAACCGGGAGCAAAAAAAGGAATATGGCTTGCAATGGTTTGGCGACCGCGTCCCTGGGCGCCGCCTATTGTGGGCATGCCCACCACCGGACGTTTGGCAATGGATATACCATCTATGGTATTATCGCTGAATACGTCGATCTCCTTTGCCCGGTACCCGATCATGGGTGAATCGGTGAGTTTGTCATCAAGCGATTGAAAGAGAGAGAAGGCCTTTTCCGTGATGACATTGCTTATTTTTTTTAAATCAGAAAATGTCTCTACGCGTTCCTGATCATGATTGGGATTGGAGTCTCCATGCGTGTAGTTAGCCGTGGCACATAGAGGCTTCCATGAAGGATGGTATGTGTTTTTAATGTTTCCGGACATTTGGCGTGAAACATAGCCCAATATGTCGCCGTTGCAGATGGACCCCAGTTCTTTGGGGCTGGTATTGTTGTGCATGGAAAAATTGATAAATGCGCCTGCCGGCCTGAATGTGCCGTCCGTATCCTTTAAATCGATCCGGATCATGTGAAGATAAGGGTTCGTGGCATCAAGGGCATCCGGTTTCTTTTGAAGATTTTTTGCTTCAGGGTTTCTCAGGTAGGCCTCAAGGCATCGGTTGATACTGACACCGGTAATCGTTGTGGTGCCAGTGGCCAGTTTGGCCGGACGCTTGTTTTCATAGGATAAAATCACCGCTTTTGCGATCTGGTCTGCGAGAAATTCAAAGTACTGGTCATCAAATCCGGGTTTGTTTGCGGCCATGTTGTTATAAAACGTGTTGGCAAAAAAGTTGCCCGGGCCTGAATGGGTGTGGGTGCCACAGATGAGGAGGCCGCCTGAATCGATATCTGTTTTTTTTGCAATCCGTTCTGCCACCTTGTGATGAAGGACGAGGGAGCCAGACAGAAGGTCACACTGAACCAGTGCAACCGAGGGGCTGTCAGGCGTTTTGAGGTAAATGGCCCGGGCCATCAATTTGGTCCGGACGCCTTCACTTTTAACGGCAAGTTTTGAATATCCGGCTAAAGGCATGCCAGGTGGCGGGGTGATACCTGTTTCAGCAATACCCGCCACAAAGGTATCCGTGTCCGCATGAACGTCAGGAAGGATATGCCGAACAGGCATAACCATGGTTCTTGATGACGAGCAACCATAAAGGAAACCAATCAATATTAGAACAGCAACCACGTTTCGTAATGGGGTCTTCATATTCTCTCCCTATGTTAGATGGACTTTTTAGTCTAAAAAACGCCTCCTCAAGGTTAATGATATGTCCATACATAAGTTCGTTATTTTTTCAAATTTATTTTTTCCTGAATTTTTCTGGAAAATCGAATCACGCCTCTGTTTTCAAGTTTTAGCGACTGGTCCTGGTCCATATCGCTGGAAAAAATCATATCAAGCACTTCCTGGGACTTGTTCTCTTCTCCCACGTAAAAATAGAGATCCGCAAGGCCATACAGCGCATAGAGCTTGGTGGGATAAACCAGATGGGCCAACCACAGTTGATTGATCAGACTCTCTATTTCTACACCGGCGAGGCTGATCCCTTTTTCAGCGGCCCAACCACCATTGGTAATAATGGTGGCCAGGGCCAGGGCATGACCATAATAATTATACAGACTGTCTTCTCTCAATCCAAAAAGGCCATTTGCCATCATGTAGTTGACATATCTGGCCTTTGTCAGGATGCTTTTCTCCTGGATCAGTCTTGCCTGGCTCAGGGTTGACCAGTATCTTGCAGGTAAAAAATATTGATTCAGTGCAATCGCCCGGTTACCGTACTTTAAAGAGTCGTGGTAGTAGGCAAATCCCTTTTTTTCGTGTTTACCGACAGAGGTATAATATTGGCCTGTGTCATAATTGACCCGGCAGGCCCAGGAATTTGCCAGAATATCCCTTGGGTTTTTTTCTGCCAGATCATTGAATTTTGTAATCGCATCAAGCCCTTTCTGGGTAATCTCATCAAATTTTTCACCTGCCCGATCATTCCATAATGATATGGCTTCTTCCCAATCTTTATTTCCAGTCATGGGGGGGACCACATATCCGGTTTGAAGCGGTGCCGCACGTTTGATCCAGTCACCATGCGCGGATAGGGCATAGTCTTTATCACCGATATAGGGCAGGACATCTAAAAGTATTTTAAATGCGATAATATTCTCCGGGTCAATCTGGTAGGCTTTTTGTGCATAGCTTTCCGCCTGCTTGAAATAGTGTGCCCCTTCTTTTTTCAGGTATTTCCCTTTTAATGCAGAAAGTTTGCCCATCCACAATACAGGATCAATTTTGTCAGGATAATCGGTTTCCAATTGGGCGATGAGGTCAAGCATGGCATCGATATTTTCCCCTTCCCAATGCGCTGCCCACAAAGATTCAAACCGTTGCCATCTGTTATCGTATGCGGGGATATCTGGTGTGGCATTCCATACCCAGTTAGCCTCTGAATTGACGGAAGACAGGAAAACACCAAAAACACAGCAAATCACGATTTTATTTATGGAATTCTGTCCATAAAAAAAGCCCGTTAGGGCTGATAAACCTGAAACCATTCGGTAAAACCTCCAAAATCAAAAAACACCGTTCTTGTAATATCACAATCATACCTTTTATTTTCGGGTATATTAAAAAGAATGAAGTCATGATATATTTATCCATATTTGTCAAGGTTTTCCGGTTTGATGATTTGATTCTGCAGGACATTGAACAGTATCTGGATGAGGTATTGACAAAAAGCCGTTCCCGATTTAACATTTTGACAATTATAAAAATGTGAGATTAACCATGATGAACACAACAAAAGCAGCTAAAATATTCAAGGCACTGTCGCACCCGAATCGCCTGGAGCTATATCTTGAAATTGCAGGAAATCAGGAATCCAACTTTGAGCCGGGTGAGGAGTGTCTCATTACAGATATTATAGGTGCCCTGAATATTGGGGCGCCGACTATCTCTCATCATCTAAAGGAACTGAGCAACGCTGATTTGATTACAACGGAAAGACGGGGGAAATTTCTCGTGGCAAGAGCCAATCGATCAACCCTGTTGGAAGTGATTCAATTGCTGGGTATTGACAGGTAAAATTTTTTTTGTATATATTTCGATAGTTATCAAATTATTTAATTTTTATGAATGCCAAAGAATTGCATATCACCATGCTGATTACAGTTACAACACTGATTCTGGCAGGCGGCACATTTTTCATCGGCTGGCGGCTTGTGGGAACATCGAACCTTTCGCCACCCTGGAAGCCATTTTTCTGGTTTCTGGTGATGCTCCCGGTTTTTTTTCCTTCCGTTCTATTTGCCTTAAAAGCCTTGCACATGGAAGCCTGGTTTGACCGTTTGCTGGCCCTGTCATTTCTGGTGACCGGATTCTTTTCTTTTTTGCTGGTGTTTGCCATTTTCAGGGATGCGCTCCTTGTAGGGTTCAACATGATTGCAAGCGTGACCGGAAAAATGGCATTTGCAGGGAAAGAGACAATCTTTGCTGGCCAGACCGGTTCTTTCAGATATCTTTTCCGGATTTCAAATGGCCTCATTGTGGTGACCTCCGCCTTATTGTTCGGTATCGGTGTGTTTCAGGCATTCCGCACACCTCAGATAAAACCGGTCACTATTTTAATCGATGATCTTCCGGCCGGTCTTGACGGATTCAGAATTGTCCAGTTGAGCGATATTCACCTGGATGTGATGACAGGGCAAAATGCGCTTGAGAAAATTGTTCATCAGGTGAATGAGATTCATCCTGATATGACGGTCATCACAGGCGATCTGGTGGACGGATCAGTTAAAAAACTGGGGCATGACGCCCAGGTGCTCAAAAATATCAAGTCACCAGTGTGTTTTGTAAACGGCAACCATGAATACTATTTTGGTGCAAAAGCCTGGGATCAGTTTCTTGAAACCATCGGTATCACGGTTCTCGATAATGAGAAGACAATCATTGAAAAGGATGGCGCCCGGTTGATGATTGCCGGCATTCCGGATATCTCGATGATCCGGCGACGTGTTGGGGGGCGCACATTTTCTTTTCCTGAGGCAAATGGCGCTGACTTTTACATTCTTTTGTCCCATCAACCCGGTGCTGCATTCAAGGCCGCAGAAATGGGGTACGACCTTCAGCTTTCCGGACACACCCATGGCGGTCAGTTTTTTCCATGGAACCTTTTAATTAAATATGTTCAGCCCTTTTCCAAAGGACTTTATCACTACAAAGGCATGTGGATATATACCTCGCAGGGCACTGGCTTCTGGGGACCTCCGGTGAGGCTGGGACCTGTGCAGGAAATTACCGTATTAACCATTCGCAGAAACGGTTAGTTCAGGAACGTTTGGGTTATTTTGGGTTTGCATTGGCATCCATTGTCATCATAAACAGAAATTACGGATGGATGCGGAACGTCCGGTTGCAAACGCCGGTTTTTGAAACAAAACTTTTTGGGAGATGTTGTTGACATCATAAGAATCTTAAACTAATTCCATGGTATTAATCACGGTGGCAACCATCACAAACCTGTTGGGTTAATCTAAATCAATTTAAAAAGGGTTAAGGATTTAAAAAATGGGGGAATACAAGACGTACAGACCAAAACGGAAGATTTTAAAATGGCTTTATCTTTATGTCTTCATGTGGTTTACCGGAAGAGCGATAAAAATAGCCGCCAAAGTGGATGATGAAGTAAAAAAGGAATTCGATTCAATTCCAAATAATTTTAACGTGGCGCTCGAAGTGCTGCCTTATGGCCCGGCCTTGGTTGTGGGCAAAACCGAAGACGGCAAGGTCCAGTATCTCGGCAGCAGCACCAAAGATAAAAAAATCGATTTGAGAATGATTGTGCACAACATTGAAAATGCCATGCAGCTTTTTACATTTCAGGAAAGCACGGCAATCTCTTTTATGAGGAATCGTCTTTATCTGGATGGGGAAATTCCTTATGCTGCCGCTTTTGTAAGGGTGTTTGACGCGGTTGAAGTTTATCTTCTTCCCAAAATCATCGCAAAGCTTGCAGTCAAGAGATATCCGGCATGGTCACTGATACGCAAACTTTCGGGACGGGTAAAGATTTATTTGAGAGCGGGAATAGGTGTTTAGTCAGCTAATTTTTAAAGAGGTTACTTATGAGTCGAACAGATTATTCTGATTTTTTATGTCCGATCAAGTTCTGCTGCGGGAAACTGGCCCTTGAAACGCTCCCGGCAGAGCTTCGTGTTTACAACGCCAGAAAACCACTGATTCTTTTCAGCAATAAAGCCGTGATAAACGGGTTGATTGATCCGGTTAAACAGGCCTTTGATGATTCGGAAATGGTGGCGGGCATTTATGACGGGGTGCCTGAATCCCCCACACTTTCCACAATCAGGGAATTAAGCGACATCTATATTAAAAACGGGCATGATGCCCTGATCGCAGTGGGCAGCGGTTCGGTGATGAACCTTGCGAAAGTGTTGAATATCGTTGTATCCGGAGAGCCCGGTGATTTGAAGACATGCCAGGGGGAGGATAAAATTACCAAACCACTCAACCCCTTTTTTGTGGTTCCTGAGGCATCGGCGACCGGTCTCATGGCAAACGGATCTGCCTGTATAGACAATTTTTCATTCACGTCCCGCTATCTGATCCCCGATTATCTGGCCATCGACCCCAGGATTGTACAACAGGAAACCGTTGGCGTCATTATCGATGCAGCCATGAGAGCGCTTTCTTCCTCGTCATTTGCCTATACCTTGCCGGATACCGATTACTTTATTGATCCCTATGCCTATCTGGCCATTCAGACCATTTGTGAAAATCTGATTCCTGTGATTGAGAATGCAGATAGTAAAAAGGGGTTTAAAGATTATTTGATCATGAATGATACGGAAAAAGGAAAAATGGCGCTGGTTACAGCGTCTGTCATTGGCGGCTTTATTTCATTCTGCCAGCCAGCAGGCATTGTTATGCGCCTTTCGGAGGCTTTGAGCGAATATTGTCAGTTGTCTTCCGGCATACTCGCAGGACTCCTTTTGCCCTACGGTCTTGAATACGCCATGCTAAAAGAGGGTTACCAGACAGAAAAACTTCTTCTTGCCCTTGCCGGTCCGGATGTCTATTCCCGAACCCCTGAAAATGAAAGGGGTAAGAGCGCAATGGGCATTTTAAGGGATATACAGGACAAACTGTTCCATCTGACAGATGGTTATATTCCAAGGACTCTTGCCGGCGCCGGTATTTCAGAAAATCAATTTTCTGAAATGATAGAACGCATGTCGCAAAATGATGAGGGAATTGACAGCAAAGGGTGTTTGTCGATTTTAAACCATGCACGTGAAGGCAGGCCGGTTTCAGATATCTGATGGCCTGAAAAGAAAAAAACCGGTTCAATACCGGTATATATAAGGAGTGCACCATGTATTTACCTGAATACTGCGAATTCTTATCCCCGGTTCAAATCGCCTCCGGGCATCATGTGCTTGAAAAAATTCCCGGTTTTTTAAAAGCATTGAATGCAAAAAGACCGTTGATCCTTGCAGATAAAGGGGTTACGGCTGCAGGTCTGATCGGGATCGTGGAAGACGCCATCAAAGATAATGTCCAGATCGGCGCCATTGACGACGATGTCCCACCGGACTCGGATCTGAAGGTGGTAAGCCGCCTTTCCGACGTATACAGAAAAAACAATTGTGATGCCATCATTGCCGTTGGCGGCGGCTCTGTGCTGGATACCGCCAAAGGGCTCAACATTCTGGTTTCCGAAGACGCGGACAACCTGATGGAATTTGCAGGCGCCAATAAACTGAAGCGCCCCTTAAAACCGTTTATTGCCATACCCACAACCGCAGGCACCGGGTCTGAGCTGACCATGGCCGCAGTCATTGCAGATCATGACAATTTTATCAAAATACTGTTCGGCTCCCGGTTTCTCCTGCCGGACATCGCCATTATCGATTCCAGAATGACGCTGACGCTCCCGGCTTTTTTCACGGCGGCAACGGCCATGGATGCCATGACCCACGCGGTGGAGAGCTATATCTGTCTTCAGAAAAACCCGTTGAGTGATGCGCATGCGCTTTCTGCCATCTCATTGATCAGCAAGAATCTGTTAAACGTTATCAGGAAACCGGATGATCAGGAAGGACGGCTTCTCTTGGCCAAGGCTGCCACGCTTGCCGGAATGGCCTTTTCAAATTCTACCGTTGGCATTGTCCATACGCTGGGGCATTCTGTGGGGGGGGTATGTGGGGTGCCCCATGGCACATGCATGTCCATATTTCTTCCCTATGGGCTTGAATACAACTACCATCTGGTCAATCCGTTCATCGCAGAACTTCTCTTTCCCCTTGCCGGTCCGGAAGTTTATGCAGATACACCTGAAAACAAGCGGGCTGAAAAAACCATTGAATACATAAGACAATTGAATCAGGATTTGCATGATGCCACAGGCGGACGTCATGCCAGATTTTTAAGCGAGATTTTGAACAGAGATGGCGAACAGATGGTCAAGAAAAGTCACTTTGACGCCATTGCCAGGATTTCAATAGGAGATGGAACCAAATTTTATAACCCTGAAGAGATCGATTATGACGACAGCATGCTGGTGCTCGAAGCTTCCTGGGACGGCAGACCGCTCAACCGGAACCTTGTAAAGAAGAATGCTTAGCGTCCTTGGGTTCATTGGGTTCGTTGGGTTACTTGGGTTTGTTGAATAGTTGAATGGTTAATTGGTTTGGGGCGGATTGGAGTTGCAGCAGATTATTCCTGGAGCGGCGGGTATATCATCCTATTTGACTGATGACCTAATAAACTGTTTAACTGTTTGGCTGTTTAACTGTTTTATCAAAGATAAAGGAGGAACAGATGGGCAAAGGATATATGGGTAAGGTTTTGTTTGTGGATTTAAGCAAAGGCGAGCTTAAGGAAGAAACCATCCCTGATGAAGTTTATCAGAAGTACATCGGTGGAATGGGTCTTGCGGCCTATCTCCTTTATAACAAAATACCTGCAAATGCTGATCCGCTTGGGCCGGATAATATTATCGGTTTTCTTCCAGGGCTTTTGACCGGGACCGGCAGTTTTTTCACCGGGCGGTGGATGGTGGCGGCAAAATCACCGCTCACCGGCTCCTGGGGAGACGCAAACTGTGGCGGAAGTTTGTCTCCGGCCATCAAACGATGCGGATATGACGGTATTTTTTTCAGTGGCATCAGTAAAAAACCAGTTTACCTTTATATTGACCATCATACCAAAGAGTTGAGAGATGCTTCGGAATATTGGGGAAAGGATGCGGTTGAGGCGGAAGAGATGCTGATTGCTGCCTCAGGTTCCAAAAAGACCCGTGTGGCCTGTATCGGTGAAGCGGGTGAAAAGTTGTCCCTGATCTCTGGGGTTTCCACAGATAAGGGAAGAATGGCCGGGCGATCCGGCATTGGCGCCGTCATGGGATCGAAAAAGCTCAAAGCCATCGTGTTAAACGGCAAAAAGCGCATTCAGGTTCACGACAAGGCTGAAATGAAGCACCTGAGTAAACTTGCCAATAAGTTTGTAAAATTTCAGGTGCCGCTTCCCAATCTGATGCCCGGTATGGCTGGCATCCTCATGAGGGCGCTTCCCAATGCCATGGCCCAGGATGGCATGCTTTATAAAATGATGCTGAGAAAGTGGGGAACCGTGTCCATGAATCAGCTGTCTCCTGAAATGGGAGATTCACCGATCAAGAACTGGATGGGAAGCAGCAAGGACTGGGGGTTTTCAAAATCATACTCCACGCATCCGGGAAAAATTTTAAAACGGGAAAAAGTCAAATATCACTGTTATTCATGTCCGCTGGGGTGTGGTGGTATTTGTTCCATGAAAGGCAAATACAAGGAAACGCACAAGCCTGAATATGAAACCGTGCTTGCGCTTGGCGGGCTCTGCATGAACAAGGATGCAGACAGTATTTTTTACCTGAATGAAATCTTAAACCGGGCAGGCATGGATACGATTTCCGCAGGGGCTGCTGCAGCATTCGCAATTGAATGCTATGAAAACGGTATTCTTACGAAAAAAGATACAGACGGCCTGGAATTGAAATGGGGAAATTCAAAAGCCATTACCCAATTGATTGAAAAAATGATCAAGCGGGAAGGAATAGGTGATCTTCTGGCCGACGGTGTGAAAAAGGCTGCGGAAAAGATCGGAAAAGGCGCCGAACAATATGCCATTCACGCAGGCGGTCAGGAACTGCCCATGCATGACGCAAGGAATGATCCGGGTTTTGCCCTCCACTATACCGCGGAACCCACACCCGGCAGGCATACCTTAGGGGCAGGTCTTTACTATGAGATGTTTCAGCTCTGGAAAGTGGCCAAAAAACTTCCCAAGGTCCTTCCGCTTTATATGAAAGGGGCCAAATACAAGACAGATAACGAGAAGGCTGTGATGGGAGCCACAAACAGCAAATTCATGAGCGTGGTGAATTCCGCAGGCGGGTGTAAATTCGGCATGTTCATTGGTGCCAAGCGCGTTCGTCTGTTTGACTGGCTGAATGCCGCCACCGGATGGAACAAGACGCCTGAGGAATACCTTGCCATGGGTGAAAATATACAGACCATCAAGCAGTCATTCAATGTCAAACACGGTATTGAACCTAAAAATATCACGGTGTCAGACCGTGTACTGGGAAAACCGTTCCAGACAGAAGGGGCAAACAAGGGAAGAACCGTTGACCTTGAGCCCGTTAGAAGTGCCTATTGGAGCGAGTTTGGCTGGAATCCTGAAACAGGGAAACCCACTCCTGAGCGTATGGCTGAATTCACCAATCCGTAATTAAAATGAAATCAGCTCCCGTTTGAACGGATTTTCAAATCTAAATCATGGAGGAAAATTATGGCCTACTCAATAATAGATGAATGCATTGGATGCGGTGCCTGCAGAACACTCTGCCCGGCAGGTGCGATTACAGGTGAAAAAGAACAGGTTCATGTGATTAATAAGGAATTCTGTATCGAGTGCGGCACCTGCGGCAGAATCTGCGCCAATGAGGCGGTGGAGGATGGTTTTGGTATTCTCTGTCAGCGGGTGAAACGGAAAGACTGGAAAAAACCTGTTTTTAACGCTGGGCTCTGCGCGTCCTGCAGAACATGTGTGGATACCTGCCCTGTGGGATGTATTTCGTTGTCATCTTCAATTGTTAAAAAGGACCCTCGGGAATATCCATTTCTGGAAGACCCGAAAGCCTGTGTCAGTTGTGGTTTCTGTGAGGCCGACTGCCCGGTGGATGCCATAACCCTTGAAATTTTGAGTAAAGAAACCCAGGCTGCTGCCTGAGAGTATGATTGTTTAGAGGAAAGGGGAGGCAACAAACCTCCCTTTCCATTTTTCCTTTCAAAAACGTTCCCCTGTTATCCGGTTTATCTTTTATTGACATCAGCGATGGTGGTCAGGTATATGTTTGATAACCATTTTATCCAAAATGGCAGATTTGTCATAACATATTAAAATGTTTTCATTTTTTTGCTATAACTGCTCTTGACGTTTAAGGGATGGGACATGGGGCCTCTTCCCTTTGCAACACATTTAATGAAACGATCATAAACGAGGAGAAGATCCATTAACAGACTCAATGAATTTTCAAATATTATTCTCGAAACCTTGAAAGAGCTTGGCGCAAAAGGTGAAAAACTGACATCCGAGGCTCTTTTCGATGCTTTGCAGACCAAAAAGAACGTTCAGGATATTTTCGGTGAGTTTGAACAGAGTAAAAAGAAATTGCAGGAAATCAAACTCAAGGAAACGCAGAGAATGGAGGAGTATGAAAAACAGCTTGAGAAAATCCGTTCTCAAAAGGACAAGTTGATCCGCCAGCTGGACGAGGTTGAAACAGTAAATGCCGATGCGTCGACATTCTATAACCGGACCCTTCTGACACTGACCGAAATGGTGAAATCTGAAGACAATAAAGAATTAAATGATTCCATCAACGAATTTAAAAAAATGATCAAAAAAGGGGTACGCATCGATGTATTGAAGGATTCATTTCAGCAGATGAAAAAATCGGCCATGGGAATGGGAGAAACAGCCCAGGCCAAAGACCCGGAAAAATCAAAATCCCGTTTTCCCCTGCCCAAATTTCTTCAGACCGACAGTCCGGAAGGCTCCAAAAAACAGTTGGAGATCACCTATTTGAATCTGTTTCGGGAAACGTTTCAGGAAATTATTAATGAACTTGGCCTGGAACTGGGAGAGGATTATCTGAAACGGCTTGAGCGTATCGGTAAAAAGATCCGGGATGCTGAAAATATCGATGAATTTGAAACCTTAAGACGGGATATCTTAAGCCTCATTCAGGAATATATCGAGCGTGTCTGCACGGAAAGAGAAAAAGCCGCAAAGCTTATAGCCGATGTGATCAATCGCCTGTCTGCTGTTGAAAGCTATTTTTCAGATTCCAGACAATATGTGGCGGATACGAGAAATGCCAATGCCGAGTTTGGAAGAGACCTTGCCAGCCACATGGATGATCTCAAAAATCATGTGGAATTCAGCAAAACGCTGGAGGAGTTGAGGGATGCGGTTGTTGACAAACTTCATGCCATTATGGTGGCCATCAAAGACAAATCCAGTCAGGACAAGGTCAGGGAGAAAAATGCCGAAAAACAGGTAGAAGATCTTGTGCAGACGTTAAACCAGTTAAAACAGGAAGTCATCACCGCTCAAAACAGGGCAAAAGTTCTTGAACAGGAACTTCTGAAAGATCCGCTCACAGGGGCATACAACAGACGTGCCTACGAGAAAAGCATGCACAACGAGCTGCACCGATACCTGAGATACCAACGCACCTTTTCCGTCCTCTTGTTTGACGTGGATCATTTCAAGATTATCAACGACAAATATGGACACACTGTGGGCGACAAATGCCTGAAGGAGATTATTTTAAGGGCCGGTCGCGTTTTAAGAGAAAATGATGTCCTTGCCCGCTTCGGCGGAGAGGAATTTATCGCCCTGTTGCCTGAAACAGAACTCAAAGGGGCTAATGAAGTGGCTGAAAAGTTGAGAAAAGCCATAGAAAATATCGAATTTGTCCATCGGGAAGAAATCATTAAAATTACGGTCAGTATCGGTTTAACCCAGGTCTCTCCAGAAGATTCAGAGATCAATACCCTGTTTGACAGAATGGATATGGCCATGTATGAGGCCAAGAAGGCAGGACGGAACAGGGTGGTGGTTAAGTAGGTTGCTTGGGTTCATTGGGTTACTTGAGTTTACTGGGGGGGAGAGGTTTCCGGGATGCTGTTCCTGCCATGAATGGAAGATCGCTTACCAAAAAAAAGGTTAATATTGTGTTTCGTCACTCAAACTGTAGCAAGATGCTTCCCGGAAACCGCTGGGTGAGTAATTGATACCGTTGAACAAGACCTTAAAGGTGCTATGTTAGCAAATGATTATAACCGTGTTAAAATTTCATTCGGTTTTTTAAATGCAAGTTATGGTTCTTGTTGTATTTATCCGTCGGTTCTGCCATCTGCTCCCGACAGATTCAGATCGTCTTCTTCCTTGTATTGTGTCCACGAAGATAGGAGTTATACATGTTTAAGGTATTGTGGGTTGGTTTAGGCGGATTTGGAGGAGCGATTTCAAGATATTTAATCAGTGGATTGGTCCAAAACCTGACGAAAAGCGTTTCCTTCCCTCATGGTACACTATCAGTTAATATGATCGGCTGTTATCTGATTGGGCTTCTGTCATATCTGGTTGAGTCCCAGGCCGGAATAACAGCTGAAATGCGTTTGTTATTGATGGTCGGCTTTTTAGGTTCGTTTACGACTTACTCCACATTCAGTAACGAAACCATGAATCTGATACAGGACCAGAGGCTGGTATTGGCTTTAATAAACATATTGATTCATATCATCCTGGGGCTTGCGGCTGTCCTTCTTGGCCGATTCACAGTAACCGCTATATGGAGATGAAACCGATGAATCTTCCACCTGAAGGTAAACTGCTCCGAATATTTATCGGAGAAAGTGATAAATACGATGGAAAACCATTGTACGAATGGATTGTACTTAAAGCAAAAGAAAAAGGTATGGCGGGTGCGACCGTCCTTCGCGGTTTAATGGGATTTGGGGCAAACAGCCGTATTCACACCTCAAAAATATTGCGGCTGTCCATGGATTTGCCCATTGTGGTTGAAATCGTGGATACATATGAAAAAATACAACAATTTCTTTCTGATATTGAACCTGTCGTAACAGAAGGGCTGATTACCCTTGAAAAAGCAGAGGTTCACATTTACAGAGGGAAAAGTCAGGATATATAATCTCTTAAATTCCCATGGCCTAACCTTATTCGCATATGATAGCGTAGACTTTTCGGGGACTGCAGCCTATTCCAATATGACGAAGCTTTTCCATCCAACATGACAAACCACGATAAATTTCTTTCAGGATCTTGGCCTGTGCCCGTTGGCAAAATAACATTGATACAAATTGATCCCAGGTACGAAAACCCCTGGAATGCCGTTCAGAATTATGTTTTGTAGCCCATTTCCCAATCCGTTTTTGAACAATAGTGATTTAGTAAAAGAAATTAAACCTCGACACATGAAGGATCTTTTTATACAAAAAGAACATGAAAACAGATGAATTTTATTTCAAAATCATAAAACAAAATGTTAAAAAAATTCTATCCTCGACATTATCAATAGCCGGTTTCTATAAGCATTTGCATATGGGCGAGGTCATTATATTAATGTATCATAGGGTTCTTCCTAAGAAGCAGTTTGCATCTGGAAATTCCCAGGCAAATATCATCGTCTCCGCCGAAAGTTTTGAAGAAAATATAAGATATCTCAAAAAACAATATAAAATAATCTCATTTAATGATTTTTTTGACATGAAAAAACAGCACACATGGTCAAAGAAAGAGCGTTATGCAATCTTGACATTTGATGATGGGTGGGAGGATAACTACTACTTTGCTTTTCCGATATTGAAAAGATACCATGTCAAAGCAACCATATTTATTGCAACAGGGTATATAGGAACGGACCGTCATTTTTTCTTTGAAGGAATTGGGGAAAGTTTGTTGAATCTCTGTTCCCACCCTGAAAAATTAACCCTAATGAAAGACTGTTTTCAAGAATTTGATCTGAATGCTTCCCAGTTAAAATTACTTGCAGGTGAATCTAACCTTTACCGGGCAAGCCGCATTATCAATGGCGTAATCCATACATTAAAAACAAAAAGTCCTCATCTGTTAGAGCAACTTTCAAAACAATGCACAACATCAATGCACATTTCTCATCTATCCAGAACGATGAACTGGGAACAAATAGGTGAAATGTCAAATTCAGGAATTGATTTTGGTGCACATACCATAAACCATTACATCCTGCCGGAATTATCATTAACTGAAGCTGAAAATGAAATTAACATGTCAAAAAAGGATATTGACAACCGGTCCATTAATACCGCTCCGGTATTTTCTTACCCAAACGGATCATACAATAATGATATTATTAACCTGACAAAAAAAGCGGGTTATAAGGGGGCCGTTGCTGTAAATCCCGGTAGTATAACCTTTATGAACGATTCATCTCTGTTCGAATTGCCGCGAATAAATATATTACCCCATATTGCTGACTCTAAAAAACTATTTCAATTTAAGCTATTTAAAGCTAAGGTTTGAAATATTTATAAATAGGTCCGATTAGTACAGTCCGTTTAGATGCGAGATTAATATCCGTTAAAAAATAAAATAATATGCCAACAACGTCCACTCAAACACACAAAATAAATATCAAACAATATATTCATTATGTCACTCAAAGCTTCGCAACGAAAATATTTATGATTATCATCCGCCTGGTGCGAAATGCAATACTGGCAAGAGTTCTGGGACCCACGTATCGAGGCGTGTTCTCCTTGATATGTGCATTACCCGAACTCATCTGCACAGCCGGAAACCTGGGGTATAGTACATCTATTGAATATTACACGTCACAAAAAGATGCGGACATCAAATCCATTGTCGGAAGCATCCTTGTTTTTTGTTTAGTGGCAGGCTCGATACTATCCATCATAGCCTTTTTTTTAATGAAAATGGACTGGATCATTCGTGATAATGAAGCCATTTTCGTAAATTATTCAATTGTGATAGCCATTGTCATTCCGTTTTTTTTATTTAAAATAATAAATACCAGTTATCTGATGGCCCGTTCATTTATCGGCATTATGAACATGTTACGATTACTGGAATCCAGTATGTCGCTGCTTCTTTTCCTTCTTCTCTGGTTGGTATTCAAGCTGGACAGCCTTGATGCCGCCGTTTTCTCCTGGTTTATCAACCTTGTTTTTATCTGCTTGATGGGAATAATCTGGTTAAAGAAGGACACTATATTTCCACTGAAATTCACTTTTTCTGCTCAAAAAAAAATATTAAACTTTGGTATAAGAAGCCATTTTGAAACCCTTTTTCAAAAAATGCTCCTAAGAATCGATTTCCTGTTAATCAGCAGTCTCCTCGGTGCAAAAGCACTTGGGTATTATGCAATGGCGACAGCCGCTGCAGAGCTGATCTTAACCATTCCGGAGGCAATCGCAATTCCATTGTTATCATTTTTAATGGGCGCCGATAATATGGACCAAAAAAAAGTGACGCCAACGGTATTAAGAATGCTCAACAGTTTTATGCTGATAATAACCATAGTTATGGCGCTTTCCGGGAAACTTCTTATCCTCCTTCTTTTTGGCAAAGATTATTTGCCGGCCTTTTCTTCTTTATTGTATTTACTCCCCGGCATACTGGCACTTTGCCACTGTACCATTTTACGTCTGGATTTATTAGGCAAAAACATGCCCGGAACACTATCTTTGATTTCCGGGACAGGTGTTTTGATGAATATTCTTCTGAATATGATTTTTATACCCAAATTCGGAATTGAAGGCGCTGCCATCAGTTCAAGTATTGCCTATTCATTCTGCGCGATTATATTACAGATGTTGTATACACGGTTGACCGGCATCCCTCCTCTTCAGACATTACTCATTAATAAAAATGATTTTATAACCCTTCACCAACTACTAACCAAAATTCTATCAAGATTAAAAAATGAAAAATAAAATACACATACAAAAAATAAGGAGAATGCAAATTTATTGGGCCTTTTTAATCATAAGCAGTTCTACATTTATTTTTGATAAAGCTGCCTATGCTGAGGCCCAAGGCTATACCTGGTCGAATATCAGAGATGGCGTTGTTTATATCAGGCAAGACACACGATCAAGCAGCAATAAAGCCGTACTTGAATGGTCTCCTGCCTGGCTAACGGATTCCCATGAGGAAATTATCTATTTCCAATCCCCGAAAGGTGATTTACTGCTAAGGCAAAATATCCCAGCATTTCAGACCAAGGGAATGGTGCCGTTCTATTTAAATATGGGGGACGGTGACTACAGAATTGAAATTCCCGGATTCAGCTTCAGATACTATTCTATCCATATTGACAAATCACTTCATAGTGTCTTTGAACCGTCAAAAATACACTTTTCATCCTCAATACCCCGAGGGCAAATACTCTACTTTCAGGTGCCGTCTAACCGTTCCTTTCAATTCTGCGGCAAATACCACGGCGGCATCAATAAGATAAAACTTCAACCATTGAGAACTGACCGGATCCTGCCGATAATCCTCAACCTTACCCGGTATTCACAAACGGAATATTCAACCTATGATGCCATAACTATTCCCGCACAACCCGAACCCACCATCTGGCAACTGACTTGCATCGGCAGTGGAAAAGTCGGTTTCTGGCTTGACGATATCCCCAATCTGTTTGCACAAAACCCGGATCACTTATTTTATCCGGATCTAAAGCCCGGGGAATCCGACGTTGAAATAAAAGACGAACGTATTGGCACATCCCCTAAAATCGGAAGCACTCTGCCCTTTGCATCTCCTCCCCCAAATACCCATCAAGTGATCGAAAAACTAAACCTCCAGTCTGGCAATATCTATTTTTTCGAAAATATATTAACCGACGACCTCAATTATGACATCCCCTTTTTATCGCTTTACAAAAAGAAATTCAACATTGACCAGTATGTATCAATTCTCGCAAAAACAGAAAGACGAAATGTCATTGAAAATATCCATCTTGCAGAATCCTTTCTTGAAAGGTATTTGGCGCATCATAAATCAAAACATGATATTGAAATCCCCTATATTGCATTTGCCGATGAGCCCAACCTGAATTATCCGGATTATGAAACCTTTGAAAACCATTTTAAAATTCTTTCAAGGACCGTCCAAAGAGTAAACAAAGACAATAACGCCCATATAAAAATTGCATCACCAGAATCCTCATTAATGACAAATGGGCCGACAAGGGAAGATTCAAAAAAAAGAACAGGATTTGAATGGACGGAACGATTATTAAAAAAATATCCTGACTCGATAGATTCTATTTCTTGGCATTTGTGGTTAAAGCGCGATCTTATTGCCACCGAATGGTACAACACATCAATTGAATCCGTTTCCGATCTGAGTTTAAAATACCCTTTATCATCTCAAAAAAATCGGGATTTGATTATATCGCAAACCAATATCTCAAGCGGTATGTCTTTAAGTCCCTATGAGCAGGAAACTTTTTTTGCTGCATTATGGTGGGCGTCTGTTGTATCTCAAAGTGCGTCAACAGGGAAGCTTCACATGCTGAACTGGTTTAAACTAGCCGATGATGGAAAGTATAACAAAGGTCTTGTAAGATATTCAAATGGCAATTTCATTCTAAAACCCGTTGGCCATGCCACGTCGTTTATTAACAAATCAATTTTATCAGAAGTGCTTTACACCAAACATGATTCTGTTGAACTTGATCTGGTTGCAACAACTGACAAGATGCATTCTAAAATTTTTATTTTTGGCGTAAATAAATTTCCACGATCGCATAAAGCAAATTTCGCCCTTTCATTGCCACAGAGTTTATTTGACAATGCGTCTCATATCACTATCACGTGTTACAGTTTAGATAAACATATAGAGGAGGTTGAAACCCTGCTTCCGTTTAAAACCATCAACCCTGCTATTTATTTTGAATTGAATTTGAATCCTGAAACAATTTTTAATATCCAGATTGTCGGCAACCCATGATGAGGATATAGGTTTTATTTCAATACCGGTAAACGGTCTTGATAATAATTTTTGGATAATTGATAAAAAAAGGCAGTACCGGAAATATTCCACCGGAAAAAAGTTAATAAATAAAAAAGAAAAATCAGTTTGAACGGGTGTTTCTTTTCTACGGTAAACAAAACAATCAAGGCAGATGGGGTCACCCATAAAACAAAAGCCCATAAAACAAATATTGGGCTCTGAATCCCCATTGATACAAGAAAAAATAAAAAAACAACCATATGCCATAGACTGACTATTGGGTTTTTCAAGGATCTTAAAGAATAGTTATTCGTTTGAGCAAATTTAATGGTATTTCCCTGTCTCCAGAATTCCTTTTTTATAAATTCCCATAAATTTTTTTCATACCCGAGATGTATCAGGTTGATATCCGGCACGGACATCACTCGGAACCCATTTTGAATAACCTTGAATGTAAATGCTTTATCTTCAGCAGTCGCTAATTGAGAATCGAATCCTCCCACCAAATTAAACACATGACGGTTTATTAATATGTTTTTACCCGGAAGAAAATCCACATCCATTTTCCGTCCGCGCCTTAATATAAAACGGCTGCCCCAGGTCTTACCCACCCAGCCTGCGGATTCCGGAACATGTTCGACAAATCCAATTGCCCCTTTATACCCATCGTTGAAATAGGAGACCGCCGTTACAATCCAATTAACAGGAACAACCATATCTGCATCAAGGAAAGCGAGAATATTTCCAGATGATTTTTCTGCCCCCATGTTTCTAAGATCAGAAATGCTTTTCATGTTTTCTGCTGAATTTTCAATGAGGATATCTGCAAGTTCTCTCGCGATTTCAACCGTACCATCATCTGAACCATGGTCGACAACAATGATTTCGATGGACACATCTTTACATTCATTGCGCCTGATAGCCTCAATACATTTCCCTATATTTTCGACTTCATTCAATGCAGGAATGATTACAGAAAAATCTATTTTCATTAGATACCCTTATTATTATTCGGATGAATCCATAAAGTTATCATCCCGATAGAATTAATTATTCCCGGATACATCTCCAATAGATGCTTTTTATATCTATCAACGCAATTCCTTTTGTTTTACGGATCGATTCAATACAATCTGAGAAACTGCCAATAAAATCCATAAATATTTATTTTTAATGCTACTTAAAAAAAGCAGAAAAAAAGCAATGGCAATAAAAGAAAACCATAAATGCATTACAAGATCTGCTTTCATGGTGTTATCGTTTCTAAGATAGTTAATACGGGCACGTTTAAAATTCCTGTTCGCCATCAGCATCAGAAAAATAAATGATAGAAAACCCAGTGCGCCAACTTCAGAAAGAATTTCCAGATACGTATTATGCGCCATCCGATATAAATCACCATCCGCACCCTGTGTTTTAAATGCCAATGCTCTGGCATACTCAGATTTCGCAAAGTTTTCAGGGAAACTTCCAGGACCGTTCCCGAGAAACGGGTGATTCTTCACCACAGTCATTCCAACATTAAGATAAGCGGTTCTTCTGCCGAGAGATCGATCCTCAACATTGGATATCCCCCCTGCTAATGCGCCTAACGACTTTATTCTTTCAACATAGCTATCAGGAATAAGGATGGAAATAGTACTGAGGGAAATAATGATTGCAGCGATAATCAATCCTAAATATCTTGGACTGAATGCTTTTAAAATATCCCGATAGTATATTGCCATCATCCCGATGGTAAGACCCAAAACCACAAGACCCGAGCGGGAATATGTTTTAACAAGGGATATAACAATCACGATTATGATAGAGAACCAGAAGTATTTATAAATTGTTCTATTCTCGACTTTAAGCATATACACGGATAATGGAAAAGCTGAACATAGAAGTAACGCAAAATAATTCGGATCGGCAAGCAAACCGGTTACTCGGTCGGTTGGGTCGGAAGAAGGTAGTGCCGATGTAAATATGGCGCTTAATGCGATGCTTATTAAAATGGCAGTAATAATATGAATTAAGTCAATGTCTTTTTCCATAATAAGCGTCACGGTAAAAAGTATTATTGCCGTCATAAGCTGCTTGATCGGCTTTAGCGCCAAAACCGAATAAGGAGAGTTAAAAGCGCTTAATATATAGAAACACAATAATAAAAATATGGGCCCCCAAAGCCGAGTTCTCATTAATGATGCCGGGTAGGCACGTAGAACAAGTTTTATAAAAACGACCCCTATTAAGGCAAGCCCTATAAACTTTGACCCAGTAAAAGACGAAAATTGATTAAAGATATCTTCAAACGGTACCAGGCAAATAATAACCAATAGCCCGTATACCGGCTTTTGAAAAAGTAATAGCCCAGCGACAAGAGTTATGGAAACTATCGGTGCCAGATAATAATAAGGTGTAATTAAAAAGGCTCCGCTGATTCCAATTAAAAGGAACCAAAATGCTGCAAATGGCCATTTTAGATCCTTCATTATTTTCGGTTTCCTTCCATCTGTTCGTCACGTCACCATCAAAAGATCAATACCGAACCATACAGTCCTTGATAACTAACTGCATAAAATATTTCATGATTTTTCATGTGCATAAGATTACAATACGCCCCATGGTAAAATTATAGATTTATTTCAATGCCCAGACCGTTTAATCCTCATCTAATCTTCTGAAACACAATACCTGCTTAATGCCTTCATATCTTTAACTATGAATACAAAAAATCTTCTATACACTATTTTTTCATTGGATTTAAACCCCAACATCGGCGTAACATGCTCTTTCATCAATACATTATTTTTATTGTAAAAATAAAAACATTTCTTATAGCCCCGTTCTTTTAAATCATTAATCAGGTATGGCGCAAAAATACTGATCACTTGAGTTCTTCTGCTATCCGGATGTATATACGCATCAAAAAGATAAATATTCCCCTTTTTGGGGTTTACGTCAAAAACAAAGGGTTCGATACCTTCTTTATAACTTAAGTTTGGTGATGCCCAGCAATATCCGGCGATTTTCCCCTGGTTGATAATCATATATCCATATGAGTTATTGATCCATTGTGTAAATTTTTCAATTTTAAAGGTCCCAAACCGTTCGGCCAATGCGGGGAAATCCTTTTTTTCTATCATTCGAATTTTACAACTTTCACCAGAAGTATAATTCAAATCATTCTCTAAAGATAAATATGCAATTTCAAGAACCACTTCTCTATAAAATATCTTTATTATCTTATTTACGATTTTATTAATGAAATTATTCATTCTGTCCGATACAAACCCGAAAAAAATATTAAATATCAATTTTTTTTCTTAATTCTTTTGGGATTATCTTTTTTAAATATTGATTATTTTTAAATTTTGCCCGTAACGGTTTAATCTTCTTGTGGTAAAAATATATCAGAAATGACAAAAAACCATTCTGATAGACTATTAAACGCGTTGTCTTACGAACAGACTGCCCAAATTTTTTTTTATATTCCTGGTCTCCCAGCATAAAATCACATTCAGAAAAACTATTTTCGAAAGAATACTTTATACCCATCGTCAGGGCTTGTATGCCGACGCCATACTTGTTAAAATCCTTATGATATGACATCTGATAAAAATATGCTTTATTCTCTAATGTAAATACCAGCAAAAAGGCAACAATATAACCATCTACCCTGTATGAAAAAAGGAGGGTATTTTTTTTGAACGTCTCTTCACTGACAAGTAACTTTAGAAATTCTGTATTCCTTGAATCAGAAAAAAAACTGTCATCACCCAATCCCCGAAGGCTCATTTTCGAATCAAGATTTTCAATTTCATCAATCAATTCAGGTGTTACTGTTTTGTATATATTGGTTTCTACATTCTCCTTTTCACGTATTCTAGTTGATACACGTATGAGATTTCTCAATCGATGTTTACTGAGTGTTGTTTTAAGATAATCATCGTAATCTTTGAAATCATAAAGGTTTATAAAAAATGATTTTTTGTCCTTATAAAATAGTATTTTATTTTTATTAAAAATCTGTTTCAAATATAAGGCATTATCCGTAAACAGACTAAACGCTCTCAATACCAACAAATCCCAATCTCTTTGCCGGTATAACCAGTCTGAGAAAATCGATAGGATCCTCTTTTCATAACCTTCCTGGAAAATAAAATCTATTCTTGATTCGCCTGCAAGATATAATATTTTAACCCCCACTTTTTTTACCCGGTAAAGGGGAATCAATCCTGAAAGTTCTTTTCCATTCCAAAAGCAAATAAAATAAATTTCTTTCCCATGACCAAAGACTTGCCACCATGGAAAAAAAAATTCCGGCAGACAATAAATATCTTTTAAAGTCGATCGGGATATCAGTTTTTTCCAAAAAGGCCTTATTTCTTCCAATCGGTCAATCTGATCAATTAATTCTATTTGCATATCATCGTTTTCCATAATTCCAGGCCTTGATACAAAAAGGGCCTTTAAGTATTCAGATCCGTTTTGACTGGTGTCCACTTCACCGGTTGTTTATTTTGGATAAAATCCATAATCCCCATAAACATTCCATAGTTTCCAACACAAAAATAAAATAATTTTGAAGATATTTTCCCTAGAATATTGTCGCTCTTTTTTTTTTCAAAATATAAAGGGTAGCTTGCCCCCCATAAATAAAAAAGTATTTGTGCTGCAAAAAATAATGCATAAAACATGCTACGATCTATCAATAAAAGATTGCTGAACAGTAACATTATTAATAATATGGGTAAAAGCCGCCGAATCACCTTGTTTATTAACAATTCGAGAGAATACATACCATATTTAAAAGGATTTAATAATACCCGCATTTTAAAAATGCCCATTAAACTGCGGGATACAATTCTTCTCCTTCTCAATATTTCATGCTCAACTGTTCTTGATGGAAGCCGAACAGCAACTTTCGCAGAAGATTCAAAAATAAATCGTTTATGCTGGAAAACCACATTTAACGCTTCATACAGATCATCAGTAACCGCCGGTGGAATTTCAACAAAAAGCTCTCTTCTTATTGCATATAATTTACCGTCATTAGATGAAATACTACCAATTCTGCTTTCAAGCCGTTTAATCATCGTATCCATAGAAATATAACTTATCTGGGCATCTGCAAGGGATTTGTCTTTTTCTGTAATCACACGAAACCCGCAAACGCCGCCAACACCGGAATCTGAGAAATGCTTTAAGAGCTCTGTTAATGCATGACAGTCAAGAATGGCGTCCGCATCCGTAAATACAAGGATGTCCCCCTTACTTTCTCTTACGGCCCGGTTAATGCCTTCAAATTTTCCGATGTGGTGTCTGGAAGAAAACAGCTTAACCTGTTTACTTAAAAACGGAGTGATATTTTTTTGGGTTTTATCTGTGGACCCATCTGAATAAATAATTATTTCCAATTTATCGGGATTATATATCAACGATTGCGAATTTTTGATTTTTTCCGCAATTAAATCTTCGCCATTATGAACAACAATAATCAAGCTAACAATCGGTTTGTCGGATAAAGATACTATTTTTTTTTTTCTCTTTACCAACCACAACATCGACAGATACATCGGATTTATTATAGATACTGTAAGTATTCCACCTAATGACAAGAAAAAAGCAATATATGACAAAAAAAGCAAACGTGCCTCCAATTAACTATTCCATAGAGTTAAAATAAATATTTTCATTGACGCCAATTGATAGTAAAATAATTTTTTGTATAGATATGAGCACAAATCAAGTTGGTCATTTTATCCATTTGTTTTACAGATATTTATTTGATCATCAACTGTCTTTAAATTCAATGGATCCGATAACTGGCAATTCGAGATATTGTTCTACCTGCTCAGGGGTTTTGAATGAATGATCAAAAAACTCTTTGATGAATCCAATAGATAATCCTAGCAGAAATCCGGTAATGATGCCAATAGGGATCACCAGGGGTTTTCTTGGGAAATAAGGTTTATCGGGCACACCTGCTTTACTTAAAATCTGAACATTAGACATTTGCGTGATTTGTGATTTCTGTTCGATTCTTGACTCTTCATATTTGCTGAAAAATATTTTGTAATTGTCCTGATAAAGTTTAATATCATAAAGTAAACGGTTTAACTTTGAATCAACAGCCTTTGCCTTTTTTATTTCCACAAGTAAAAGATCAAGCTTATTTTGCTTGTTTTCTATACTTCCCTTGATCGTTTCCAGCTCATATTTCTTTTCTCTTATAGTACTTTTAATCAGAAATAACTGTTTTTCCGATAACTTTTTAATCTGGTCTTCAAGAATTCTGATAGTGGGGGTATCCTTCTTATATATTTTTGTTTTTTTCAGGTAATCAAACCTCAGAACATTTAATTGCTCATTAAATTCTCTAATATCCTGATTTTCGAATTTATATGGAAAGGGCTGATATATATTGACGTCGTTTTTTAAAAACCGCATCAATAATATATCCAAGTATTGGACGGCTCTCCCTTTTTCAATATATTCATCATCAAGCTTGTCCATTTCTTTAGTGATTGAGTCAACAAGATTGATATTGATCATGACATCATTGTCAACATCAACAACCTTCAATTCATCCAGGAGATTGAGTTTTTGCTGTTCAAACTCATCAAGTTTATCTTTATAAATATTCATTTGCTCAAGAAAAAAATCATTTGTCCCTTTGCTTGTGAAAAGGTCTAACCTGAACAGCAAATAATTATCAAACATTGAATTTAATATTAATGTTCCTTGATCAGCATCATTTGATTGAAGCAAAACATCAATAATGTTGGAACCCGGCACAATGTTAATATTTAAATTTTCAGAAATATCCAACGCCATTTTTTCAACTTCTGTTAACTCCCTCGCTTCAACGGAATGGAAAAGACGCTGTTTCACCGGCTTTATAATTTTATTTTTAATATAATCGATAGGAGAAAATGATTCATTGATTACAAGCTCCCCCCTTTCTATCAAATCTGTTATTGAGGTTTCAATCAAATCTAAATTTGTAATAACTCGCGTTTCAAGAATAACATCTTCTTTTGTTGGAGGCAGAATAACTCTTGTCACTTTTGTTTCATTTGAACTTTCAAAAGGAACCTGAACCTTCTTTGATTTGATAAGAATTGAGCCTTCAATATTATAGACAGGCGGATAAAAAAAAGCGACGACTAGTGTTAAAATGCTTAATACCGACGTTGTAAAAAATATTAATCTTTTATTTGCAAAAAAGATTATGCTGAGTTGTCTTAATATATTATCTGTTTTTTGCATGTTTAAATATCACCTATGCCGACAAGAGAATTCAATAATATAAAGTTTTCTAAAAACTGATATTTTCCAAATTATAATCTAACCCCACTGACGCGCCACGGAAAAATATGATATTTCCGATATATTGGGCGACATCAGATGCTTTCGCTAATTTTCTTCTTGGCACATACACGATGTCATTTGGTAACAATATCGCCAATAATGCGTCTGGTTTTGCTTGAATCACTGCTTCGGCATTAATGGACCGGCAGAGGATTTTGTCGCCTTCTTTTCTGATGGCAAGAATCGTGGATGTATATGCATCATCTCTGAACCCACCAGCACTTGCAACGGCTTCAAGTATTGATATGGGACGTGTTATTCCATAGAAACCAGATTGCTTGACAGCTCCTAAAACACAAATTTGGGCGCCAACCGATTTGTGTAATAAAAGATCTACATTTATATCTTCCGTTATTGAATAATAAGCACGGTTTGCTTCTTCTCTGACCTCTGGAATTGTTTTCCCTGCCACCAAAAGATCACCAACGAATGGTAGGGAAATGTATCCATCGCTGCGGACGGTAATAAGTTTACTTGCACCATTAGATGTCGATCGAATGGCATCTTTTAATTCTTCAACTTTTCCATTATTTTCTTTAACAATAATATATAACTCCGGTTCAAATAGTACAGCGGCATATTTATTTTTTAAAGTTTCTTCTAGCCTGGACGGTTCAAGACCAGCCGCCAAGACTTCTCCAATATAAGGTAAGGATATCTTCCCGTCCGACCGAATGCGCTGAACCTGATCCAGTTCCGGCGCATTGGGGAATTTTACTTCAATCACATTCAGCGGATATAATTCAAATTGATAGTCCGCTTTTTCATTTTTATAATAAGAAAGATCTATAATATCACCAGGCATCAGTTTGTAATGCGGCAAATAATCATAACTTGCTGAAGACTCTCCAAGCTTCTCAAGTTGAATTTGTACTTCCTTGCCTGAACGGATTCCACCTGAACATGACAGTACGGAAATGGTGGCAAGCCAGAAAACAATTGCTGTTAGATAACGTGAGCCCATAGTATTACTCCACAATAAAATATGTCTTGCGGTTTATAAATAAATTTTGAACACTTAAATATATTGATAAAGCCATTGGGGAATATAAAATCTCCGTTTGCTCAGTATGACACCCCGAATTTTAACATCTGCAGATACAAGCCTTTCTTTTATATTTTGAGCGACTTCCCACCGGGTACTTTCACAAGCGAGAACCATTATAACTCCATCAACCAATGAAATAACGGTATCCAAAATAGGAAAGTGATTGATGGGACACATGTCAATCAAAACAAAATCATATTGCGCCTTAAAATGCTCCAAAATGACATTAAAATTGTTGAAATTTACACTTTTAAAACCAAGACTTTTGGGCCAGCCGCCACAAACAATATCAAATCCATCATTTGTACGATGGATAATACGATCAAGAGAAATGCCCGGATCCGCCATAATATCTTTTAATCCAGGAGATTCCGATACGTTGAATAACCTGTTTAATGATTGATGGTTAAAATTTGCGTCTACGACCAGAACCTTAGCGGAATATACATTGGACAATGCTTTGGCAGTTGCAACAACGGCTGTTGTTGTACCTTCTCCTGAACTCCCTGAAATAAAAGATATTGTCGAGTTTTTTACTATAGTGCTAAAGGATTCAACAATTAATTCATGTGCGCTCATCATGTTCAACTACTCTCCGGATTCATATTACAATTTAAAAATTTCATACACCACCATCAACATTACCTTACAATGAAAAAATTTGTTGTTTTATTCATTGATTTATTTTAGCGATACTCAGGCTAAGAATATACTGATCCATTATATATTGGTTTATAGATGAGATCGGTTCATAAAATGCCACAAAAGAATTTTTGCTGTTTTCCAAGCGGCCATTATTTTTTTTATACACAACCGCTTTACACTTAGAACTTTTCTTAATTTTCTTATTTTTCCTATTCACATTGACTTCAATAACAAAATTTAATTCTTCATCGACAGATAGATCACGTTCTGTTAAAAAATGGATCGCCTCGTTGTTCATATCGACGATTTCAAAATATTCGCAATCCAACTTTTCAAAACATTCATCGGAACAATATATGACCGCATTTTTATTTTTGATCCTTTTTAGCTTCCTTTTATTTGAGTCAATTCCTCTTTTAGAAAGGATAGATACATGGTCCGAACCAATTTCACACACTTCTTTCACTAAATTCAGGCTTAATTTCAGAAACACCCAAATAAAAAAGGATAGCTGATTAAATAGATTATTATCCTTAGTAATATATTGGTTATCGATAAAAGCTCTTATCCGTTTTGGCGTTGAATGGGGTGTTAATACCTGAGAGGGGCCTATCAAACCGGGTCTAACTGAAAATCGCAAGTCATAACCCGGTATGTTTTTACATTGTTTTTTATACAAAGCTGGTCTTTCGGGGCGGGGACCGACAAAAGCAAGATCGCCCTTGAAAATATTAAATAATTGTGGCAATTCGTCCAGGCGCGTGGATCGCAAGAATTTGCCGAATTTTAACTCAAGTCCGCTCCCGGAACATAAAACATCCGTCTTAAATTGTTTTTCAGCACATAATTTAAGTGTTCGAATTTTATATATATTAAACAGTTTTTTATTTTTTCCGAGACGTTTTCCGCTGTATATAAAAGAACCATTTCCCCTGTTAAATATTAAATATAGAACATAATAAAATCCCATAATACATATGGCGGGAATCAATAATAAAAAAACAATTGTTAAATCAAGGGTTCTGAACAGAACCTGATTGAAAAATGATTTTAGAAAATTCTCTGGAAACGCTCTGACTCTTGAAAAATCATTTTGTATATTTCCATCATTATGTATGGCGTCCCAATGTGCAATTAAAAAACTAAAAAAACCTAAACGATTGATATTTAATTTCATTCTCTCTCCTTAGTCGTTTATATGCTCAACTTCAATCAATCAATTCGTAAAGAGATATTCATTGTTACGGTTAACAATGTTTTTGTATTTTAAAAATGTTATTACTACGTTCCAGTGTTGTCGTCAACGGCTAAATGTATTTTTCATGAATTCAGTGATTTTGTCATTTATATAATGTGATCTGGATTTCTTGATAAAAGGGTAGTGCTTAATCCTGTCACTCAGAAAAAATAGAGCCGAGGAAATTTTCAACATATTTTTAACTAAAAAACATGGTGAAAATCCGCTGCTATTTATGCACTAAAGTTCAGGTGCGCTGATAACCCATTGGGCTGTTGCAGTCAAATTCTTATGAGAGTCGACAGGAATTCTCGATGAACGGATTAATAAGCAGGAAGTTAAGGCGTAATAAATAAAAGCCCCCGCATAAATATCATTTTTTTTGCTTGTCATAAGTCAATTGATTGAATACATATTTAATATTGTTTGTCTTTAATGCATCAAGCAAAAGATAATTTACGTGATACAAGACCAAATGTTTACTCTTAAAATGAGCATGCTATTCAATGGATAGAAGAAAAACTATTCATTATCGGGTATTTGAACAATTCTTGGGATATGGTTTGAGTATTATTAAAAATGACGGGTACATTACAAGCTTGACGTTGGCGCAGAGATTACCGTTGCCTATATGAAGAATAAACCAAGGGAAGGTATTATTCTGGAATGCTTTTTCAGATGACAGATGCGGGTTGAAATATGAATCAGGTAAAGAAATACAACGAATTAGAAATCTATTTTCAAGATGTTGACCATTTTGATATCAAAACAATCCAGGGAAGTGTTGGTTTAAGACAATTCATATCCGGTATGCTTTCCTATTACCCCTGGTGGATCGTCACCCTGTATCGGATCCGGGAAGTCCTTGTAAAGCTCCTGGATCTGGTCAAACATGAGAAACCTGAGATATTGCCTTTAATCACACCGGAAGATTTATCCTTTACGCCAGGGGAAAACGCCTCATTTTTTATTGTAAGAGATGCAAAGGAGGAGACATATTGGGTTTCAGAAACACCGGAAGACAGGCATTTAAAGGCTTACTTCGGGGTAGTGGTTGAAAAGCAGAGCAAAAACTGTTCACGGTTTCATGTATTCACATCCGTCAAATACATCCATTGGACAGGATCGGTTTACTTCAACCTGATACGCCCGTTTCATCATCTTGTGGTTTCACGGATGATGAGGGCAGGTGTGACGCCATTAACTTATAAAAGGTAACTGCCATGAAGCGAAAAATTTTGATTCCTTTGTTAACAGCGATACATTTGGTCTTTTTCAGCTACTGTTACGCTGAAAGCACTCTGAATTGCGGGAAGAATATCGTGTCTGTCGGGGATGCGGCATACGATGTTCTAATGAAATGTGAAAAGCCGAAATGGGTGGATGCATCCGAACTTGACGTGATAAAAGAATTGAATCCCAATGAATGGGTAAAGTCGCACATCAAAAGGGAACTCTGGTTGTATAACCGGGGTCCGAATACTTTTATGAAGGAACTGATTTTTGAAAATGACAAACTGGTCGAGATAAAATCATTATCCTACGGCTGTCTGGAAAAGGATATCGGCAGTTTTGCAAATGACGATAACAAGCTGCACCTTCGCATGTCAAAGCCGGAGGTCCTCATTTTCTGGGGCAATCCGGATTATCAGACCGATATGACAGAAGAAAGACTTTATAAAGTCAGTGAAAAGGAATTCCTGAAATACACCATCTCTATATCCAAATGGATTTACAATTTCGGAGAAAACCGTTTCATCAAGACGCTGGTTTTCGAGAATGGCAGGCTGACAGAAATAATAGCAGGCGAGCGTGGATATGGCGAATGATAGCGATACGGTAAATTTATCTCCATCAAATTATGGGAAATAAATGATTCAGAGTCTTTGGATTTTAACTTATTTTATTGTTTTGATTTGGTCAGGTATCAATCCGAAGGATTATTTTACCTGGTTTCTCGAGGTCGTTCCCGCTCTGGTTGTGGGTATTGTGCTCGCTGGTACCTACAGGAAGTTTCGTCTCACAAGCCTTTCATATACATTGATTCTAATCCATTGTGTCATTTTGATGATCGGTGGCCATTACACATATTCATTGAGTGGTGGGTGGCCATATTCACAGGAGAATCTGCAGAGGCATTTTTAGGCACACAAGGTTACATTTGGGATACCCAGTCTGATATGGCTTTGGCTTTTTTAGGTGCAGTTTTAGCCTTACTGTTTTTATCGAAATTACATGATAAACAATTGGAAGAAAACGGTAACCATAAAAAATGAGAAAAAATAGCTAATATGAAAAAATGCCCAAGATGCGACCGTCCTCTACTGGAAAAAGACACAACTGGATGCAGTTATTGTGACTTTGTTTTTGAGCAGGCACCTTCAAAAAAAAACCGTCCTTTGACAATACTATTGGTTTCTTTCGCCTCGATTTTGCTGATCGCTTATTTGGTGGCACCCGGCCAAGTGGCTTATTGGGTGTATCACTTGATAGGTGGCATAAAGGGTGTGATAGAAAATAAGGTTAATGAGAATGTTATGCTCAAAGCTGAATCAAAGGACGTCTATCAAGCGTATCTTGATCGTTATACAGTTAAACCTGATGTCGAATTGATCAAAACTTTCAGGATCGTTATCGATCTTTACAGGAAATATCATAATTTGCCTGAGGAAAAAACACACTTGGGTATCGGTGATATCCGTTATGATGGTGAGACAGCCTTGATTCCTGTCATTAAAAAGGGAAATGTCCTTGCAACCATTCAATTATCCTCAGATACAGGTTTTGAAGGCGCGCTTAAGGCGCTGGATCAATTATTTGACATTATAGATGGAAAAAAATCGTATGGTTTAATTCCTTCGCAAAGAGGGACATACTGGATGGGTCAATACAAGGCTATTATGAATCAATTTCATATGGTTGATTCACTTCCTATTGTAGAAGGCCTATCCGAGTTGGAAAGGCTGTGGCAGAAAGAAGGTTCTGACTCAAGATTGCTTCTTGCTGCAGCACGCGGCTATGCATTGTTGTATATGTCTTTGTATCCTGATCTGATGAAATATGCCAGAGATTTTACTTCATATGCGCTGGGATTTTTAGCGCTTGCCAGGCATATTGATCTGGGGATTTCTTCTGTCCGTGAAGAAGCGTTTATTGCCATGATTATGGGATATACGGCTTATGCTGAGGCATTGCTTAAAAATAGTGCATCTGAATCCAAGGAACCTACAGATGAAATAGTTGACGCTTATATGAGAAAAGATTTTACTGCGCTGAATGCCCTTCAGGGTGAGGGGTCACGGGTGCTTTCCTATTATTTTCTAACGCGGCTTTACCGTGAAGGCGGTTTGTATCGGGAGGCTGAAGACATAGCAAAGGATGTGTTAACCCGTTTTTCCGATCATCATCCCGCAGCTGTGGAAGCGATCTATTCCGCAGATTTGAGGATAGCCCAGATACTGACCATACTTTATCCTATGGATATTCTGGCACACATGGAACAGAATGTATCTCCTGAAACCTTTACAAGTCGTGATGCCTGGATGGAACGGGCCAAAGCTTTTGCAGGTGATCCGTCAACAGGCAGCGGCATATCGTTTCTACAATTTGAAAATCTGGTTTCAGCCTGGCAGCCTTTTAGAGGTAACGAAAAGTATGCCTTATTTATTGATGTGGAAAGAGTCAAATCCGTATACAGAGCGCTCTATTCCGGCGCAGCGTATCTAAGATTTCATATGCTGTTTAACCGATTGAGTCAGATGGAGAATGCGGAGAATTACGTTCAAGCCATATCTGAAGGGAACGATACTTTTCCCTTGACCATGTTGATGAAGGCACAGTTACTAAATGGGCTTGGGGACATCAGTCAGGCAGAGACGATTTGCGAGAAGATAGTCCGTCTCCCTGAAATCAATTTTTTGCTTGCTTGGAAAGCATTCCTTTGTGTAGACAACCACCAGACGAAATTGAGATTGGCTCCGTATGTTTTAAAAAAGCTGGATAGCCACCCTGGGACCTTGTCATGCATGGGGAATGTGTGTCAATGGATTTATCAATTTGATAGGGCCGAGACATTATATTCTCGTGCCTTGAAGAAAGATCCGTTTGAGTTTTTAAATTATCATTCACTTTCACAGGTGACAGGTTCGCCTAAACCTGTTGAAGACGCATTGAAAAAATTTTCTTATAATTTCCCTTTTCTCGAAGAGGCAGGAGACTACTATGCCAAACAGGGAGATATCGTTTCAAGATACAATGCCATGGCGTGCTACGACAAGGCCATCAAATTGGCCCCATCAAGACATGATCTGTGGAAACAAAAATCCAGAATGTTAAAGGAGCTGAACCGATACGATGAATCCATAAGCGTACTAAAGGAATGGATCGACAAATTTGGTCGGAAGGATTTGACTACAACGACATTCAAAGCAGAACTGGCAAGCCGGTATCTGGATATTGAAAAACCGGATGCAGCGCTGGCGGTTCTTTCAGATGAGGTAGATTCTTATCAGGGCGGCTTTATGATGATTCTTGCGAAAACATATGAAGCGTTAGGTCGTCTTGAAGATGCAAAGAAAATTTATAAAAAGGCTTTTGATAGATACCCGACAACAAATCATATATTGTCGGGTAATGCCGCATTCATGTGGCGGTGTGGGGCGTATGACGAGGCTGCGGACTATATTGCAAAAGGGCGTAAATTAAACGATCAATTCTCCCGGTGGTATTTTAATGATTTTATGAAGGTATTTGCCTCGGAGACTGTAGAAAAAATTATGCAGGCGTTGGTGCCTCTCGTGGCAAAAGGGGCAGGGGTATGGGAAAGGCGTGCGCTGGCTTTTCGATTTGAAAAAGAAAAACGTCCTGAAATTGCCTACAAGGTAATGACAACATTAGAACCGGCCAATCCGATGCAGAAATTTGAAAATACGGTAAACGTATATAAAATTGTCCGGAACTGGAAAGGGGAAGATCAAGCCAGAAAAGTATTGACGCCATATTTTTCACCCCAATTGAATGGTCCCTTATCTATGATATTATTCAAGGAAGGTCTGTTTGATCTTCTTTTATCCGGCCTTAAGGAACCGAATGGCTATCAACAACCATACCGAGAATTCATGTGGCTTATGAAATTGATGGCCTGGCAGGCAAACGGTAAACCTGAAGAATATCTCCCCGAATTCGCAGATCATTACAATGAGAACTCATCTGACTACTACCATGCCATAGGCCGCTACATATTGGGCAGCTTGTCGCAGCCTGAACTGCTGAATTTTATCAGGAATTCTAAGCAGCTTTGTGAATTCGCCTATTACATCGGTTTCTTCGAACGAATGAAGGGAAATTTCCCCGAAGCTGCCAACTGGTACCAAATTAGTCTTGAAACCGGACTTTCAAACAATGGCGAGTATCATTGGGCATCGGATGAACTGTTCTGGTGGGCGCATATGGGCACAGCGAATCGTCATAAAATCGTGTCAGAGGATATCCGTGCTTATCATGATACATTGTCAGGGGAATAGATTCCAAACCCCAATCTTGACAAACCGCCAAAAAAATTGACAACGTAAATGGCCTCCGGTATGTGTGACTATCTATAGCCGTTTAATATCATTGCTATTTTATTATTTAAACGCTGGCATTGTTTTTGCCACTTCAGGTCGATCGGTATCCATTATTAACTGTTTTTGGATAAACGCATAATTTCAATTCAGGGACGTCGGAATGGTTTTCGCCAAACATTATAAAAGGCGGTTTGAGAAAATGAAGCAGATTATTCCCATCGTCATTTTATGGATGTCTGTTTTTGGGATATACCCGTTAAATGCTGCGGATGAGGCTGTTGTGAAGATAGGTGTGCTCGCCAAGATGGGTGTCGATGCGTGTATGGACCAATGGCAGCCAACGGCTGAATATCTGGAGGGGCAGATTGATGGATTGGCATTTGAGATCGTTCCGTTGGCATATGACCGGATTTATGAAGCGGTTAAAAGTGGCTCTGTGGATTTCATTCTGGCAAATCCGTCGTTTTATGTCGAACTGGAGCGGTGGTATGGTGCCAACCGGATTGCCACATTGAAAAATCGGTGTTCCATGGGTGTTTGCAAGACGTATGGCGGCGTGATTTTTTGGCAGAAACACCGCACGGATATCGTTGGCTGGGCAGATTTAAGGGGAAAGCGATTTATGGCGGCCAATGCATTTTCATTGGGGGGCTGGCGGATTGTCTGGCGCGAGTTTAAAGAGCGGGGCATTGATCCGTATCGTGATTTTTCCGAGCTGCGTTTTGGCCTCACCCATGAAGATGTCGTGAATGCTGTATCAAGCGGACAGGTCGATGCGGGAAGCGTCCGGACCGATATTCTGGAGCAGATGGCGTCCGAAGGTAAAATCCGGTTGGATGATTTTACAGTTCTCGGACAAGGCAAAAGCATTTCTGTAAATGCCTCCCTGCCGTTTCTCTGTTCAACGCGTCTTTATCCGGAATGGCCCATGGCCAAACTGCAATCCACGCCGGATGATCTGGCAGAAAAAGTGACCGTCGCCCTTCTTCAGATGAAACCGGATTCGCCTGCGGCCCTGGCTGCGAGCTGTGCAGGCTGGACGATTCCCTTGAACTATCAGCCGGTTCACGAATGTCTCCGGTTTTTGAAAGTGGGGCCGTACCAGGATTTGGGGAAAATTTCAGCACGGGATGTCATCCGGAGCTATTGGCGTTGGTTATTGGCGGTGGCTTTGGCCTGTATCGGTTCAATTGTGGTGGCAGTTGTTATTTTTCGGCTGAATGGCAAGATTCGGGATTCCCATGAACGGTTGAAAGATGAGATGGCAGAGCGCCGAAAGATTGACGAAGCTTTGAAACAGGCCAAGGAAATCGCCGAAGCCGCCACGCGTGCCAAAAGTGAATTTCTGGCCAACATGAGCCATGAAATCCGGACGCCGATGAACGGCGTGATCGCCGCCGCCGAACTGGTGATGAATGAAGATCTGCCGCCCAAAATCAAACGTTATCTGAAAATTATTCACACCAGTGCCCATTCCCTTCTGGGCCTGATAAACGATATCCTTGATTTTTCAAAAATCGAGGCCGGCAAAATGAGCATTGATAACAAGCCATTCATGCTGGACGAAGTCCTTGACCGGGTCGTGAATCTGTTTTTTAACAGTGCATCGGAAAAAGGCATTGAACTTTTAGTGGACATCCATCCGGAGACCGTTCGCGCATTGGTCGGAGACCCCATGCGGTTGCAGCAGATTCTGACCAATCTGGTGGGCAATTCGGTCAAATTTACTGAAAATAGCGGGTTTATTTTAATTTCCGTTAAAATGGCGGACGCTTCAGATGCTTTTGTAACGCTGCAATTTCAGGTAAAAGATACTGGGGTTGGCATTCCTGCACCCTATATGGAGCGTCTGTTCCAGCCGTTTACCCAGGCGGATGCATCTGATACAAGGCGTTATGAGGGGACGGGACTGGGATTGAGTATTTGCAAGCGTCTGGTGGAGATGATGTCCGGACGAATTTGGGTGGAAAGTGCGGTTGGCCATGGCAGCACATTTTATTTTACGGTAAAAATAGAGCGTCAGCCACTGGATGCCGTAAGAAAATTCGATCCGCCGGATGAGATGCGGCGCCTCAGGGTTCTGGTTGTGGACGATTGCCATGAGAGTGTGCTGCTAGTCAGCCGGATGCTGGCGTCTTTTAATTTTGAAACGGAAACGGCTGCCTCAGGTGCGGAGGCCGTTGAAAAATTCAAGAAGAGTATCCAATGTGACCGGCCGATCGGCCTGGCCATCGTCGATTGGCGAATGCCGGAAATGGATGGATTTGAAACCGCCCGGCAAATCAAATCCAATTGTCGGGTCGATATCCCTGTGATCATGATGACAGCATTTGGAAAAGATGCGGAACGGGAAGCTGCCGAAAAAATTGGTATCTGCTGCTTTTTAACCAAACCGGTTTATCCGTCCACTTTGTACAACGCCATTATGGATGTCTTTGGAAAGAAGGGTGAAACCCATCGTTTGGTTTCAGAGTCGATTGATACAGATGCAACTGTATATAAAAAACGGCTGCAGGGTTTTCGAATCCTGGTTGTGGAAGACAATCCAACCAATAGTGAGATTGCCGTAGCTATCCTTGAAAGTGCAGGTATTTCGGCAGATACGGCTGAGAACGGGCGAGTGGCCCTGGAAAAGGTTCATGCCCAGGCGTATGATGCGGTGCTGATGGATATTCAAATGCCTGAGATGAATGGCTATGAGGCCACCAAACAGATTCGAAAGGATCCCCGGATGCATGCGCTTCCGATTATTGCCATGACGGCGCATGCCATGCATGGGGATGAAAAAAAATGCATCCAGGCCGGAATGGATGGCTATATTTCAAAGCCGGTTCGTCAGTTGCGCTTGTTTCAGTTGTTGTGGCGGCTTTTGAAAAACAGACGACCGGTTTTTTCTCCCATGACCTCTGAAAATGATCGCCATCCAGTCGAAAAAGAGATAGCCTTGCCAGATGAGGTAGACGGTATCCGTATTCGGGAAAGTCTTGTCGCTACCCAGCTGGAACCATTTGTCTATCTGAAAATATTAAAAGGATTTTTTACAAATCATCAAAACGCGGAAAAAGAAATCAACGCTGCCCTGGCAGAAAATGATAATGAACGACTGACCTTTCTGGCGCATACCTTAAAAGGCGGGGCCGCAAATATCGGGGCTGTTGCGGTGATGTCTGCAGCAGGGGACCTGGAAAAAAGATTGGATAATCACCCTCAGGCCTCTGAGATTCAGGCTTTGTGCGATCGTTTGTGTGCGGCCCTGAATACAGCGTTGAAATCGATTGAGCAATTGACCGCTCCTGAAACAGATGTCGATGGACCATTATCCGGGACACAACCTTATCTTGATAATGTGAAATTACCGGTACCTGTTCTTGAACGATTGATCGAGGCCCTGGAACGGTCAGATCCGCAAATGAGCCGGGAAGTACTAAAGGAACTGGAAACCATGATGGACAGGGGTACATTCCACAAGCTTGAACAATTGATTGAAAATTATGATTATGAAGAGGCTGCGGCACTTGTCATGGGGATGGTTCACAGCGATGCCCGGCAGGAAAAAAGGAGGGAACTCAGGTAATGACGGATAGTCCATTGGTATTGATTGTTGATGACAGCCCGACCAATCTCGATGTTCTGGTCCATACCCTCGAACGGGATTATCGTTTGGGGATCGCCAAAAGCGGACAAAAAGCATTGAATTATGTTCGCCGGGAAATGCCTGATTTGATACTTCTAGATATCATGATGCCGGAAATGAACGGATTTGAGGTATGCGAGCGTCTGAAAGCGGAACCTGCATTTCAAAAGATTCCCGTTATTTTTATCACTGCCCTGGATGACATTGAGCGGAAAACCAGGGGGTTTGAAATCGGTGCTGTTGATTATATCACCAAACCGTTCATCGCTGAGGAAGTTCGTGCCCGCGTACGGACTCATCTGGCATTGAAGTCCTCCCAGGAGAAACTGGTCGCCCAAAATGCGATTCTTTCAGAAACCGTGGCCCAGAGGACTGCTGAACTTCAAGAGATGCTGCAGGCAGCGATTTCCGTCATCACGCTGATGGCTGAGATCAGAGATCCTTATACCGCCGGTCATCAACAACGCGTGGCTGCGTTGTCAATCGCCATTGCAAAGCGAATGGCTTTGCCGCCTGACACGGTCCGTGCCATCGAACTTGCGGGCATTTTGCACGATATCGGAAAAATTCGAATTCCTATCGCTGTGATCAATCGTCCGGGTGATCTCCTGGAAACCGAGAAGGAACTGTTGAAGGTCCACCCGAAAATCGGATATGATTTGCTAAAAACCATTCCTTTTCCCCTGCCGGTTGCCGACATCGTCTTCCAGCATCATGAGCGGATGGACGGGTCCGGCTATCCTCAGGGGCTTAAAGGTGATGCCATCATGCTCGAGGCAAGAATACTTGCCGTGGCAGACGTAACCGAAGCCCAAAGTTCTTTCCGCCCCTATCGACCGGCCCTTGGGCTGGATGCAGCCCTTGCCGAAATAGCGGCACACAGTGGCAAATTATACGATGCCCAGGTCGTCACCGTCTGCAATACTGTTTTTCAGAAAGATGGGTTCAGCTTCGAATTTTAATGCCTTGCATCAATGAAAACATGATCTTTATATTTTTTTTACATACTCAATATCACCTGTTTTAATTCACAATTCACATCTATTCCTTTGATTCGTTTGAATACCGGATATCAGTTGCCCGTCACTTAAAGACAAATAATACATGTACATATGTCCCCCAATACCATGTGGTGCTGAAATGTCAATTCAGCGGGTGGGGTAAAAGTGTCCTCTGAAAAAATAATTGACAATCGTTTGTTAACAATATACTGTAGACATATAACAATCGTTTTAACAAAATGATGGGTTTTGAATCTTCCGGAGGGCACATGAAAAAGGACATCAATCAGTTGTTTGTTTATCCAAAATCCTGGGTAAGCACCGAAACCAAAGAAATTGCAGCTTCTGTACGCCAGTGGGCGAATAAAGAGGTTATTGCAAAACGCATAGATTATCAGGAAGACTATAAAAAACTGTTTTCCGAGGCGCGAAAAAAACTGGCCTTTGATATCGGATGCCAGGGTCTGATGCTGCCTGAGGATTCTGGAGGGTTCGGATTTAACAGGCTTACAGATGCGCCTTTGTTGATTTCCATTTTAAAGGAAATCAGCCGGGCAGATGCGGGTATCGGATTTGTTCATGCCCTGGAGTATACCGTGTTTTCTATCTTTGCCATTGAGCCGGTCATGAATCCGGAATTGTGCGGAAAACTGGCGCCTTTATTTTGCAGCAAGACCCTCAAGACCGTTTCCCTCATACTTCCCGGTTTTGGAAAAAAAGGCATCGATGATCCGCTTTTTGAAGGCCGATCCGTCAGGGCGCGTATTCAAACGGCTGATGAAAAATGTATGCTTTCAGGAAGGGATTTAAGGCCCATCGGATGTGGTGCGGATGCAGCTCTTTTTTGTGTCATTTGTTCGGATGCAAATGAACAACCCTGTGTCGCGCTGGTACCGGGTGACTCGGCAGGAATCACGCGGCATGAAACAATCAGGAAAACAGGCCTGGATGGATGTGATAATGCGGATATCGATTTTGAAAATGTACAGCTCCCAAAGGAGAATGTCATCACAAGGAATCGGGCGGCCTATGAACTATATGCCTGGCTGAATTTACTTCTTGCAGGTGTCAGTGTGGGGGCTTGCATGGGAATCCTTGAGATCGTCAGTGCGTGGTCCGGAAAAAGAATCATAAAGGGAAAAAACCTTCTTAAAGACAACCCGTTATGTGCGGCCGTTCTTGCGGACGTGTATGAGGAGATCGCAATAGCCTGGCTACTGACACACAATCTCGCAAACAGTTTTGCAAATCCCGGTGAGTGGGGAAATAGCAGCAGTCCATTGATCTTCAGTGTATCACAGATGCTTGGACGTAGAGTTCAGGAAAGCGCTATCAGGGCGATCAACAGAACCATGGAACTGATGGCCTCCGAAGGATATGCCACAGAGGGCGGTGTTGAAAAAATGTGGCGCGATGTGAAAACGATCCAGAGCTGTCTTTGCGGACCAGGGGGAGAGGTGCCCACGAAGCTCGATGTGGCAAAATGTATTTTTGATAGTCAGACCATTTGACATGCGATGTCTTTTATCATTTAAGACAGACCGGCTGATGATATAAAAGGGAGGAGACAATGAAATCATTTGATGAATTTTCAAGGCCGTTGGACCGGATATCACCCATGGAAAAACCGTTTCGAGCAGTTATCAGAAATTGGGTTGAAGAAGAGGTGATGCCTTACAGGAGAGAATATGACGAGGACTGGAAAGAACACAGGTTTATCGAACCTGCAATGGAAAAGTTGTGTGTCGGCCTGGGTATTCAGAAATGCCTTTTCCCGAAGGCGTTCGGTGGTTGGGGACTGGGAGAATCGGATTCTCTCGCAGCACTCACCTATGCCCTGTGTGAAGAGATGGCACGTGGCGACAGTGCCCTATCTTTAGCAAATCTCGCCTCTCTCTGGTCGCTGACCACCTTTCTGGTAAAGCCCAACATCAACAGGCGTCTTGCAAAAGAAATTGCCCCCATGTTTTGCGATACGGACAAATTATGTATCTGCTGTCAGGCGATGACTGAACCGCAAGGGGGGGCTGATATCGAAAATATGGGGCTTCTGAAAGGCAGAACTCTCAGAACCACGGCCAGACTTGAAGGGGATGTCTGGGTGATCAACGGGCATAAACTCTGGCCGACCAATTCAGGAGGGACTGCCAATCTGTTTGGTGTGCCCTGTACCACAAACCCGGGCTCAAGTGATCCGGATGATTTTGCATACATGATGGTGCCTGCCCATTTCAAAGGTGTCACTCAGAGTGAACCGTATCATAAAGCGGGCATGGCTGCAGATAAAAACGGAGAAATCTGGTTTGACAATGTTCGCGTGCCTTCCTGGTATCGTATTCATGGACCTGGAAAGGATGCGGACGTATTCAAACAGCTTATTTCTTTTGGTTTGTTGGGAAGTGTCGGATTCGCCATGGGAGCGATGATCAATGTCTATGAAATTCTATATGATTTTGTTTCGGGAAATACTTATGCAAACAAGCCGCTCAAGGAAAATGATGCTATAGCGGGCGTGATCGGAAGGATAGCCGGCGATATTGATATTTCAAGAATTCTTTCCTATGAACTGGTGAGAATGATAGACAGTCGTGAAAAACCGTTCGGAAATCCGCTCAGTTCGGAAGAGACCATTGCAAAAGCACGAAACATCAAGGACTTTGTGTCCGACAGAACAGTAGAAAATATCGGCAAGGCCATGGATGTCATGGGCGTATATGGCAGTGACAGAATAATGGATGTGGAAAAACATTATCGGGATGTAAAAATGATACAGCTCTGGCTGGGCGGAAAACAATTATGCCAGGCAGAAGCAGCCAGGTATTTTTTTAATTGTGAAACCCTATAGGGAGAGAGGATGGTATGTCTTCCAATGCAGATAAAGGTGTGATTGATGCTGTAGACAGAATTCTGGGGCAGCTTTTGAAAAAACCGGTTTTCAAAAGCAGTATTCGGACAGTCCTTAATAATATCGACCCGGATTCCTCAAAAAGGCTGGCCAGAACGATTCTGTGGGAGGATATGGAAGTCACGATGGCATTTGTGGCGGCCATTCCCTCTCTTGCCAATGCCCTGATTCTGTTTGGCGATGAAGTGCTTGTCCAGGTCAATGAAAAATTTCCACAGGCGCTTTTAAATGGATATATGGAGGAGATCGCCGATAATATCGATATGGATACGATAGGGCGGATCAAACAGAATGCTTCCCGGTTGTTTGATGAACTTTCTGTTGTCCTTGAGAAATCAATTTCCGGAAAAACGGATACAATCCGTCCTGAAAAGGGTGAAATGTTTTCAACAGGCGGCAAGAAAGACCGTTTGACAGATGATGACAAGGATATGGATGATGAAGCAAAATCGAAAACCAGCATCACACAGGAAGTCCTTAAAACGGGATTTCTGAAGGATATCTTGCGGGAATGTTTAAACGCGATTGATCCCCAAAACGGGGCCGCATTCGTGCAGTCTGTTCTGTGGCAGGATATGGATGTTCCGTTTTCAGTTTTGGCGGCACTGCCGGTTGTGGTTAATTGGTATATCAATGCCATTGATGAGATCGGCATTCAGCTGATTGAAAAAATTCCCCCCCGGCTTTTAAAAGAGTATGTGGAGAAAATCCTGACAGAGATGGATACTGAAACAGCGAAACATTCTCTTGTTAATTTCAAAAAAATGATTGAAGGCGTGATCGCTGACATGCCTGAATTTGAATCCAACGTATTTGACTTTGTCAAAGGCCCGATGCCTGCAACGGTTTTTTCAAGCGCGATCAACGGATCAATAAATTTTATCAATAAAATCGAAACAAAGAATCCTGGCACTGTATCCATGATATTAACAGACGTAATATCAAAAATTGATAAGAACGGGTTCAATCGGGCTGCAGAACATGCCACCCATGCCCTACTCGACCAGAACCCGCCCTTCTTTTCAATACTCTTCAGGCTGATAAAAGTGAAAATCAAACGGAAGTTCATGAACAACCACATAAACAAACACAAAGGAGCACGATGATGGAAAACAGTGATACAAAAATGAAATGGTTGATTATTCTGTACAAGTACAATGTCGTGACATTAATCAGTACAGGACTTGTGCTGATCTTTATTCCGGATGTATTCAATGCCATTCTGGGAATTCCCAAACAGGACCCTTATTTCTACGGCGTGGTAGGAAGTGTCTGGTTTATGTTTGGTATTCTTTCTTTTCTGGGCTTAAGATCACCCGTAAAATTCGTTCCCGTCCTGATGCTGCAGTTGGGCTATAAACTCATTTGGCTCGTTTTTATTGCGCTTCCCACATTGATGGATGGCTTCCACCCGTTTTACAGCATTTTTCTGATTATATGCATGTTGTCCTATGTTGTTCTTGACTTCAAGGCCATACCGTTTCATATGGTGTTTACTGTGGAATAAGGAGACACACAATCATGCACCCAATCATCAATGTAGATATATATTCATGAATATGCAAATAACAGCCGGTGGGGGACATGAAAACTTCCAAAATACCCTGAAATATAGGCTAAAATGACTATTTTATACCAAATCCTGTGAATTTCCTTTTGATACAACTTTAAATTATGATATACCGGGTGCGATTAGGGTTTGCTCTTGGCAGAGCAAATTTTCAATTGGTATTTCAATCGGATCTTAATTGACGTAGGCACCAATTTCTCAGGAGGATAGATGGTATCGAAAAAGCAGCTAAGTATGGAAGTCCTGTTAAACAATCCTGAAATCAAACAGATAATTGACAGGGTCAGTCCGGAAGAGGCTGAACGACGCACATATTCTCCACCCAAGTGTGAAGCATTTACGAGCCGATGTACTGTTTTGAATGAAACCGATGAATACAAATTTTTCAAGGATCTTGAAGCTCAGGAAAAATTGCCCCATATTATCCATAATAAGGTTCAGCTCATTTCAGGAATGGATGAGCCGGATCAGGCAAGCCTTGACCGGTTTACCCGTGAATTAAGGATCGGTATCGTATTCTCCGGCGGCCCTGCGCCTGGCGGCCATAATGTCATTGCCGGTCTTTTTGATGCAGCAAAGAACGCCAATCCAAAAAATAGGATATTCGGGTTTCTTCTGGGACCGGATGGCATTGTTGAAAGCCAGTTCGTCGAGATTACGGAATCCCTGGTGGATGCCTACAGAAACCTGGGCGGGTTTTCAATGATCAAAACGGGCCGAACGAAAATTGATACGGCAAAAAAGGTCCGGCTCTCCAGAGAAACCTGTAAAAAGTTGAAACTGAAAGCTCTTGTCGTTGTTGGCGGTGATGATTCAAACACCAATGCTGCATTTCTGGCACAGGAACTTTATAAAGATGGCATCCAGGTCATCGGCGTGCCCAAAACCATTGACGGCGATATACAGGTACAGGACAGTGAAGGCAAAAACCTTTGTGCCATGTCCTTTGGATTTCATACTGCTGCGCGGTCTTTTGCCAGAAATATCGGCGGTCTTTGTATTGACAGCAACTCTGATGTCAAATACTGGCATATCTGCAAAGTGATGGGGCGTGTTGCCAGTCACCTTGCGCTGGAAGTCGCACTTCAGACCCATGCGAACATGACCCTGATCGGTGAAGATCTGGCAGATTATGTGGATGAAGCACGGCTTGAGAAAGCGCGTAAAGAAGGAACTACAGATTATACAGCCTATGGCATGACCTTAAGGCATCTGTCCCGTCTGATTTGTGAAGCCATTACGAGACGGGCTGCAGTTGGTAAAAATTATGGGGTCATTGTCATACCGGAAGGGGTTCTTGAATATATCAATGAGATCCAGCTCATCATCACCAAACTGAATACTGTTATCGCTGATTTCAACAATACCCATGACAAGGATTTTCATACCACGTTCCCCACACTTGAAAGCAAGCTGGAATATTTGAGACGCCTCGTAAGAGGGATACGCCCTGACTTGTCGCCTGCATTGTGGAATGCCCATGATGACGAACTGTTTAACGATATGCCCGAATTTTTTCAGAAAGGACTTCTCCTTGAAAGGGACAGCCACGGTAATTTTCAGTTTTCACAAGTGGAGACAGACCAGGTCATCATGCAGATGGTCAAGGACTATCTGAGTATTCTCAAGGAGAAAGGGCGTTATACCATAGGCATTGAAAGGGGGTATTTCAGAAGTATCCTCGAGCGTGATGGCCTGGATCCTGATTTTTATGGCCCTGTCATGTTTCAGAATTATGGGGATGGTGAATATCTTCTGATAAAAAAGAGTATCATGTCCATGAAAACCCTGAAGCTGGAATTCACCAAAAGCGGAAAACTGGAAACAGAAGAGGAACTGCCTTCTGCGATCGAACATATTTATAGCAAATCCGTTCCCAAGCTTAAAACCCAGACGCACTTTTTCGGCTATGACGGCCGGGGAAGTGATCCCACCCGGTTTGATTGTGATTATACGTATAACCTTGGGCAGACCGTTTTCAGCCTGGTGGTAAATGGCGCAACAGGCCAAATGGCTGCAATCAAAAATCTGGAACAGGATTTTTCCCGGTGGGAGCCTATAGGAATTCCCATCGCTCCCTTGATGCGTCTTGAAGAAAGAAAAGGGAAGATGACGCTTGTCATAGAGAAAAGCCTTGTCGATCTGGAGTCAAATGCATTCAGGGTGGTTAAGGCACTGAGGGAAAAATGGCTTGCGGCCTCGCCAGGTGATGATGAATACAGAAGCCCCGGTCCGATCCGCTTTACGGGAAAAAGTGAAGAAGACAGGCCGATTACACTTATCCTGAATGCTGTCGGGAAATATTGATCAACCGGTCTCAGGTTTTATTAAAAAAGATAAAATCCGATCGCTTTGATGTTTGGATCAGACACATCGTTCGAACAGAATCTTAAGCCTACACTGCCTGAAAATGATGTCATCACAACCGCTTCGATGGAGATCGGTGTTTGATGCTTGTCGTCAAGCTTGAATTCCAAAAGAAGCTTGTCTCCTTTTTCCAGATCTGCCTGAATGGCCGGTTTTATCTGTATGCCTGACTTGGAAATGTCATTTACAATCATGGTGCCGATGGTTTTTCGGGATGGGGGGGCGATCACTTTATACCTTCCGGAAAGCCGTGTGGATTTCCGGTAAAATTTGCGGCGTTCCAAAATGAAAGAGAACGCGTGGCCGCAGGGACATTTGATGTTTCCTTTAACAGCTGTTTTCATTTCCGTGTATTTGGTGGCATCCATTACTTTTGTTTTGCCACAGCTCGGGCATTTGATGGCCGCTTTATTGTCACTGGTAATATAAATTTTTTCAGCCATGGAGTTCCTTATCTTGTGATTGCCGTGTGATCCAGTCTTACTTCGGAAAATCATTGTTGTCAAGATCCTCAGCTGCTTGGCTCCAATCTTTCCAAGCCAAACACCTTGCCCAGGTTGAGATATTTCCAGTACCATGCTTCCGATTTTTCAAGATTGACCTGCGTTAAATTAATAACGGAAGGCAGAATCAACAGCGCTCCCACCGTTGTCGCCATCATGGTCAAGGCCATAAGTACGCCAAAAAGAATGATCGGTTTGAAATTGGATACGGTGAGGACGATAAACCCGAATATCAGGGCAAGAGAAGTGTAAATAATGGCTTTGCCAGAGACTTCCAGTGTCTTTGTAATCGTGTCGTTGATATTCAGGCCGGATTCCCGGTAAAATTTAAATGTGTTCAGAAAATGTATGGTATCATCCACACCGATACCCACGGTGATGGCGGCAATCACCGATGTGACCATATCGAGATTGATGCCCAGCCACCCCATGATGCCAAAGTTGAACAGAACAGCCGCACTCATGGGAATAAGGGCCAGAAGTCCTGCTTTGACATTATTGAAAAGAAGCGCCACAATAATGCCAATAACGATCAGGGAGAGGAAAAGGCTCTGCATCTGGCCGTTAACGATATACCTGGACATAATGATATCTATGAGCAGAAAACCGGTTATTTTATAAGTGTATGGTGCCGGCAGATTAACGTCAAGATACTGTTGGATTTGATCTACGATCTTTGCAACACGTGTGGTGCCGAAGGTTTTTTTCCCTTCTTTTTCCGTCATCCTCGTGACAATATTGCATGTTTTGAACTGCGGATCCACATAGGCTTCAAAATTGTCAATTCTCCCGTCCGAGTTTTTGTCTTCGCCGTCAAACAGCTCAAGATAATCCAGAATGTCCATGGTGTTTTCCGGTATCTTGTAGTAAGCGATATCATCCTTGTTCATGGCAAAGTGCATGGTTTTGATAAAATCACTAAATGCGTCAGTTCTGCCGATATTGAGTTGAGGATTTTTATCCGAAGTAAGCCACATTCTTGTTTTTTCGACCGTTTGAAGGAAAGATGCATCTTTTACACCGTTTTCCTTTCCGGAATCAATCAGGATGTTAAACCCGGTGTCTCCCACAAATTTTTCCCGGATAATTTTTTTATTGATTCTTATCGGATCATTTTCCTTGAAATACTGCATGAAATCCGATTCCACCTGAATGCGAAACAGACCTGCTATTGATATGATTGCCAGAACAGCTACAACGAAAAGAACCGCTTTGTTGTGATGGGTGGCCAATCGGGCCATAAACGAGATAACCCGGTCAATGATCGTAATCCTGAGCATTTTGTTTTTCTTTAAGAGAGCGGCAGGCCGTTTATGTTTCATCAGTGCCAGTGATGCGGGAATGAATGTCGCCGCAATCAGAAGCGCAAAAAATACGCCTGTTGCAGAAAAAATGCCCCATTCGCTTATGGCAATAATACCGGTCGGGGCGAGGGTCATAAACGCAACAAAGGTGGTTAACGCTGCCAGAAGCACAGTGAGGGAGATATGAGACATGGATAATTTCAGCCCGTTAATCAGCCCTTTTTCAGATATCATGTCAAAATCCGTATAATACTGGTTCAGGATATGAATGGCATAGGAGCTCCCAACAGCACACATGAGTGGTGGCAATGAAATGCCTACGGGGGTGATTTTGTATCCCAGGTAACCCATCAGGCCCAGAATCCATATTTGGGCCATGTTTACGGTGAAAAGGGGGAGTATGACACCTCTTAGTGATCTGAAATTGAAAAAGAATATTATGGCCACAACAACCAGGACTATCGGAAGAAAGAAAAACAGGTCCTGTTGCATATAGTCGGTAAACTGAATAACACCGATGGGCACGCCCAGCGCAATGATATCAAGGCCTTTAAAATTTTTGATGATAGCGGCTATTTCCCTTGCAATCGGGTCCTGATTTTTCATGCTGGTGAATTTGATAATCATGCCAAAATCGGTAATCTCGCCCGTCTCAGGATCAACCGTATATATTCCCTTCAGGAAAGCCGGATTCCTTGTGAGTTTGTTTCGGAAATCCAGAAATTCTTCTTTTGTCCGGGGAAGGATTCTGTTCCCTTTGGAATCTTTTTCGATAAGGGAATAGGTTTCAAGGGTATCTTCCTTGCCGGAAATGTCTCTCATGGTTAGCGGGGAGATAATGGCGTCCACAAGCTCCTGCTCTTTAAGTGTACGGGAGTATATCAGTTTCTTTCTTAATTTTTTTATCTCTTTTTGTGAAAGGATATGTTCCGTTACTTTTGTTATTTTCAGCTTTCTAAGGATTGACCGCTGAAAAACAGCATCATCATTAAAGTTATTTATAAGGGTTGCAACCGGGATGCTGTCATTTTTTGTACTATGATCAAATTTTTCAATTCGTGTCAGCTCTTTTTCCGGATTGTATTCCTTATACTCCTCAATATCCTTGATGAGATCGTCCATCAGGGAAAATGCATCCAGGCTGAACAGATCGGGGTGTGAGACAGCCATAATAATGAATTTGTTGGTATCACCATAGATTTCCTTGCATTTGCTGTAGAATTGATATGTCGGGTCATGGGTGGGCAAGAAAGCTTCAATGGAATTGTCAAATTCCAGTTTCGTGATGCCGTTTGCCATAAAAACGGTTGTTGTCAAAAGAAGAAGGAGGACTGTTTTAGGCCATTTTAAAACAAGTTCAAAAAATGTGCGCATGTGTTTGTTCCCTTTATAAGTTATTTCAAGGACTTTCCCATTTTAATGGCTTCGGGTAGTGCGGAAAATTCTTCGTTCGGCTTGATAAACTTCATCCCATTCCACAAACTGTTGAAGGCTTGGGCCAGGTAGTCTGCGATTTCCGTCTCATTGGTCAGTTTTTTGACATACACATCAAATGATTTGTTGATCAGGTCCGCCAGGCCATGGATAAATATCCAGCTGGTGAATAAAAATTGCCTGATCTGTCTGGCCGAGAGATTTTTGAAAAGCGGGTATGCCATAACCGTATCGAGTTCTGATTTCGGGACAAGAATTCCTGAATCAAACCGGAAGGCCATATGGTTTTCACTATTGATAAACCGATACAGTTCTCTTTCCTGCCTGGCGAATAAAATGATTCCGGTACCGATATTGATCAGCGGATTGGCCGTTATTTTCCGTTTGGTGTATTGTTCAATCAGGTTCATCGTTTTTTCGAGCATGATTTCTTCAAGATTTTTCATAGACGTGAGATAAGTGTAAATAGGGGTTGTCGATGAATTCAGTTCGGATGCTATGGTTCTGGCTGAAACGGTTTTCCAGCCACTTTTTCGCAATATGCTGAAAGCCGCACCAATAATATCCTGGTCGCAGAATTTGGTTTTCGGGGGCATGTTATAAAAGCCTTTCTCTCTTCTTTCCTGATCCTGTCCTGCCAGGCTGCCATCGAATGGGGAACAGATGATCAGTTTTTTTTCGCTGTTCTTAGGTCAACGTTGTTAAATAACGAGTGTTATATAACAACCGTTTTTGAGTTTGTCAATTGTATTGTCACGCTTTCCGTAATCATGAACAGTGTTTGTATGTTTTTATAAACATGTTTTTTTATCTCTTTTAAAATAAAATTAGCTTTGATTTTACCTGATAATATGTAATATTCCCAAAAAACGTCACATACGATTCCTTAAAATAAGAAAATAATTTTTAAAATGAGTATACGATCCACTATACCCATGTCATCTGCATCACGGTTTTTTGTTGCCGCCTCCGACATATGCCCGCCGTTCTGCAACCAGATGGTGATGGAGGGTACAGGTGAAATTGATCTCAATAAATGGAAGGATGCGGTCCGGGAAGCGTCAGAAAAAAATCCAGGCAGCAGATATATTTTAAAGGGGTCTTTAAACTCATGCCGTTGGGTTGAATCTCGAATGATGCCGCAGGTCAGAGAGGTCGATGGTTATGGCTGGGATGGTCAGAGCGGCGAGGGTGCCCAGTTTCTCATGGACAAACTTTGCCCGATTAGGGGACCGGCATGCGAGGTTCTGATTGTCCGGGGTGATCCGCTTCGGGTTGTTTTCAGAACCCATCATGGTGTAATGGATGGTATGGGAACAATCACCTGGGTGGCGGATATTTTCAATGCGCTGAATGGGAGATCAATACGTGGTTCCGGGTCTACGGTTGTTGAAAATGATCTTGTAAATTCGGCACCGGTTTCGAAACAAAAAATCCCTATACGGTTTATTCCGGGATCAGGCCCGCCAAACGGTCATGGCGCAGGGTTTGTATGGAGAAGAAAGAGAATCGTTGGGCACATTCACAACCTTTTGCCTCAGGTCATGATACAGTCTGCCAAAGAGGCCTGGAAGGGCGCAGAGGGTAACGTCAGGATCGGCGTCCCTTTTGACCTGAGACCCAGAAGGAAAGGCCTAAGGGCGACGCATAATCTGACATATGTTTTATTTATTGACCTGACTCCGGAGATGACCGTTGATGATGTTGAATTTGAAATCTCCGATCGGCTTGAAAAAAAGTTGGATGGCGGCTGGTCTTTAGGGGATAAATTGATACACTTTGTGCCATTATTTTTGCTGAAAATTTTTTTTAAGTTGCAGATCAGATACCATAACCGCAAGGGCCGATATCCTTTTACAGGCTATATATCAAATCTGGGGCGTTTGCCTCTTGAAAAATTTTCCGGAGGCGGGTTTGCCTCAGACGCATTTTTCTTTGTTCCGCCTGGAATGGGATTTCTTCCTTTTTTTTTGACGCTAAACGGAACCCAAAACCATGTGGAGTTTGTCATGACCATGCCTGAAGTGCTGGCCTCAGAAGGGCGTATCGATAATTTGCTTCAGCGAATCGCATCTGGAGTCGGACCGGCCTGAATGAATTCAATCAGGCGTTTTGACGGATATTTTTGTTGAAAAGCAGCGTTGAATAACCAAAAACAACAAACTTTAGAGAAACAGGATGCCATGAAAAAAAAATACACACGAAAATTATCCTTCTACGAAAGATTGTATATTGCGGGGGACAAGGTTTGCCCACCTGTATTAAATCAGTTTTTTTTTGACGGGTCGGGCGTGCTTGATTTGCCCAAATGGAAAGAAGCCGTCAGAGCGGCTTCCGAGGCAAATCCAGGTTCCCGGCTTGTTTTAAAGGGGGTCTTGGGTGGGGCCTACTGGGAGGATTCGGGGCAAACGCCATCCGTTATTGAACTTGATGGGGCTGACTGGGCCAGCCATACACCCAATGGCATGCCGCCACACTTCAAAACAACCTTTGATGTGAAAAAGGGGCCGACCTGCGAAGTGGTGCTGCTTCGTGGGAATCCTTTACGTGTGGTTTTCAGAACCCACCATTCGACCATGGACGGGATGGGAACATTGGTATGGGCGGAAGATGTTTTCAGGGCGTTGCGGGGTGAACCTCTTTTAGGTTCAGAATCCGCTGTTACAGACCTGGAGGTTGCCCGTGCCATGCAAAAAGAATACAGGACCCCGTTCCCATTTGACAATTTGACTCCTACGGGAAAAGCCCAGGGAAATGAAAAAGGGGTAGCCTATTATCGGACCAGCCGCAAAGGTAAATTTCACATGCTCATAGGGCAGGCAGCCGTTCTTTCTGCAAGGGAAGCCTGGAAACATCGTGACGGAAAGGTACGGTTTTCCGTACCGGTGGATCTGCGCCGTCATATGAAAGGCATACGTTCAACAGGGAATCTAACGATGCTGATTCACTTTGAGGTTACAAAAGAATCCACACCGGAGTCCATCTCCCAAATCATCAAAAAACAGCTTGAAGAAAACAGGGAATGCATGATTGACAGAGGCGATACCCTGTTGAGTCATGTGCCTTTCTGGATCATACAGAACAGGTGGAAAAAAATGGGTCCTGTATATCACAACAGGGGCCTTTACAGAAACTCCGGTGTTATTTCAAATATGGGGAGAATGCCACCCATGCACTTATTTTCCGGAGGGGGGTTCCAGGCAGAATATTATTGGGCCATTCCTCCGGGATATGATCATATCCCTTTTTTCCTGGGTATGGCCAGCACAGGTGATCGTCTTGTTTTTACGACCAGCATGCCAAAAGTGCTTGCCTCAAATGGCCGGATTGAAAAGGTCACAGAGGATATTATGGCAGGCCTGGTTCCGGCGCCGCCTAAAAAGGAATGAGATTGGATCTGGATAGAAGAGGACAATTACCTTGACATGTTGCTTCATTTTAAATACTTTTCCAAAAAAACAAATGCTTAGACATCTCGTAACCCAACAGGACAGGAGCAGAATTTGATAGGGGCTGCCATAAAAGCGATTGAATATTATCTGCCGGAAACCATACTTGACAATCATGATATTGAAAGCGCATTCCCTGGATGGAATTCTGAAAAAATTGAGGATAAGGTCGGTATAAAAGAAAGACGCATTGCCGCTGAGGGTGAGACTGCTCTCGACATGGCTGTGAAAGCCTCATTAAAACTGTTTGAAAGGGTGGATAAGGCATCTGTTGATTTTATCATTCTCTGCACACAGAGTCCGGATTATTTTCTGCCCGCGAGCGCCTGTATTCTGCAGGATCGATTGCATTTGCGGACAGACATCGGGGCCTTTGATATGAATCTGGGATGTTCCGGATATATCTATGGTCTGATGGTGGCAAAGAGTATCATTCAATCCGGCACCACTGAAAACGTTCTTTTGGTCACATCTGAAACCTACTCCAAGCATATTCATCCGGGTGACCGGGGAAACCGGATTATTTTTGGTGACGGCGCGGCAGCAACACTGGTTGGGAAATCGGATATGCCGCAGATTTTTGATTTTGCCCTGGGGACCAACGGGAAAGGGTATGCCAATCTGATTGTCCCGAACGGAGGGCTAAAAAACAGATTCCAGCCCGATGCCGAAGAAAAAGAAGACCAGAACGGGTGCATCCGCACGGATAACCATTTGTACATGAACGGGCCTGAGATATTTAATTTTACGATTGAAACCATTCCAAAGCTCCAGAAAAACATCCTTTTGAAAAACAAGCTCACCATGGACCAGATTGATTATGTGGTGTTTCATCAGGCAAACAAATATATGCTTGATTATCTCAGAAGAAAACTTAAAATACCCAAAGATATATTCTATATCAATATGAGGGATACCGGGAATACCGTATCCGCAACCATTCCTATTGCCCTGAAGGATTGTATGGATCAGGGAATTGTTAAAAAAGGGGAAAGGGTATTGATTGCAGGATTTGGTGTGGGGTATTCATGGGGCGGAACTGTTATTCAGATATAGTTTAAAAAGAAACGAAAAACGGAGGTTTGACCAGATGAAAAAGGAAGAATTTTTAAGTGAACTTAAGGAAATCATGGAGATTGAAGATTCGGAGCTCACAGAAGATACGGTATTGCGGGACATGATGGAATTTAATTCACTGGCCCTTATGGGGATTATCGCCTTGATTGATGAAAATTTTGACATGGTCATTGAAGCGGACGCTTTTGAAAAGGTCTCAACAATAAAAGATATCATGAAACTGATCGGGATGGACAAGTTTGAGAAGTAATTTACGATTTTCATTTTAATGGACGGATACTATTTTATGGCACTTTTATCTTATGACGGTATCGCAATCACGGGAATATCAGCCTGTGTGCCCCGGAAACGAATTGACAACCGTTCCTTAAGCGAACCTTTTTCAGGGCCATTGCTTGAGAAAACGATCAAGACCACGGGCATAGTTGAAAGAAGAATTGCCGACGCCAGCACATGCGCATCTGATCTGTGCTGCCAGGCCGCATCCCGATTGATGGACAGCATGGGAATTGACAGGGACACGATTGATGTGGTTATTTTTGTGACCCAGTCTCCGGATTTTAAGGTGCCAGCGACGGCACCGCTTATCCAGCACCGTCTGGGGCTTAAAAAAGAGACAGCTGCCTTTGATGTCAATCTCGGATGTTCCGGATATGTCTATGGCCTTTCCATGGCCTATGCCTATGCAACGCAAGCCCATATCTGTCGTGTTTTGCTTCTCGTCGGCGATACACCGTCGAAATATGTTTCTTCACTGGATAAAACAACCGGTATCTTGTTTGGCGATGGGGGAACCGCAACGATCGTGGAAAAAAAGAAAGATGCCGGAAAATCCTTTTTTTCCCTGAACTCAGATGGATCTGGCGCAAATGCGCTTCAAATAAAAGCAGGCGGTTTCAGGCATCCCAGCACGCCTGAAACACTTGCAAACGTTACCCATGAGGACGGCAGCATTCGAAATGAAGAGCATCTGACCATGGATGGCGGGGCGATATTTAATTTTACGATTAAACAGGTCCCGGCTGATATTAAAAAGCTGCTGGAATTTTCAAACACGGATATTTCAGATATCGATTATCTGGTCTATCATCAGGCCAATAAATTCATCACAGACCACCTGACCAAAAAGCTCAAGTTTCCTCTTGAGAAAGTTCCCTATTCATTGGGGAAGTTCGGCAACACCACATGCCTGACCATTCCTGTGACGCTTGTATCGGAGATTGGCACGGAAATCGAAACCGGAACAAAGAACCTGGTCCTGTCGGGGTTTGGCATCGGACTCTCCTGGGCAACCGCCATTCTCACCATTAAAAATTGTCATGTATTGGGTATGATTGAGGTTTAAATATGGGTCACCCGTTTTCCCTGAAAGGAAAAAATGTTCTGATAACCGGTGCGTCATCGGGCATTGGGCAGGCATGCGCCATCACTGCCAGCAGATTGGGCGCAACCGTTATTCTGGTTGGACGAAATCAGGAAGCGCTTGAAGGCACAAAAGCCATGCTTGAAAAAGGGGCTCATGTGTCGATCAATCATGACGTGACCGCATTCGACAAAACAGATGAATGCGTCAGGATGGCTGTTGAATCAGCGGGTAAGCTTCATGGGATGGTTCATTCTGCCGGTATTGAACTGACCATGCCGCTCAACATGATGAAGCCTGCTCACTATGAGAAATTGTTTTCGGTGAATGTGATTGGCGGGTTTGACTATGCCAAAACCATTTCAAAAAACAAGTATATGGCAGAAGATGGCGGATCGTTTGTATTCATTTCGTCCATCATGGCCGATGCCGGGCAAAGCGGGCTTGTGGGCTATTGCAGCAGCAAAGGGGCGCTTGTGTCAGGGGCAAGGGCCATGGCTATGGAATTGGTTTCGCGAAAGATTCGCGTGAACTGCATTCTCCCCGGACATGTCAAGGGAACCCGGATGGCTGAGAAGTTGTTCAAGAGCCTTCCGGAAAAAGCGCAGCAGGCAATTATAAATGCCCATCCTCTGGGGTTGGGTGATCCTTTTGATGTGGCAAACGCATGTGGATATCTTTTATCTGATGCCGCAAAATGGGTTACCGGAACAACCCTCAAAGTCGATGGCGGTTACAGCGCATTGTAGCGATCAGGCAGGTACAGCCAACCCCGAAATCAAATTTTTATTAAATATGCAAAAAATCTATACAAGACAATTGACCACAAATGAGAGAACTTTCCTGATGGCGGATGCCATATGTCCGCCTTTTGTAAATCAGTATGTCCTTGAGGGAGAAGGCGAGCTTGACAAAGGCAGATGGCAGAAGGCGGTTGATGAGGCATCAGCTGCAAATCCCGGCATGCGGGTGGCCTTAACAGGTGTTCTGGGGTTTTCAAAGTGGGTGGATAGCGGAAACGCACCCCCTGTGCGGGAAGTGGACGGAAGCGCCTGGGGCGGATTCGGTCCTGAAGGCGGATCTTTCCTGTATGACTGCCTGGATGCGCGTAAAGGTCCAACCGCCGAAGTCGTTTTGATTCATGGCAAAAGGCCGCGGGTACTGTTCAGAAGTCTTCACGCAACTGCGGATGGCCGGGGGCAATTGTACTGGATGAAGGATATTTTTCGTGCCTTGAACGGAAAACCGCTTTCAGGCTCTCTATCAACGCTTACCGAGTATCAGGTCGCCAAACGATTCAACATGGGATTCCGGAAAAAATATCCGGATGAACATATTCCCCCAACCGGAAGAGTGATAGGTAATGAACCCGGTGTGGTGTGGAAGCGGGTGCAACTGACCGGAAAATATCCCAAAATACTGCCTCAGCTATGCATATTGCTTGCAAAAGAAGCCTGGAAGCATGCAAATGGTGTTGTGAGATTCGGCATACCCGCCGATATGAGGCTTCATGACCGCAAACTCAAGTCCACAGCCAATCTGACATGCGGGGTTGTTCTTGAGGTTCGCCCGGATACGACACCGGATGATGTTGAAAAGGAAATCCTGAGACAGCTTCAGGAGAAGGAAGATTTAAAGCTTTACAGAGGAGAAGACCTGTTTCGATATGTTCCCATGTGGTTGATGAAGCGGGAATATTACAAGCTGATGGATAAAAGGCATAAAAAAGGGCTTTATAATATTACCGCCTATCTCAGCAATATGGGATATGTTCAAATGGGGCCTTTTCAGGGCGGGGGGTTTAAAGCCACCAGCTTTTTCCCGATCACGCCTTATGCAGAACCGCTTCCTTGCTTTATCGGGCTTGCCAGTCATGGTAATGAGGAAAACGGCTTTTTTCAGGAAATCGTACTGACCATGCCCAAAATATTCGCTTCAAACGGACGGTTTGATACACTGCTTGATCGCCTGCAACACGGGCTGGAAGAATTTGTGAAGGCATGAGTTCAGGTTTTTAATGAAAGAATTTTTGATTCAATATCATCCCGTAACTGACGGATACCATCCTCATCCATGCCTGACGGATCAGGCAGTTCCCAGTTTAAGAAGGGTGTATCTTGAAGGTTCGATGATCTGATGTGGGTGTCTTTTCCCATCAAAATGACACTATCCGGTTTTGTTTCTGATAGGGCGTCCTCAAAACTCAGGGGCAAATGATAGGCCACATCAAGTTTTTTTTCAGCCATCACGGATTCAAGCACTTTGATTTGAGAGGCTTCAACCGTTAAGCCACAGCTCTGCGCATCTATTTTTTCTCCAGAATGATACTTGGCAAATGCCTCTGCCATTCTGCTTCGGATGCCATTGTCCCTGTCAACAAACAAAATTTTTTTCCGGGCCAATAAGGGATTGACAAGTGAGTCCACCTTTTCCCGAATATCCTCAAAAACATGAGGACGGGCCTTGATATCGCCTCTTTTTTCAATCCCGCGATAGACCAGCTTTCCGGCATAACCGGCTCCCACAGCATCAAAAAAATAGTCCGCACAAAGCTCAATTCCCTTGAACAGTTCTTTTCCGCCTGATGCAGCCACTGATAAAAGAAACCCTTTTTTGGTTTTGTTACCCGGGTCATTGACCCTGAATCTGTATTTCCGGGACCAGAACATCTGGCACCGGTCAATAAGCAGCTTCAGCTGGGCCGTCATCGCATAAAAATAAACCGGCGTTGCCATGACAATAAGATCAGCCCGCCGGATTTTGGGGTACATATCCCCGATCATTGTTTTGTCCCTGAGGATGCATCCGCCCTTTTCTTCACAGTGGACGCATCCCAGACAAGGTGTCACATTCAGACCGGAAACAAAAATTTTCTCAACATCCGCGCCTTTTTTTTCCGCTTCATTCAGAAAAAGAGACAAGAGGTAATCTGTATTTCCATTTTTTCGCGGACTTCCCTGAAGGCCTAGTACATACATATTCAAAACCTATTTGATTCGGTCATCTACACCTTTGTCACTGCATTCAGGGGTGTAGCAGGTATTGTCAACAAATTCACATGTGGCCTTGCAGGATGGGCATTTTTCTGGCGGCTTTTCAGCCTTCATCACATAACCGCAGTTCGTGCATTTCCAGCTTGTCATTTTCATTCCTCCTTTAGGTAAAATGGGTATCAAGAAATATCAGAAATTCACTGCAACTTTACTATCAATTTGTGTGCCAGGATTGAAGGTTTCCTGAAAATTGAGTGTCCGATCGTGAGATTAATCATGTTACCGAATATTATCAACCCTAATTTTGCCTGGACAGGGCATTTGCAATTTCAAATTGAACAGACTCCTGCTATGGAATGAGGGGCCTTCAATGGGAATGCCATGTGCGGTCAGGTTGGATGGTGAGACAGAATTGTTTCACATTCTCATTGCCTGGACATGATGTCCAGACTATAAGGAGTGACGTCAAAACGGAGGAAAAAAATGAAACATATCTATTGTCCGGAAATAGAAGGCCTTGATGCTTCACTATTGGGCATTGAGGGGGCTTCAAAGATGATGGTGAAACTGATATCCGAGGATACCGTCCGGGTTGAAATTTTACCAGGTGGCTTTACACCGTTACATGTCCATGATGACAAGGAAAGAATTGTGATCATGACCGGAACAGGTGAAATCAAATCCGGTGATGGCAAGGAAGCTGCCCAACCTGGTGATTTCGCAGAGTTTGACAGAAGTGAACCGCATCAGATTCTAAACAATTCCGACAATATTTTGGCATTTATGTGTTTCAGGAATCAGAGATAGGGGCTATGTCTTTATTTAAAAAAAATCCGTTATCATCCAAACAGTTTCTGGCCTGAATTTTGCCTGAAGCATATAAAAAAATCGAAATCATTTATATTCAGGGAAAGCGTATTCAATTTTTTCAAGGAAATACAGGAAGACACCATGCATCCATTCGATACCGGCATATCCGTTCAGTTAAACAGCGATAATACATTCAACGTTGATATATCCCCTCACTGGTCAATCAACCAGGTCCCCAATGGCGGGTATCTGATGGCCATTTTGGCAAATGCCATGATGCGCGTGAGTGATAAAAAATCAAGCCCGATCATTACAGCCAATTTCATGGCCAAATGCCATCCTGGTGAAGCGTTTGTATCTGTTGAAAAGATTGCATCGTCTAAACAGTTTGAACGGTTTCATGCCATCCTGTTTCAGGATGGCGAGGAAAAAATCAGAGCGCTTGGTACATTTTCAAAAGAGAGTATTGAATGTGTATTTGACAGATATGAGGATACGCCCCCTGAAATCGCCCCTCCGGAGGAATGCTTTCAACTACCTGTGTTACCTGATTTTACCCTGCTTGAACGTGTCGATATGCGCCTGGATCCCTGTTGTGCGGGCTGGATGACCGGGACTCTGGTTGAAAAATCCGAACATAAAGGCTGGATAAGATTCAGGGAAGACAGGCCTTATGATATTCTTTCCATTCTCCTGATGGCAGATGCATTTCCACCGCCTGTATTTGCCTCTCAGGGAATGGTTGCCTGGGTACCCACCATAGAACTTTCCGTTAACATACGGAATATGCCGCAAAGCAAGTGGCTGAAGTGTATTTTCCGAACACGTTTTATCACCTGCGGGCTTCTTGAGGAAGATGGTCAGGTCTGGGATGAGACAGGTTCCCTTGTGGCTGTGTCCAGACAGATTGCACAATATCGAAATAATTCCTGAAAAAAGGATTGGTTTCTGATTGCAGCGTTACCTGTTCACGGGCTGTGGTTTGCCTGGAGGATAACTATTGAAATTATTTGCTAAATAAATAGGATATACGCTATAAATATTTGAAAATTTGTATTATATTAATTTCTAATTTAGTTGCAATATGCAAATAATATTTGCAATTCCTGAATGGTTCAGCTATGAAAAAAATATGGATCAGAAATCATTCACCAGTGTAACACCTGACGAATTCAAGGATATCCTCTTTTCCGCCCTGAGATCGGTTTATAAATTTGAACGGCTTGAAGTTCTTGAATTCGGGCTGACCCTGCAGCAGATTTATCTTTTGAAATTTCTTAAAAGAGAAGGGCCGGTCACGATCGGTAAAATCGCTGAAGAAATGGAAATGAAAATATTTTCCGCCACACGGCTTGTGGATCAGCTGGTGGAAAAGGGCCTGATCTTAAAGAAACGATATCAGTCGGACAAAAGAAATGTATTTGCCAGGTTGAGCAGGCATGGCGAAAGAATGGTGGGTCAGATTGAAACCCATGCCGTATCGAGCATCATGAAAAACATGGACGGATTTGATGCAGAAGAGGTGGCGGCCATATTATTTGTCTGTACGAAACTTAATACGATTTTAAATGGTTCCTGAAATGGCAAAAGAGCGCGGGTTGATGTGGCATTTAAACGAATGCATTTTCGTTGGAACCTGAATTGAAAATGATTCGGATAAAAAAAGGGAGGGGATATCATGGCAAGTAAATTCAAGGGATATATGGGAAAGATGCTCGATGTGGATCTGACAAAAGGAACCATAGGTGAGTACCCGGTATCTGACAGGGATCGGGAGTTGTTTATCGGAGGCAGATATCTGAGCACAAAAATTTTATGGGACGAGCTTGAAAAAGAGGTCGACCCTTTGTCTCCGGATAATATTCTGATCATTATGACATCTCCCCTGACAGGCACAGGCGCACCTTCATCCAGCCGATATGATATTTCCGCGAGGAGTCCTTTGACCGGTGCGATCGGCCATTCAAACAGCGGGGGGAATTTTGGTATTTTTTTAAAAAGGACCGGCTGGGATGGCATTATCATCCGGGGAAAATCCGAACAAAAGGTGTATCTGGAGATACTGGATGACAAGGTTGAAATAAAAAATGCCGATCATCTCTGGGGCCTGGATACCCGTGTTACACAGGAAAAAATGGGAGACAGGGGCGGCAAGCTGACCATTGGTGTGGCCGGGGAAAATCTGGTGAAGTTCGCATCCGTCGTCTGCCAGGAGAGAAGTCATGGCAGAACGGGAATGGGGGCTGTCATGGGTTCAAAAAATTTAAAAGCCGTTTTTGCCTATGGCACCCAAAAAATCGAACTGCACGACAAGGATAATTTTAAGGAGACCGTCAAGAAATGGGTGGCCCTGCTGAAGGACCATCCGGCCACCGGCGTGCAGGCGCCCAAATACGGCACATCTTTCTTTTTAAATGTGCTTTCAAAGCGAAATGCGCTTCCGACCAAAAACTTTTCAAGGGGGAGTTATGAAGACGCCCACATGATCAGTGGGCACCGGTTGACGGATGAATATCTTGTTAAAAATTCCGGATGTCAGTCCTGCACTATCCGGTGTGGCCGTGTTGTCATGCTTGATGGCGAAGAGATCAAAGGCCCTGAATATGAAATTCTCTGCCTGCTAGGTTCAAATATGCTCATCAATGATATGGATGCCATTATCCGGTGGAATTATGAGCTTGACCTGCTGGGCATGGACACCATTTCGACCGGTACGATTTTGGGATTTGCAGCAGAGCTGAATGAAAAGGGGTTATGGGATAATGGTATTGAATTCGGGAAGAAGGATAACATCTCGGATATTTTTCAATTGATCGCCTCCCGCCAGGGAATTGGGGACGACCTGTCAAAGGGCGTAAGATTTCTCTCTGAAAAATACGGTGGCGAAGATTTTGCTCCCCATTCAAAAGGACTGGAGCTGTCTGCCTATGAGCCCCGGGCCTCTGTGGGTCACGGCCTCGGCTATGCCACGGCAACAAGAGGCGCGTGCCATCTGGATGGCGGTTACATGGTCTACTTTGAAGTATCCGGACCTGTTAATCTGAACCCGTTTCACTACCGGTCCAAGCCCTCCTGGGTGGCACTGGATCAGGATCTTCTGGCTGTGATCAGTGCCGCGGGAAATTGTCTGTTTACGTCCTGGACATTTGTTCCCAAGCAGGCGTTCAGAGTGCCTGATAGTAAAATTTTATCGTCAATTGTCACGAAAATACTGACCTACTCATGGCCGCTTATTTCCGGGATGTATCGTCTGCCTCCTTTTCTTTTGCCCATTCATCTCCCCATGCTGCCTCATTCCAAGGCACTTAAACAGGCAACCGGCATGAAAATGAATTTTGGCCGGTTTTTGAGAGCAGGTGCCAGAGGATATAATATGGAGAAGTTGTTTAACTTAAGAGAAGGCATTACCAAAAAGGATGACAAACTTGCCAAACGATTTACAGATGAACCGCTTTTAAAGGGAAACAAGGATTCCGTCGTTCAACTGGATAAAATGCTGCCCGTCTACTACAAGCTGAGAGGCTGGGATGAGAACGGCGTTCCCACAAAATCAACCTTAAAAAAACTGGGGCTTGATTTTATTGATCTCGGAAAAATTGAATCCTATTCATCCATGTGAAGGGGTTAATCTTTTTTTCTGCCTGATGCGTTGGCTCAGGATAACCATGCCGTAAATCAACGTACCCGGGAAAACCATCAGGTATTTCAGGGATTGATCCACGTGGAGGAATGCGGCTACCGCACCGGGATGAAACAGGATAAAGGATGCGGAAAGGAAAAACGGGATTTCATAGAGTTTATTTTTCGTAAGACACCACCCTTGCGCAAAATTTTCAAATGCCGCCATGGCAATCAGTGCCATGCCAAATATCAGGAATCCCTGAGACCACGAATTGATGTTAAATAAAAGCAGTTCCGGATTAAATACAAACAGGAATGCAATTACAGATGTTCTTATATCATATAAAAAACCCTGAATGCCCGTAGCAACGGGGTCGGAATTGGCGATCGCGGAAGCCGCATATGCGGCGAGCCCCACAGGCGGTGTGTCATCTGCCAGAATACCGAAATAAAAGCAGAAAAGATGGGCGGCAATGATGGGGATTGCATAACCGTAATTTGCCCCGACGTGAACGATAATCGGTGCGGTTAACGATGCCATGACAATATAAGTGGCTGTTGTGGGAAGCCCCATGCCAATCAAAAGACTTGCGATAGCTGTGATTAAAAGCAGAAGGAATATATTTCCCATGGAGAGCGTTTCAACAATTTGAGAAATCATGCCGCCAATACCCATATTGACGACACCGACAATGATTCCCGCAGCCGCACAGGCAAGCCCCACTGGAATCATGTTTTTTGAACCTTTAATGAGACCGCCCAGGATAATTTGAAAGGCATTTTTAAGTCCGGAAGTAATCTGACCGCCATTTAAGAGCGAATTTTTTATTTCCTGAAAAAAAATGATCACGAAGAGGAGCAGGATTGCCCGGTATGCGGCAAGTTCAGGAGAGTGCCTCAACACGACAAGTTCATATAGAAGAAGGCTTATGGGGACAAGATAGTGAATCCCTTTTTTGAGTGTGTGTGAAAAAACCGGCAGATCCGCTTTGGGAAGCCCTTTGATGCCCAATTTGGATGCTTCAAGATGGCTGATGCAGAAAAGGCCGAAATAGGACACAAATGCCGGAATGGCGGCGGCCTTTACAACTTCAATATAGGGAATGTTTACATATTCCGCGATGATGAATGCTGCCGCGCCCATAATGGGTGGCATGAGCTGGCCGTCTGTACTTGCCGCCACTTCAATGGCGGCCGCTTTTTTTGCCGGATATCCGATTTTTTTCATAAGAGGGATGGTAAACGGCCCTGTGGTCACAATATTGGCGATACTTGAGCCGGATATAAGGCCTGTTGCCCCACTTGACACAACGGCTGCTTTTGCAGCCCCCCCCTTATACTTTCCCAATACCGAGAGGGACAGATCGGTAAAAAATTTTCCAGCCCCTGCTTTATCAAGAATAGCACCCAACAGCACAAACAGATAGACAATGGATGTGGAAACGCCCAAAGGGATGCCGTATATGCCTTCTGTGGAAAGGACGATATTGCTGATGTATTTTCGCAATGACACGCCCTTGAATGCGAACACGTCCGGCATATGCGGCCCTAAAAACGCATAGGCTGTAAATATAAGGGCAATGATCGAGAGTGCAGGTCCTATTTTTCGCCTGGCTGCTTCAAGGAGCAGAATAACAACCAGTCCGCCAGCGACAAGATCCCGCATGATGGGAATACCCGCGCGCATGGCAATCCCTTCATAATCAATGGCAATATAGAGTGCGGATAATACGCCGATAACGGAAAGACAATAATCGATTACCGGAATTCGATCCCGGGCAGAAAGAAATCCGAGGTGCTTGGCCGGTTTCTTCAGACAGGGCTCAAGGAGATACAAAAGCACCATGCTGAAGGCCAAATGAATCGCACGTGTTTTTGTGCTGTCCAGAACCAGAAATCCGGCAAGGGCCATCTGAAAAACAGCCCAGGAAACCGCAATAATGGCAACGAAAATGGTTTCAAATCTGCCCAGATCACGGATGCCTCCGGATTCCACTTTGATGTATTCATCAATGGTATGTTCTTTTATATGTGAATCCATAAAATAATAACCATGGTCAGGAGGGAATATAAAGAAAAAACAACTTTATATTCCCGGTGGCAGAGAACCTGCTATTTCAACAATTTCGGATTGATATATTTCACAAGCCCTGCTTCTTTATAGTATTTTAATGAACCTTTATGAATAGGTGCGGATAGGCCTTTTAACATGCTTTCCTTGGTCAGAATTTCATATGCAGGGTGGAGTGTTTTAAATTCTTCGAAGTTATCAAATACTTCTTTGGTGATCGCATAGACAATATCATCTTTGACTTTTTTGGACGTGACAAGTGTGGCCTTTACGCCAATGCTCTCCACATCACCCTCAGTTGCTTTGGTGGGGTAGGCATTGCCCGGAATGATCGACGTCGCATAATAGGAGTACTTATCAAGCAGTTTGTCCACACCTTCGCCTTTGATAGGGATGATATCGACTTTAATTCTTCCTGCGGTCGCTTCTTTGATGTTGCTGTTGGGGTGTCCTACCGTATAAAAGAACGCATCTATTTTTTCATCCTGAAGAAGTCCTGGCGCTTCTACGGCTTTGACCTGTTCCGCTTTGATATCGTCTATCGTCATCCCGAAAGCGGATAGTACGTCAAGCGAGTTCTGTATCTGTCCGGAACCAGGGTTTCCGATATTCACTATTTTCCCTTTTAGGTCATAGGGGGTTTTGATCCCACTTTTCACCGAAGCGACAAGCGTGATCGATTCCGGGTGGATGGAGAATACGGATCTTAAATCTTTCTGAGGACCTGCGTCTGCCCATTCCGCCTCTCCCATCATTGCCTGATATTGACGATCGGATTGGGCCACACCGAAATCCAGATCGCCACTCAAGACGGCATTGATATTATAAACAGACCCGCCTGTGGACTCTACAGTGGCTTTAATATTGTATTCCGATGATTTGTTGTTGACCATTCTGCTGATAGCGCCTCCGGTGGGATAATAAACGCCGGTTACGCCTCCTGTACCGATGGTTACAAATTGTTTGGCAAATGAGGGGGTGTCAGTCAGAAAACAAATTGCCATTGCTGAAACAAACATAATGATTTTTTTCATGATGCCTCCTTAACGTTGGGTTGGGGGGGAAAACAACTAAAATATTCAGATTATAGTGATCCGTTACGGATAATTGATTTAAATGATTTTCAAATACACTTTTGTAAAGAAAACGGTTGAAAGAATACCGTTCAGTATGATTCTATTTTTATTACAGAATCGATCAGACCTGTCAAGGATCAACCTTTTTTAATTTTCCTGCATTTGGCGAAGCTTTTTTTCGCCGAATTTCATGGGGATGAAAAGGGCGGCCACACAAATGGCAAAAGCTGTCAGAAATGAAATGCTGAACCATATGGACTGGACCATACGGAGTTCGGTGTTATGCATTCTTGACATTAAAACCGTGTATACCGGTCCTGCCTCCAGGATAATCACCGCACCGATGAATGCTGCTGATACAATCATGAACAAAAGGCCACCAAAACTGGTAACTGCCTGCACATGATTTTCAGCGCCAAAATCCGGATATGCCGCGCCAAAACCGATACCCAGAGACACCACACCCGGTGTCATAAAAAAAAGCGTAATCGAAGAGAGCCACATCATCAACGGGTCAACCTGCAGGATAATGTTGGTCGCGACAATGAGGATTTCAGATAAGATTAATAGCGGTACCAAGTAAATAAAAAATTTGATCCATAAGAAATTTTTAATGGAGATGGGACTGGTTTTGACAATCCAGAACGCGCTTCCCTCGGCGCTGATGGAAGGAAATGTAAATCGTGCGGTGATCGACGTCAGTACAAAAGCAGCCAGGGCCATATTGAGAAACGAGAGAATGTTTTGAAGAAGAACGGTTTGTATGGGGGACTTTTCAAGGGGAAGAACCGAGTAATTATATACGTAAATCACCACCAGAGCCAGAATCAGAAAAATCTGGGACCATTGGGTCTGGTCTCTTAAAAAGGTTTTGATTTCTTTTTTTATAAATGCTTTTGACGGTCCGGGAAACGGTTTCAGAACCGTATCCAAAAGGGCAATTCTTTTTTTGATCGGTTTTGATGTGGCGCCCTGGGATTTCGAATATCCTTTGAAATAGTATGCCTGAGCCACAGTCAGATTAAAAAAAATGATGAATAGCGCAAAACTCCAGGAGATGGCCGCATGAAAAAGGGCTGTGCCGATGTTTCCGGTCAGGGCATGCTTAAGGCTGTCAAAACACCATGTGCTGGGAAGGAAAGGAGAAGAGGGCGTGCTTAAATTCTTCAGATATATCATGGCAGAGGTGAAGGCTTCCGGGTTTACCAACCGTTCAGGCCTGGCCATCCGAAATGTGATGTAAAGCATGATCATAATGATCAGGCCCAGAAAGACAAAAATACTTCTGATACGCGTGGCCGGAAGGATCACAACCGTCAGGAGAACGGCCAGAACACTCAAACCGGATGCAATAATGCACAGCGGAAAAAGGGTCAGGAAGATATTCAGATAGTAAAAAGCGTTTGCATGGTAGACTTTTCCGTAGACAATGAAGACGGGGATCGCATAGGTCAGCACCATCCAGGAACTGTCAACCGTGCATTCGATCCATCTGGCAAGAAATACGGTGCTCCGTTGTACCGGAAGAGAATGCACAAGCGCCAGGTCTTTACTCAGATACAGTTTTGAAAGCGATGTCAATATCGAGCTGAACACAAGAAGTGAAAAGAAAGTGATCAGAATCATGGAAAGCAGTTTGTAGGCGAGAATATCCCCCACACCTTCCGCATTCCTGAAATATGAAAGCACCCTGTATGAGACGATGATAATGGCCGCCCAGAACAATGCACCAATGACCATGAGGAAGGCCAACTTTTTCTTCCCTTTTTCCGAAAGGCCTGCATTTCTGAATGACAGCAGCCTGGGTTTGATCAGTAACAAGACATTGTTCATAGGTGTGTGATTTCTTCCGTAAGTTGAAAAAATAGGGCTTCAAGATTGCCTTCGCCCATTTTTGCCGCATGTTTCAGTTCAGGGATCGTTCCGGTGGCTATCAGTCTGCCGTCATTGATGATGCCGATCCTATCGCATACGTCTTCTGCAAGATTCAGTGTATGGGTAGACATGAAAATCGTCGTTCCCTGTTCGGCAAGGCCTCTGAAAAGGCTTCTCACCATCCGGATGCCTTTGGGGTCAAGCCCCACCATGGGTTCGTCCACAATCAGCAGTGGGGGCTTATGAAAAAGAGCGGATGCCATGATGAGACGCTGTTTCATGCCATGGGAATAGGACTCTATCATGTCGTTTGAGTGATCCAGAATGGAAAATCTTTTCAGAAGATCGGTTGCCCGTTCATGGAAATGATTCATGCCGGTTTCATAAAGCTCTGCCGTAAAGGCCATAAATTCCATGCCGGTCAGTTTTTCATATAAGTAGGGCCGATCCGGAATAAGGCCAATATGTTTTTTCGCTTTTTCCGGCTCTTTTGCCATGTCCACACCGTTTATTCTGACACGCCCTTTGGTGGGCAGCAAAAGGCCGCTCATCATTTTAATGGTCGTGGTTTTTCCTGCACCGTTCGGGCCGATAAAACCGAATATTTCCCCTTTTTTAACGGTCAGGTCAATATCGGTCACGGCCTTTGTTCTGCCATAAATTTTTGAGAGCTTTTCAAGTACGATCATTGAGCATCCTCTAATACGGCTATTTTCATTTTCCCTATGATCGATACAAGATCGACTTGTTTGTCAACGCCGCCTTTTACAAACCTGATATGGGTGACATCCGCAGGGAACTGGTTTAATGCTGCATCTATGGTGATCCATTTATTGTTTAAATAGACGATGTTCCAGGCATGGTAATAAAAGCGGCCTTTCAAATAAACCACGCCAGACTCAATATCTGCGGGGATACCTGCTGCTCTCGCAAGAGCAGTCAGGAGAACCGCATGTTCATTACAGTCTCCGACTTTGTTTTTCAACGTATCCAGGGCATCCGGAATGGAGACCACCGGTCTTTTCTCAATATTTTTGTCCATCCATTTCAGGATCTGCAATGCTTTGTTAAAATCGGAAGGATTGCCTTTCGTGATCTCCATGGCCATTTTCTGGATATCCGGGTGATCGGACTGGATAAACGGCGCCGGAGACAGATAAGGCACAAGGTTTATGTCTTTGTCTGGCTTTTCAAAATCAGGCGTTTCCTTTGTAATGGTCAACACGCCGTTTTGATAAACCTGCCTGCCGCCGTTCAGTTCCATCTCATTCTCTATGCCTGACAGCCTCAAACGGATCATTTCAAGGTTTAAAGGATTTCGGATCTCCCTGTCCGGCAGAATCGATACCATTTTCGTAAAATCATCCTTTGGATCTTCCGAAAGACCGGCCATGGCGTTTTCTTTTGTCGTCCGTTCAAGGGATATTCCCAAAAGGCCTTCTTCTCTTGCGATGTCTCCATTATCATCCATCCATGCTAACTGCTTTGTTCCCATGAATTCAATCCCGATTTTTGTGGCAGGGATGCGGTCTCCCATAATTTTTATTTTTTCATCACCCATGACGGTTATTTTGACCGGCCGTTTGCTCATGGTTGACGGATCAAAGATCTCTATAGTTTTTGAGTCACCGGGTTTTAGCCCCTCTCCCCAGGCCGCCTCAACAAGCCCTGATGAAAGATGGATATCCTCATCAAGGGGAATATCGGTTCGTTTGCCATTTATAAACAGGATAAGGGTTTTATCCTTGACGCTGCCATAGGCGATAAATTGAAACAGGCTCGATTTTAAAGAAAAATTAAATGATGCCAATGAAAAGTTCTTGTTGAGACGGCCCCCTGTTTCCACAAAAATTTCCTGAACCATCCCCATGGTGTTGATCTTCATGTAGGTGGATTCGGACAGGGAGTACCCATTCTCGGAAGGCATGAGCATTCGGTGGGTATAACCGATTTTCTGGCTGTTCTGAAAAATGCCCATCCAGACATCTTTGGGGGATACCTTGCTATCAGCGACCGCGATATTTTCCTTTTTCCTGTCAAAAAATCCGGTTCGAAAACCAAACAGGATGAGAAAGATCATGCCGAAAAGGATAGTTGCGATTACAGAAGAAATTTTTTTCATGAACAGGTTCTTATGGTTGAATAAGACGTTAGAATACTTGATTTCGATCGATTCAGATTACAGGCAAGTATAACCGACTCAATCAATGGGTACAAGATATTTTCACTGGGGTAAACGTAAACGAAATGACCTATCATGCATCAGCGAATTTAATAATAAAAGCCATAGCTTATAAAGGCCATTTCTCTGCTTGATGGTAAGAAGCATCTTATTCGATAGACTCAACGATGGCTTCATCGCCTGTGACCTGCCATCTAATATTCAGGTCATAGAGAGTCATGCCGAATTCGTTCTCGGCATTTTGGGAAGAATAATAGCCGGGCCTGGGATCGTTTCCCAGGACTTCGGTAATCAGCTTTTGTAGAAACGGAAGTCTATCCTTTTCAATTGTTTCACATGTTTTTTTTGCCTGATCCGAGAAACTGACTGTCAGTTTATCCGGTGGCGGAAAATCCGCATAACCGTCTGTGGCCGTTTTTATCCTGTCAGAATAGGGAACATAGGGTTTGATATCAATGACAGGCGTTTTATCCAGAAAATCAATCCCTTTCAGATGGAGGAAAACCGTTGCCTTTTCTTTGGAGATGCGTTCAAGTTCAACGGCAGACATGCCTATCGGGTTTGGCCTGAAACATGATCTTGACGCAAAAACGCCCACGCGCGTGTTTCCGCCCAGTCTGGGGGGCCTTACCATGGGCCGCCATTTGCCAGGTTCACTGCCGTGGAAAATGAATAGTATCCAGATATGGCTGAACGCGTCGAGTTCTTTGACTGAATTGATATCGTTATAGGGCGGAAACAGTTCAAGGGTGCCGCGTGCTTCGGCGGAAAGGCCCGGTTGCCTGGGGATGCCGAATTTTTCTCTGAAACAGGAATGGATGATCCCAATCGGCTGCATGTTGATGGCCGATTCAGTGTCCATCGACGCGCTTCCTGTAATGAATCAGTTCATAGGGAAGCTCGCCATCAAACGCCTGCCGCTCTATAACGTCATAAAGGCTTTCGTCGAATTCGGGAAAAAACCGGTTCCCTGATATCTCTTTTTTTATCAGGGTGAGATAGATGTCATCAGCGTTAGCAATCGTCTGGTTGAAAATTTCCGCACCACCGATGATAAAAATAGTCTCGTCCGGATGGGCGTTTATTGCCGCATCGATGGCCTGATAAATGTCGCACCCTTTGGCCGTGTAGCTTGGGTCTCGGGTAATGACGATATTGGTCCTCCCCGGAAGCGGCCGGCCGATCGATTCAAAGGTCTTCCGGCCCATGAGGATGGGGTGGCCCATGGTTATTTTTTTAAAGAGCTTTAGTTCCTCAGGGATGTGCCAGGGGATTTGGTTGTTATCTCCGATAACCCTGTTTGTCGTCATGGCCACAATGAGTGTCAAAGGCATTGCACGTTTCCTTCTGCTTATAATCTTTTCTGGTATTTGCTGAACCGGCCTTCCAGCACAGCGAGCGTACCGGCATCAGGAAAACTTTTCAGTTTGTCCTGGCATTTTTTGATCCGTTCCGGGAGAGGCGGATGCGTGGAATACCAGGACCCTTTTTTTTCCGCGTTTTTTTCATTCTCCTTCAGCATATTAAGAACACGCACAAATTCTTTCGGGTTGTATCCGGCCTTGTAAGCCAGGTCAAGACCGGAGAGGTCCGCTTCAAATTCCATATTCTTATCAAGGCCTTTTTCGAACAGTACATCCTGGAGGCCGCCAATGACGTTCTGGAATTTTTTACTGTCTTTTCCTTTCATGGTGGCCTGGGAGATTTTTCCCATACCTTCAAACATTTTGGCGCGTTTGATGGTGTTCAATGCGTGCTTGTGGGTCACATGGGATATTTCATGGGCAATGACACAGGCCAGTTCCGCCTCGTTTTTCATTGATTTGATGAGGGTGCTGCTGATGAAAATGATGCCACCCGGGCAGGCAAAGGCATTGTAGAGCGGAGAATTGACGGCCACAAAATAATACGGAATATCCGGCCGGGAAGAATTTCTGGCAACCGATCTGCCGATCAGGCTCATGTATTTCTGGAGTTCCTTGTCCTTCACCGGAAGACCATAACGCTGAAAGCCTTCCAGGGCCAGGCTTTCTCCGATGGCAAATTCGGATTCGTAGTCGATGTCCTTCTGGCTTGCCAGAAGGTCTCCGGCCCCCCCCAGAAGGTTTTTGGCTTTCTGAAGATCCTTGTTTTTTCCTTCCGGATCAAGCATGTTGAACAGGTTCTTTGCAAATGCCGGGCTTGCGGCAAGAAGTCCAAGCGTTCCCAAGTATTTGATAAAATGACGGCGCGTGGCCGGTTTGTCTGTCTTTTTTAACTCCTGATGTTTTTTCATATCGATACCTCCATTATGGCATGGGATGTTTTTATTCTGCGTATTCACCAATTTTTCCGTCAACAAGAAACTGTTCGATTTCCTTGTCATCTGTTTTCAGCTCCAGAACGGAATCAAGCGCATCCCTGAATTCCTGGGGTTTGCCGGTCTGCTGTGCATATTCCTGTGCTTCAGGTGAAAGGCCTCTGATACTCCGGGACGAATCGGCTGAATTGGCGGTTATGCCGCTTCCGGTCAGATCCCCCAGAAGTCCGCCGGCCCCACCCCCGCTTTTTCCTTGAGAAGCCATGGTCTCGGGTTTGGTATCTGAGATTTTTCCCCGGTATATAAAGCCTTCCTTGCCGGATTTGGTTTTCACCTTGTACCATTTTTTGTCAATGCTGATAACCGCCAGTTCGTCTCCCACCGAAAGATCGGCAATCGTTTGTGACGACGCACTCTGATCGGCCTTGAGGCTTGCGTTGGTAGAGGACACCCACACCACGTTGTCTGCGGACAGGCAAATGTTCTGAAGCATCAGCGTTACGATGAGAATGGGAAAAAAATAGGAAAGTCGTTTCATTGTTTATCTCCATTATTCAACCATTTAACTATTCAACCAATTTACCAATCAACCTTAAAAAGGGTTTTATTGGTAATCACCCACCAAATTAAACGCACCCCAATATCCCGGATGCGGGTAACTCTGTTTCACGTGCAAAATAGCCAGTCTCAGGCTGTCTGCCTTGTTTTTGTCAACATACATGCGATAGAACTGTTTGACAAGTATGGCGGTCGAAATATCACTGACCCGCCACAGACTTGAAATGACCGCATGGGTACCGGCGAAGAAAAAGGACCGGTTCAGCCCGATCACATCATCGCCCTTGGTGATTTTGCCGAGCCCGGTCTGACATGCACTTAAAATAACCAGATCGGCCCGGATATCAAGGCTGAAAATTTCACTGGCCTCCAGATTGCCGTCATAGGTTTTGTCTTTTGCCAGCTTGATGGCGGAAAAGAGCGGATTCACCGGATCGAATTCGCCGTGGGAGGCAATATGGATAATGCCGAAACGATGGATGTTTTCATCGACCCAGCTTTCTTTTGCGTTGTCCCGCGTGAGAATGGTAATTTTCGGAAAATTCCACCGGATGGTTTCCACTTCGTGCTCTGAAAAAGGAAGATCAAGGGCGGGGTTTCCCAGATCCGGGTTTCCTATCGCAAGCACTTCGGTATTTTTATCGTTCTTTCGCCTTGCTTTTGTAAACTGCAATACGCTTCCGCTCGGCAGATAAAAGAGAGGATACTCTTCAATCAAAAAAGATTCGCCGTTGAAAAGGGTGGCAAACGACAGGTAGTGAATCGGTCCATGGGGAATAATCCCCAGATATTTGGGTTTGATGCCCATTTTTTTAATGGTGTCCAACACCGGTGCCATCAGAATCCCATAGAGTTTGATGGACTCCTCGGAAAAAGGCTCCAGATTCTGGATGGTTCGCCTGTAGCTGAAAATATCCCGGCCCAGTTCGGTTTTGCCCGCTGAAACCCGGACAAGCCGGATTGATTGGGAAAGGTTTTTTTGAGGCGACATGATCCAGCAGAACACTTCATCAGGCAGCAGATAATAGGAGAGAAGACATACGCCGGGATCTATGAGGGAAAGGATTTTTTCCGCCTTGAGCGGTTCAACAGACACCAGCGATGCCAGCTGGGGATTTTGAACGCGAATCTCCAGCATCAGGTTTTCATAATCCCTGTTCAGCTGATCCAGGGTATCCTGATAGTATTTTTTGTCCTCCGGGTTATCCGTTCCTGCCATCATCCGCTCCTGGGTTTCGATGCGGTTTTTAAGGAGCGTCTGCCTGTCGTAGAGTTTCTGATCCAGGGCATTGCTGAGATTGAGCCGCTGATTGCCCAGAAGATCGATAAAGTTTCTTGCCCGGGACCGCTCGGCCACGTCAAGGGCTTCAATTTCCTTTCCGGTGTCGGCCAGGTGTTTGATAAGGGTCTCATAGACGGAAAGTTTGTTTTCGATAAAGCTGTCCTTTAATTGGTCGATGCGGATATCCGCCCGCATGCCTTCGATGATGTCGATGGCCTGATAGAGTCGTTTCTCGGCATCTTTGGCGTTCTCTTCAGAACCTATCATGAGCTTCAGCCTGGCAAGACCATAAAGCGCCCGCCACATGGTCTCCTTGATGGCCATCGCCGATGAAAGATCAAATGCCTGCTCATAGGTTGTAAGGGCCTTTTCAATTTTTCCGGTATCGGAAAGCGCTTCTGCAAGCCCTAAAAGGGCCTTGGCCGCATTGATCTTGTTACCGATGGCCATGGATTCACTTAAGGCTTGTTCAAAAAAAGGCACGGCGTCTGCCGGTTTCTTCATCTTTAACAGGGTCAACCCCTTGTTTCTCAAGTCATAGGCAATGGCCCAGCGGGACTGAATGCGCGTATCGATTTCAAGCGCCTTGTCAAAGGTATCCAGGGCATCCTTCAGCTCGCCCGTTTCTCTTAATACCAGGCCGATGTTGTTTAAGGTGGTGGCGATCTCATCTTCCCGCTTTTTGAAGTTTTTGGCTGCCTGAAGGGCCGTGTTGAGGGATGCGAGCGCTTTTTCGTTTTCTCCCAGAGTCCACCAGATGAGGCCTTCGGTGTTTAAGGAAATGATTTCCATAAGGGGCAGGTTGTTTTCCCTTGAAATTCTGTAGGCATCCCGTTGAAATGTGAATGCTTCCTGATACCTGGCCTGGAACCAGGCGTTGTTGGCTTTTTCGATGATGATTTTTGCCTGAATTTCCGTGAGTGAAGGATCGTCTTTCACAAGCGCATATCCTTTGTCATAAAGGGTATCGGCTTCCTTGAAATTGCCGGTCAGTCGCTGGCACCGGCCGATATTCAGGAGGGCCTCGGCGGTTTTTTTGCGGTCTTTGGTCTCGTTTCGGATATCAAGCGCCTTCTCGTAGTAGGAGATGGCCTTGGGGTAGTTTGAAAGCCTGAGATCGTATATTCTTCCGATATTGTCATACTGGTCTGCCAAAAGTTCCTTTTTCCCCATGGTTTCAGAGAGCATGGCCGCAGATTGAAACCGGTCTAAGGCGGTTGAATACTGGCTGGCATCCTCCAGTACAATCGCCAGATTGGTGAGCACTTCTCTTCTCTTGTCGTCGATTTCAAGATTGGAAATGATTTCCAATGCCTCGTCCATCAGGGGAATGGCTTCATCATATTTTTCGAGCCTGGATAGGATGAGCCCATGCCGCAAAAGCGCATCTGCATGCTCTTCGGAGTCCGGTTTGGATGCGGAAATGAGGGATACGAGTTCGCGGGCGAAGGTTTCTGCCTTGACAATATCCCCTTCCTGCCAGGAACTCTCCCGTGCAAAGGTGACAAGTGCGGGGAGATACGCGTTGTATGCATCCACTTCTCTTGCAATCGATATGGCATTTTCAAACTGGATGCGGGCATCTGCGAATTTCCCATCGCTGAAAAATTGTCGGCCGTCCTTGATATAGGCTTCGAATTTTTCTCTGGCAAAAGTTACGGTCTCTTCTGTGGTCATCCCTCGGTAACCAAGGAGTCGCCAATTTTTTGATAGCCCTTTGGCCGTTTCGTTTTCATTTGCTTTTGAAAGGGCATCTATGGCGGATGTCTCTTTATACGTGTTTAAGAACGAGGTTAAAAACGACTCCTCCGGCATGGTTTTTTCAGAGAGGATGACTGTGGGGCATCCAAAAATGACGAACATATGGCCGATCAGATACGCGGTGTCCCTGTCTGTCTCTTTGGTGAGCATGGCAAGGGATAGATCGGGCATATCGGCAAGTTTAAGGGGAAGATTGATCACAGACCCTTCCGGTGAGGAGACAGCCATCATTTCGAACGGAATATCGCCTTCACGGACCGGCATGGAAAGCGTATGCATGACCTTGTCTGTCAAAAGAAGCGTCTGGGCGCCTTTATCGGATTCGTCATTTTTTATCCATACAAAACCCGTTTCAGGAGAAACAAAAGGAGGCTGAGGCAGGGAGAGGATATTTTTCTTAAACGGTTTTCGATTGGTGATGCTTTTCAACAGGTGGGTGCCGCTGAGGGCAAAGGCCGGGTTGCCGGTTGTGGGCAGACGGCTTAAATCTTCACTTGCAATGTAGGCGATATTGTCCGGGCAGGTGAAAGATGCCAGGCTGTCCACGAATTTGCCCGTCACTTCATCCGTGCTCAGCGTAAAGGCAATATAGGGTTTGTCAGGTATGTGGGTTTTGAATAGCCTGAGAAGGCCGCCGTTTTCCGTAAGATATTCCATGATGTCAATGGCTTCAAAGGGTTCCGGCATACAGAGGGTCAAATAGTCGGTGAATACACCTTTCTGTCGTTTTAATGCACATGCGTTTAGAAATTCACGGTATTTTGAGATAATAAGGGCCCGGTCGTTTGAGAGGGCCTTTAAACCGTTTTTGGTGAATCCGTTTTTCAGGTCATTGTTTTTTTTCAGGATGTCAGGCAGGTTAAGCCCGGCGGTCTTGATCATCTGGTCTGCCATCATGTCTGCATGGAGGAGAAGCCCCAACAGGATAATGAGGTTCTCCTGATCGTCTCGCCGGTTGAGGCTTTTGATGACGTCCGGCATGTTTTCAAGGTCTTTTCCGGCCTTGTCTGAAAAGAGCGTTCGTTCCCGCTTGAGCTCTTCGGTCAACAGAATTTTTTCTTCGCCTTCCGCTTCTGAAATTTGTCTTTCGAAATCCTTGATGGTCAACAGCCTGCCATAGGTGGTAAGAATCAGCTTTTTCTGAATGGGGGAAATGGCGTTTAGGATAAATGCGGTGCGGTTGAACCGTTCAATCTCTGCGATTTTTTCAGCCAGGTTGAATCCGTCTTCAATCTGTCCGTCCTGAACCCGATTGGCTGCCATGCCGGAAAACGCATTGATGATCTCAGATGGTCCGCAACCGGCATCTATAAAGGTCACCTCCTGAAGGGTTTTAAATGCCTCCTCAAGTGCGTTTTGTCCTGCAAGCGCACGCCATTCAAGCTGGGGAAGCATGCCAAAATTCGCAGCAATGAGCGCCTTTTTAAGGTATTCAGCTGATTTTTCCGTTTCGCCAAGAAGCCGGGCCGGTTCGGCCATGTTGAGATACAGGCTTGCGGCCAGGGCAAGCTCTTTTCTATCCTGGATGGCGGCCTTTTTTTCAAGAATGTCTATGCCGGCAAGAAAGTGGATGGCGGCTGTTTTTAAATGAATCATCCGGGTAATGGTTTCATCGGCAGTTTCCGGCCGTCCTATCGGCACAGGCATGATGTAAACCCCCATCCGGTTATGCCAGCCGGCTATCATTACCGGATCGAGGTAGTCGATGTTGTTTGAAACCAGTTTTGAGGCGTCTTTGTCCATGCGGAACACGTCTTCGGTGTCCATGGCGCGCCTGGCCGGGTCTGCCTCAGTTTTGTCCAGGATATTGATTGTCCTGGCCATATTGGCGATATTGATGGCGGAGCTGACCGGCGTTGCCATGGCAAGGCAGAGTCGGGATGCCGTCTTGAAATAAGAACTGGCATCAGTGAATTCTTCCCGGGCTGCGGCGAGGAGGCCTGCGTTGTGGTACAGAAGGGATACGCCGTGAATGTCGTTCGCGCTAATTTCCTGATCCGGTGGATAGTTTTTCAACTGCTTTTCTATTTCGGTGACTGCCGGTTCAAGTTCACCCAGTTCCATATGGATGCGGGTTAAAAAGGCTTCTGCAAGCCTTTTTTCCTGCGGGGCTGAAAAACCGAACGCCGCTTGGGTGGCGCTTGCATCATTCACAGCCACGCCCGTCTTGATCGAAAACACACCTCCTTTTTTTCCGGTTTTTTCTGCGGGCACGCCATATTGGTCAACGAGCGCGATGGCGGATTTGAAATCGTCTGCCGCGCTTTTCAGCATGGCTGTCCGAGGGTCCCCTGAAAGAGAACCGGCAAAAAGATATTTGTTATAGGCCACATTTCTCCGGGTCACGGAAAGATTGGTATCAAGCCCGAGTTTTTTATTGAGCCCGTATACGGTTTCAAATAGGTCAAACGCGTCTTTATGGTTGCCATCTTCCTGCAGGGCGAGGGCAAGCCGGTTCAAAATTTCCGTTTTAAGGGTAATGTACCTGTCCGGGAATTTGATCATGTCTTCCAGTTGGATGAGAAACGAGGCAAAGGTGTCAGACACATCCGCGACCGTAAGAGAGATGCCCGAATCCGTGGTGTCTTTCATTTCCTTGAAGAGACTGGTTAAGTCTTTTGCAACCTGTTCCTGGTCTTTTTTAACGGCGATTATGGCGTTCAGGAATGCCTTCCAGGAATCATCCGTTGGGGATGCCGGGGCTTGCAGACATTGAAAAAGGGACGTGTTCAGGCCGGCCATGCGATTGAAAAGGGGGGTTGCCTTTTTTTCAAGTGTGGGCATTGTAAGGGCCGGTGTGATCACCGTATCCATGCCGAAGCGGTAGAGTTTGTCGAATTTTTCCGCAAATATGTCGCTGATATGGTCTTTGGAGAGCCTGGCATCGATCAGGTCAAGCGCTGTATGAAATGCGTCTGCAGCTTCCTTGTTTTTACCGACATAGTAGGCGGACTGACCCAGCTTCAGGTAAAACTGAATTTCCGTTTCAATGTTATCGAACGGTTTTCCCATGGCGAGCCGTTTGGCATAAAACGGCCAGGCCTGCTGATAACGCTCCAGATTGAAGCTGGCGTTTCCCATGTTTAAAAGCAGATTGGCGGCATTGTCCGGGTTTTCCTGGTGATTATTCAGAAAATAGGCTTTTTTGTAAGAAATAAGGGCGTTCTCAAGGGTGTTTTTGTCTCCATAGGCTGTTTCGCGGACTTCATCGATATACCCCAGGGTCTGGTGAAAATATTCAATCTGGCCGTTTCGTTTCAGGGCCTGTTTGATCAGGCCTCTGGCTTTTAAGAGATCTGGTTTTGTGTTTCGATAGGTAAGCGATAACCCGGCTGAATAAAGGTAAACCGGATCATCCGGGAATTTTTTCACGTCCGCATCATAGGATGCGATCACCTTTTCAATATTCCCGCTGGCATAGGCGCATTTGATATATCCCCTGTGGGCTTCCACGATTCCCGCGTCATAGTCGATGAGTTCTTTGAATGTTTTGGCAGCCGGCTGGATTTCGCCGATGCGAAAGAGATATTCACCGGCAGATATCGATTTTTTAATGTATCCTGCCCGGGCCAGCTGGTAGATGCGGTCGTCAAAAGGCCGAACGGAAAGTTCCTTTTCGTAAAGATCCAGGGCTCGTCTGAACCGTTCTTCCCGGTAAAGGATTTCAGCCAAAGAGAGCCTTGCGGCTGCGGTTTGGGAGGTCAGCCCCGGGAAACGGGTCAAAACCTCGGTGTAGGTATCCTTGGCTTTTTCAAGATCTCCGGCATGGTAATACAGGTCGCCGATGCGGTTTAACGCCCCCTTGGTCAGAAGCGGGCTCGACTTTACATTGTCTTCGGCGAGTGTTCTCAGGAAAAGGATGTTTTCGCTGAGATCCGATCCGGATAGGTTGGCAGTGTAAAGATCGATGGCATTTTCAACCGCCATATCCGCATATGGTTTTTCGTCCGGATAGGTTTTGATGATTTTCAGGTAAACCTGAAGGATCTGATCCCTTTCTCCAATCCGGCTGTAAATATTTCCCTTTTCGAGCATGGCTTCTGCGATAATGGTTTGGGGTGCGGATGTTATGGCGATGGCGTGGTCAAGCTTTGCGATCGCCTGGATATAGGGAATATCCTGGGACAGCATCATCAGTTTTGCCTGTTCGATGGCCACTTTACCCTGAACAATGGGGGAGGCGTCTTTTGCCAGGGCTTCCATCACGGATACACTGGTTTTGATCAGGGATGTTTTTTCTTTGCTCCCGGTTTCACGGCCAATCTGGATTTCGGTGCGGACCGATTCTTTCATGAGCGCAGAAAGGGACGCCTCCGGCTGAACATCGGGATAGACGGCAACCCCATGGGCATAGGCGTCGAAGGCAGGCGTCATCATCCTCTGGGACCGGTAGATGTTTCCTATGGCCAATGCGGCCCGGGCACTTTCATTTTTCGCATCGGGAAAACGCTCAAGCACGCTGTAATAGGAAAGGAGCGAGAGGGTCGGTGAATAGGGTACCCGGTTTTCCATATCGTTGGCCATTTTGAGCTGGTCTTCAGGTGTTTCCGCCAAGGTGATCTGGCCGTCAATGGGTTGGGACCAGCAGTTGTTCGATCCGCTCTTGTCGGATAAAAAGAACATCTTTGATTCCGTGGCCTGGGGTTTGATGGCTGAATAGGTATAGGGGGTTACCAGATACGAGAAACCGGTTTCCGGGTCGGTTTTTACGATAACCGCTTTGTCTTTAAGGGTGATCGCACCGTCTTTGTCCGTATCGGCAGGAAATGTCGTGTAAAAAAGGGATTTGCCGTCTGTTGACCAGGAAGGAAAAAGGGCAGGCGTATCCCCTTTGGTGATATCCGATACTTTTTGATGCAAAAGATCAGACACAAGAATGTTGCCTGAGGTTGATGTCTGATACGACACATAGGCGATCTGGTCGCCTTTTGGGGATATGGCGGGAAATGCACCCAAAATGCCTGTATCCACCACTTCCGCGTTAACGGAGCGGGTATCTTCATTTTTCATCTCTTTTTTGATGCGGCCAAGATCGATATAAACAATGCGGTATTCCGTGTCATCGTAACCGCCCGATTGATGAAAATAGAGCTTCCTGCTATCTGGCGAAAAAACAGGGGCACCGTCCTTGGTATCTCTTCCGGTGATCCGGACAGGCCTTTTTTGGGTGTCTGTGATGTCGAGAAGATAAATATCCCCTTTGACATCATGGGTGGTGCCCACATAGGCAATCAGGTTACCGTCTGTTGAAAACGACGGAAAGGATTCTGAAAAAGGATCAAAGGTCAGCTGCCGGGGCAGGATACTTTCAGCCGGATCGGTTGCCGCAAGCCACAGGTCGGAAACCGTTTCCGGGCCGGACGTGTAAACGATCCATTTCCCGTCTGACGAGATGGCCATGCTCAATACCGGTTCGGTTTCATAGGTGACCTGCGCCGGATAGATGACCGGATGGGTAACTGTTGTCTCAGCCAGGGATACGTGGGCCGTAAGTATAAGGCTTAAGATCAGAAACGTATTTATGCCCTTTGAGGCCATTTGACGGATGAGGTTCATTTTGTTTGCCATGTGCCTTCCGGATTTTGAATTTTTTCGCCCTTGCCGGCGTTTTCAGCGTTTAGCTTGCCGAAGATTTTTTCGATTTCCGGCATATCGTTCTGGGTGAGATTTTCATTCATGTCGATCACCCGCTGCATGACAATCTGTCTCGATTGATTGACGTTTGAGGCGATTTCCTTGAATTCTCCTTCCTTATACCTTTCCGCTGACGCTTTTAGTTCTTCTTTCACGGCGGTTTTATCCATGGGGAATTGTTCAAGAAAACCTTGATTGTTTTCTCCTAACCATCCTAATTGTTTAAAAGTTTTTATGTCGTCATCATAAAAATCGATCACCTGCATGGCCGCGATCACATCCTTCTTGTCCTGGCTTTTGGGCGGTGGGGTTTTGATTCTGCCTTTGGGATCGATGCCTCTCACCGAGGACAACAGGAGCATGTCCTGATCCAGGGAATGGTACGATCCCAAAACCTGATTTTCAAGAGACGTCCGCTCGCTGACCACATTGACCTTGACTTCAAAAAGGGTACAGCCGGACAAGACAAACAACATAACCAAACAAAAATAGCAGCGTTTCATGGGGATCATCCTCTTAATTCAAAAATTGAATATCCTCAGGCCGGGTGACATCGATCACCGAGGAAGACAGTTTGTTTAATATATCAATCACAGGCGAAAGTGCCTTTAGTTCCCGTTCATATTGTTTTATTTCAGACAGGTTGGCGATATTTATCCTTTTTAAGGCCGGAATATCTTCTTCCACACCCAATATGTCAATTTTGCCGGAAAGGGAAAGGGCGCCTTCATCGATCGTGAGCCTGATCCATTTGGGCGTGCCTTTTCGCAACAGGTTCCTCTGGGTTACAATCTGCTCATTACTTTCGGTCGGGTCAAGGGCATAGAGCATTCTTTCAAGGGCTCTTTTTCCGATATGGCTGAAATAGACATCCAGCTTCAATGAGGAAAGAAGTGCATCCATCGATTGGACAATCGGCAGTTTCAGGGTCATTTTACCGCTCATCTCCGTGTCCGGGTTTTCCCGGCTGCCCTGCTTCTCCGGAAACACTTTTCGGGTGTCGATTCCTGAAAAGGCAACATCAAAGCCAAGCCAGTAATCGGGTGTCTTTTTTGAAAGTGACAGGGCGGTAATGATGGTTCCGCCAAAGAGATCGAATCTCACGTAAGGCAGATTGGGAAGACCTTCATTCAACTCAAGGTCAAGCTCCGCGTTTTTGATGGAAACAGGGATGGGGGCCCCTTCCAGCTGAAACCGGGACATGGAAATGGTATGAGTGGATTTGAGCCGGGTTTTAATGGTGTCCAGAAATTCGCTGACTGCATATGATCCACCGGAGGCCGATAGGGTATCCGATCCTGTATCAAGAACCTCGACGGAAAGGGGAGAGAGGATATCTCTAATCGTTTTGTTTTCCGTCCGTATCTTCCAGCCCCTCGCCAGCCTGAGATCGGTATTGAGGTTTTCAAGGTCGAAAAGATCGGGTTCGGAGGCGTTTAAATTCATGACGTTTAAACCCAGATTGACATTCATTTCATCTCCGGGAACGAGGTTTACCGTGGTTCCAAAAGACACGTCTCCGGACAGGGATGAAATGGCGTTCACGCTTGAATAATCTGCTTTGCCCATCGGGGAGACAGAAAAGTCCATCGAAGCGCCCAACCAGGTCAGCACATCTGCGACAGGGTCCTTTAACCCGGATTTCAAAAGGGCATCCAGGAAAGAAAGGTTGAGATGAAATGTCTCTTTGATGTTTAGCGGGGTGATGGCTAAACCCTGCGATAAGAGAACGGTTTGAAGTCCGTCGTGCCGGGCATTTATGTCAAATGAAAGGGCTATGGGTTTTTTAAACGGATTTCCGGGAAGTGTTTCGATACTGCCTACGAGAAGCTTTCCGGTTAAGGTGCCTATGCCTTTTTTCCCTTCGTAAGTATAGGAGACCGGTGACGCTGTCGCAATTTCCCGGACCCGGACAGATTGATTTTCAGGCAGGGCCATTTCAACATCCATATCCTTCAGGGCCAACGACACGGTTGCCTTGTCGATAAACGCCAGATTTTCCTTAAGCGCATAGGGGGATTCCGTCATGCCTTTTAACTCCTCATCCGTGAACAGTCTGCCTGCCATGTGCCAGGTGAGCCCGGTCTTTCCGTTTAGGGTGATCCCGTTCAACAAGGCAGGGGAAAGGCTTTTGGATAACCGGGTAAGATCAAGGGCAAGGTCACCATTCACGTTCATGCCGGTTTTGGCCATATCGGTGGCTTCTGCCTGGACCGAAAGGGTGAGTGCCTCATCCATTGAGACATCGATTTTAGCATTCCGGATATCCATATTAAACGGATCAATGGCAGGAATCGTGATAGCAGGAATCGAGAGCGCAATATCGGCGGTTGTCTTCAGTGTGCCTGGTTCAGGCAGATCGACAACAATGCCGCCCAGGGATGTGGTGAAATGATCCACTGAAAGCCTGACCAGGGGATTTTCAGACACCTGACAATGGATTTCGCTGGTCTGGCGGAATGCACTTAACGAAGCGGTTTTGGGAACATCTACCGAATCGATTGAAAACAGGTTTTTTAAGATTACATCTGCGGTGACGCCCAAGGGGGATGTCTTTGATGGGTTGAGGTTTCTCACGGAAACATTCAAGTCAGACAGGTTGATGCCGGTGACGTTCACCGGTGACTCGCCTTTGACCCTGACATCTGACACGGCGAGGCCAAGGGACAGATCAAGAGATGACGGAAACATGTCTTTCAGCGTACATGAAAAACCGGGAACGGTCAGAGAGATATTGGCCACATCAATCGGTGTGGGTTCCTGCGCGACCTTCAGGGAAGGGGTGGTCAGGTTCAGGTGGGTCAAGGTCACTTCAGGCGTTTCTGAAAGTCTGCCCTTGAAGCCGATTTTTTCAATGTTCAGCAAAAGTGCATCGAATTCAGCTGGGGGATTTTTCCGGATATCTTCTGGAAGCACTGGTTGAGCAAAATTATATAATTCTTTGAAATCAAATGAAAATTTATCTGTAATAAAATCGATCACCGGATCGCCGCCGTTCAGATCGGATATCGTTGCCTGATAGGCCAGATGGCTGTTTGAAAGAATATCGATTCTCCCCTCTTTGAGTAAAAGGGCACCGTCTTTGAGGTTGAAGTCTCCTTTATGTGACAGGGATATGGATAGCGGTCCCAGAGGCCCACCTGGCACAGGACCGCCATTTACGATCATGTCCTGGACTATCAGCGTGGTGTCGAAGGTCAGCATCTCAAAAGATGGTGGTGACGTGATCGTATACTGTAATAGGATGTTTCCGGCCAATGCCATGTCTTTCAGGTCAGGCGGAAGGAACGGTGCGGCCAGGCTGATGATTTCAGCAAGGTTTAACGCGATATCACCCTTCAGGCTGTCCTGAATCGGGTTTCCAGAGGCGTTTAACGTAATACCGGGAAAATGCCCATTAAGGTCTATGGCCATCTGTTTCAAATCCATTTGGCCGTTTTTAAATGGCGGGTAGTTGACCGTAAAATTCAGCTTCTGTCCCGGGAACCGGTTGGCATCGATGGACAGATCGGTCAAGAACGATACATGTATCGGTTTTTCCGTCAAACAAGGAACCTCAACACTGAAAGCCAGGTTGTCAACCGCAAATGCCTGTCTGGCCTGAAGGTCCTTATAGTGGGCAGCGATACCTGTTAATGAAACGGTCAATGTCACGTCAACCGGCAAGGAAATGATTGTGGAAAAAGGCTCTTTTTTTTCTTCCACGATCGTTTCAGGCGGTTTTTCATCAGGCTCTGCCGGTTTTCCGGAAGAAAGCCGGTCGAGATTCAGGATGCCGTCTTCATTTTTAATAACATTGACTTGAACGCCTGATACCAGAAGGTCTGCATGAACACGCTTTTTTAACAAATCGGCCAGATAGAACTGAAGATGTAAATTTTCGAGTGACAGAAGGTTGCCCGGTGAAAACTCCGGGTGATCTTTTAAGCGGATGTTTTTAATGACTATGCCATTGGACCATGACCAGTTCAATATTTCAATGGTAACATCTGTGGCAAGTGCTGCTGATGCCTGCTCTTCAACTGTTTTTTTAACAAATTCAGATGAAACGACAGTGGGCAGGAGGGCGATCACCAGACCCATCAAAAGAAATAGCGATGCGGCAATGCCCGCAGTCGCAATCGCTATTTTTTTGATCGGAATCGATTTCATATATTTCAAGAATTAAAGGCTGCTTTTTCAACATCACTGTATTTTTTTGCAAAACGGACCTTGATGCCGTTTTTGATATAGTCCGGAAGTTCTTCAAAGTCTCTCTGGTTTGCATCCGGGAGAATCAACTCCATGATTTTCATGCGCCTGGCAGCGATCACTTTTTCACGAATGCCGCCGACCGGAAGCACGTGACCGGTCAGGGTCAATTCACCGGTCATGGCAAGCTGCCGGTTTACTTTTTTGCCTGTGGCAAGGGATAGAAGCGCGGTCGCCATGGTAACCCCTGCGCTGGGACCATCCTTTGGGGTGGCCCCTTCGGGCACGTGAAGGTGAATGAAGGCTTCGTCAAAGAAAGCCGGATCTCCATGATAGGTGCCCATATGGGATGAGATATAGCTGTAGGCGATTTCAGCCGATTCACGCATGACTTCGCCCAGTTTTCCGGTGAGCTTAAACCCCCTGCCTTTTTCATGAACTTTTGTGGCTTCCACAGGAAGGGTCGCCCCTCCCATGGCTGTCCACGCAAGACCGGTGACCACACCCACACCGGTCATGGTTTTATCCTCCCTGAAAATCGGCTTGCCGATGAATTCTTCAAGATTCTTAAGGGTGATGCTCTGGATCAGTTTGGGTTTCTTGAGAAGTTTTACTATGGCTTTCCTCACAATACGATGGAGCTGTTTTTCAAGATTCCTGACTCCGGCTTCTCTGGCATATCCATCGATGATTTCCCTGATAGCGGTGTCGCTTATTTTAAGCTGTTTGGGCTTGAGGCCGCTTCTTTTTAAAAGACGCGGGAAAAGATGATGCTTGGCAATGTCGATTTTTTCCTGGGTGATATATCCTGACAGCCGGATGCCATCCATGCGATCCAGAAGCGGTGCCGGAATCGTATCCAGCTGATTGGCCGTACAGATAAAGAGCACCTTTGAAAGGTCAATGGTCAGATCAAAATAGTGGTCCAGGAATTTATCGTTCTGTTCCGGATCGAGCACCTCAAGAAGGGCGGATGCCGGGTCACCCTGATACGATGCGCCGATTTTATCGATTTCATCCAGCATGACCACCGGGTTTGCCACCCCGGTTTCCTTCAAGGCCGTAACGAGCTTTCCGGGCAGCGCACCGATATAGGTTCTTCTGTGACCCTTTATCTCTGCCTCATCCCGCATACCGCCCAGGCTGAACCGGAAGAATTTGCGGTCAAGCGCTTCCGCAATGGAGCGTCCGATAGATGTTTTACCCACGCCTGGAGGACCCACAAGGAGGAGGATGGAGCCGGAGACTTCCTTTTTATAGGTGCCAACGGCCAGAAATTCGATGATTCTGTCTTTGACGTCGTCAAGGCCGTCATGGTCTTTTTCAAGGGTCTTTCTGGCTTCATCCAGATCGAATTTGTCTTTTGAATATACGCCCCATGGAAATCCTGTCAGCCAGTCCAGATAATTTCTTGTTACGCCGTATTCGGCTGAACCGGTTTCCAGAACAGACATTTTTTCAAGTTCATCGTCAATTTTTTTCTGAACATGTTCGGGAACGACCCGTTTTTCAAGGCGTTCTCTGAATTTATCGATTTCTGCGGTTTTATCATCTTTGGAAAGGCCCAGTTCTTTCTGAATAATCTTCAACTGTTCTTTCAGGAAAAATTTCCGCTGATTTTCACTGACCTGACGGTTGACTTCCTTGCTGATGTCGCTTTGCATCTTCAGGATTTCAAGTTCCTTCTTCAAAAGAACAAGAACCTTGTCCATCCGTTTTGAGATGGGTATTGTTTCCAATATATCCTGAAGATCCTTGCCGGAGGCTGTTGTCAATGTGGCTGAAAAATCAGCCAGAAGGGAGGGTTCATTGGGCGTAAATCTGGACAGATATTGTTTGAGTTCTTCATTGAAAAGGGGGTTTAGCGGCAGAAGCTCCTTAATAATCTTGATGACGGCCATTGAGTATGCTTTCAGCCTGTCTTCATCTTCCCTGGGACTCGTCGGATATACCACGCGTGCATGATAAGGGGCGTTTTTGCTGATCCAGTCTGTAATTTTAAATCGTTTAAGGCCCTGGGCCACAAACTGGATTTTATCTTCCACCACCTGCACATGATGAAGCTGCACCACACAGCCGACAGCCGGAAACTCATCTGGATTGAACTTGCCGCTTTCCGACTTTTCCACATAACAGAGTCCAAGGACCAGCTGACCGGATTTACCGACCAGTTTCATCGTCTCATCCCACTGCTCCCTGTTGACCATGATCGGCTGGGCTTGCGCCGGGAAAAACGGTCTTTCAAGAATCGGTATCAGGTAAAGGGAGTCTGGTAAAAATTGCTGAGGAAGTGCCAAAGTCTTGTTGTCTTCCTCGCCGGGTTGGGGGTCTTCATTTTCAGAAACAATTTCCGGAATAATGGTTTTCTTTTTGCTCATGATTGGTTCCTTGCTATCAGAAAAAGTATATAGACATAAAATTTGTTAATTTAAAAATTGTAAACGATTTCACTGTTATTGGAAATGATTGCCTTCATATGCCAGGCAGATTTGCTGTTTTTAAAGAAACGTATCTCCAAGGCCTTAAGGTCTCGAATATATACCGAAGCATCATTGACCTGTCAAGCACGACTGCGGCATAACCGTCATTCAGGGTGAATATAATTTCGCGCACAGAAATTGGGTGAATCCGGGGAAGAGTGGTTCGAAAATATAAAATTATCAGATAAATATCCGATTGCTCTTTTACGATTCCTGTGCTACTTATACGGATACATTGTCAACATAAATCCTTTATATCCTTGGGGGAATGATGAAAAAATTCGAACAACTGATTAAATATGGGGCTGAAAATATATTCTCTGATATCCATATTGGTGGCGGTAGTAAAACTGTTTTTCGTCAACATGGCATTAATCATTCAAATAATCAGTTCGTATGGTCCCATAAAGAGCTGGATGCCCTTGTGGGGCAACTTCTCGATGAATACCAGAAGGACACCCTGTTGACACGTCATTCGGTGGATTTATCACGAACGGTTCAGAAAGTCCGCCTGAGAATGCATATTTTTCATGCAATGACCGGGTTCAGCATTTCAATCCGTTTGCTGCCCGGAAAAGTACATAGTATCGAAGGCGTAAACCTCCATCCTTCGCTTAAAAATTTTTGCAAACCCGGGCCGGGGCTGATTCTGGTTTGCGGTGCTTCAGGCTCTGGCAAAACAACGACCATAGCGGCGATCATCGAAGAAATAAACCGGAATCACAGCGCCAATATCGTGACGCTGGAAGACCCGGTGGAGTACATCTTTAATTCAAAAAAATCCTTGATTGTTCAACGGGAACTTGGGATACAGATCCCATCATACAAGCAAGGGCTTATTGACATTATGAGGGAAGATTTGGATGTGGTGATGGTCGGTGAATTGCGAACAGCAGAAGAAATGACGTTGGCCCTTCATGCAGCAGAATCAGGGCATCTTGTCATTGCTTCTCTTCATGCATCAACGCCTGAAGAAGCCATTTATCGTATTTGCAATTCCGCAACAGCCGAACTCCAGGAAATGATTCGTCATCAACTGGCAGTTGCCTTGAAATTGCTGATTACCCAGGAATTTTATTTTTTAAAGGATTTCGGATTCAGGGTCCCGATGCTCAGCATTATGGTGAATACCCAATCCACTAGAGGAATAATAAGGGATAACAATTTATCACAGATTGAGAGCACGCTCCAGACAAGCAGAGATGATGGCATGTACTCAATTGATCAATACAGGAGCTATCTTGATAATCGTAAAGATTATAGCCCGCCGTCAGTTGTTTTCAAACCATCTTCCGAAGACGAATCCGGTGCCGCACTTTTCCATACGCCCACATTATTTTTAAGCAGGCAAAAGGGCGCTGAAATTAAAAAAACCGAGGATAAGCGCGTTAGCCATCATGAAAAAAAGATTCAAAAAGAAGATAAATCAATTGATGAATTATCACCTCATTATGTGATTAATGAAGATACGCGTCTTGATGAAATCATAAAAGAAATAAAAAAATGAGATTATTATTTTTTATCTGCTATAAAAATTCTGGCCAATAACTGGAGCATGAATTCTTTCCATTTTTCCGGATCAGACAGGTTTTTGTGGGCTTCCGAGCCTTTGGGTGCCACAATATGCATATAGGGCTGAATGCATGAAAAGGATACCATCAGCATGACAACCGCCATCACGCTGATATCCGGATCAAGGGGATAAATATCCCCCTTGTCCATGAAATATTTAAGGAGCGCTGACACATCATTGGTTATTTTGAAAAGTTGAGGGTCTTTTGTCTTTAATCGTTGTAACGCCTTTGCGCCTGTTGATATATCGTCCAGCAAGATTCGGGCATATTCTTTTAATGCCTGCAGATCATCAAAATACCGATCGATGATCAGGGGGAACTCATGGGACTGAATCGATTTGTCACTGATTTTATCCTGGACAGGCCTTGATTTGGTCTCGATCATGTGTCTCAGCACAGCGAGATGCAGATCCTCCTTACTGCCAAATATATAATAAATCATCGCTTTGTTGACTTTTGCCCGATTTGCAATAGCGTCAACTCTGGCACCTTTCAGGCCATGCTCTGCAAATTCTGAGGCAGCGGATTTGAGAATCTTTTCTTTTGTTTTTTCAATATCCCGTTTACTGGCCTGTTTTTCTTTCATTTGTATCCTCGGTAAATTTGATTCTTAAAGGGATGTGTTTTTATGTCATGTATTTGAATTAATTGAAAGTGTTTTTTTCCGGTTCGGAAACCGGGCTATATCTCGCTATCAGGCATTCGCGAAGTGATTAAAAGCGATCCGGTCAGATGAACCGGACCGCTTTATGTTGAAAACATGGCCGGGGGTGTTTATCAGGCATTCCGGTGAAACATGTTGTAAAGAATGCCGTTTTCTTTCAGAAAAACAAAATAGGCAATCAGGCTGAATACGATAAATCCCAGAATCCATCCCAGAAGATGGATCAGAATACTTGACACAATCGCTGCGCCAACAACGCCACCAAACGCAACCAGCTGGAAGTCCAAGAGTCCTAAGGGCACCACCGGATATACCCTGTCTCCCTCTTTTTCCATGATTTTTCCTTCAACGATAAACATATTCATCCATTTTAAAAGAAACGGCATGAGGATGACTCCCATAATGGCAAGCGTAATGGCAACCGGGCTGACGAGCCAGGCAACAGGTGAAAAAAGCGTAAACGTTCCTTTGACCCATGAGGTGAAATCTCCGGACCAGCTTGTCCCGCAATAGAAAAATCGCTGGTAGCCGGTACCATCCCATCCGTGAATCAGAATGAAAAACATCAGAAAGTACCCGATCACCCACATGAGGTTCGCTGCATATGTCTTGCCGTTTCTGATGAATCGGTATGCGATCCAGTAACCCAGGATGCCTTGAGTAACGTTGGTGCCGCTGAACAGGGCAACCAGCCACGCCGGTATGGTGTCATATGTCCCTACCTGCATGGTTTCCCAGGCCGGGAACCCCCATAACAGTGTCGCACCTGATGGCACGAAAAATATGGAAAGCCATAATAGTGTGTATATGAATGACCGGCTTTCAAATGGCTTTTCCTCTGTTTCAAGCTGCCTTGACGCACTTGCGGCAAATCCTGCGCCTATGGCAAAACTCCAGAATACATCGACCTGTACCATAATCGTCTCCTTTTCATTTGATCTGTAAATTTAGTGTTTCGCACTCAAAATGAGTATTGCCTGATAATTTAAGAACTAACCGTTTAGTTAGTGGCTTCGCCCGGATATGTCAAGAAAAAGAACAATTCACTTGAAAAAAAATGTGAGCCATATAAATTCAGTCTGAGTTCAATTCTGCTAATCTTCGTGAATATCCTATTTTTCATGAAACCATATCCGAAAGGAGATAAAGATGATCATCGATGCCCACTATCATCTGGATGAACGTATGGAACCCATTGATACGTTAATTGAAAAAATGAACCAGACATCCATCGATAAAGTCGTCCTGATTGCCGCACTGGTAGACCCGTTTGCTGTCGATCATCTGGCGGAAAAATTGTCCGGTCTTATTCGAAAATCACTGATGGGCTCATTCAGACCGCTTGGCATCATGGGATATAATTCAACAGTAACCGGAAGAGGGCAGTTTAAAATTCTGACGTCAACCTACACCATTTATGAAAAGCCTGATAATGATGAAGTAATGCATGCCATGAAAAAATATCCGGACCGGTTTTACGGGTGGATATTCGTCAATCCAAAATGCTTTGATCCGATAAAGGAAATTGAAGAACGGCGACAGATTTCCGGATGGATTGGCGTGAAATGCCACCCATTCTGGCATCAGTACCCCATTCGTCTACTTACGGATACGGCAAAATATTGTGAAGATAGCGGCCTGCCGCTTCTGGTTCATCTCGGCGGAAAAAAAGAGCGGGGTGATTTCAGGTATCTGCCAGATCAGTTTCCGGAATTGAAGATTATTTATGCCCATGCAGGAATCCCTTTTTACCGCGAGCTATGGGATGATATTAAAATAAGAAAAAATGTATGGATTGATCTTTCAAGTCCCTATCTGGATGAATATGTCAGAAATGAAGCACTGAAAACACTTGGTCCATCCAGGTGCATTTTCGGATCAGATGGCCCTTTTGGTTATGAGGATACAGATGGCGGGTATGACCATGGTGCGATCATTCGTGAAATTGATCGTTTCCCGATATCTACGAAGGAAAAGGCAAAAATTTTCAATGAGAATTTCCGTGAAATAATTCATAAGGAAGGATAAAAAATGGCGAAACATCGCGCTTGCCCCTGGTGGATGGGCTTTGTGCTGGCATCCCCTTTACGAAAGCTGATTCAGAATCCTGAAAAAATTCTGTCTCCCTATATAAAAAATGGGATGACCATGCTTGATATCGGTTGTGCCATGGGCTTTTTCAGTGTTGAAATGGCAAAAATGGGAGGCGACACCGGGAAAGTCATCTGTGTGGATATTCAGGACACGATGATATCGTATTTATTGAAAAGGGCGGAAAAATATGGTGTGAAAGACCGGTTAATACCCCATGTCTGTTCGGAAAAGGGGCTGGGGTTGACCGGTTACGACAACGCCATTGATTTTGCCCTGGCCTTTTACATGATTCATGAGATTGGTGATCCGGTCTCATTTATCCGTGAAATCTATCACGCTTTAAAAGAAGGCGGCAAGTTTCTGGTCGTCGAGCCTGCTTTTCATGTGACGGAAAAGGATTTTCAGGATACGGAAAAAATGCTCATGGAAACAGGCTTTCGTGTGCTGGATCGTCCTTCGGTGTATCGAAGCCGGAGCCTCTTGCTGGTAAAATAGAATATGGAGAAACATAAATGAAACTAATTATCGCCGGAAAAGGAGGCAGCGGGAAAAGCACGCTGTCCACACTGATTGCAAAAAAGCTCAGCAAAAAAGGGTTCAATATTCTTCTCATCGATACGGATGAGTCCAATATGGGGCTTTCCCGGATGATCGGCATGTCGCCGAATCCGGTGTTGATGGACGAACTGGGTGGCAAAAAAGGGTTCAAGCAGAAAATGAGTCCCCAGCCATTATCCCTTCAAGGGCCTGAACTTTTCAGTGAACCGGTCGCCATAGACGATATCCGGAAGGACTGGGTTTCGAAAAAGGACGGGATTACGCTTCTCTCCATCGGAAAAATCCACACATCCGGCGAGGGATGTGCCTGCCCCATGGGCGCATTGTCACGGCTGGTCCTTTCAAAACTCATTCTCAATGAAAACGATATCGCCATTATCGACACAACCGCAGGTATCGAGCATTTTGGCCGGGGCATCGATGAAAAATGCGATCACCTGCTTATCGTTGTGGACCCCACCCATGAATCCTTTGCCCTTGCAAGGAAAATTTCGATCATCTCTAAAGACGCCGGGCTGGATTATGCCATTATCCTTAATAAGGCTTCAAATGAGGTTCGGGATATCATGCTTGAGAACGTTGACAAGGACCGTGTCATCGGCGTAATCCCAAACGAATCACAGCTATTCCTATGCAACCTGAAGGGGGAGCCGTTGACAGAGGAGATAAACGCGGTGGAAGATGTGTGTGCGTATATTATAAACGCAGGGGGAAAGGGATAGTGGGTTCATTGGGTTTGTTGGGTTGCTTGAGTTTGTTGAGTTTATTGGGTTGAATGGTCAAATGGTTAAACAGTTTAAAAAATAAGATGTTAAATAATTTTACATGGGTATTGTGAAAACTTTGCATCATCGGTCATGAGATAAAGTTGATTTTCAAGCGCTTGTGCAATCAACATACGATCAAACGGATCTTTATGATGAAGCGGCAATTGGCCAAGTTTCATTGCGGCAACACCTGAAAAATTTAAAATTTCAAGCCCCATTTTCTGAGCCATATCAAGCGGGTCAAATGAAATATTTATTTTTCCGATTAACTGTTTGATCATCAGCTCAGCAATACTCATCGCACTTAAAAAAATTTCATTTGCCGGGGATTCCAGTTCCTGTCGCCTTTTCTCATTTAGCCTTTCGGGGTATGACAGCATCCATAAAAAAATATGTGTATCAACCAATATTTTCAAGAGTTGTCTCCATAAAACATCTTATTGATGTCTTCATCTTCATTCAAGAAATCATCCGGAATATCAATCTGCCCTGAAAGAAGGCCCAGTTTGCGTTTTTTTTGAGGTGAATGGACCACCAATTCAACAAGAGGCAGATTATTTTTGGCAATGATAACTTTTTCTCCGAGGCACACCATATCGATAAGTTTGGAAAGGTTTGTTTTTGCTTTTGATACGTTGATAATCATATTTACTCCTTTCAGTTGAATAGTAGGTCAACTTTAACCTATTTAAACCACATTGGTCAACTCTAATATCAGTCTAATCAGGGTAACCGCATTTAAAAGATTAAGTAAAATTATGAATTTGAGAGATTTGCTCGAACCCGTATATTGTCACAAACACGGAGAGGTTAAAGAATAGAGGTTGGGATGGTGAGAAGTTGAGAAGAGGGGAACGGCTTAAGGGGCAATCAATTTTATAGTGGGGAAATAGGTTCGGTATCTGGCTGTGTCCCTGGTGATCAGGTCAATGCCAAGAATTGCGGCCTGAGCACCTATATAGAAATCCGGAAGGGGAGATAGCTTTGCCCCTTTGTTTTTTCGATATTTTAGGAAAACCTTGCCTGCCAGGAACAAGGCTTCTTTTGACAGTTGCAACATTTCAAATCCACCATTTAAAACAGCAGTTTCCAAATCCTCTATACGTTCAAAGCCAATGGATATTTCTGTATAAACGACAGGATTGATATACAATGTTGAATGTTCGGCATACCTTTCCAGTGTCGATTCAGACCAGTCTGCCCATTTGGGGTCATCTAAAAAAATATCAAGAATGATATTCGAATCCACCAGAACACCTGTCATTTTTCTACTCTTGTCAGGGCCATAATTTCGTCTGTTGTCATTTTCACTTGTGCAATGCCTCTTAAATTCCTGAATCTATGGCCTGAAATCTTCGCATCTTTTTTTTTGACCAGATAAATGCGGCCTTTATCTTCGATGAAATCTACTTCAGTTAAATGGGTAATCCCCAGCTTTTCACGTATGTTTTGTGGGATTGTCACTTGTCCTTTAATGGTTACTTTCATAATCTGACCTCCGGTAATAAGTATTACCGGTAATAGTATTACTGAAGTTTGGTCATGTCAATATTCGATTATTTTTATCAGTTGACAATTTCCGGAAATTTCTTCATTTTGAATGTTTGTTTTCGCGTTTGACATGGAAACAGAGTTTATATGGGAGAAACATTTTAATAATTTGACAACAAACGGTAATCAAATGCAACAGAGTACGATTCAAATCAGATGGCATGGCAGAGGCGGGCAGGGCGCGATCACCGCTGCCAAAATCGTCGCAAATGCCGCTTTTTTTTCCGGGTATAACGGGGCAGTCATGATACCCACCTTTGGAACGGAAAGGCGCGGTGCACCGGTTCTTACATCGCTTAAAATTTCCAAGGAAAAGATTTACGATCTTTCACCCATCGTCAATCCGGATATTGTCGTTGTTCTGGACTATCTTCTTTTGGAAGAAAAAGGCACGCTGGATGGGCTGAAAGAGGGGGGGATGATCATCGTGAATTCACCCAAGACACCAGAAGAATACAGCTATGGTCATATTACGGTTGCGACTGCAGATGTCACCTCCATTGCCGAAAGTGTGGGGTTGAAGCGGGGTATTGTGAACACCGGCATCATTGGCGCGTTTTCAAAGGCATCCGGTCTGATAGGTATCGATATTCTTTCAGAAAAAATAAAAGATGAATTCCGGGATATCAAGCCAGAAGAAAATGCGGAAGCCGCCCGGTTAACGTTTGCGAAGACAGTTGTTGGAGGAAAATAGATGGGACAGGACAATTTTGGGAAAATGAAATCCCACAGCGAACCCGGCCCCGGAGATGGCGGAAAAACCGGTTCCTGGCGGGTAAAACGGCCGATCATCGACTTGACGGTTTGTATCCCGGCCAAATCAGGAAAGGTGGCCTGTTTCGCCTGTTGGATGTATTGTCCGGATGGCGTGATCACACGTACGATTCCACCTGTAATTGATTACGAATATTGCAAGGGTTGCGAAATCTGCGCGGAGGAATGCCCCGTGAATGCTATAGAAATGGTCGAAGAAACCCAGTTTGCCGATAAGGAGGGGTGATTGTCATGCATGTGATTGAATCAGGAAATGTGGCAGCGGCAACCGGTGTCAAACTTGCGCGGACTCAGGTGATTGCCGCCTATCCCATTACACCCCAGACCCCGTTGACGGAAAAACTGTCCGAATTTGTCAGTAAAGGTCAAATGACCGCCCAGTATATTCCGGTTGAAAGTGAGCACAGTGCGCTTTCTGTCTGCATTGCAGCCTCCAGCACCGGATCGCGAACATTTACCGCCACAAGCGCCAATGGCCTGTTATACATGAGCGAACAGGTGCATTGGGCCTCAGGTGCCAGGCTGCCTATCGTCATGTGCGTGGTGAACCGGGGCGTCGGCGCACCGTGGACGGTATGGAATGATCATCAGGATTCGATTTCCCAGAGAGATACCGGCTGGATTCAGATGCATGCCTGCGATCATCAGCAGATTCTGGACACGGTTTTAAAAGCGTTCATGGTGGCCGAAAAAGTCAGCATCCCGGTGATGGTCTGTTATGACGGCTACCTCCTTTCCCATTCATATATGCCGTTTGAAATTCCGAAACAGGAAGACGTTGACCGTTTCCTGCCTTCGTTTTCAAGTGACTGCAAACTCGATCCGGAGCATCCGTTGAACCAGAATACCGTGACATTACCCGATGTGCGGCCGGACATCCATGGGAACATGTCGCCTGGATACATGGAAATCCGGCACAATCTTCAACAGGATTTGATCTGTTCCCTTGATGTGGTAAAAGAAGTGGAAGACCGGTTTAAAGGGATTTTCAACCGTGGCGGGTCACCCTTTATCGAGTCTTATCTTTGCGAGGATGCCGAATATGTTGCCGTATGCATGGGATCACTTTCCTATCAGCTGCGGGATGTGGTGGACCAATTAAGAAACGACGGTCAAAAAGTGGGCGTTGCAGGCGTCCGTTTATATAGGCCCTTTCCCAATCAGGCAGTGATAGATGCGTTTTCAGGAAAAAAAGGACTGGTGATTTTTGAAAAGGGTATAAGCTACGGCAATCAGGGCCCTCTTTTTACGGACATTACATCGGCCTTGTATCAAGTGGAAGAAAGACCGTTCGCGCATAATTATATTCTGGGGATTGGCGGGAGAGAAATCAAGACACAGGATCTTTTGGATACATTCAGGAAATCGATCCAGTCCGGACGAAAAAATGAAATCAAGACCGAATGGATTGGACTTAAATTATAGAAGGAATAAAGCTAGTGGCTACAACAATACTGAACCTACCGGATGATGAACTGATTCACCCCGGAAACCGGGCGTGCGCAGGATGCGGACTGAGTATTATCTATCGAATCGGCTTAAAGGCCATTGGAAGGGATACGATACTCGTGGTCCCGCCAAGCTGTTTAACCGTGATGCAGGGGTTATACCCCATTGCCGCCACCCAGCTTCCCTGTCTGAATGTGACATTTGCATCCACCGCAGCGGCTGCCACGGGCGTTGTGGCTGCGTTAAAAGCACAGGGCCGGGAAAACACAAAGGTCGTGGCCTGGGCCGGGGACGGCGGGACAAGTGATATCGGTATTCAGGCGCTTTCAGGTGCGTGTGAGCGGGGAGAGGATTTTCTCTACATCTGCTATGATAACGAAGCATACATGAACACAGGTGTGCAACGTTCGGGAACCACGCCGCAGGGTGTCTTGACCACCACCACGCCGGTTATCGGAAAGTTGCAGAAAAGTAAAAATGTGCCTGCGATCATGGCGGCCCATGGCCTTAATTACATTGCAACCGCATCCGCTTCATACCCTTTGGATCTTTACGATAAAATCAAAAAAGCCATGGGCATGCCCGGAACAAAATACATGCATGTGCATACACCGTGCCCCTCCGGATGGGGATTTGATCCGAGATATTCGGTGAAGATCGGAAAGCTTGCCGTTGAAACCGGTATCTTTGATCTGTATGAAATTGAAAATGGCGAGTTCCGGCTGACCGGGCCTTCAAAAAAACTGACCCCGTCAAAATTAAAACCGGTAACCGAGTACTTTGATACCCAGTCCCGCTTCAGGGCGCTCAAAGAAGACCAGATTGCTTCGATTCAGGCGGGGATTCATGAAAAGTGGGACAATTACTAGAGACTTGAAACTGGATAATAGAAACTTGATTTAGAAATGAAAAAATACTGAGCAAATCAAGTTTTCAGTTTCAAGTCTCTGGTTTCTTATTCGTAGATCACCGCCAGAATTTTGGCTGTTCCCTTTTGGGCAGCCACCAGGTGCGGCGTGGTGGAAAGATAGTAGATGCTGTCACCCGGCTTCAATTCAAATTCATCGTCACCGATTTTTCCAATGACGCCGCCTTCCAGAACATAGATGAATTCTTCGCCGTCATGCACGGATATCTCTTTTTCAGGGTTTTCATTCAATTCAACGATAAGTGCTTCCATGTGTCTTCCCTTAACATCAGGGGCAAGACTGTGATAGGTGTAAATCTCTTTATTCCCTTTTTGAGAGGCCGCACGTATCGTTGATTTTTCTTCATTTTTCCGGGTGATTGAATAGAGCTTTTCACCGGTTCCGGAAACGATTCGGCTGAAGGCGCTGTCCAATGCCTTGGAAAGCTTTGCAACCGTACCTAAAGGGGGCTTGACATCTTCGGACTCAATGCTTGAGAGCAGATCCACACCAAATCCGGTCAGATTAGAAATATCGCCAAGGGAAAGCCCTTTTGATTCTCTGATGGTTTTTATGCGCGAGCCAATGGCCTCTATTTTTTTGGGTAAAGAAACAGTAATTTCACCAGTAAGATCTTCAAAATAATCCACACTGTGATGGGAATTTTTATGGGTCTGCATGGGGGCTTTTCTCCTTTTTCGGGTAATGACAGGGTTGACGTCGAAAATATTTGGCTTCCGGTAAAAATAGAGCGAATTAAACGATTATGTCAATATTTTTTGATCTGTGGTTTTCTGTTCCATGGAAAACGCATATTTAAATATGACATAAAGACAATATAAAAATAACAGGGGGAAAAAGAGGGTTTGAACCAGAAAGATCACGATGAGATGAATCGTGTTCTCCGTGGCATTGGCCGCCGCCGCTTTGTATTGGTTGATTTTTTCTTTGAAATTGATGGTAGATACCGTATTCTCATAGAAATGTTTAACCTGGTCTGTAAGTGTCACGTCCCGTTCCTGTGTGGAAATGGATTCTTCGGTATCTTTGCTTATTTTCTGCAATGATTCTGTGGTTTCATCAAGTGCCATGGATGCTTTTTTGTACTCAGGTGATAAAAATTTGTCGTATGTCCATTCATTTAAAATAGCCATGACCGGAACTGAAAACCGGAGAAACAGACAGATAAACATGATTCGCGACATGCTTTTTTTAAGTTTCTGACAAAATGGATAAGACAGCCAGAGCGTCAACAGGTAGCTGGTGACCAGCAGCAGAACAAGGCCGGTCACCACAGGCCAGGCGCATATTTTTAATATCAGGTTTTGGATACCGATGGCGGTGCAACTCATCAGCATGATTGCAGAGAACTGTTCGATCAGATCATTTATGGGGTCTAAAATCTCTCCTGGCGCAAAGTTCAATCCTACGCCCATGGGTTGCAGGGATAATTCGGTCCCTTGCGCAACTGAAATGACACCATTTAACCCCCTTGCAATGCCGAATGCGATCAGTGCCCGTTTGAACAGTTTGCCCGTATAATCTTCGCTATAATGATCGACAAATCCTGTGACGGATATCATCATGGCAAAAACAAGAATGAGCGTGATTATCAGTTTGAAAACCGCATCTTTTTTCATGATAGAAATGACCTGAAATAGTTTATTGCCGTGGGGTTCTTGATTTTGGGGGTCCACATGAAATCCCCAAATCCGATCTGTGCCAGAACGTATTTGCCGAAGGCCACCTGACCGATGGCTGTGATGCCGGTTGCGATCTGACCGAATCCGAATATCAGTCCAATTGCCAGCTGGCCGATAGCCACACATCCGATTGTGGCCTGACCGAACCCAAACAAAAATCCCAGTCCAAGTTGGCCTACGGCAATCAATCCCAGCGATGCATGGCCGATGGCAAAGACACCGGTGGCCAATCTGCCAACAGCGATGATGCCTTTTGCGATAATCCGTCTTCCGGTTTCTGGATTTTTGCCGTTTGTGTAATGAATCAGAGGAAATCCCAAGATGGTTTTGCGGGACTTGAATTCTGAAAAATACATACCGGTAGGGTAAAGGTAACGCCGCCAAGTGCCAAAAGATGTTACTTCAATCTTAAATTCTGCGTTTTCCAGCAACACATTATTCATGATATTTGCCTCTATCTAAAGTATGTCCTTATGTTCGCTACATACGATAAATATAAATCGGATCATTGTGCAATGAATTTCCTGGCCGGAGAACTTTTTCAGGCACAAATCCGGGAAGCTCAAAATTGCATGAACCAATAACTGTTCCTGGTTTCAGTTCTGATTTCAGCTTTTTCGATACCTGTTTCATGACATCCGGGAAAAGATAACAGAAAATCACATCTGCATCCGAGAGCTTGTCCTTAAAGAAATTTTTAAAGAATATCCGGATATTTTTATGACCCAGAGAAAGGCATTTTGCTTTGAGAAACGCCAGGGGATTCACCTCATAACCAATACCCCTTACATTGTACAACCTGCACGCTTTTCTAAGAGCTCTGCCATCGCCACATCCGATATCGATGAACAGCTGGCCAGGTGCCATCTTCACCTCGTTTAAAAAGGACATTACTCTCACGTGTGATGTGGACACATAAAGTGCACCCGCTGTCACAGGAATGGAGACAGCAACAGAAAGGGCATAAACCATTTTTAAAATAAACAGGCATCCGGCGATGCTGAAAAATATCCATAATCCGGTTATCATTTAGCGTCCTGGTTGATTGGTCAAATAGTCAAGTGGTTAAATGGTTGAATAGTTAAATGGTTGCATTCCTTTCATTATTTGACTCATTTTCCATTTAACTATTCAACCATTTAACTGTTTAACCAAACACTACCATGAAATTAAAAATTGATCATGCAGATATTTTTCTATACTATTAAAAAATTCGTGAAACGCTACTGAGAGAGCGTCTGATTTAAAAGCGAAACCAACTACACCCCGAGGAAGGATATTCATATGGGACTTCTTGAAAAGAAAAAAAGCGATCGCATTCATACCCGTGCCATATCACTTGCCACTTATGAAGCAGAAAATAACTGTGTGATTGTAGAAGGCATTTTAAGAGACAACCGGCTTATCGATGTTTACCTTTTAACAGGAGAGCCCCGACAGCCGGGTGTGATTCACCATATGGTTGTGAGAATACTTGTGGGGCCGCCTGGACTTACCATACAGGATATCGAAGTGGAAATGCCGGTGACCCCTCGTGAACATTGTGTTGAAACCATAAGAGGCTATGACCGGATGAAAGGCATAGCCATTCAGACAGGCTTTACCGCCAAAGTCAAGGAAATGATGGGGGGGAGAAACGGATGCGCACATCTCACCACCCTGTTAATTGCCATGGGACCCGAAGCTGTTCAAGGGTATTATGCCCATTATGCAAAAAATCCGCCTGACACCATAGATAACAAGTTAAAATTCGTATTGGCAAACCACCTGAAAAATACCTGTCATGTATGGCGGGAAGATGGGCCGTATTATCAGACGATGGTCGAGGCTATCAATCCATAAACTGACATCCGGCATGGACTATGCTAAAAAAGATATTAAGACCAACGTCTTTCAAAATCGGCTGCCTGATCATTATTCTGTCTGTTTTATTATTTCAGACGTTTGGTCAGAATAAACCGGCATTGCTTGTCTCTCTGGACAATCAGATCACAGATGCCATGTTCAGGTGGCGGGGGCCTGTCCCGACAACAGGCCAGGTGGTGATTGTCGATATTGATGAAAAAAGTCTCAAGGAATTTGGCCAGTGGCCATGGCCCAGGGATATCGTGGCTCTGCTGGTAACATCCATCCATGAAAGCGGTGTAAAGGTTCTGGGGTTTGATATTGTTTTTGCAGAAAAAGATCGAACATCTCCCATCGCCTATATCTCCAGGCTCGGTTCTGTGCTCAAATGTCCCTTATCTGAAGAAGATCTTGCCGCCCTGGAAGATAAGGATGCGTTAAATCATGACATCATATTGGGAAATGCTGTGGCGGCACACCCGACAGTATTGGGCTATGTATTTCAGCAAAAAACAGATACATTAAAAACCCGGTCAGAAAAACCGTTTCCATCTGCCAATATCAGAATTGACCCGCCGGAATACAGCTATGAGAATATTGCCCTGATGAAGGCGTTTCGGGCGATTGTCAATGTGGAAGATGTGGCCCAGGCTGAAACCGAAGGGTTTTTTAACGTGTTTCCGGATCAGTCAGGCACCGTAAGAAAAGTCCCCCTTTTTATGGAACTGGATGGCCTTGCCTATCCCTCGCTGGCTTTGGAAATGCTTCGTCTGGGACTTCAGGAAGACACGGTGACCATTCATTTGTCCAAACAGGAGAAAACCTTCAAACAGGATATTATAGGTGTTTCATTTGCCAACCGGTTCATACCCACCGACGCAACATGCCAGGTGACCGTTAATTACAGGGGCACTGTCTTTTCTTTTCCGTATGTATCTGCGCTTGATGTGATTCAGGGAAAAAACAGGGCGGCTCTCAAAGACAAATATGTCATTATCGGCACATCTGCAGCCGGTCTTCTCGATTTAAGGGCAACCCCGTTTTCGAGTAAGTTCACAGGGGTCGAAATCCATGCGAACGTGATTGACAACATTCTGGCAGGCGATCTGTTTCTCTATGACATATTTACGGAAAATGCCATTACACTCACCATTATTATCGTTTTTGGCCTGATTCTCTCTTTTGTATTGTCATTTTGCGGCCCGGTTTATGGGGGCATAGGCGGCCTCCTGACCCTTATTACGTTAACCGTTGGGAATTATTATCTGTTTTTTTTGAGAAATGAGATCATCGGGGTGGCTTATCCTTTTGTTTCCTTTCTTCTGATTTTTATCATATTAAGTCTCTTTAACTATTTTTTTGAAGGCAGGGAAAAACATTTTATACATAAGGCCTTTGGCCATTATGTCTCCCCCCATGTGGTCAATGCCCTTGTCAAGCGTCCGGACAAGCTGTCATTAAAGGGCGAGCAGAAAGAGCTAACGATCTTTTTTTCAGATATCCGGGATTTTACGACAATATCGGAAAGCATGAACTCCCATCAGCTGGGTATCCTTTTAAACGAATATCTTACAGCCATGAGTACCATTGTCATGGAATATGAAGGGATGGTGGACAAGTTCATCGGCGATGCGATTATGGCGATCTGGGGAGCACCACTGGATGATGAAAATCATGCCCGGAATGCGGCCCGAGCCTCTTTGAAAATGATGGAAACATTAACAAAACTCCAGGTGCATTGGGAATCACAGGGATTTCCCAAAATTGATATCGGTATCGGCGTGAATACCGGGATGGTCAGTGTGGGGAATTTTGGGAGTCATGCGAGGTTCGACTATACGGTGATCGGTGATAATGTCAACCTTGCCTCCAGGCTTGAGGGCCTGAACAAAATGTATGGCACGAAAATTATCATTTCAGAATTCACAAAGATGGCTATAGGCGATTCTTTTAGCTGCAGACTGATTGATTTAGTGAAAGTAAAGGGCAAAAAGGAATCAACAAAAATATTTGAACTGGTTTGCGAAGGAAGTCCTGATCCTGAAAAGAAAAAAGAAATTGTCATGTTTGAAGAGGCCTTGAGCGATTATCACTCAAGAAAATTTAAAGACGCCTATAACAAACTTGAAACGTTGAACCACATGTATGCCAGGACACTTTACACCGGGTATTTAGACCGGATCGATCAATATTTCGAGAATCCGCCACCTGAAGACTGGGATGGTGCGTTTGTTTTTAAGCGCAAATAATGACTCGATAGTGCAAAGACGGTTGAATGGTAAAAAAGAGATTGCATCATCCACGTAAAAGGTATTAAGGTGGCGCTTTGAGTTTCAATCCAGAATAATTTAAAGCAGACATGCATAAGAAACCATTGATAAAAACGTTCGTCGTCAATCCGTGTGCATTCATTATGACTATGTACAATTTTTCGTTTATTATGATCAATGATGCATAAGCGTTGGAGAAGATATATCTCATGACCGGCAAAGAAACCTCAGGCGATCTGAAAAACAGGATACTTGAGCTTGAACAGGAAAATGACGCCCTCAGGCAATCTGAAAAAAAATACAGAGATTTAATCGAAAATATTCCGGATGCGGTGTATTCTCTTGATGCCATGAGCCGTGTCAGCTCCATAAACATTCCTGCTGCGGGCTTCTACGGGTATACACCCGAGGACCTTATGGGACATGACTTCTCAACATTCATTCATCCGGATGACCAGGAAAAGGTGGTAAACTCTTTTATCGAGGCCATAGAAAGCCTTCGGCAATGGACAACGGGTTTGAGATTCCGGGTGATTGCAAAAGATGGTTCCTGTCATTGGGTTGAGCTTAACTCCCATATGCATTTTGATGAAAATGGCAATTATCACAATGAGGAAGGGGTTTTAAGAAATATTGATGAAAGGGTTATGACCGAACAGGCACTGATTGAAATACGGAGTCAGCTTGAAAAACGGGTTGAAGAAAGAACCGCAGAGCTTAAAGAGGCCAATAAAAAATTATTAAGAGAGAATGAGGACCGAAAGCGGGTTGAAAAAGAATTGCGTGAAAGCGAGAAACGATTTCGGGAACTTGCGGATTTCCTGCCGCAACCGGTCTATGAAATGGATACCTGGGGAAAGCTCAAGTACATGAGCAATATCGGCTATGAAATGACAGGCTACTCAAAAGATGAGCTGAAAAAAATCGGCCATTTGGCTGATATTTTCCATCCGGATGAGCGTGAACGTTTCTATTACAATATGCAAATGCTGTTTTCCGGGAAAAAAATACCGGCAAATGAATACACGCTCATTTCAAAAGATGGGTCATTTATACCTTTA
>Ga0180007_10000090_pt1 | contig 160645 bp, 150 predicted proteins | sample MM_PC_MetaG_FD_121122 | JGI IMG/M metagenome (GOLD analysis project Ga0180007, IMG submission 121122) | Groundwater microbial communities from the Aspo Hard Rock Laboratory (HRL) deep subsurface site, Sweden - MM_PC_MetaG | ecosystem: Environmental > Aquatic > Deep subsurface > Groundwater...
CTATTTTATTATCTTCAGATAACGATTCATAGGTGTCAGATTAAAAAAAATCGCCTTTTTTGGCCACTTTGTGGAAAACTCAAAAAAAAGTACCCAAATTGGGTACTTTGTCTACAGTCTGAGCGCTTATTGCAACAATAAGCGCTTTTCTAATCCGTCGAGTTCGTCTCTCATTTCTTTTGGAAGAGAGTCTCCATATATCTTATAGTGTTCTTCAATCAAGTCTATTTCTTGTGACCACAATGATTTGTCAATCAAAAATAGTTTATTGAAGTTTTCCTCAGTTATGTTTAGACTGTTACGATCTAAATCTTCCATTTTTGGAAGGTAACCGATGGGGGATACCGTCGCATCTACCAAATTGTCACATCTATCCAAAACCCACTTCAAAATTCGACTATTTTCACCAAATCCAGGCCACAGATATTTTCCGTTCTCTTTTTTGAACCAGTTGATGTAGAAGATTTTTGGTAATTTTTCCGGATCTCCCATTCTACCGATTGCCAACCAATGTTTTACGTAATCACCAATGTTGTAACCAATGAAAGGAAGCATCGCGAAAGGATCTCTTCTTACTCTGCCATACTCGGATGAAATCACTGCTTTTGTGATTTCAGAACCCATGATTGAGCCTAAGAATACACCGTGTTGAAAGGAAAAACTTTGATGAATCAACGGTATCGTATTCGGTCTGCGTCCACCAAACAGAATCGCGCTGATGGGGACCCCATCTGGATCTTCGAATTCTTCTGCGGTGATTGGATTATTTGTGATTGGAGATGTAAATCTAGAATTTGGATGTGCAGCAGGTTCAGAACAACTAGGCGTCCAATCATTGCCTAGCCAATCGATGAGGTGGGAGGGTGGTTCTGGGGTCATGTCATTCCACCAAACATCACCTTCATCAGTTAAGGCTACATTGGTAAATAAAGTATCATGTTGAATGGTTTTCATTGCGTTAGGGTTTGTAGCATAAGATGTTCCTGGCGCAACTCCGAAGAATCCGTTTTCAGGATTGATTGCACGCAAATAACCTTCTTTTGTAAATCTTAACCACGCGATGTCGTCTCCGAGCGTTTCGGCTTTCCAACCTGGAAGTGAAGGGTTAATCATTGCTAGGTTCGTCTTTCCACATGCGCTTGGAAAAGCACCTGTAACATAACGAACTTTATTATCTGGAGAAGTAAGTTTCAATATCAACATATGCTCAGCTAGCCAACCTTCGTTTCTAGCTTGATAAGAGGCGATTCTTAAGGCAAAACATTTTTTTCCTAAAAGAGCATTGCCTCCATATCCGGAGCCATAAGACCAAATCATATTCTCCTCAGGAAAGTGGGCAATATATTTTTGCTCAATTGGGGCAGATGGCCAAGAAACATCATGCTGATTATTTTCTAGAGGGTAGCCTACCGAATGAAGACATTTGACAAAATCCTGACCTTGGTTAATCAAATCGTATACTTTGTCTCCGGTTCTGGTCATAATGTGCATATGGACCGTCACATAAGGACTATCAGTGAGTTCTACACCTATTTTGGAAAACTTTGATCCGATAGGGCCCATTGAATAGGGAATGACATACATCGTTCTCCCTTTCATCGATCCTTTGTAGAGTTTCAACATTTTAGGTTTTAATACTTTAGGGGAGATCCAATTATTGGTTGGACCGGCATCTCTTTGGAGAGTAGTAGATATAAAAGTCCTGTTTTCTACTCTAGCTACATCATCGGGGTCGCTTCTAAACAAGAAACAGCCTGGACGTAGTTCTTGATTGAGGCGAATTGCCTTCTTGTCCTTTACCATTTCTTCTAAAAGTTCATGATACTCCTGATCTGTCCCGTGCCAGTAAATGATTTTTTCAGGTTGGCATAGCTCAGCAGTTTTGTGAATCCAATTGGACAACCTTTGTTTTGCGTTCATTTTGTCTCCTTTGTAGTTATGAATGTATGAATTCTCAATAAACTGTTCTATTCGTAGTGCTTGTTTGATATAATAGAACAAAAGAGGTGTTTTTATGGACATAGAAAATAAAAGTATCGCCTTATTGATTGATGCGGAGAACATATCTCCTAAGTATATTGAAATCATCATAGACGAGGCAAATAAATACGGAAAGATTAATTATCGTCGAGTATATGGAGATTGGACAACTCCTCAGCTCAATCCTTGGAAACAAAGAGTAAGCGAGTTTGGACTAACCCCTGTTCAACAATACGCATATACTTCAGGAAAAAACGCTTCAGACTTTACATTAATTATCGATGCGATGGATATATTATATTCCGAAAAGGTCAATTCTTTTTGTATCGTTTCTAGCGATAGCGACTTCACAAAACTAGTGACACGTCTAAGAGAAGACAACATGTTTGTTTTTGGAATGGGCGAGAGCAAGACACCTATTTCTCTTGTTAACTCATGTGAAACTTTCGCATACCTTGACAAAATGATGGATCCGGAAAAGCCTCTTCCTTTTGAAATTAAAAAAGACGAGTCCGTCGAGAATGGCAAGAAGAAGACCACTAAAATTGCCGCTCCCAAACTTGAAAGTTCAATTACTCCATTAAATAAGGTGAAGACGGAGTTAACGAACATCATCGACCAAAACGCAGAAGATGATGGATGGGCCTATTGGAGTTTGGTTGCCCAGCTTATTCAAAGAAAGTTTCCAGGATTTCATCCAAGAAATTACGGTGAGAATACAAGGCATCTTCAATTCTTCGAAAAAATGTCAGAATTTGAAATCAAGAAAATTAATACGGTAATTCATATTCGAAATAGAGTTAAATAATTGAGCCACTTCAAGTGGCTTTTTATTTTATTATTTTTTGAACATAGGCAGAATTCATTAAGTGAACTAGTCCGGGGTAATTAACATTGAACCTTATGACGTCGTTTAATTGGAAATTTGTTTTGGAAACATCAAGGATTAAGTGATCGCTCGATCCACCAATGATTGTAATCCTTTCGTCTTCAGGAATAAGGTTTTCTAATATAACGTCTTGCTTACCGATTCCGACAATCGCACGTCTCATGATTCCTCGATCCACTATGTTAGGAATCTCACCAAAAGAATTCATTCCGATATCACCTATCGGATAAGAAGGCTTTTGCTTGCATTCGATAATTTTGGTTTCAAGGACAAATGCATTTGAATGCATATTATCTATCTGCTTTCCATAAGCAGTTTCTCTTCCGAAAAGGTAGCCTTCTCCAATTCGAAGATGATTAATTCTTTGTGGGATTACGGATTGGTTAAAAAGGGCAATCGTGGACGAATTTCCTCCTGAAATCAAATTAAGTTTGATATCTAGTGATTTTTCAATGCTATTCGCAATATCCACCAACATGTTTAAATTATCTTTTGAAGGCAAAACGCCACCGTAACAGGTTAAATTTGTTCCAATGCCAATGAGGTCAATGTTTGTCAACTGAACAATTTTTTGAATGTCTTGCTTATAGTTCGAATCAAAAAATATTCCTTCTCTTAAATCTCCGAGATCGAACATCAAAAGAATTTGATGTACTATATTTTGTTTCTTGGCAATCTCATTTAATTTGAAAATCGTTTTCATCTCGGATTCTAAAGAACAATCGCTATATCTGATGACTTGACTCAATTCCTGGTTGTTAGGAATCCGTAGTAGCATTTTCTTTTGAGGTAAATCTTTCATCTTTTTAAGATTTTGGATTCTAGAATCTCCAAGATAAAGAAAATCTTCAGTTGAAATCTCTTTTATAGCTTGGATGTTTCCGGCTAGAGCCTTCACAACGAGCGTCAAAAATGGAATGTGGTTCTTTTGACACATTTCCTTCAATTGTTGAATATTTTCTTTTATTTTTTTTGAGTTGATGATTATTCTTGGATACATGGTTACTCCTTATAAAGACTTCTAATCAATAGCTTAAGTGCACTTTCCTGATACTTCATGGACAAGACGCCGCAGGACGCCATAATATAATCGGAATCAATCAGAACAAGAGAATCATTTCGAGGTTTCAATAGGGTATCATCAGCTTGCGAGATTACTTTTGAAATCAATGATTTTCCGCCTGCGATTTTAGATAGAGCGCCTCCGGTTCCAATCAGATGACGGACATTCGTAAGATCTTTTCCTTCCGCAAACGTTGTTCTGCCAGAACTGCCATAGAGTTGAATAAAACGTCCTACATGTCTGGTAAGCGCCTTTTTCAATGCTTCTTCAGTCAGACGACGAACCAAAGGTATTTGATTCTGATTCGGAATGGGTTTATAGTGGTTGATGATTGTATCCAGAGAAGCCTTATCAATCTTAAGATCTTTGATCAAATTTGGAATACCGATGAGTTCAATTAAGTTATCTTTATTCACAAATACTCCTAAGTCACCCTCAACCGTACGTTTTGAAAAAGGTTCTGGGGAGATTAGAATTTTCTCAACTTCTTTTGACACAGATGCAACCGAATGAACATCGGTTGTCGCACCACCGACATCGAAGGTGCATACATCTCCGATTTCATCATGCAACAGTTCAGTAGCTCGCATAACAGCTCCAGGAGTAGGCATGATTTCAGAAGAAATCGTATCCCTTACTTTTTCCATGCCTGGAGCATGGATAATGTGCTTTTCAAAGACAGACTGAATGATTTTACGAGCTTCGTCTACTTTAAGGACATCAATTTTTGGGTAAACATTTTCTGAGATGAACAGATATTCTTCTTGGTTGTATTTTTGAAAGAAGAATCTGACTCTTTCTTGGTTTTGAATGTTTCCTGCGTAAATAATCGGAATTGACAGTTGTAAAGAGGCTATTTTTTCAGCATTTTTCAATGAAGTTTGAGTTTCTCCATAATCAACACCACCAGCAATCATGACGATATTCAATTTTGAATTTTTGATTCGATCCAAATCAAAGTCATCTAGAATGCCTGAAGTAATCATTTTGATATTAGCTCCAGCGCCAAGAGCGGCTTCTTTTGCGGCCTTCACCGTCATGTCGTATACGAGACCATGTACACTCATTTTGAGTCCGCCAGCTGCAGAAGAAGTAGCGAAGGTTTCTCGTGCCCTTAGTTCATTAGTGCTAAGATTTTTTTTGAGTTCATCCAAAGCATGAAGGATACCCTTATTGACATCTCCTTCGAGAACGGTTGTAGGTGCTTCTCCGCTGCCCAAAAACACCGGATTCGGTGTGTTAAGAAGATCAAAGGCATTTACAACCGTAGTTGTAGATCCAATTTCAAATACCAATGCATCAATTAGCATTGTCAAGCTCCTTTAGTTTGGATATCAAAAAAGAAGCAACATGATGTCCCTTGGTTCCACGGGAGAATCCCTCGTCCATTCCTTGTTTTTTAGCGAGTTCTGGAGAAACTTGGGTTCCACCAGCAATCAGAATCAATTGACCTCTTACACCTTTTTCGATTGCATAGTCATGTATTTTTTTCATATTTTTATAATGAATGTCATCATGAGAAATAATGGTAGAAATCAATATTGCTTTCGCATTGAGTTCAATAGCAGCATCAACTAACTTTGCGATAGGGACGGATGTGCCGAGATATTCACATTCAATACCGTATTTTTCGATTCCTCCATGCTTAATGTCGATGATTTCCCTTAGCCCGACAGAATGTTCGTCTTCGCCAACGGTACCAGCAACGATTTTAAAGGGATATTTCTCAACATAAGATCTCATCTCTTCATCGGACAAAAGAATAGGCTCTTCCTCTAGTACGAGTTTTGTCAAGTCGATATCAAAATCGACTTTTCCTTTCAACTGAATTCGAGTTGCTTCTGCCGGATGAAGAATTTCTTTATGAATCACGATAGCTTCTTTAAGATTAAATCTTCTTCCGATTTCCAATGCGGCCGCTTCAGCGTATTTAACAGAAACAGGGAGTGTCATATCCAAAACGATAACACCATCCGCAAGCCATTCAACCTCAGGTTTTACAAGGTTGGTCATTCTATATTTTTCCGATTCAGACATCCTGACATTGACGTTGTCTGATTCATCCAACTCGTCAATGTATTGAATTTTTTTTCTATCTTCAAACGTGGAACCTTGAATCAATTTCGAGGGATTTTCGGATTCACTTAGTCCATATTGAGCAACATTATTCATACCAAAATGGGCAGGGACTGGGGCAAAATAGTCTTTGTCTCGCTCAAAAATCGAGTCGTTACCCACGCCTCCATGTATCGCTCGCTTCATTCCGTCGCCGTTTCTCTCAGGATAATTTCCGGAGTCGATAAAGAAACCTTTTTCAACAGCTTCAAAATAACCACCGGTTTCAAGCAGTTCTTCAAAAAACAGGACTGCCCTTTCTTTAATTTCTCGGACTTTGTCTTTCATGTATCCTTCTTTTTTTACTTCAACGATGTCCAAGAGACCATCCAATCCAACCAGGGTCTGTTTGGCCGTATCGCATGCCTCAACGTTGTACATATGCCATGGAACGTTTCTACCTTCATCAGGAGTAATCGTTGATTGAATGTCCGCACTAGTAAGTTTGGAAATAAACATATTCATTACATGAGTTACAGTAGCTTCTCTAGTGGAAGACTCCATGTATTTTGTATTCATTTGAGCTCTCATTTTGAAACCTTCAAAAAAATCTCTCAAAGCGACAGCATAGGGAAGGTTGACTTTCAAGTCCGGTGCCGGAGAAGCAATAGGAGGAACCGTTGAAAGTGCGATTAAGTTCTTATCCATACCGACTTTAACTGAAAACATTGAATTGATGGCATGTTGGACAAGTAGTTCAGGCATTACTTTGGAGGCTTCCATTGCTGTAGCATTTGCATTATGAGCACCGTCTATTTGTAGAATCCCTGCATGTTTCATGATTTTTTTGGATTCGGCCGCATCGACAAAAGACCGAATCATATTGATGTTTCGGTACAAAACATTATATTGAGGATCTTGATGTGCGCCATTGACGCCTTCTTCAGCAAACATGACTGCAATCTCCGGACCTGCTACTCCAGAAACATACGAATGGTAATTGATTGGCCTTCCGACCTCGTCCTCGATCATGTCGAGCGCTTTTCTTTGTGCTCTTATTTGTTTTCTGGAGATTGGGACACCACCCACACCTTGGGGAGTTCCTTCGATCAATCCGTCAAAGTGAGATTGTCCAGCGGTGCGAATGACCATAATGTGATCGGCTCCGTGCCATGCGGCCATTCTCATTCTTCTGATGTCGTCTTCAAATCTTCCAGAAGCGATTTCGGTAGTAATCACTTGAATCGGCTGAGGATCGATGTGATGAAATGACTTTGATGCGGGTAATGGAACACTGTTTGTTAATGGGGTTGAAAGATCATTGTATTCGTAATTGCCGTATACGGCATTAGATTCAGGTATTCTCCAAATCCATCCGCTTCTTCGCGGTACGTAATTTTCTAAATTAGATAGTATTTCATGGATATTCATTTGGTCAGTGGGTTTCATAAGTTCACCTCAAATGAATCCAAGACTTCATCGAATCCGATGTCGCCGGACAAAGACAAGCCGGCTTCTCTTATTGAAATGCCTTTGAGAGTAGAATATCGATACACGATATGTCCGCATCCTTTTCCCATCATTTGATGAGCAATGACCTTATCGACAATCGCTTTTGCTTCCATGCTTGAGAAACCCATCCGCATTAAAACACTTCTTTCAATGGAAGGAGAAGTATTATTCTTTGCTAGTTCAAGTAATGGGGAAACAGTTTGGTCTGCAAGCTTCCAAAAGTATTCTTTGAGTTCTTCGTCAGTTAAGTTTTTTAGATGAACTCTTCTAGATTCATAATCATCCAACCTTGTGAATTTGGTTGCCATTTTTTGCCTCCATCTTGATTTTCTTTCCTTGTAAGTAATTTACTATGTAATCGATCGGTTCATTGATTTCATTGCTTAAATATTGCAAATCGATTTCATGGACTTGAGTAACATTTTTTAAAGCGTTATTCAAATAAGATTCTTTGATTTCCATTAAGTTTAAATCTCTTGCTTTGATGCAATCTAGAGAACGAGGGAGGATGATGTTTTTCCCTGGTATTTCTTCTTCAGGATTACCAAAGAAAATATCAATTCCATTTTTTCTGGCAAATGACAGTTGGGATTGGTGATGCTTTCCTGCTCCGGTATATTCAGTTTCTTGAACGATAATGATTTGGTCGTCCTTCATTTCCTGTGCAAGAGAAAAGGCAGCAGCTAGAGAAGTGTTTCCTGCAGGGCCTCTCTCGATTCCTTCCAGGACAGAAAGCGTTTCGGTCATAAAAAATACTTCGCCTTGATTTACCGTAACATATCGATCAATGTAACGTAATGGCCGTGCACCCGACCTTGGAACATCGCTTCGATCTGGATAAGTGATAAAAGGAATTCCAAACCCTGTGTGTCCCGTGGTAAATGACTTGCGATTAAAATCACCATCGCTTGCCATGTGTAACCCCTTCAGGTTGACGCTTGCGCCAACTATTTGGACTGGAAAGTTCGTTGCTTGTAGAATGCCTCTCGCCGTTCCGGTTAGATTTCCTCCACCCGCATTTGTTATGACAACTGTGTCTGGTACTTTTCCAGTTATTCTAAGACAATCTTCTATTAATTCTACTCCAAGAGTTTCAATTCCACTGACTCCAAAAGATGTATACAAAGAGGCATTGAAATAACCTGTATCTTCCAAAAGTTTCAGAAAAACATAGAATAATTCCGGTCCAACGGATAACTGAATGACTTCAGCCCCGTAAGACTCACAGGCTCTTGCTTTTTCAACAATCTCAGGTTGTCCGACTCCAAACGAATCGTAACATTCTTGTACGATGATGCATTTCAGTCCATATTTGGCTGCTTGTGAAGCAACTGCGGCGCCATAATTTCCAGAAGTAGCCGCAATGACTCCTCTGTATCCAAGTTTTTTGGCATGATAACAGGCAATCGATGCTCTTCTCGCTTTGAAACTTCCAGAATCATTGAGCGCTTCATCTTTAATAAATATTCTTGCACCATAACCTGGCTTCGATACTTTTCTTGCTAATGCAGTAATATTCTTCAACTCTTTCAACGGGGTTTTACCAACTCCGTGATTTAATTGGATTTCTCTCATTTCAGAAAGGGAATAACCTGTTTGTTTCATCATTTTTTCATAGTCAAAAGCGATAGGAGAGAGTTCAAATTGTGAATAGTCTACTCCAACCGATTTTTTCATGATTTCATTTTTTCTAGACAGAAGTTCTTGATAGTTTGTGGTATTACTCACTGGTTTCACCACCAAACAATTCAGCCTTGACAAGGTTGTCAATGATTTGAAGTTCGGGGACAAAATCACCAAAGTCGTGACGATAGGTCGGTTGAACTTCAATGAGTTCACCTTGCTCGAGCCTTCCTGTCAATGTCTTGATTTGAACTTGATTTCCCAAGGAAGCATCCTCGAGCAAGTGACCTTTGATCCACATTAATAGTGGTGTTTTCAAAGTGTCTTTTGGCAATGTCAAAGGACGCTCTTCAGGCAGAAGAACAACTTTTTTCACTAATACCCAGGTTCCTTTTTTTACCAAAACAAATCACTCCTCTTCCAAATATTGTCTTACGTCTCCCATAATGGCTCGAGGTACAGGTAAATCAATCATGGTTTTTAATCCTGGTCTTGCATTTATGACATGAGGAATCATGTTCACACAGATGGCAATGGTTCCAATGCCTCCGTCAATTTCAGGCGTTATTGTCATGTGTACTTCTGGAGTCCCTTTGATAATGATTTCATCTTTGGTTGATACTCCGGCTAATCCTGGTTCGATTTGCTGAGGATGATGCATGTGAATCGGAATTGAATTTTCCATTGTAGCCACGCATCTCATATCAACGCCACAGACATCGCCTTTTTTTGCAAAACCAAATGGAGATTTTCTGTCAACCTCTGTAACAATGGGTGACATTGATTGCTCAAAAGAACTAATCTTAGATCCAAGTGACGCAGCAATCATGTGAGTGGATTCTTTAAACCCAACATGACCAGCTATTTCATGGCGTTTCATCTTTTCTTCGAATTCAGTGATGCTAAAACCAACACCTTGTTCTTCCATCACTGTTTTTCCGAAAGGAGAAAGACTGTTGACGCGAGAAATATGAAATTCCTCCACATCACTCATAATCCCTGTTAGATTGATAGCTAAGAGGTCCATCATCATTCCTGGATTGACTCCGGTACCGAGAACTGTAACCCCATATTCCTTTGCCATTCTATTCATTTCATTCGACAATTCAGGTTCACTAGCAAAGGGAAAGGCCATTTCTTCTGCGGTTGAAATGACATTGCATCGATGTTCAATCAATAATTTGATTTTAGGAAAAGCCGATGCTGTAAATGAATCAGTCGCAAGCAAAACCAGTTCAGGTTTTTCTTGTTCCAGCATCGATTCGATGTCACTTGAAATCGTTACTTCATTTTGATTTGCTTTGATTTTCAATAATTCAAAAATGCTTTTTCCGACGATTTTCTCATATTGGTCACATACACCAACGATTTCAAAACCTTTTTTGTTTAAAATCATTCGTGCCATTCCAGAACCCATAGCTCCAAAACCCCAAATAGCAACTCTTATTTTATCTTTTCTCATACAAGCCTCCTATAGGTGAATCAAAGTGCCTGCATTGCCTTCGATAGCGGCTTTTGCCTCATCGAGAGACGCGATGATTGCAGTTCTTCCAGGTTTCTTTTCAACGAATGAGATCGCGGCTTGAACCTTTGGTAACATGCTGCCCTTAAGGAAATGGTTCTCTTTAATATGATTCTTTAATTCTTTTACTGAGATATCTCTAATACTGATTTCCTGAGGTGTTTTATAGTTCAATTTAATTTGATCGATGGCTGTCAATATAACAAGTGAATCAGCATTGATTTGATCTGCGAGAGTTGCACTTGCGAAATCTTTGTCAATGACTGCGGCTACCCCAATGAATTTATTGTTGTCTTTAATGACAGGGATTCCTCCCCCACCTACTGTAATTACGACATGACCTTCTTTAATCAACGAATGAATCACTTCAAGTTCGACAATTTTTACCGGAATGGGAGAAGGAACAACTCTTCTATATCCTCTAGAAGCATCTTCAATCATCACATATCCTCTTAAACTAGCAAGCTTCTCGGATTCCTCTTTTGAATAGAAACTACCAATCGGTTTCGAAGGATGTTGAAAAGCAGAGTCTTTCGGGTCGACTTCAACTTGTGTAATAATGGTTGCGACATGTTTGTCGAACCCTCTGTTTCGCAATTCTTCTTGAAGCGCATTTTGAAGGTGATATCCTATGTAGCCTTGGCTCATAGCACCGCATTCTGGGAAAGGCATTGCAGGAGTGACATCGCTATGATTTGTAGCCACTTCAAATGCGAGATTAATCATTCCTACTTGCGGACCGTTTCCGTGAGCTAGAATGACTTGATGTCCGTCTTCAATGAGATCAGCTATCGGTTTCACTGCATGTGCAACTTTCTCTATTTGTTCCTGAGGATTGTTCCCGAGGGCATTGCCTCCGAGAGCTACGACGATTGTTTTCATATTTTTCCACCTAATGTCGCATACATGACAGCTTTAATTGTGTGAAGCCTGTTTTCAGCTTCATCAAAAACAACGGACTTGGATGATTCGAAAACATCTTCTGTGACCTCAAGTCCTTCCAATTGGTATTTTTCATATATAGATTTACCCATGCTTGTCTCCAAATTATGAAATGCAGGAAGACAGTGCATAAAAATAGATCTTGAAGAAGTGTTCTTCATAGCAGTTGCATTCACTTGATAAGGAAGAAGTAGTTTGATTCTTTCATTCCATACTTCCTCTGGTTCTCCCATAGAGACCCAAACGTCTGTATAAACGACATCTGCATCTTTGCTGCCCATATAGGGGTCTTCGGTAAAAGTGATGCTACCACCAGAATTAGCCGCTAGTTCGACACATTTTTCGATTAATTCAGTCTCTGGCCATAATGTTTTTGGTGCGCATCCGGTAAAATGAAGCCCCATAATTGCAGACCCAATCATGAGTGAGTTGCCCATGTTGTTTCTTGCATCTCCAAAATATGTAAATTTGACACCTTCAAGGTGACCCAAATGTTCTTGTATTGTCAAAAAGTCAGCCAATATTTGAGTTGGATGATATTTATCTGTCAAACCGTTCCAAACCGGTACATTTGAGTAATCTCTTAGAATCTCAACGGTTTCTTGTTTGAAACCTCTATATTCGATTCCGTCATACATTCTACCTAAAACTCTGGCTGTATCCTTAATGCTTTCCTTTTTCCCCATCTGAGATCCGGTTGGACCCAAATAGGTCACTTGCATTCCTAGATCGTAAGCTCCGACTTCAAAAGCACACCGTGTTCTAGTTGAATCTTTTTCAAATAGAAGTACGACATTTTTCCCCTCAAGCTGACGATTTTTGATACCGTTTTGTTTCTCTTCCTTCAATCTTTTCGAAAGTGATAGAAGGGTATAGATTTCCTCTTTTGAAAAATCTAGCAGTGTAATAAAACTTTTTCCCACAAATGATTGACTCATCATGTTCCTCCTGTGCATATATTGTTCTTCTTTTTTTAATCAAAAAAAAGAATGCAATCTTCTATACAAAATTATATCATTAAAGCGCTTACAAAGAAACACCCTATCGGCATGAATTGGCAAATTTGTCGTACTGTATCATAGTAAAACAAGAAAGAGAGATTCATTTAATCCATATTTTTTGAATTTTATTGTATAATGATATTGAGGTGATATTTTATGGCATTAGACAATATTCAACTAGAGTTTTCAAATGATTTTGTTGGCAAGATGATTTCTCCTACAGGTACAGTTTTAATTGGTGACCAACCCAATGGAATTCAACCTTACCATTTGCTTTTTGGAGCGCTTGGATCTTGTTTTTACTCTACATTTTTGGCAATTGCGACCAAGAAGAGATTAACTTTTGGAAGCGTTAAGGTAGAAGTAAGCGGACAGAAACGTTCTGGAGAAGTACAAACTCTAGAATGGGTAAACATCAAAGTCTCGATAACGAATCCATCGAATGAAGCGTTGTTAACGAGAAGCGCTGAATTAGGAACCAGATTCTGTTCGATTCACAACACGATTGCACATGTTGCAGAGATGCATCTGGAAGTATTATTTATCTGATAGCTTTCAATAGAAAACGTCCCAAAAAATGGGACGTTTTTTCTATATTTCTGGTGTTGATTCAAGGAACTTATTCGCAGTTGTATCGATTAAAATTGCTCCAATTGGCGCGCTAATCATAATGGATACGACTGCAACGGTGAGAATCAAACTACCTGCAGGAATTCCAAGGGCTAAAGGAATGGCTCCGATGGCTGCTTGAACCGTTGCTTTTGGAAGATATGAGAAACTCACAAACAACTTTTCTTTCCTGGAAAGTCCTGTTTTTGAGCAAATCAAATAGACACTCGCCATACGAAGGATTAATGATACTACGATTAAGATTACTGCTAACAAACCAATGTTTTTAAGCACTGAAATATCCATTAAGGCACCGACTAAAACAAAAAGCATAATCTCTGCACCAACCCATATTTTTGAGAATTTGAGTGTCAGCCTTGAGGCTAATGCAGGATAGAATTTCAATATCGTACCACCCAGCACCATGATTGACAGCAATCCAGATATGGGGACAAAAGGTTTCAATACGGTTTCAAGAAAAATCATTAAAAATGCGACTCCAAATAGTACAAATACTTTTACCGTGTCACGGATATGAAATTTCTTAAATAAAAAAACCATTAACAGCCCGATAATAATTCCTAATACAATCCCTAATACAATTGAAATTGGCAATTGAAAAACAGCTGAAAGAGAGTACTGATTGGTCTGATATATTTGGACAAATGAAGTAAACAAGATAATGACGTATATATCGTCGAGTGACGCCCCGGCAAGAATCATTTGAGGTATTGATTTTTGGGTTCCTTTTTTAGTTTCAATCAAATGAATCATTCTCGGAACAACGACAGCTGGGCTGACGGCAGCTACAACACTACCCAGTATAAGACTTTCGATCAAGGAAATATCAAATATGATTGGAGAAAGCAAAGCAATGACCACGATTTCAACGGTTGCAGGAATGAAACTAAGAAGAATAGCAGGTCGTCCTACTTTCTTTAAATCCTTGAGATCAACAGTCAGACCAGCTCTAATTAAAATCACAATTAAGGCAATCTGTCTTAAATCTGCAGAAACGTTCAATATTTGAGAATCAATTAGATTTAAGACATAAGGTCCAAGTAAAATACCAGTAAGAATCATGGATATAATTCCTGGAATTTTTAATTTTTGGAATATGCTTGTTAATACAAGGCTTACAAGAATGATAAGAGAGATACTGAGTAACATAGGTGAACCTCCAAAAAAAAATCTACAACAAAAAATGTTGTAGAAGTCATCAGCTTTCGCGGTTTAAGTGTGAACTACGGGAGAACCTCATTCCCTATCATTGATTGTAATTTGTTTATAGGAAATTGTCAAGGAAAACAGTGAATCTATGCATTAGAGCTCAGTTTTTTTTATAAATAATAACTAATCGATCATGCTGTATAAAAAGTGTTGCTAATTTCATTTTCTCAATCAAAAAATAAGAGAAGCACAAGTAATTGTTGATTGTTGCGAAGCCTATAATAAGCGTTGTTTTGTATAATTTTCTATTTAAAAATGTTTAAATATATTTTATCTTCTATACTCTCATTTTTCCTTGATTTTTTTCATGAAAATCGCTAACAAGCGCCAAATTTTACAAAATTGCCTTGACTTTTATCAATATACATAGTATATATAGGTATCAATTCTCGAAAATTGAAATCGTTGTGTGAAAACAAATGAGGTGGAAGATGACGGGTTTTTACAGATAAAACCTTTGTCATGAAAACGTTCTTTTTGTTTTTTTTCATATATGCACTTGTATATATTCAACAATTGATGTATAATTTTCGAAAATTTCATGGGGGTTTCAAATTGAAGAATTACTATGTTCAACGTGTCCTTTACGCGCTATTTACTTTATACATCGTGATTACAGTCACTTTTTTCATGATGCATGCAATCCCTGGAGGACCTTTTACCAGAGAGAGACATTTACCGCCTGAAATTGAAGCAATATTAAATGAGAAATATCATCTTGACGATCCTTTATTCAAGCAATACATTGACTATCTAGGCGGAGTTGTTACTTTTGACCTTGGACCTTCGTTCAAAGAACTAGGCTTGACTGTCAATGACTTAATTCGAGAAGGATTCCCCAGCAGTATGAATGTCGGATTGGTTTCAGTCATCATGATTATTGCGATTGGAGTGCCTTTAGGAATTATTTCAGCTCTGAAACAGAATAAGTTTATTGACCACGCTGCGATGTTCCTGGCGACGCTTGGGGTTACTATTCCATCCTTCGTTATAGCAACATTGTTTATCACCCTGATTGCTGCGAACTTTACTTTCATACCGATATCGTGGGTGAACGATCCGCAGAATGTAGGGGATGCGATATTCCGGTATATCGGCCCTGTAATCGCACTTTCCGGATATTCATTGTCATTCGTATCACGGTTAACACGTTCTAGCATGCTTGAAGTTTTGAGACAAGATTATATAAGAACCGCACGCGCGAACGGATTATCTGAAAGAAGAGTAATCTTCAAACATGCTTTGAAAAACGCATTAATTCCTGTTGTTACTTATGTTGGACCAATGGCAGCTGCCATTTTAACAGGGTCCTTTGTAGTAGAAAGAATCTTTGTCATTCCTGGAATCGGACGCTATTTCGTTGAAAGCGTTAGTAACCGTGATTACACCGTAATTATTGGTATGACGATATTTTATGCAGCTCTATACATTGTGATGGTCTTACTGGTTGATGTCGCATACGCATTTATCGACCCACGAATTAGACTCGGAAAGAAGATGGGTGATTAGTGTGAATAAGAACGATTTTAACTATGTAGAGAGTTCAAAAAAATTAAATAAGGAACAAATCCGTCCAAGCTTGACTTATTGGAAAGATGCTTGGAGAAGACTCAAAAAAAATAAAATGGCAATGGCTGGAATGATTGGTGTTTTGCTCATTGTTGCAATAGCTATTTTTGGACCGATGTTTTCTAAATATAATTATTCAGATCAAATTACAGATTTTTCAAACACACCTCCTCGTATGGAAATTTATCAAATCGAGGAAGGCACTTATGTTTTCCTTTCAGCTCAGTATAGATTATTCATTGTCACTGATTCTGGAGAAATTATAGAAAGACTTGATCAAACAGACACTGATATAGTAAATAGGATATATACTTATGATAATCACGGTGAACCTGTGTATTTAGATTATTCCTATAGATTAATTCCTGATTCTGAAATTGATTTCAAATTAACATACAAAGGAGTCAGCACTACAGAGCAGTATGATAAGGTATGGAATACTACTTTTTTACTCGGATCGGATAATTTAGGCCGTGACGTCTTGACCAGAGTCATGTATGGTGCTAGAATTTCATTGACGGTTGCTCTTGTTGCTACAATTGTTAATCTATTTATTGGTGTTACCTACGGAGCCTTTTCAGGCTTAGAAGGTGGAAAAATCGATAACATCATGATGAGAATCGTTGATATCATTAACTCGATTCCATTATTGCTTTACGTCATTCTATTAATGGTCATCATTGATGACAGAGGGTTGTGGACGATTATCATCACTCTCGGATCGATTTATTGGGTCGGCATGGCCCGGCTGGTTCGTGGTCAAGTTTTAGGATTGAAAGAGCAAGAATATGTTCTGGCTGCTAGAACCATCGGAGTCAGAAGAGCAAAAATCATTTCAAGACATTTGATTCCAAATGCGATGGGGCCTATCCTGGTATCTATGACCATGATGATTCCAACCGCAGTATTTACTGAGTCATTCTTAAGTTTTATCGGTTTAGGTATTTCTGCACCACAAGCATCTTGGGGAACACTCGCCAATGACGCTCTTAGTGCGCTTTCAGTATATCCTTACCAATTGATGATTCCATCGCTTGCTATTGCGCTGACGATGCTATCATTCAACTTCCTTGGTGACGGCTTGAGAAGTGCGTTGGATCCAAGATTGAGGAAGGGGTAAAATATATGAAAACATTACTTGAAATTAATAATCTGCATACATCATTTTTTACTCACTTAGGAGAAGTACAAGCTGTAAGAGGAATTGATTTTGTACTCGAAGAAGGAGATATTCTCGGAATCGTTGGAGAATCTGGTAGTGGAAAGAGCGTTACTTCTTTATCCATTATGGGACTTGTCGACGATCCGGGTCGGATTACGGAGGGTTCAATTGTCTTTGAAGGTGTAGATTTGACCAAATTGACGAATGAGCAACTTGCTGAATACCGAGGAAATGACATTTCGATGATTTTCCAAGATCCTATGACTTCGATTAATCCAGTCTATTCAATTGGAAATCAGTTGATGGAAGTTATTTTACGTCATACTAAAATGACGAAAGAAGAAGCAAAGGAAAGAGCCATTGAATTATTGAAGATGGTTGGAATTCCAGAACCTGAAGTTAGATTAAAGAATTACCCACATCAATTTTCTGGAGGAATGCGTCAAAGAGCAATGATTGCCATGGCCATTTCGTGCAATCCGAAACTGTTGATTGCCGATGAGCCTACGACAGCATTGGATGTGACTATTCAAGCTCAAATACTTGAGTTGATGCGCAGTCTGAAAGATAAAATTAACACTACAATTATCTTAATTACCCATGATCTTGGCGTAATTGCTGAAGTGTGTAATAAAGTTATCGTCATGTATGGCGGAATGATCATGGAAAGATCGAATATCGAAAGTTTGTATGATAATCCGCAACATCCATATACTAGAGGGTTATTACAGTCCGTTCCTAAAAACGTTACTGGCAAAAAGAACAGGTTGATTCCAATTGAAGGATCTCCACCTGATTTATTGAGTCCACCTCCAGGGTGTCCATTTTCACCAAGATGTCCTCATGCGATGGAAATTTGTTTGAAAGAAGCAGCTCCGCTATTCAAGATTAGCGACACTCAATTTGCATCCTGTTGGTTACACCATGTAGATGCACCGGAAGTCGAAGGTTATGTGAAAGTGGCGGGTGATGAAAATGAGTGAAGAAAGAATTCCGTTACTTGAAGTCAAAGGATTAAAGAAATACTTTATCTCCGGATCACTCAAAAACAGAAGAGTTCTTGCTGCAGTAGATGGTATTAACTTCACGATTTATAAGGGTGAAACCTTTGGATTGGTTGGAGAATCCGGATGTGGAAAGACCACAACCGGAAGAACTATTTGCCGTTTATACAATCCAACTGAAGGCGAAGTCATCATTGATGGAATCGACATTGCCAAAATGAGTGAGAAAGAGTTAAGACCTTACCGTAAGAAAATGCAAATGATTTTCCAAGATCCTTATGCTTCTCTCAACTCGAGAATGACGGTGACGGATATCATTGCCGAAGGGATTGACACACATAAGCTTCTTGTCGGCGAAGCAAGACAAGAACGAATTTATGAATTGCTTGAAAAAGTAGGGTTAAAAAGAGAGCACGCTAGCCGTTATCCTCATGAATTTTCAGGAGGACAACGTCAAAGAATCGGAATCGCAAGAGCTTTAGCTGTCAATCCAGAGATTATTATCTGTGATGAGCCAATTTCAGCCCTGGATGTTTCAATTCAAGCTCAAGTAGTCAATATGCTCGAAGATTTACAAGATGAATTTGGACTAACCTATTTGTTCATCGCCCATGACTTATCGATGGTTCGCCACATCAGTGATCGAATTGGAGTAATGTATTTGGGTAAAATGATGGAAATTACAACAGCGGACAATCTTTATGAACATCCGATGCATCCTTATACGATTTCATTGCTTTCAGCGATTCCAGTTCCAGATCCAAAGAATTCGATTCGTAGCAAGCGTATTATCTTAAAAGGAGACGTTGGAAGTCCAATCAACATGAAACCGGGATGTCGTTTTGCACCTCGTTGCCAATACGCAACCGAGAGGTGTCTAACAGATACTCCTGAACTACGAGAATTAGAACCAGAGCATTTCGTGGCTTGCCACAATGCTGAAACAATTAGAGGTATTTAAACACCAAAGGTGATTAAATAAATATTAAACGGAGGAGAGAAATAAATGAAAAAATTATTATCAGTGCTATTAGTCTTTGCAGTGGTATTTGGTTTAGCGGCATGTAATCCTACCCAATCTGGAGACATGGTTTTAAACTGGAATATCGGTGCTGACCCACAAACAATTGACCCGACATTAAACGGTGCAAGTGATGGTGGAGACGTTATTAACCAGACTTTTGAAGGGTTAGTACGTGAAGTAAGTGGAGTTATTCTTCCTGGAATCGCAGAAACTTGGGAAACTTCATCTGACGGTCTGACTGTTACGTTCCATTTGAGAGATACAAAATGGAGCGACGGAACAGATTTGACAGCAAGTGACTTTGTTTACTCTTGGAAAAGAGGAATGGACCCTGCAACAGCAAGCGAATATGCTTGGATTTGGGAATACACTAACATCGTTGGCGCGTTAGACGTAGTTTACGAAGGTGGTTCTCTTGATGACGTTGGTATCTCTGCACCAGATGCAAGTACCTTAGTTGTTGAATTGGTTAATCCAACTCCTTATTTTGTTTCTTTAATGGCTTTCTATCATTTCTTACCAGTAAAACAATCAGCTGTTGAAGCTGTTGGTGGAGAAGATGGATTATGGGCAAAAGATCCAGAATTGGTAGTATGTAATGGACCATTCAAATTGACTTCTTATACAGCTGGAGCTGGTTTGACACTAGTCAAGAACGAAAATTACTGGGATGCAGATCATGTCTATTTGTCTCAAATCAATGGTTATTTCATTGATATAGCTACAACCGCTTTTGTAAAATACAACAATGGCGAATTAGACTTTATCCCAGACGTACCTACAGTTATGATTCCTTCATTGGTAGCTGAAAGCCCAGAATTTTATGCGTTTGCATTACTAGGAACTTATTACTATAACTTCAATATGCAAGTAGAAGAATTCGAAAATGCTAAATTACGCCGTGCTTTGACACTAGCAATTGACCGTGAAGCAATCGTTGAAGCATTGAGTGGTGGACAAATTCCTGCAACTGGATTCGTTCCAGTAGGATTTGCTGACAACAATGGAGACGACTTCGCTACAGAAGCTGGAGACTTTGGAATTTCTACAGACGATGGCGGATATGCAGAAGCAGTTACATTATTTGCTGAAGCAGCTTCCGAAATGGAAATGACTGTTCCTGAACTTCAAGCTTATTTGAACGGACAAGTTATTCTTTACAACACAAGTGAAGGTCATGCATTAGTAGCTCAAATGGTTCAAGAATCATGGAATTCCGTACTTGGTGTTCAAGTTACACTTCAAAACCAAGAATGGGCAGTATTCCAAGATACTCGCCAAGAAGGCAACTATGACATCGCACGTGGTGGATGGTTAACAGACTTTATGGATCCAGCAGGCTTACTTGCAATCTTCACACAAGGAAATGATTACAACGATCCAAAATATGCTAGTGATGCATATGACTTGTTAATGACAGAAGCACAAGAAACTACTGATCCAGCTGTACATTTCGCAAAACTATATGCAGCTCAAGAAATTTTGATGGCAGACTTACCAGTATTACCGGTATATTACTATTCTGACATTATGATGGCTAAATCCTATCTAGTAGATTGGGACAGAAGCGTTCTTGGTTCAGTTGACTTTACACACGCAAAAATCGAAAAATAATTACTAACGAATAAAAAAAGCTATTTAGGATTCCTAAGTAGCTTTTTTTTATTGAAAATTGTTAAGCAATCGCTCTATTTTGTCAAAATCAATAAATCTAGATTCTCTCAATATTTCTTTTTTTTCATGATAAAAAACAATGGTAGGGACTGTAAAAATAAGTTGTTGACCTTGAAATTCCTGAACGTCTTCCAAAAATACTTTGTGCAAAGGAACATTTGGATATGCACTCATCACATCAACCAATCTGATCTCGATTGGATGGCATACTCTACAAGTGTGAGTTGTAGCGAGAATGCAAACGAGTTCGGATTCAATAAGCTTCTGAAATTCTTGATAATCTTTGATTACTTCCATATAAATCACCCTAGTAAATAGTATCACATCAGTTTCAATATGATGAGTACTTTGCTTGAAATCAATTCAAATTTTAAATGCATCTATGAATATTGAATAAAAATTGCTATAATGGTTTTAATATTGCTATGTCTAAGTTTAAGAGGAGAAAGTATGAGTTCGAATGTATTGGACGTTGAAAAAAGATTATTGACAAGAAACAAATGGACTTACAGTGTCGGAGGAATTGGCCGAGACATGATTTATCAGTTGGTTGCGACTTTTTTTATTACTTACATCCAGTTTTCAGGAATCGGATTAAGCGCTTCTCAGTTTGCGACCATTGGGGTCATGCTCGTCATTGGACGGGTCTGGGATGCAGTCAATGATCCGATTATGGGTTCGATTGTTGAAAACACCAGATCGAAATGGGGCAAATTTAAACCTTGGATTTTACTCGGCGCTGTTTTGACTGCCATTGTGGTTGTATTCATGTTTAATTTCCGTCCTTCTGGATGGGGATTCGTTGTATTCTTTGGTGTCATTTATCTAGTGTGGGAACTGTCATTCACTTTGAATGATATTCCATATTGGTCCCTACTTCCGAATTTGGCAAGAGAGAAAAAGGACAGAGATCAAATTGCGACCATGGTTGTAGTATTTGCGGGAGTTGGTGCTTTCTTAGGAAACGCCATCATTAGTTTCACAACTGTGGGGAATGCAGTGAAAGGCTATAGCATTATTTCATACACGTTTGCAATCTTTTTTATAGGATGTACATTATTGACGGTTCTTGGAGTCAAAGAACCTAGAATTGAAAAAGAAGAGCTTCCTGAGAAAATAACAATCAAACAAATGTTTAAGGTCATCAAAAACAACGATCAATTATTATGGAGTGCACTTGCGTTGATGTTCTATAGTGTCGGATCAGGTTTGCTTGTTGCACTTGGTTATAATTTTTTCTACTTAGAATTAGGATATAATGGAACGATAGTACTAATCTTCGTAGCTACATTTGGTGTATCCAACATCCTCATTCAAAGTTTCTATGCATCGCTAGCGAAGCGGTTTTCCAGAAAGAGTCTGTTACTAATTAGCTTTATCATCATGTCGGTGGGATACTTGCTATTATTGTCAATGGGCTATATTCCTGTCTTTCCGGTTCATATCATCACAGCTTGTGTGTTCGGAGCACTAGTTTTTAGTGGCCAAGCGATATTCTATATGGTCATTATCGTTAATATGACAAACACGATCGAGTACAATGAATTCAAGACAGGAAATAGAAATGAAGCGGTCATTTTTTCATTAAGACCTTTCGTTGCTAAATTTTCAAGTGCCCTTCAACAAGGTGTCGTCACTTTGGTATTGATTATTTCAGGAGTGTATGCGCTAAGTCAAAATATTTCACAACTCGAGAATCAAAAAAACGTATTCGATCAGTTAACGACCTCCGAGCAAGTCGACTACAAAACGAATATTGCTTCAAGAACAATCATTTTGGATGATGTAGACATCAGTGATGACGAAAGAATCGCTGTCTACGACGCTCTTCAACTAGTGACTTTTACAGACAGCAATGAAGACGGTATCGAGGAAATGGTCATCAATGAAGCTGCAGACAGTGCATTTATGGACCAAGCTACGCCTTCAATGAGAATCATTTTGAGACTTGCTATCACGATTCTTCCTATTCTTTTGATTTATGGAGCTTTTTATATATTGAATAAAAAATTCATTATCAGCGAAGAATATTATGAATCAATTACCAAAGACATTTTGAATCGAACCGCAATAGACCCAGAAGTGGAGATGTAAGAAGTGATTTACATTTTATCTGGTGTAGCTAAATCCGGTAAAACATATATTTCTGAAAAAATACTGAAAGATTACGGGATTAGTTCTTTCTCGACTGACTACTTGATGATGTCGCTAGCAAGGGCGAATCCTAATATTGGCATTAATCCAGACTCGGATGATGCGGTAGTTGCAGACCAACTGGAGCCGTATCTTTATGAGATGATAAAAACGATGGTGGAAAACAACAAGACTTACTTGATTGAAGGTGTGCACTTCAATCCACCTTTCGCCCAAAAATTGATATCAGAATTCAAAGGGAAACTTCGGTTTGTATATCTAGGTTTTGCCGATATTGATGTTTCTGAAAAGATTGATGAGTTAAATCTACACGAAACATTGATTGAAAATCGATGGTATCGTCATTTTTCTACGAAACAGATGATTGAATTGATTGAGTATTTAAAAACAGTCAGTTCTACACTTCGCAAAGAATCTCTTTTGAGAGAAATTAAGTACATTGAAGTAAAAAATATCGAGTTACAGCAAAATGAAATTATTCAAGAGCTTTTAAAAAAATGAAAAAACAAGTGCACCTATACAAAAGTGCACTTGTTTTGATATAATGAATTCAGGTGATAACATGGCTCACAAACCAAATTTCAAGATGAAAAGAATTTGGGCGAAAAAGAAGTTCAATGTACTATTAAAATCCGAAGAACAATATTTGACCATTCAAAATCTACTCATGAATCCAGGGTTTGAGGATGAAGATCTCTTTTCAGATTTTTTGAAGAAAGCATTGTCGATTAAAAACAATCGAATCCAGATGGTAAAAGCATATTATTCTATTTTTGAGATGGTTCAAAGTGTCGCAAAATTGGACGAAAAAGTCCAGTTTTTAAATGAACTGGACAATTTCGAGGATAAACCACTCAATAATAGAAACATACTTGAATTGTTATTTGTTCTTGCGAAAAGGAAAAATTCTTCAACGCTATTAAGAAGTGATCTTTTTGATAAAATTAAGGAATGAGTCTGATTTCAATCAGTACTGGATTATGATCACTGTATTGAAATCCTTCATCGAGTGTTTGTACGAGTTCAATCGTGATATTGCTTGAAACGATAAATCCATCGATGACATAATACTGATTATTATCTTCATTGACCAAATCCAACGGTCTGTTTAACAAACGACATGTTGGAGTAGTAATATCAACTCCGAATTGGAATCCATTATCAAGAAACCAGTCTTCTTCCATTGGAAATGCTTGCCAATATAGTGGATCTTTCAAAGAGTAGTGGTAATCATAAGCTATTGAATCGCCACTTCCGGTTACTTCAACAGCATCTGGGAACGTTTGGTTGAAGTCTCCTCCGAGCAAAACATAATTGCCTTGATTGGTTTCTTCTGTCAATATCGATTTGACAGCTTCCATTTCTTGAAGTCTCATCGTTCCATCATCATAAGCTGAAAGATGGGCATTGATGACGATAAATTCTTTATCGCTTCCTTGTATTGAAAAACGACTTACGACAATGCATCTTTTCAAGTTTGCGAGTCTTAATGGCCAGGAGAAACTGCCGGGAAGTTGAACTCGTGTTGCAGAGTCAACATGATAATTTGCCATCGTGACAATTCCCGAATTGACATTTCCCATCATTTGACCAAGCTCGAAAGGAAATGGGACAAACAATACTCGATAATTATAGCCTATCGTAATTGGCATTTGCAAAGCATCTTGGTATATTGAATACTGGTCCGTATCGTAGGATCGATCACTGATTTGATCAACTTCTTGAAGCAGGTATATATCAGCATTAGAACTTGTCATGATGTCGGTAATCCCATCAATGTTCGCTTCAACCTCTTCAAGACTGTCCATTCTTCCTTTAACTCCACCGTCCATCACAAAATCTTCGGTTTCGCTTAAGGAAGCATAACCAGTGTTAAAAGTTAAGACTCGAATGGTTGTATCCAAAGTAACGTATGACGATTCAACATCACTTAAGTTGTTTTCAATTGTCAACTCTATGGAATCTTCAGGATTATATTCAGTTACTTGAAGCGTTAGTACAAACCCAATCGCAAATACCAAGACAACTGAAATCAAAAGCAGAAGTATTTTCAATATTTTTTTAATCATAGTTTCACCTCTTGTGTTTTTATTATACACTTTTTATTTCAATAGTGGTATTTTGTAGTATGAAATTAAAGAAAAGAGGAACCTAAAATGATTGGTACTATTATTTTTGCAGTAATTTCTTTTTGCGTATTTCTTTATTTTGAATTAAAACGACAATTTGTGATTGCTTTTTTATTCAAAGCCTTGGCTAGTTTTTCTTTTATACTTATTTTGCTTTCAATTCTATTGTATGATTATTGGGTAAGCATCGATTTGTTTTTGGGATATATTCATCCTGAATTGTTGGGTTTCGCTTATTTTTTGATTTTGGGACTTGTCTGTGGCTTTGCGGGAGATCTCATTTTGGGATTAAGACCTTTTTTTGATGAGACAAGACATACACTGATTATTTTGGCTGGAACAATTTTCTTTGCCTCCGGGCATGTGTTTTATTTATTTGGAATCATGACTTTGATTGATTTCTCGTGGTGGGCAGTCGGATTTTCAATCATTGTATCAGCTTTGATCTTTGTGATTGGAATACGGTTCATGAAATTGAAATTCAAAAAATTGTTGATTCCTTCGATTGGATACTCTTTTCTACTATTCCTCATGGTTGGAATGACCATTTTCGGATTTAATAATTTCGAAAGTAAATCATTCTCAATTGCGATTCTGATTTTTGCGGTGTTGTTTGGCCTATCAGATATTGTCCTTTCCCAAATTTATTTTGGAGGAAAAGAGACCAATCTCATGAAAGCCGTTAATTTATCGATGTATTACTTGGCGCAAATCGGGATAGCGTCAAGCATTCTATTTTTGATATAGGAGATTATATGGAAAACAAGCGAGAAATCATTCACGAAATGTATGCAAAAAAATTAGATAACAGAAAGAAAATCATAAGAGTTTTTTTACCTCACGATTACCATACGTCTGGTAAATCTTATCAAGTTCTATATATGATGGATGGGCAGAATTTAATGTTACCAGCTAGAAATAGTGGATACTCATGGAATGTGTTACCTTCTGTCGACAGATTATATCAGTCGGGTGAAATCGACGGAATCATCATTGTCGGAATTGACTCAGATGACACTTATAGAATAATAGAATACTCGCAGTCAATTGATAAACGGACCATTGGAAATCGTTTGAAAGATTTGGAAATCGAAGATGTAAAGCCTCAAGGAGATTTGTTTGAAGATTTCGTTGTCAACGAATTAAAACCTTTCATTGACAAGACTTACAGAACGATTTCAGACAAGACCGGAATCGCAGGTTCATCCTGTGGAGGAAATATCTCACTTTATTTCGCGGTCGATTACCCTGATGTATTTAAAGTTGTAGGTGCGTTTTCGAATGCTATTTGGATGGTTCATGAGACTTTATTTCCTAAACTAAAATCGTTCAATTTTCCTTCGGACATGAAGATTTATACCGATATTGGTCGAAAAGAAGGGCTGAGATATCTATTTGGAAATAGAAAAATCAACCGAATTTTAAGATCAAAATGCATTAATTCCAATCAAGTATTGTACTTTGAGCAGAAAGGTGCAACTCATACTGAACTGTTTTGGCAGGATCGATTTTACTCATTTATCAAATGGGCATATAAGAGTGGAAAATAAACTATTTTAAATGCTTGACATCGGAATATTTAAGAGTATAATCATATAAAGGAATGTAAGGAGATGGCACTATGAAACTTGTCGTATATGTGATGAACAACACATCAAAACTGGATGATTTTCTCCATTTTTTGAAAGAAAGAAACATCAAAGGAGCCACTATTCTGAATGGAACAGGGATGGCTCGAAAATTGATTGAAAACGATGATATGGAATTCATTGGATCTCTTAAGAAACTTTTCGATAATCCAAGAGTCGAATCGAAAGTCATATTAATGGCTCTTGAAGACGAACAAGTGCCTCTTGCGCTAGAAGCAATTCATCTGGTTGCTCCAGACCTAACATTACCAAATTCAGGAATTGTATTTACTGTCCCAATCGATTTTATCGAAGGGTTTAAGAAATAAGGAGCGACTACTTTGACTATAGAACCATTATTTTATGCCGGACTAATGATTGTGACGGGCTTGCTTTTTGGCAAGCTCGCTAAATATGTAAAGCTTCCGAACGTGACAGGTTATTTAATTGGTGGAATGATTATCGGACCAAGTCTATTGGGGGTTTTGGATCAAACTGATTTTTCTGGACTTGAAATTATATCGACGATTGCACTTGGCTTCATTGCGTTTTCAATTGGAAACGAATTCAAAATTTCATATTTCAAGAAAGTTGGGACAAGTTCCATCGTCATAGCAATATTCGAAGCTTTGTTCGGCGTTCTTGCTGTCTTGATTGCATTATTGCTATTCTTTTTAATGACTCACAATTTAACGATTGAAAACTTGAGATTCTCACTGGTATTATCTGCAATCGCTGCCGCGACTGCGCCTGCATCAACTTTGCTCGTTGTACGTCAATATAAAGCAAAAGGACCGTTAACGAATACTTTGTTGAGTGTTGTCGCGATCGATGATTCAGTAGCCATCATGCTCTTTGGAATACTGGTCGCCATTGCAAACGCGATAAATCCAGCTGCGGTTCACGTATCTCTCTTTCATCAGATTTTAGCTCCTATTCTTGAAATATTGATTTCTTTAGGAATTGGAGGGCTATTTGGCTTGATGATTACCTTTGGCAGCAAGTGGTTTACAGGTAGAGGGAATCGAATCAGTTTAACGATAGCTGCGATTTTTTTGACAATCTACATTGCTAATTGGGCTGGTGGATCTTCCTTACTAGCTTGTATGGTCGTAGGGGCAGCATTTGCAAATACATCAGATAAATACGAAGAAATCAATGGTTTAATCTATTTTGTTACACCTCCGATTTTTATCATGTTTTTTGTCTTAAGCGGTGCTGAACTGCAATTGAATATTATCTTGAGTATTGGCATTATTGGTTTGATTTATGCTTTGTTTAGAGTCGTAGGAAAAGTATTTGGAGCGTGGTTTGGTGCTAAAATTAGCCATGCAGATAAAAAAATCGCTAAATATCTAGGATTTACTTTGATTCCTCAAGAGGGAGTCTCGATTGGACTTAGTATTGCTGCGGCTTCGATGTTTGGCACCGAGAGTGAGTTGGGGGCTAAAATACGAGTTGTCATTTTAGCTACAGTTCTAATATATGAATTGATAGGACCTATCGTCACAAAAATTACTTTGAAAAAAGCACAAGAGATTTCTGTTACAGCATAAGCACAAGAGGTTGGAAATCCAACTTCTTTTTCATTGAAATCAAAGTTGAATTATGATACAATTTGACTGATTGGGAGGCGTTAATATGTTTGATTATGGAAAAGCAGTTTGTTACTCTGGGTATCGTGAAGGTCAAAGTCCGATTCGTCACGTGTATCCAACTTATGAAGAAATCAGTGAAGATTTATTGATACTAGACAAATATTTTGATTACATAAGACTTTATGATGGATCGCAACACGCTCAAACTGTCTTAAAAGTGATAAAAGATCACAATTTAAAATTGAAAGTCATGCTTGGTGTAGAACCCGGTGGAGAAATCTCCAATCCCAACTGCCCTTGGGGCGGGTTGCACACTGAAGAAGAAATCGAATTCAATAAAGTTAATAATTACAAAAAACTAGATCATATCGCTGCATTGGCTAATGAATTTAAAGACCAAGTTTTGGCTGTTTCAGTAGGAAATGAGTGTACCTCGGACTGGCATCCAGGATTGATGGATCCGCTCACTGTGGCAAAGCACGTGAAGTATGTTAAGTCTTTGATTTCACATCCGGTTACTTTCTGTGAAGGTGCATACTACTGGATGACGAAAGGCAAACCAATTGCAGAAGAAGTGGACTTTATTTCTATTCATTCTTATCCTTTGTGGCAAAAAGTGAATATTGATAAAGCGCTTCAAATGAACATCAAAGATTTTGAAGACAATTTAAGAACGTATCCTAATAAAGATATTATTTTTACTGAATTTGGTTGGGCAACGATGTCGAATGAACAAATGGATTCGACTCAAACAAATGAAGAAAACCAGAAAGAATATTTGAATCAAGTTGAAAAATGGGCAGAAGAGAATAAAATTACAATGTTTATTTTCGAAGCTTTTGATGAACCTTGGAAAGGATCCACAAATCCAATTGAACCAGAAAAACATTGGGGCATCTTGAATGTTAACCGTTCTCCCAAAAAATGGTTTTCTAGTAAATTAAAAAAATAGAGATGAATAAAACAATGAATTACATTCAAATCGGAACCATTGTGAATACGCATGGCTTGAAGGGCGAAGTCAAGGTTTTGGCCTCCACTGATTTTAAAGAAGAACGTTATGATCCTAATAACACCGTGTATGTAAAAATCGGAGATGCTTTTCAACCTATGAAAGTCAAAAAATATCGAATTCATAAAGGATTCGATCTTTTGACATTTGAAGGACTCGAAGATATCAATCTCGTTGAGAAATACCTGAAATGTGACATTTATTCTGAAGATTTTCCTGTAGAGAATCTTCAAAAAAATGAATTCCATGTGAATGATTTACTAGATTTAGATGTGATTCAAAACGAAACCGTTAGAGGTAAAGTGAAGAGCATCACCACTTTCCCGCAAGGAGACTATTTAGTTGTTTTGACTATGGAGAACACGTCAAAATTGGTTCCTTTTAGAGATGAATTTGTGGAAAAAGTTGATATTGATGAAAAGAAAATTTACATCAAAGATATTGAGGGGCTATTATGAGAGTGACCATATTAAGCCTGTTTCCAGAAATGTTTTCAGGTGTATTCAAAGAGTCAATTCTAAAACGAGCCATACAAAAAGATATCATAAAAGTAGACATTGTCAATTTTCGTGATTTTTCAACCGATAAACATAAGCACGTAGATGATTATGCTTTTGGTGGAGGGCCAGGAATGTTACTATCGGTCGAACCCATCGTAAAAGCTTTGCAAAGTATCGAGGGATTCGAGACTGCTTGGAAGATACTTTTGACTCCTCAGGGAACGACTTTTCATCAGAACACCGCCAAAGAATATACAAAGAAAGATCACATTATCTTGATTTGTGGACATTATGAAGGATTCGACGAAAGAGTTAGATATTTTATTGATGAAGAAGTGTCAATTGGAGATTATGTACTGACCGGAGGAGAGATTGCTGCCATGGCAATCATTGATTCCGTAGTCAGATTACTTCCCGATGCACTTGGAAAGAAAGAATCTTTTGAGAATGATTCGTTTTACGATGGAACTCTTGAATGTCCACAATACACTCGTCCACAAGAATTTATGGGGTATACAGTGCCTGAAGTTTTATTAAGTGGAAACCATCAAGAAATAGAAAAATGGCGCAAAGAACAAGCATTGAACCGAACAAAGGAAAGAAGACCCGATCTTCTCTCGAAAACAGACAAAAAAGATTGATTTTGAAAAAAATGTATGATATAATACCATTCGCTGTTAAGAATATCTAGAACCCTTTTGTTCCGCTATATTATGAACAAAAGCATCAAAAAGGAGTTGACCACAATGTCACAGCAAATAATCAACCAAGTCACTCAGGAATTTATAAAGAGTGATGTCCCGAGTTTTCGTTCCGGAGACACTGTCAAAGTCAGTGTTAAGATTAAGGAAGGAAACCGCGAGCGTATCCAAGTATTCGAAGGATTAGTCATCAAAAGACAAGGAGGAGGCGTTTCAGAAACATTCACCGTAAGAAAAATTTCTTATGGAGTCGGTGTTGAAAGAACGTTCCCAGTACATTCTCCTGTTGTCGAGAAGATTGAAGTCATTCGTTTCGGTAAAGTTCGTAGAGCTCATTTGGGATACTTAAGAGGTTTATCTGCAAAAGCATCACGTATCAAAGAAAGAAGATAAGTCTTCAAGAGTCAGCAGAAATGCTGGCTTTTTTCTTGAAATGTAAAAATTTTCATAAATTCAGTCAAAACCATTGAAACCGTTTGCTGTAAATGATAAAATAATGATTAGCAATAAAGAAGGGGTTGGGATAGAATGAATAAAGCCACTATCTATAATGTCGCTTACGCGGCCAATGTCTCCCTGGCAACGGTTTCAAGAACCTTGAACAATCCACAAAAGGTTAAACCGGAAACAAGAGAGAGAGTACTTCGAATCATCAAAGAATTAGGTTATAAACCCAATGCTTTCGCAAAGGGACTTGCCAGCAAGAAAAGCACTACCGTTGCTGTCATCGTGCCTGATATGTCTAGAGCTTCCGTAGCTGAAATGTTAAATGGAATTGCTGTTGAAGCAAGAAAATACGATTATTCTTTGTTGATATATGTTTTGAAAAGCGAAAAAACAGAAGAATCAGAGATGTTAAAAGAAGTAGTCGCCAGCCAAGTAGATGGTATTTTGTATCTTAATGACGAGATTAATGAAGAACAATATAAGATGTTGAACATTATTCAAGATGAATACAAAGTTCCAATTGTACTTGCCAATACTTTGTATCCTTATGATAACAAGCTAGTTACAGTCTGCATCGATTATTTCAAAGCAGCATATGAATTAACCACCAGACTGATTGCGCAAGGCAGAAAGAATATTTATCTGATGACGACCGCAAGAAAATATATGGTCAACGATTTGAAAGAAGAAGGATACTTGAAAGCTGTAAAAGAAGCTGGACTCAATCAAAATATCGTCCGTACGAGTGGTGATATTTCCGTTAACACGGTTCATTTCAAAGAATTGTTTAAAGATTCAACGACTCCAATCGATGGTGTCATAGCAGTTCGTGATTCGATTGCGGTTTCCTTTATCAATACAATGATTAAAGAAGGAAGAAAAATTCCTGAAGATATTAGTGTTTATGGATTCCAAAACACTAAATATGCATCACTTTCCAGACCGAAATTATCTTGTGTCGATGTGCCAATTATCGATATCGGCGCAAAAGCTATGGCATTATTGAAAAAAGAAATAGATGGAGAACCCGTTGAAATGAAATTCAATGTGTTGCCTCACAGTATCATTGAAAGAAATACAACTAAATAGACGTTGATTAAGAAAAGTAAAATTCAGAAGGATTGTTCTAGAGATCTGGTGGTAGGTGAAAACCAGAAGTCGTTTGAGTTTGAATTACACTTATGAGTATCTGCTATGCAGACGGTAAATCCGTTATCTTTTCAAGCGCACTATGTGAACAAAGGTGGTACCGCGGTTAAAATAATCGTCCTTTACTTTTTAAGGACGATTTTTCTTTTTATAGGAGGAATAATATGAAATTATATGAAGATTTAAAATGGCGTGGACTCGTCTACGGAATGACAGATCCTGAACTAGAAAACGTATTGAATGATACTTCAACGACGTTTTATTTAGGCGCAGACCCTACTGCGGATAGCCTTCATGTGGGGCATTTGCTCGCATATATGGTAGCGAAACGACTTATGGAATATGGCCATAAGCCTATTTTGGTAATCGGCGGTGGTACAGGCTTGATTGGCGATCCTAGTTTTAAGAGCAACGAGAGACAGTTATTGACAATCGAAACCTCACTTAAGAATGCAGAAGGAATCGTCAAACAAGTAAAGCATTTGTTGCCAAACGCTTTGATTGTAAACAATTATGAATGGATATCATCCTTGAATGCGATTGAGTTCTTACGAGATATTGGAAAGCATTTCAATGTCTCATATATGATGAGTAAAGACTCAGTCAAGTCGAGAATCGACAATGGGATTTCCTTCACAGAGTTTTCTTACCAGATTATTCAAGCCTGGGATTTTGAACACCTATTTAGAACGAGAGGCTGCTCAATGCAAATTGGAGGGCAAGACCAGTGGGGGAATATCACTTCAGGGTTGGAATTGATTCGCAAAATCCATGGAGCAGAAAGTAAAGCCTATGGATTCACTTTCCCTTTGGTAACGAAATCTGATGGAACAAAATTTGGCAAATCCGAAGCAGGTTCTGTATGGCTTGATCCGAACAAGACAAGCGTTTATGAATTCTATCAATTCTGGATAAATACCGCTGATGATGACGTTATGATGAGACTGAAACAGTTTACCTTCCTTTCGAGAAAAGAAATAGAAGAAATCGAGACTTCGTTCCAAACAGAGCCTCATTTGAGGCTGGCTCAAAAAAGACTTGCCGAAGAGTTAACCATTTTAGTCCATGGAGAAGCAGCGTATAAAGAGGCAATCAAAATAACAGAAGCCTTATTTAGCGGAGAAATCAAGGAATTGACTCTTCAAGAGATTGAAGTAGCATTCAAAGAATTTTCCCATACCTCGATTGATGAGGAACCATTGCTTGTCGATTTGTTATTAATGATTGAACTTGCAGGGTCAAAAAGACAGGCAAGAGAATTCATTCAAAACGGCGCAATTCAAGTGAATGGTGATAAAGTAACCGATACTAGTTTTGTCATTACAAAAGAACAGGCTATAGGAAAAACTTACACCATAATCCGAAAAGGGAAAAAAAGCTACGCTCTAGTAAAACACTAATAAAAATGGAACAGAGAATTTGACTCTGTTCCATTTTTTTACTCTGATCTATGAAGATATTTTTTTTGATAGATAATCCTGATGGCATTTAAAACACACAAGAGCGCTACTCCGACATCTGCGAATATGGATAACCACATCCACATAAAGCCTATAGCAGACATGGCAAGAAATAACAACTTGACAACCATGGAGAAAACAATATTTTCAGTCGCAATTCTCTTTGTTTTCTTGGCAATTCTAATGGCTTTATCCAATAACCTAATATCGTTGTTTATGATAATAATATCGGAAACCTCGATTGCTAAATCACTTGCGGATCCCATTGAAACTCCAATGTCCGCATTTTTAAGTAAAGGTGCATCGTTGATTCCGTCTCCGACAAATAAGCTGACTGAATTTGTCCGTATTTGATCGAATTTTTCTAATTTTTCTTCAGGTAATAGTCCGGCATAAAATTCAATTCCACCAAGATTTTTTGCAATTTCAAATGCGGATTCTTCATTGTCTCCCGTCAACATTACTGTATCATATTTTTTTGTAAAAGCACGAACAGTCTCCATCGAAGATTCTTTCAACTCATCTTTTACGACAACGTATCCAACGTATCTGTTCCCAACAGAAATGAAAGTATATGATCCAACCGGAAGTTTCTCATCAGGAATCTTTATTCCATTTTGTTCTAGAAGTCGTTTGCTTCCAGCATATACGATTTCTTCTCCGAGAATCCCCTTCATTCCGTATCCTGGGACTTCTTCAACATTATTTATATCTAATATTGGAAATGTATTGTAGTTTACAATCGCTTCTGCGATTGGGTGATTAGAAAATCTCTCGATTGAAGCCGCTAGTTGAATTGTCTCATCATTTGAAACTTCTTTTACGAAGAATGCACCATAAGTCAATGTTCCCGTTTTATCCAATGCGATGGTCTTTACATCGGTTAATATATTCAAGAAGGAAGAGCCTTTGAAGAGAATCCCATTTTTTGCGGCAGTCCCAATTCCTGCATAGTACGATAAAGGAACGCTTAGAACCAATGAGCAGGGGCATGAAATGACCAAGAATATAGCTGCACGGTAGACGTAACCTCTGTCTGTAAGGACTTCTGTTGGGTCCATTATTATTCCGTATAGAATCAATAATAAAGCCAACCCAACTACGATTGGAGTGTATACACGAGCGAATTTGGTTATAAACATTTCGGTTTTGGATTTGTTTGTTGTTGAATTTTCAATTAAATCAATTATTTTTGCGAGTGTTGAGTCATTGTATTCTTTATCCGCTCTAATATGAATAACAGTACCAACATTGATGTTACCAGAAAGAATTTTCGAGCCCACTTCAACTCGCCTTAATTTCGACTCTCCGGTCAGCTCACTTGTGTTCAAACTTGTCGAACCCAAGATGACCTCTCCGTCAACGGGGATTCGTTCCCCATTTTTAATGACTAAAACGTCTCCTACTTTTATCTGCATAGGGTCTTTGACAATAATCTTGTCCCCCACTAGTAGATTGGCATACTCTACCTTCAAATTGACCAAAGCAGAGATTTCGCTTTTTGATTTAGAAACTGCAATTGATTGAAAATATTCACCAACAGAATACAAAATGACAACAGCGATGGATTCTTCATATCTGCCAATGAACATTGCTGAGAAAGTTGCGATAATCATCAAGGTATTTTCGTTGAAAATATTGAAATGTCGTATCCCTTTGATTTGTAGAATCATCAGTTTGCTGATTAAGAGAAGATATCCAATCCAGTAAAGTATTGATAGAGTAAGGGGGTTTAATCCTGTATAATTAGTACCCAGTATAGGATTAATAAAAGGGAATACTCTATGAATTGAAAAAGTACTAAGAATGATAACCATTCCGATAAGTACAACAATATAGTCTTTTATGAAGTTTGGTTTTTTCACTTCAACCTTTGTTTCGTAGTAGTGGGTGATAATGTTATCTTCTAACAAATCTACAATTTCTTTGATTTCCTTCAAGGCAACGACTTCATCGTAATCATCTTTAAAGTCGACCATTAGAATTTGATTGCTATAATTAAAACTTGCACTATTCACGTATTCAAGTCTAGAAGTACGCCTTTCTACCTTGGCAATACAGTTTGAACAAGTTAAGTTTTTCATTATTATTTTACGTATCATTTAAATACCTCGAAAGCTTTGTTTTTTGCGATATATCTTACGATTTGCTTCTTTCTTCATTATACTTTCTTTTGGCTAAAAGTCAATCTTATTAAAAGATTTTAGAGATTGATAATATCGCTTTTATTTGAAATATTGAACACTTGTGATACAATTAATATCAGATGAGGAGTGTGAATCATGGACTGGCTAAAAATAGCAAAAGAATATCAAAATGAGTATATTGAAAAAACGGTTAAATTACTGCAAATACCAACCGTTTTAGACCGATATGATGAAACAAATCTGGAAGCCCCTTTCGGAAAAAACATTAGACAAGCTCTTGATTTTATGTTGAACGTTGGAAAAGATGATGGGTTCAAAACCTTGGACGTTGATCATTACGCTGGACATATTGAAATGGGTGAAGGAGACGAGGTTCTTGGGATTTTAGGCCACCTAGACGTGGTACCTACCGGAGGATTTTGGACAAACCCTCCTTTCAGCGCAACCATCATTGATGGAAAAATTTATGCTAGAGGCTCGATGGATGACAAAGGACCGACTATGGCTGCTTATATTGCGATGAGAATGGTGAAAGATCAAAAAATCAAACTGAATAAGAAAGTCAGATTAATTTTAGGAACGGATGAAGAATCTGGTATGAGGGGAATCATTCGTTACTTGCAAAAACAACAAATGCCCGACATCGGGTTTGCTCCAGATGCCGAATTTCCGTTAATATATGGAGAAAAAGGAATCTATAGTTTTGACTTGGTTGGCGTTGAAGAAAATGAATTGATTCATTCCATTGAAGCTGGTGAAAGATATAATGTAGTACCAGATCAATGCAAAGCAGTACTTAAAAGAGACGTTAAAAAAGAATTTATGTCTTATCTTGAAAACAATGGAATCAAAGGTTCTGTAGAAGGTAATCTTTATACCATTTTTGGTAAGAACGCGCATGCTGCTTGGCCACATCTTGGAATCAATGCGATTTTTCTTATGAACGAATTCTTAAGATCTGTCACCAAAGCGAATTTTTTAGAGATGATTCATGATTATTTTGTCTTTGATACCGCTGGGAAAAAACTTGGAATTGATTTCTTTGATGAAGAGATGAAAGATTTAACTTTGAATTTGGCAATCATTTCCTATCAAAACAATCAGGTAAAAATCGGTTCGAACATTCGATATCCAAAAGGATACCCATTTATTGAAAACCAATCCGTTGTCACAGCGATTGGTTTAAAATATGGACTCAAATATGTTGCGCTACACAATAGTCCGCCACATTATGTATCCCCTAGCGATCCATTGGTTCAGACCCTTTATTCTACTTATCAGAAATATACAAACGATTATGAAACGCCTCTTTTAACCATTGGTGGAGGAACCTATGCCAGAACTTTAAAAAAAGCTGTCGCATTTGGCCCTAATCTACCAGGAAGAGAAGACTTGGCTCATCAAGCAAACGAATATCTTATCATAGATGACATGATTTTAGCTGCCGCAATCTATGCAGAATGTATCGTGAAACTGGCCTCATGAGACTTAGAAAAGTTCCATATGCTCCAACCCTAATCTCAAAACATCCTTCCTTGGTCTATACTACTCCTGAAGAAAGAAAAGGGCATTGGGCTGCAGTATTTATGAACAACTCTCCAATAGAGGTAGAAGTTGGTTGTGGAAAAGGGCAGTTTATCATTGAAATGTCCAAACGTCATCCAGATAAAAATTTTATTGGAATCGAGAAGTACGATTCAGTAGTAATAAGAGGTTTGGAAAAACTGTTGGCAAACCCTCTCGACAATGCTATTTTTATTCAAAAAGACGCGACTGATATTGACGAATTCTTTGTACCTGCCGAGATTAGTGGATTGTATTTAAATTTCTCTGACCCATGGCCAAAAAAACGTCAAGCGAAAAGGCGATTAACACATCCGAACTTTCTTAATAAATACAAAATAATTTTAAAAAACAATGCTTCAATTAAACTTAAAACAGATAATTTTGGCTTCTTTGAATATTCAATGATGCAGTTTAACTCTGATAATGCTTTTTTCGTTAAAGAAATAAGCATGAATTATCATGGGGCAAAAGACAATGTTCCAACTGAGTTTGAAGAGAAATTCGTTGAAATGGGGAAACCTATCTTTTATCTTCACGCAGTCTACCATAAGGAGAATCTAATATGAAAGAACATTATCGGAATTTAGTTGAACTTCCAGGGGTTTCAGGACATGAAAAATATATCCGACAATATATGAGAAAAAATTTAGAGATTCTTTCAGAGAAAGTAATCCAAGACAAATTAGGCTCAATTTTTGGAATCGTTAATGAAAATTCTACAGGTCCAACCGTGATGATGGCCGGACATATGGATGAAGTTGGCGCTATGGTTACTGAAATTACTGAAAAGGGATTTATTAAAATGATTCCAATTGGAGGAATCAATCCTCCAGTGGTATTGAGTCAACATATGAACGTCGTTCTCGACGATGGTTCATTTTGCCCTGGAGTTGTTGGTGCGAAACCTCCACACCTTTTGAGAGACGAAACAACGAAACAGGTGAGCACATTTGACGACTTTCTTCTGGACATTGGAGCGGATTCAAAAGATCATGCTGTTTCTTTGGGGATTAAAGTAGGCCAACAAATCGTGTTTCACAACAATTATACAGTGACAAAAGACGGAAAGAAAATCATTTCCAAGGCATGGGACGATCGATTTGGTTCCGCAATGGCATTGGATTTGTTGGAAAGCATTCAGAAAGAAGAATTGCCATGCAAATTTGTTGCTGGAGCGAACGTTCAAGAAGAAGTAGGGCTTCGTGGAGCTCAAACCTCTTCCTATATGATTAAGCCAGATCTCTTTATTGCGGTTGATTGTTCACCTTGTTCGGATACATTCGAAGAAACTGAAGTCGGAGGTACGCTTGGAAAAGGGTTTATGATTCGTTTTTACGATCCAAGAGCAATCATGCATCAAGGAATGAAATTATTCGTCGAATCTGTTGCTAAAAAGCATTCGATTCCATTTCAATATTACAAATCCATGGGAGGAACGGATGCTGCTCAAGTTCAATTATCTGAAGACGGAGTAGTAGTATGCACGATTGGAATGCCTGCCAGGTATATCCATTCAACAACCTCAATGATTCACTTAGACGATTATGAAGCCGTCAAAAAAGTGATTCTTGAAATGCTGAAAGAACTAGATTTTAATAAGATTAACGAAATTAAGTCTAACGTTTAATCTTTTAAAATAAATATCTTATGAGACCACAGAAAGTGGCTTGGAAAGGAAAATTATGAAAACAAAAGTTTTAAAAAGCAACAAAGAGAAAGTCAGAGAGATGACATTGCTTGCAATGTTCATCGCAATCATTGCAGTACTTGGTCTAGTGCCAAGCGGACTAGGATCCAGTTCATTAGGATTCATTAAGATCACTCCGAACATTGAGGCAACCATCATCCATATTCCTGTCTTGATTGGTGCAGCATTGCTTGGAAGAAAAATGGGATTTTATTTGGGAACCGCGTTTGGGATTGTATCTTTAATCGCAGCCTTCATCTATTCTTCTCCATTTTTCGTTTACCCTTGGGTATCAGTTCTCCCAAGAATGATTTTTGGATTTGTCATTTATGATGTAGTTCAATTCTTCTTAAAGGTCATTAAAGTGAAGTATGTAGCATTGCTTACAAGTTTCTTCTTGTTAACCGTTGTTCACACTATGCTTGTATTACCATTGCTTTGGACCTCCTTCACAATGGTGATGGGATATTCTACTCTTGGAGAGGCGTTTGTTCCGTACATTACATTCTTGGTAACCTATTTTGTGCCAATCACCGCAATTGTAGAAGCTGTTCTAGCGGCTATTATTGGAGGAACAATCTTCTTAAGACTCAAACTTAATCTGAATAAAGATGATGAATCCGAAGAATTGAGCGAATAACATGATTTCCTTAATTGATATCGGAAACACTTCCATCGCAGTCGCAATATCTCGTACTGGAGAAAAGATTGATCAAGTATACAGAATTAATACTGAAAAATCAAAATCTGCAGATGAATACGCAATTACTCTGAACCAATTTTTAAAAGAAGTCGATTCGGCTGTCATTTCTAGTGTTGTTCCTGAGTTAAACGAAGTGTTTAAAGAATATTTTAACAATCAATTTAATTTGACACCGATTTTTTTGGGTATGGGCGTTAAGACAGGACTTAAAATCACAACCGATAACCCTAAAGAAGTGGGCGGAGACATCATTTCAAATGCAGTTGCGGCTATTTCACTTTATGATAAAACCATCTTAATCGTTGATTTAGGAACTGCAACAACTTTTACGTACATTGAAGACTCGAATTTAAAAGGAGTTGCAATCGCGCCTGGACTAACGACTTCAAGAAATGCATTAATAACAAAGACTAGTTTGCTGCCACAAGTTGAACTGGATATGCCATTGAAACTACTCGGTACGAACTCCACTGACTCAATTAAATCGGGATTGATGTTTGGCCATGCTTCCATGATTGAAGGCATGATTCATAGAATCAGAAAACATGTGAATCGTCCAGAACTGAAAGTGCTTCTTACGGGGGGGCATGCAAAATTAGTTTTACCATTATTGACGGAGCCCTATGCTCTTGATGAACAACTGATATTAAAAGGTTTATTAAGTGTTTACAAGCGAAATATTTTAAAAAAATAAACTATTTGAAAATGCACATCCACTGTGCATTTTTTTTCTTTCTGTGATAAAATTAATTAACACATCGAGGTGAAGGAATGAAAAAATTGCTATTGATTGACGGAAGTAATCTGCTATTCCGCGCTTACTATGCAACAGCTGCAATGGGTAACTTGATGCAAAACTCAAATGGAATCTATACCAACGGAATCTACGGGCTTGTCAGTTCTATGCATATGATTTTTAAGATGGAGTTCACTCATCTATTGGTTGCGCTTGATCCCAAGGGTAAAACCCACCGCCATGAAATCTTTGAAGAATACAAAGGAACTAGAAAAGATACGCCTTCTGAACTCGTGATGCAATTTCCTTATATGAGTGAATATTTTTCTGTGGCTGGAATTCCTCATTACGTTCAAGAAAGATATGAAGCTGACGATATCATTGGATATTGTGCCAAGCATTTCAAAAAAGAATTTGATGAAATTACCATTATCAGTAATGACCATGATCTTTTCCAACTACTTGACAATAATGTAAATCAAATTGTATCTCGAAAAGGTTTTAAGGAAGTTGATTTGTTTACTCCGGACTCAATGTTTGAAAAACTTGGGTTTCTTCCATCTCAAATGACCGATTATAAAGGTCTTGTCGGGGATCCTTCTGACAACATTCCGGGAGTAAGAGGAATTGGGGATAAAACGGCTGTTTCATTGCTTGAAAAATACATTTCATTAGAGAATATATACGAACATTTAGAAGAACTGAAAGGCAAACTTAAAGAAAAAATCGAATCATCAAAAGAGGTTGCATTTTTTTCAAAACAACTTGCGACGATTCATACCGATTTTGAAAATCAGATTAATATAGATGATTTGAAGTATGTAGGACCGGATTTTGAGAAGCTGACCTCTTTTTATCAAAAGATGGAATTTCACCATTTTCTAAGAAGAATGGAAGCGCCAGAAAAGAAAGAAGAATTACAGGATACCGAGCCTAAAAATTCATCATATTTTGTCTTGAAATCAGATTCGGAAATTCAAAAAATTTTAACTTCACCAATGAGTATTCATCTTGAACTATTTGGTTCTAATTATCACATTGCTGAAAGAATCGGTTTTGGTTTGGCAAGTCATAAAGGATTATATTATATTCCTTATCACGTAGCCAGAGAATCTAAATCGTTTAAAGATTGGTTGAAGGACGACAGAAAATTGAAGTACACTTTTGATTTCAAACAGATGAAAGTGTCTTTGTTGTGGGATGATATTGAGGTAAAAGGAGTCGATTTTGACCTTCTTTTAGCCGCATACCTGATTAATCCAAATTTAACAAAGGAAGATTTCAAGGTCATTGTATCGTCTTTTGACTATTACGATGTAGCCTATGATGAAGAAATTTACTCAAAGGGAGCTAAATTTCATTTACCTGAGGAAGAAAAAATGGTGTCTGACCATGTTGTGAATAAAGCGAAAGCAATCCATTTTTTAAAAGACGAAATGCTTAAGAAAAACAAAGAATTCGATCAATTGAAATTGCTTAACGAAATTGAACTTCCTCTATCCAGTACTCTGGCAGAAATGGAATACACTGGAATCCACATCGATTCTGCAAAATTGGAAGAAATAGGCCTTGATTTAAAGAGAAGAATCGATGACCTAGAAAAACTGATTTACGATTTGTGTGGAGAAAACTTCAATATAAACAGTCCAAAACAACTTGGAACGATTCTTTTCGACAAATTGCAATTACCTTACTCAAAGAAAAATAAATCAGGATATTCAACGGATGTATCTGTTTTAAAACAACTTGAAACATTCCATCCAGTCATTGGTAGTTTGATGGAATATCGATCATTGACAAAATTGTATTCTACCTATTATGAAGGATTAAAATCTGCTTTAACGCTTAAAAACGATTCGAAGATTCACACCATATACAAGCAAGCCGCAACTCAGACAGGAAGGCTTTCTTCAATTGAACCTAATCTTCAAAATATTCCAATAAAGTCTGAAGAAGGAAAAGAATTGCGCAAAATATTTGTTACAGAAAGCAATCGTTTACTCTTTTCTTGCGACTATTCGCAAATTGAGCTTCGGGTTTTAGCGGAAATGGCAGAAGTGAAAGAACTTAAAAGAGCATTTATTGAGAATGAGGATGTTCATAACTCTACTGCAAAACTAATCTTTCATACGGACAACATTACTCCTTTGATGCGAAGACAGGCAAAAGCGATTAATTTTGGAATCATTTATGGAAAAACAGCCTGGGGATTATCTGAAGACCTTCACATATCTCCCAAGCAAGCTGAAAAATTCATCTCGGACTATTTCGAAAATTACCCTGAAATCAAAGGGTTTATGGATAAACAAATCGAAGATGCAAAAACGGTAGGCTATGTTCAAACCATGTTTCAACGAAGAAGATACATTCCAGAGGCCACGTCCAGTAATTATCAGATGCGGCAGTTTGGACAAAGAATGGCAATGAACGCTCCGATTCAAGGTTCTGCGGCAGATATTTTAAAGATTGCCATGGTGTTGATTGACAAGGAAATCAAAAATAGAATGTTAAAAACAAAAATACTTCTTCAAATTCATGATGAACTTGTATTTTCGGTTCCGCCTGAAGAGAAAGAAACCATAACAAAAATAGTATTTGACTTGATGGAGCATGCAGTACCTTTTTCGATTCCTCTAACAATAGAAGGCAGTTTTGGAACTAATTTGTTCGAGGTGAAATAAAATGCCTGAACTTCCCGAGGTCGAAACGGTCAGAATTACTTTGCTTCCGCTGTTAATGAATAAAAAAATTGTATCAGTCCAATTGTTATATGATAAAATGATAGTCAACAATACTCCCGAGTCATTTACATCAAGACTAGTCGGTCAAACCTTTCGAGGAATCGAAAGAAGAGGAAAGTATCTGATCTTCATTCTTTCTAATCTCAAAATGATTAGCCATCTGAGAATGGAAGGAAAGTATTATCTTAAAGACGAATCTATCCCCATAGAAAAGCACGAGCATGTCATTTTTACTTTGGACACGGGGGAATCTTTAAGATATCATGATACTCGAAAATTTGGAACGATGGAATTGCTTGAGTTCAATCAAATTTCTCAAACTGGGTTCTCGTCTCTTGGCTTCGAACCTTTTGATGATGAGTTTTCATGGATATACTTAAAAGAAAAACTTGCGCACTCCAATCGTCCCATCAAAGGTGGATTACTAGATCAATCTGTGATTTCTGGACTAGGTAATATTTACGTTGATGAAGTATTGTATTCGAGCAAAATTCATCCGGCAAGACTATGCTCTTCGATAAGAGATGACGAATTCAAAAAAATCGCCGAAAACTCAAAAGTGATTTTAGAGAAAGCAATCAATCTTGGAGGAGCTTCGGTTCATAGTTTTAGTTACGGAGATGGAATCACGGGACGATTTCAAAATGAATTAAATGTCCATACCCACGCTGATGAACCATGTAATGAATGTGGATATGTTATAGAAAAAATGAAAGTTGCAGGAAGAACGACTTACTATTGTCCTAATTGTCAAAGAATGTGAGTGATTGAAATGAAAGTAATTGGGTTAACCGGAGGGATTGCTTCAGGAAAATCAACCGTCTCCATGTGGTTTAAAGATGCAGGTATTCCTGTAGTGGATACTGATTTTGTCTATAAAGAATTGTCAAAACCGAAAAAAGTATTGTATAATAAACTAGTGGATGCCTTTGGCACTCAAATTTTGAAGGACGACGATCATATAAACTGGCAATTCTTCAGTAAGTTTATTTTCTTGAATGAAGCTGAAAGAAAAAAACTGAATGCTCTGACACATCCGATCATCAGGCAAGAGGTGATTCAGCAATTACAAGAATACAGAGCTTCAAACGTCAAACTTGTCGTTTTGGTTGTACCGCTTCTATTCGAATCCAATTTCCATGAGTTATGTGACGAAACCATTTGTGTTTATACGAATATGAAAACAGAAATCGAACGTCTTATGAATCGAGACCATGTTGACATGGATACGGCGAAGTTGAAAATCAAATCTCAAATGTCGCTTGAGAAGAAGAAAAAACTAGCTACATTTGTCATTGATAATTCCAAAGATTTAGAGTCTACATTCATTCAATTTGAAAAATTGCTAAAAATAATTTAAGGAGAGTTGACATGTCATTTTCAAGTTATTTTTCACCAATGTGTGAAACAAGAGAACTTCATTCAGATCCTCAATTAAGAACCAGATACTACAAAAACAGCTTCAAACAATGTTTGGAAGCATTTGAAAGTATGGCTAAAGCAGGGAATTTTGATGTTCGAAACGTCAATCCCGAACATGGAGAACTTTATGTCATTTCAAATGGATATGACATGATTGTCACCATCACTCAAGTCACTCCGATCGAATCAGGCATAGATTTCAAAGTTAACTTCTTTAGTTTTGCAGGATTTGGACGACCAAAGAAAAAGGTTGTCGAATTCTATAAACAATTAGATTCATTACTAAAATTCAAGGGCGTAGCCCTGCATCCTTAGGGAGGTACTTTTGGAAGGATTAAGAGGAACAGACCGTTTTGTGTCCTACTCCAAAGCGGTAATATCAAGCCAAGACTATCAGACTTTAACGCTTTTTTACCAACCAATTATCGGTGAGGGAGCGTTTGTTTTGTATTGTACTCTAGCTGGTCTTCTTGATCGTCAAAAATTATCTTCCAAAGAGTATCTTCATAGTGATCTCGAATCGTTGGTAAATAAAAGCATTCAGGATATCGAAAAGGACCGTCATCGACTAGAAGCCATCGGACTGATAGATACATTTTATCAAAACGATCAATTCATCTATGAAATCAATATGCCATTATCCCCGGCTGCATTCGTTAATGATGGAGTTCTTGGAGAATATTTAAAGGCTTCTATTACGAAAGAAAGATTCCTCAAGATGCTTGACATCTTCAAAACCAAATCTTTCAGTAAGAAAAACTACATCAGAATCACGAAATCATTTGATGAGGTGTTTCCATCACTTCCTCTTTCAGAACCCGAGAATGAGGAAGATTTAATTGGTATTCACAATGGAAATGGTGTCTCTGTGAACTATCATCCCTTCGAGTGGAGAACATTTGAAGAAAGCATTCCCAAAGAATTTTACGATTCGTCTCTATTGACAAAAGCGGTAAAGATGAAGATTTTAAACCTAGCTTATGTATACGGACTCAATGAACTTGACGCAAGGGACATTTATGCCAAATGTTTTGATGAAAAGACCAAAATCGTTAGTCTATCCAAACTAGCTACTGAAGCTCGTGAATTATACAAACTGACTTCAAGAAAAGAAGGCAAAGCAAATAAAGAACCTTTGAAACATATCGAAGACCTTCCGCATGATCCTTTAGAATATTTCAAAGTCGTTCCTCCCATTCAACTATTGAAAGAACTCGGCGATGGGCATGTGAATGCATCCGACCTTCGAGTAGCTGAAAGATTAATCGAAGATATCGGGCTTGATAAAGGTGTCGCAAACGTATTGCTTGCTTATACTTTTCAAATCAAAAACGGAAATCTTCCAAGTTACGATTATTTTGAAAAAGTGGGTTCCAGCTGGAAAAGAAATCAAATTAAATCGGTTGAACTCGCCATGGATTACGTTAAACATCTTAAAAGTCAATATGATCAATCTGTTTCAAAAGGAAAGAAGACTCCATATACAAAATCAAATAAGCCTGACATAGAAATTGACTGGCTGGATGAGTATTACAACTCGATTGAATAAGAAAGGTGGTGTAAGTCATGAAAAGACCAGATGATTATCTTAAAGACTATCGTCGAAAAACTAGTTCTGACGATATGATAGACAAATTGTTGGAAGATCCAATCATCCGACGTTTTGTCCTTGATAACGATCTAAAACATGATACAATCACTCTCAATATGAATAGCTTCTTAACTTTCAAGGAATCAAAGACAACTTGTCAAAACTGCCCAGGAATATACGATTGTAAGTTAGGTACTTCCGGTATGACGCCCATGCTTCGATTTTATCAAGACGATGTGATTCTTGATTATAGAAAGTGTAAGTACAATACCTTTGACGAAACGAAATTGAAAATCGATTCTTTATACGTTCCAAGAAAAATCTTTAATTCGGAGTTATCCGATTTCGACTTGATTGGAAATGAAAGAAAAGCAATTCATCAATACATTATGGACTTTTTGAAAAACTACTCAAAGGACAAGCCCAAGAAGGGAATGTATATATCCGGTATTTTTGGTGCAGGGAAAACTTATATTCTCGCTTCAATCGCTAACGAACTAGCAAAAGCGGGATATTCTATTTTGTTTGCATATTATCCGGATCTTGTCAGAGAACTAAAGTCTTCGATTGGAACAGGCGAATTGGAGAAAAAAGTAGAGAAACTAAAATCAGCAGATATCCTATTTTTGGACGACATTGGTGGAGAAGCACCAAGCGCGTTCATTCGCGATGAAGTTCTAGGACCGATTCTTCAGCACAGAGTGCTGGAAACCTTACCAACGTTCTTTTCTTCTAATATGCCAGTACGAGTTTTGAGAGATGCACTAAGGATTGATAATTCTGAGACTGAAAAAGTAAAAGCATCAAGAATTTACGAAAGAATTCTTGTCTTGGCAGAAGAATTCGTTTTAACGGAAAAACCAAGAATATAACTTGACAAAACAAATGAATCATATATAATGATAGTAAGATAAATACGTTGAATTGGACAATACAAACATACCTAGTTCAAAGCGACAGCGGGATGGTGAAAGCCGCTGAATCCAAGGATGTTTTGTTACCACCAAGGAGTTGACTTTAGAAAAAGTTCCGTATTCCGGCGTTAACGGATTGAGTGCCAGAGCAATCTGGAACAAAGGTGGTACCGCGCAAAGTCGTCCTTTTATTGGGACGACTTTTTTTATTTATAGGAGGAAAGAAAGATGAAAATCAAGTTTATAGACGGATCAGTCCGTGAGTTTCAAAATGGAATGACGATTGAAGATATCGCAAATGCCATATCCATTTCACTTAGAAAAAAGAGCATTGGAGCGAAAGTGAACGACAAGATTGTTGACTTGGATTTCGTCTTGGCTGAAGATGCAAGTCTTGAATTAATTACGGAAGAAAGCCCAGATGCGATTGAAATATTAAGACATTCAACCGCTCATCTTTTAGCAGAAGCAGTGAAATCCATTTATCCTGAAGCCAAATTCGGAGTTGGACCAATCATCGAAGAAGGCTTCTATTATGACATGGATCTTGGGGATCATGTTTTAACTGAGTCCGAGCTTCCTGATATTGAGAAAATGATGAACAAGCTTGCTTCTCAAAATCAAAAGATTGAAAGAGAAGTCATGTCGAAAGAAGAAGCATTGGAGTTTTTTAAATCAGATCCATACAAAGTGGAATTAATATCTGATCTTCCCGACTCAGAAGAAATCAGTGCTTATACACAAGGACTGTTTACTGACCTTTGCAGAGGCCCACATCTTCCATCAACAAAATGGATTCGCCATTTTAAACTGTTGTCTCTTGCGGGAGCTTACTGGAGAGGGGACTCAAAGAACAAGCAGCTAACTAGAGTCTATGGAACCGCCTTTTTTACTCAAGAAGAATTGAAAAATCATCTAGAACTTCTTGAAGAAAGAAAAAAGAGAGATCACAGAAAATTGGGAAAAGAACTCGATTTATTCATGTTAAGCGAGTATGGCCCTGGATTCCCATTTTGGTTGCCCAACGGGATGATTTTAAGAAGAGAACTAGAGAGTTTTTGGTACAGAGTCCATTTAAAAGAAGGCTACAAATTGATTCAAACGCCAATTATGCTTAACAAGGATTTATGGGTTGTTTCCGGACATTGGCAGAATTATAGAGAAAACATGTATACTTCGGAAATTGATGATATGGAATTTGCTATCAAACCAATGAATTGTCCTGGTGGTATGCTGGTATACAAAAGAGATTTGCATTCTTACAAAGATTTTCCACTCAAAGTTGGAGAACTTGGCTTAGTCCACCGGCATGAAGCCAGTGGCGCATTGAACGGTTTGTTTAGAGTGCGGAACTTTACGCAAGACGATGCACATATTTTTATGACTGAAGACCAAATCGTTGAAGAAGTCGCATCATTGGTAAGACTTTTCGATTATGTCTATTCCGTATTTGACTTAAGTTATCATATTGAACTATCAACGAGACCTCTTGAAAAATACATCGGCGAAATATCGACATGGGACAAGGCTGAAGCCGCTCTAGCAAGTGCCCTTCAATCAATGAATAAAGACTACATTGTCAACCCAGGGGATGGGGCTTTCTATGGACCAAAACTGGATTTCAAATTGAGAGACTCCATGAATAGAATCTGGCAGTGTGGAACCATACAACTCGATATGAATTTACCTGAAAGATTTGATTTGACTTATGTTGATCATTTAGGCGAGAAGAAAAGACCCGTGATGCTTCATAGAGCCTTATTTGGTTCAATTGAACGGTTTATTGGAATTCTTATCGAACATTATGCAGGAGCTTTTCCAACTTGGTTGGCTCCAGTTCAAGTGAAGGTTATTCCAGTGAATCTTGAGTATCACAAACAAGCTTCTGACCGTTTAGTTCAAATTTTGAGGGATGCAAACATTCGTGTAGAAGAAGACTACAGAGATGAAAAACTCGGTTACAAAATTAGAGAAGCTCAAACAAAAAAAATACCTTATCAGATTGTCATTGGTGACGAGGAAGCAGCTTCAGATATGGTTACTTATCGACGCTATGGAGAAAAGGAACAAGTCAAAATTTCCGTTTCGGAATTTGTAGAAATGATTCAAAAGGAAGTTAAAATTGCATAAAACGTTTTCATGAAAACTAATGAATAATTTACATTCTTTTTTGGTATAATGAAGATGGTTTAGAAACAAGCAAACCGCAGGAAAGAATAAATGGAATCCATTTGTCAACCAGTACTTTTGCTTGTTTTCTATTTGTTAACGTAGTTGTTTTTTAACAACTCAATTCAATGTTTTTTTAAACGGGATTTTCACTTCTTCCAAATCGGGTTGGTTGAAGACAATTTTGTCTGACGGGTAACAGTAATTACCCTTTATTTTGATTTCATAGAAAATAAAAATATATGAAAATTGTAAGATTTTTTACTTACGGGAAAGGGAAATTAAACAATGGAAAAAGTAAATTTGGATTTAAAGGATCTAGATTTAGAAAAACTGGCTGAGTTGGACCAGTACATTTTGACTTTAGACGATCCAGTGGAACGTTTGATTAATGTGCTTCATCGCGCTCAGGACATTTTCGGATATCTTCCTCCGAATCTTCAACTTTACATTGCAAGGAAATTAAACATCAGCGCAGCAAAGGTTAACGGAGTTGTCAGTTTTTATTCCTACTTCACAGAGGAAAAAACCGGGAAATACGTTGTCAGCGTATGTATGGGAACTGCCTGTTATGTCAAAGGTGCTGAGAAGGTATTAAAAAGAGTACTAAAAGAACTATGTGTTGAAAAAAACGAAGTGACAAAAGACGGTTTGTTCTCGGTTAAAGATGTAAGATGTGTAGGTGCATGTAGCCTAGCTCCGATTTTAACCATTGGAGAAACTGTGTTTGGACACATGACAGAAGAAAAAGTACCTGGAGTACTGAATAAGTTTAGAGGTGAAATCAATGAAGATTAATTCTCGCTCTGAATTAGTAGAACTAAGAAAATCCTTATCCAACAAAATCACGTTGAGAGAATCCGGTGCAACTACGGACGACACCATTGAAATCCTGATTGGAATGGCTACCTGTGGCATCGCTTCTGGCGCAAAAGATACTTATAATGAGTTAATAACGGTTATTGAAGACTTGAATTTGACGAATGTCAAAGTTATCAGCGTAGGCTGTCTTGGATATTGCTACATGGAACCTACCGTTCAAGTTTGCATTCCTGGGGAAGAACCATTACTATATGGAAAAATTACCAAAGACAAAGCTTTTGAACTGATTGAAAAAGTCATTGTTGAACGTGTATATTTAAGCGATAATCTTTTGATAAGATCCTTTGACAAGGCGGGTGCTTCCAATGAATAGTAAATACACCCTTTTAGTATGTGACGGAGCTTCGTGCAAGACGACTCACAAAGCAAATCTTGCGGCAGGTTTTAAAAAGGTAATCGCAGAAAAAAAATTAGGCGAATTCGTAAGCGTTGTTAAAACCGGATGTTTCGGCATATGCGGTCAAGGACCGATTGTAAAAGTATTACCCGACGATTTACTATATGTCTCTGTAAAACAAACAGATATTGAAGAAATCGTCGAAGAACACATCAAAAACGGAAATGTAGTCAAAAGATTACTATATACTGACCCTTTCACTCAAGAACCGGTTGAGAAACAAAAAGGTAAGAAGATCTATCAAAAACAATTCCGGATTGCTTTAAGAAATTGTGGACTGATCAATCCTGAAGACATTACTGAATACATTGCCGTCAGGGGATATGAAGCTTTGGCTTCTGTTTTAGCCGATAAAACTCCAATAGAAGTAGTTGAATTGATGAAAAAATCAAAACTTCGTGGACGCGGTGGCGGAGGATTCCCAACTGGCTTAAAATGGGAATTTACTGCGAAACAACCTGGAAATGAAAAATATGTCATTTGTAATGCTGACGAAGGTGACCCAGGCGCATTTATGGATCGAAGTGTTCTTGAAGGTGATCCTCATAGCGTTCTTGAAGCTATGGCTATTGCCGGATATGCAATTGGAGCATCTCAAGGTTACATTTATGTTCGTGCAGAATACCCACTTGCAATTCATCGATTGAATATAGCTATGGAACAAGCAAGAGAATATGGCTTCTTAGGGAAGAACATTTTCTCAAGTGGTTTTGATTTCGATATCGATATCAGATTGGGTGCCGGAGCCTTTGTTTGCGGAGAAGAAACCGCTTTGATTCATTCCATGGAAGGTCAAAGAGGCGAGCCAACAAAAAAACCTCCATTTCCAAGTGTAAGCGGATTTCGTAAAAAACCGACCTCTGTAAACAATGTAGAAACATTTGCGAATATTCCTGCGATTGTATTAAACGGAGCTGATTGGTTTGCAAGCATAGGTACAGAAAATTCCAAGGGAACCAAAGTGTTTGCTTTAGCAGGAAAAATCAATAATATCGGGCTTGTAGAAGTACCGATGGGGACAACTCTTCGAGAAATCATCTATGACATCGGCGGGGGAATGGTTAACAACAAAGAATTTAAAGCTGTTCAATCAGGTGGCCCTTCTGGTGGAGTTATTCCAAAAGAACACCTCGATACACCCATCGACTATGAGTCTTTGAAACAAATCGGTAGCATGATGGGCAGTGGTGGTTTAATTGTTCTTGATGAAGATGACGACATTGTTCAACTAGCAAAATTCTATCTTGATTTCACTCAGGATGAGTCTTGTGGGAAATGTACTCCTTGCCGTATTGGAACCAAAAGAATGTATGAAATACTTGACAGATTGACCAAGTTAGAAGGATCACCTGACGATTTAGACATTTTGGAAGATCTCGCTGTCAATATTAAAAATTCAGCTTTATGCGGTCTTGGACAATCCGCTCCAAACCCTGTTTTGAGCACGATGGAGTACTTCAAAGATGAGTATGAAGCCTACGCTTATAGAAAAGTAAAACACACATATTCAATCATAACTGACAAATGCATTGGTTGTACGAAGTGTGCTAGAGTCTGTCCGGTTGAGTGCATCAGCGGATCAGTCAAAGTACCACACGTCATCGACGAATCATTGTGTATTGCTTGCGGAGCCTGCTATACGGCTTGCCCAGTCAATGCCATTGAGAAACCTTAGGAGGTGCCCACATGGTAAATATAAAAATTAACGGAATTCGAATTCAAGTTCCGGATCATACAACCGTTTTGGAAGCCGCAAAGAAAGTTGGAGTTCATATCCCAACACTCTGCCATTTAAAACTTGACGATTTTGGTATCGTCAATAAAGTATCCAGTTGTAGAGTATGCGTCGTGGAAGAAATCGGAAAACCATCTTTGATTCCATCTTGCTCTGCACTAGTTTATGAAGGAATGAACATTCGTACAGATTCCGTCAAAGCGCTCAATGCTAGACGAAACAATTTGGAATTGTTATTATCAAATCATCCATTTGATTGCTTGACTTGTGCAAAAAACCTCCAATGCGAACTTCAATCTTTAGCAAACGAATTGCACATCACTGAAATTCATGCAAAAGGCGAAAAGATGTTCTATCCAATCGATAAATCCTCAAACGCCATTGTCAAAGATCCGAATAAATGCGTCATGTGTAGAAGATGTGAAACAATGTGCAATGAAGTTCAAACCGTTGGTGTATTGAGTGCCATTAATAGAGGGTTCGGCGTTGTCGTAGCTCCTGCATTCAATATCGATTTGGCTGATTCTTCCTGTACTTATTGCGGACAATGTGTCGCAGTATGCCCAACGGCAGCTTTAATTGCAAGAAGCGATATTCAGAAAGTATGGAGAGCACTTGCGAATGAAAGAAGACACGTTGTCGTCCAAGTAGCTCCTGCGGTCAGAGTCGCGATTGGCGAAATGTTTGGAATGGCTCCTGGAACCATATCGACAGGAAAAGTAGTAACTGCTTTAAGACGCTTAGGGTTTGATGCTGTATTTGATACAAACTTTGGTGCTGACTTAACAATCATAGAAGAAGCGAATGAACTTGTACATAGAATCCAACATGGCGGAGTATTGCCAATGCTGACCTCATGCTGTCCAGCATGGGTTAAATTCTTTGAGCATCAGTTCCCAGATATGCTTGATATTCCGTCAACATGCAAATCACCTCAAATCATGCTAGGCGCAATTATCAAGAGTTATTACCTTAAAAACCTTGATATTCTTCCTAGAAGACTTAAAGTCGTTTCAATCATGCCTTGCGTTGCGAAAAAAGCTGAAGGCGCAAGACCTGAATTATCAAAAGATGAGTTGAATAATGTGGATTATGTCTTATCCACAAGAGAATTAGGATACATGATTAAAGAAGCTGGAATTGATTTTGCAAATTTAGAGGAATCCGAATTTGATAACTTGCTTGGTGAATCTACTGGTGCTGCAGCCATTTTTGGTACCACCGGTGGTGTCATCGAGGCCGCAACTAGAACCGCTTATGAAATGATTACTGGAGAATCTTTAGGAAATGTAGACTTTAAACAACTTAGAGGTTTGGAAGGAATTCGTGAGGCTACCGTTAAAATCGGAAGTTTGGATTTAAAAATCGGTATTGCACACGGATTAGGAAATGCGAGAAAACTACTTGAATCTATTAAAGCTGGGACTTCTCACTTCCACGCGATTGAAATCATGGCTTGCCCAGGTGGATGTATCGGTGGTGGTGGTCAACCATATCATCATGGAAACCAAGAGATACTTAAAAAACGTCAAGACGCAATCTATGCAATTGATAAATCCTTACCTAGAAGAAAATCTCATGAAAATGAAATGGTTCTCAAATTATACGATGAATACCTAGGAGCTCCTTACGGAGAAAAAGCTCACGATTTGCTTCACACTTGCTATACTCCTGGCGAAAGAATTTAGTTATAAAAATAACGGCCATGAATTTGGCCGTTAATTTTTTTTCTTTTTTAGTGAAGCGACGAATGATGCATCAGGATCGATATAAATGGTTTTGTGATTTGAGTATTGCACGAAAGATCCAATCTCACCTGGTATTTTTTTAACATACTTTACGATTGTATAATCAACCGGAACAGACGAAGACTGTCTTGCGTTTGAGAAGTATGCGGCAAGCATTGCTGCAGTACGGATGATCTCTTCACTGAGTTCACCGTTCTTCTTCACGATGACGTGTGAACCATGGATATCTTTTGTATGAAACCACCAGTCAGAAGAAAAGGCTAGCTTGTTCGTTAAGTATTCATTTTGAATGTTGTTTTTGCCCACATAAATCAGTGTTCCATCCTGAAGTATGTACACATCATAGTTAGGAAGCCCTTTTTTGTTCTTTTTGTTTCTTGCACGAATGTATCCAAGTTTTGAGAGTTCGTCTTTGATTTCATCGAGATCACTGACGGAAGCATTCTCTATTTGAGTGATCAAGACGTCAAAATACAAAATCAATTTATGAGTCAGTTCGATTTGTTTCTCAATGTAAGATACTGCATTTTTGTTTTTTTTGTATCTTTTGTAGTATAGATTTGCATTTTGCATGGGAGTCAGCAAACGATCAAGTTCAATTTGGATGGTTTGCTCAGATTCATAATCCATTGCAGAAAGAATGGAATCTCCTCTAGAAACCTGAGAAAGATTTTGTACAATCAAATCTCCTTTTTTTCTTAACAAATCAGAGTTTCTAGCTGAATCAAGCTCCATCGTTAATTTTTCAAGTTTTGATTTATTCTTTTCGAACTCGCGTTTTGCCAATTGATATATATTTTTAGACATTTGTTTCATTCGCTCGATCTTTGAAGTTTCGAGATATACTTCATCGAGCAATTCCGATAGTGTAGAATAGTGTTGTTTTGGAAGGCCGTCATCAAATATGTCAAAATAATAGAATTTTTGGGTAGTATCAGACAAAGTTCTTGTCGGTAAAAGTGGTTGACTCATTGCATTTTTGTAAGAACTCCAAATAGAAATTCCATTCAATTTGGCTTTTTTTATGATGAATTTTGACAAAATCGGAGAAAACCCTCTAAATTTCCCAATCAATTCTTGATAAGTAAACTCAGGTTGCGATTCAAGGAACTGTTGTGCATTTTCCAAGTCGTCCGGTTCTATTTTTTCATCTTTTGGCAATCGATATTCTATTCCTTTAACAATGGTTCGTTCTTTTTCTTCGAAGGGTGAAATATGTTTATAGGCATCAATTAATTTATTTGACTCGTCAGTTACAATCAAATTTGCATATCGTCCCATTATTTCCATATATAAGTTGTAATTTGTCATATCTCCGATTTCGTTTAAATTTTGGATTTCAAACTGAATGACTCTATCAGAGTTGAGCGTGCGGATGGATTGAATGACACCGCCTTCAAGGTACTTACGAAGAAGCATGCAAAACCCGCTCGGATTGTCGGGCTTTTCAACCGAGTACTTTGTCAGGTGAATTCTTGAGAGCGAAGTCGATAATGAAATAGATAATTGATGATTCTTTTGATTGGCTCTAATCATAAACAAAAAATCAGTTTTGGTCAACTGATAAATTTTTTGAATGCGCCCATCTTTGAGCTCAAAATTAAGTTCGTTTGCTAGAAATGACAAGAATCTTCCGTCTAAACTCATAAAATCACCACAACCATTATATCACATGTCAAAAAAAGGAAAAAAAATTTTACATAATTCAAGTTATATGGTATTATAATTCATAATGAAATTTCTCTGGAGGTGTCGACATGAAGCTGAATGAACTCGGCTTGTTGGTTGTCATTAGTGGACCATCGGGCGTCGGTAAGGGAACCATCAGAAAAGCTTTATTTAAAATACCGGACAACAACTTTTGTTATTCCGTTTCCATGACAACACGTAAGCCCAGAGAAAATGAAGTGGACGGAGTCGACTACTTTTTTGTATCCAAAGAAGAATTCGTTCGTCGCATTGAAGAAAACAAATTCCTAGAATATGCCGAATTCGTTGGAGAGTATTATGGTACTCCGGTGGATTACATTGAAAAAAACCTTGATGCTGGAAAAGAAGTCATCATGGAAATTGAAGTCCAAGGAGCACTTAAGGTACGAGAAAGAAAACCTGAGGCCGTATTTATCTTCATTGTTCCCCCTTCAAAGCAAGCATTGCTTGATCGCTTAATGAACAGAGGAACGGAGAAAACCGTAGATATTCAAAGGCGGATTGAAAAAGCAGAAAGAGAATATCATTTGGCCTATAAATACGACTATATCGTTGTTAACGATGATGTCGCAAATGCGGCTGATCGAATTTATGCCATCATACGAGCAGAACATGCTAAAACCGAAAGATCGATTCACAAGTATTACAAATTAATGGAGGGAAAAACCAATGAGTGACAAAAACACGGATGGATTACGTTATCCATCAATCGATGACCTCTTGGAAGTCATCGATTCAAAGTATAAACTAGCCTATATTTCTGCAAAAAGGGCAAAAATCATCAAACACGATAATTTTTCTTCCGTTGACAACAAGTGTGTCAAGCCTGTCGGACAGGCCTTAGAAGAAATTTTGGAAAACAAAGTTAAAGCAGAATTTTAAAACAGTCGAAGGGCTGTTTTTCTTTTTTTGTTTTTTCATTTTCATAAATTTACATTCTTTTTTTATGTTATAATGTTATCAGTGATATGGGGTGGAATGGATGAAAGAAAAACTTCAAAAATTGATGAATTTGATTCAATGTAATGACGAAGTCATTCTTGATTACGGGGATTTAGTAAAAGTAGATGTAGATGACGTGACCAACACATGGCATCTCTCTTTTCTTTTTGAAAAACCGGTACCTATTATAAGGTATCGTCGTTTCATCGATGCCATCCATCAAATTCCTGAATTAATCGAGAGTGTCAACCTTGCAACATATCAAGTCGAATATGAAGTCACAACCGATCAAGACTTGATGGACTACTATGAATACGTCATAGATGATTTGATTGAAGAAGATAAACGGATGATGCCTTTAAAGGATTATCAGACAGATGTGATTGACGGTAAAATTCAAATTATGGTTCCATACGGGGCAAAGTCCGCTTCGATGTTCAGAAAAGACATTGAGACCGAACTTGCGAAAAACGGTTTTAATGTTCCTGTTGAAATCGTTTTAGATGAAGCAAGTAAAACGATTATGGAACAAATAGAGAGAACGAATCGAAAATTTGTTCAATCGAATCAATCGATAACCAATCTCAAAGAAATCAAATACGAACAGATGAGCGAAGATAATCCTGTAGGAAATACATTCTATCCACTTTCTGATTTACCTTATTCAGAAGAAGATCTTGAGAATTATAAAAGTAAAAATGGTGGAAAAGCCAATTTCACCATCAAAGGGACCGTTGTCTCGATTGAAATCAGAGATTTAAGAAATTCTTCTCAGGCAAATATCATCATCACGGATGGAAAAGATAGTATCTCCGTTAAGAAAAGACTTTCTTCACTCGAAGAACGAGGTTTTTTAGAAAATGTCAAAGAAGGATTTGGCCTTTTAATCTATGGATATGCCACCTTCGATAATTATTATGGCGAAGTTGTCCTAAATGGATTGCAATTGGCGAAATCGACTGCAGTGTTACCAAAAGATACCAGAGAAGACCTCGCTGCTGAGAAGCGTGTAGAGCTTCACACACATACGAAGATGTCATCCCTTGATGGAGTTCCAACCATAGCGGAATACGTTGAGAGAGCCGAAAATTGGGGTCATAGCGCAATTGCAGTAACCGATCACGGAAGTGTTCAATCATTTCCTGATTTTGCACATGCTACACATGGAAAAAACATCAAACCAATCTACGGCCTTGAATTAATCTATGTGAACGACGAATCAGTGACCATAACAAAAGGAAAATCTGACAAGATGCTTAGTGATGCAACTTATGTTGTCTTCGATATTGAGACGACAGGGTTAAGCGTTCAATATGATACGTTGATTGAACTTGCAGGAGTCAAAATTAAAAGTGGTCAAATCATCTCCGATTTTCAATCCTTTGTCAATCCTGAAAAAGAAGTCAGCCCCTTCACTACGAACTTGACAGGGATTACGAACTCCATGGTTAAGAACGCTCCTGCATTGAGTAGTGTTTTAAAAGACTTCTATGAGTTCAGCAAGGATACCATTCTCGTTGCACATAATGCCGATTTCGATTTAGGATTTCTCTACAATGGATATAGACAACACGGGATCTCGAATCTAATCCAACCTTCAATTGACACTTTAACCTTAGCCAAAGTATTATATTCGGGAAGATCTAGATATTCTCTTGACAGTTTATGTAAATTTTTGAAGGTACCACTGAATGACCATCACCGTGCCATTAATGATGCTAAAGCAACGACTGAAGTATTCCTTCATATGCTTAAGAAAATGAGGAAAGAGGGAACAACTAGATTTTCTGATGTTAATCTTCAAATTGACAGAAACGAAGTATATAAATTTCCTTATCCGAAACATATTAATTTGCTTGTAAAAAAACAAGAAGGTCTTAAAAATCTATATAAAATTCTGTCATTAGCTTTGACTACTTATTTTGATCGTGATGGAAAAATCGTTAAATCAGAGTTGGATAAATACAGAAAAGGCGTCTTGGTTTCCTCAGGTTGTCGAAACTCTGATTTCTTTGAAATCGCTTTAAACAAATCAAGAGAAGAACTTCTTGAAGCCGCAAAGTTTTATGACTTTTTAGAAGTACAACCACCATCTTCCTTCTCCTACATGGAATCTCAGATGCCGAATTGGAGAAACGTCATCGAAGATGTAATTAAGCGAATCGTCGAAGTTGGAAAACAGTTAAATATTTTAGTTTGCGCATCAGGTGACGTTCATCATCTGGATCCTCAGGATTTGTCCTATCGTGAGATTATGATTAATACTCCACTAGTAGGTGGAGGCGGATTTCATAAATTGTACAACGAGGAAGAAAAACCAAATGAATATTTCATGACCACCGACGAAATGCTGAAGGAATTTCAGTTTTTAGGCGAAGAAGTCGCTTATGAAATTGTTGTTAAAAACACCAATATCATTTCAGATTCCGTCGATCCAATCACATTGTTCCCGAATGAACTATTCGCTCCGACTGATGAGTTTCTCGCTGAACAGGGAGTCCCTTCAATCAAAGTGAAGGTTGAAAACATGGTCCGCGAAAGAGCGGATAAAATGTATGGAAGTCCACTTCCTCTTCTGGTCAAAAAACGGTTGGAGAAAGAATTGGATAGCATCATTAAACATCAATTTTCTACGGTATATTACATTTCACATCTCTTAGTTAAAAAGTCGCTAGATGACGGATATCTAGTTGGATCGAGAGGGTCAGTCGGTTCTAGTTTAGTCGCTACATTGCTTGATATTACCGAAGTCAATCCACTTCCTCCTCATTATGCATGTCCAAAGTGCCATTTCTCAGCTTTCAAGAAAACGGAAGAAGAAAAGGCCATTTATCCATCTAGTGAGTTTGAAACGGCAAATCAGAGACTTCTTGACAAAACGGACTGCGGATGGGATTTGCCTGATCAAATTTGTCCTATTTGTGGAACACCTCTCAATAAAGATGGACACGATATTCCGTTTGAAACTTTCCTTGGGTTCAAGGGAGACAAGGTTCCGGATATCGACTTAAACTTCTCCGGAGATTATCAGAGCCAAGTACATGAATACATTCGTAAATTATTTGGCCATAATTATGCATTCCGCGCCGGAACCATCGGTACTTGCGCCGCAAAAACAGCATACGCAATGGTTCGAGATTTTTATGAAAAAACCAATGAAAAAAGAATCAATGAAGGAAAATCTCCAATGATCATCAGAAGAGCGGAGATGGAACGTTTAGCAAAAGGAATCGAAGGATCAAAACGTACTAGCGGACAGCATCCAGGCGGTATTGTAGTCGTTCCCAACAATAAAGAAATTTATGATGTAACACCGATTCAATATCCCGGTGATTCTTCTGATACCAATTGGAAAACAACGCATTATGATTATCATTCATTTGAAAGCAATCTATTTAAACTTGATGTTTTAGGTCATGATGACCCGACAATGATACGTTATCTGATGGATCTAGTTAAAAAAGAACCACTTGAATTTCCTTTTTCAGATCCTAAAGACATTCCTGTCGATGACACAGAAGTATACAAACTTCTCTCAGGAACAGAAGTCATTGGACTGAGCCCAGATGATTTGGGATCCGAAGTAGCAAGCTTTGGAATTCCAGAATTTGGAACCAATTTCGTGAGACAGATGCTTCGCGATTCTAGACCTCAATCCTTTTCTGAATTAGTGAAAATATCAGGACTGTCACATGGAACAGATGTGTGGAGCGGAAATGCTCAAGACTTGATTACTGGAAGAAGAAGAGAGTTTGGAAGAGTCGACTTTAAAGACATCATCGGTTGTCGTGACGATATTATGGTGGACTTGATAGATTATGGAATGCCACCAACTGAGTCGTTTGAAATAATGGAGTTTGTCCGCAAAGGAAAAGCACCGGCAAATCCCGAAAGATGGTCAATTTACGCTGATTCAATGAGAAGTTACAATGTGCCTGAGTGGTATATATGGGCTTGTAGTAAAATCAAGTACATGTTCCCAAAAGCGCATGCGACAGCCTACGTATTAATGGCAATGAGAATAGCTTGGTTCAAACTGTATCGACCCATTTATTTCTATTCTGCATATTTCTCAAAGCGAGCAGATATTTTCGATGTAGAAGCTTTCATGGAAGGCGAGATGGGGATTAAGAGAAAATTAAAGGACATCTCTGAAAAAGGAAACGACGCTACCGATCGAGAAAAAAACTTGGAAACCGTTCTTGAAATAGCATTAGAAATGACGAAGAGAGGTTTCTATTTCGCTCCGATTGACATTAACAAATCTCAATCGACCGAATTTGTCATAACTCCGGATAAAAAAGGTTTAATGATGCCATTCATTGTTATCGATTCTTTAGGAACGAATGTGGGATCTTCCATCATAGACGCAAGAGAAGAAAAACCATTCATATCAAAACAGGATATCAAAAATAGAACAAAATTATCATCGACACTATTTGAGAGACTTGATGCACTTGGTACCTTTGAAGGTATGATTAACGAGAATCAATTGTCATTATTCGATTTATAAAAAAAACACATAAATATCATCTTCAACAAACAAAATATATTGTATAATAATAAGTGCAAGGAGGTTTTAAAATGAGATATAGAAGTTCAAACCCTGTATTTAGAAAATCATTCGAAACAAGTTCAACTATTGATGGTGCAGTTACCTATACAAATGTTGGAATTAGAACAATCTTGTTATTGCTTGTGGCTGGTGCGGTTGGAGTTTATACGTATATCAATTTGGAGACCCTATTTAGTTGGGGGTTCTTGATTGCGGCTCTCATCATTGGATTTGTCAGCGTAATCATTGGGACTAGAAGCGTCAATCTTTCTCCAGTATTTTCAATTGTGTATGCAATCTCTGAAGGCTATGTTCTAGGTTTTATTTCTAGGCTTTATAGTTTAGAGTTTGAAGGGATCATCCAAACAGCAGTTGCGACGACTTTCATTGTGTTATTGATTACGATGTTGATGTATTCTTCAGGAATCGTAAAAGTAACAAAGCGATTTGTATCCTTTCTTGTCATTGGATTGATTTCGGTGATCGTCATGTCTTTAATTGGTCTATTGATTCCATCTTTGTCCGGTAGTAATTTCTATTACCTGATTGTCGGTTTCTCCGCCATTCTTTCCGTATTGTTCTTGTTTTTCGATTTTGAGAACATCAAGACCTGTGTCGAAAGTGGAACAGACCGTAAATATAGTTGGGTTTTAGCACTTGGATTGATGGTTACTCTTGTTTGGATTTATCTAGAAATTTTAAGACTTTTGGCGATTTTCTCCAGAAGAAGATAATGACTTGTCAAATATTCAAAAAGTGTTATAATTAGAATATAATCAACACGGCGACCAAGAACCAGTAATTGGAAGAAAACGCTTAAGAGAAAAATACATTTGGTGGGAGTATTTGCGTGGATATCCAATGAATTCATCTTGTGAGTGAGACCAATCCTCTCCGCTTGTCAGCGTTATCGACGTTAAGTGCCGGTCACTCCGGAACAAAGGTGGTACCACGGTTATCTAATAATCGCCCTTATCAGGGCGATTTTTTTATTTTGAAGGGAGAAAATATGGATTTGATGAAGCAATTGCTTGACGTTGTTAACCAAGCAAAAGAAGTGTTTAAGGCAGTAAAAAATGGTGCAGAACTACAAGATAAAAAGGCTGAATTTCTAGGGAAAAAGGGAATCGTTTCGACATATATGTCTCAAATGAAAGACCTTCCCAATGAAGATAAACCTAAATTTGGACAGATGATTAACGAAATTAAAACGTTAATTTCGCTTGAGTTTGATGAAGCAAAGTCTCGCTTGGATGATGAAGCGATTAAAAGAAAACTGATTGAAGAAGCAGTGGATGTTACACTTCCCGGGCGATCAATGACACCTGGTAGTAAGCATGTCCTAAATCGAGTCATAGAAGAAATAGAAGACATTTTTTTAGGCATGGGCTACAGCATTAAAGAAGGACCTGAAGTTGAATCTGACTTATATAATTTTGAAATGTTGAATCTACCCAAGTCTCATCCCGCTAGAGATATGCAAGATTCATTTTACATCACTGAAGATCTTCTCTTAAGAACACATACTTCACCTGTTCAAGTGCGTAGTCTTCTTGAAAATACCAAGAAGGAACCCCTGAAAATCATCTGTCCAGGAAAAGTATATCGTCGTGACGATGATGATCAAACTCATTCACATCAATTCATGCAAATTGAAGCTCTTGTAGTAGATTACAAGGCTAATTTGTCTGATTTGAAAGGAACTCTTCTTGAATTGGCAAGAAAGATGTTTGGCGAAGAGCGTCAAATTAGACTTCGCCCTTCCTATTTTCCTTTCACAGAACCCTCAGTAGAAGTGGATGTAACTTGTCACAAATGCAATGGCAAGGGATGTTCCATGTGTAAAGGCTCTGGATGGATTGAAATCTTAGGGGCAGGAATGGTCAACAATGCTGTCTTGGAAGCCAGCGGATATGATTCGACTATTTATCAAGGATTTGCACTTGGGATGGGTGTTGAACGAATTGCAATATTAAAATATGGAATTGATGATATAAGAGCGCTTTATACCAATGATTTGCGCTTCAATCATCAATGGAAATAGGAGGATAGGAAAATGAATGTATCGTTAAATTGGCTTAAAGAACTTGTTGATATCAATTGTTCTTATCCTGAATTGGTTCAAAAATTTAATTTAAAAAGCGCTGAAATCAGTCGCTTGGAAAAGCTTGTGGATGCAAGTTTGCTGACAACTGGTTATGTTTTGACGTGTGTCGATCATCCTTCGTCGGATCATCTTCACGTTTGTGAAGTGGATGTTAAAAACGAAACTCTGCAGATTATATGCGGAGCGCCTAATGTTGCCGCTGGACAGAAAGTCGTTGTAGCACTCGTCGGAGCTACGCTTCCTGGTGATTTTTCGATTAAAAAAGCAAAAATTAGAGGAATTGAATCCTTTGGAATGATATGTTCTCTTGATGAACTTGGAATCGAAAAAAAATATCACAATGAAGATGGAATTCATGTTCTAGGAGACGAAGCACAAATTGGAGAAGATCCGCTAAAACATCTTTTTTTAGACGACAGTGTTATGGAAATAGACATTACCCCAAACCGAAGTGACCTACTATCCATGATTGGTGTTGCCTATGATACCAAAGCATTGCTTAACACCTCTGTTCACTTAAACAAAGTCGATATATCTGAAATTAACGAAGATAACCCATCTTCCGTTTTTACAGAAACAAAAGGATGTAAATCTTATTACGCAAGAGTAGTAAAAAATGTCAAAATTCATGAAAGCCCTAGATGGTTAAAATCGAGATTAATCGCAGCAGGAGTCAGGCCGATTAATAATGTCGTCGATATCTCAAACTATGTCATGCTGGAATACGGACAACCACTACATACCTTTGATTTTGATAAAATTGAGACAAAGAAGATTGTTGTTAAGGATGCATCTGAAAAAGATGTTCTTGTCACGTTAGATGGGAAGAAAAGAATTCTTTCCCCTGAGGACTTAATTATCACTGATGGAGAAAAGATTGTTGCATTGGCCGGAGTTATGGGAGGGATTGAGACTGAAGTATCAGAGGAAACCTCGACAATTTTGATTGAGTCTGCTACATTTGATCCGATTCGTGTTCGTAAAACCTCAAAAAGACTTGATCTAAGAAGTGAAGCTTCGATTCGATTTGAAAGAGGACTCGACCCTTCAAGGTCGAAAGAAGCATGTAATCGCGCTGCTCAGATGCTAAAAGAATTGGCTGGCGGAGAAATTACCAAAGGCATTTCATTCTTTGACACCCATCCACATACGCCAAAAGTAGTAAACCTTTCATTATCAAAAGTAACACGAACTACAGGAAGAGAATATACTCTTGATGAAATCAAAGATGTATTTACTCGTCTTTCATTTGAGTATTCTGTTCATGATGGAGATTTCAAAGTCACGGTACCTTCTAGAAGACAAGACATATCAGGAGTTCAGGATTTAATAGAAGAAATCGTCAGAATTCATGGGTATGAACATATCCCTACTAGTTTCCCGGTTACTCCAACAAGCGGAGTTCTGACAAGAATACAAAGATTAAGAAGAACAGTAAGATCGTACTTAACCAGTCTTGGTTTAGACGAGACCAACACCTATTCGTTAACGACAGAAGAAAAAGCAACAATCTTTGATTTAACTCAAATTCCCGCGATTAAACTGTTTAATCCTATGTCTGAGGAAAAAGCCTATTTACGCCATTCCTTACTTCCATCGATACTTGATGTTTTACAGTATAATCTTGCTAGAAAATTAGATCAAGTTCGGTTATTTGAACTTGGAAGAAGCTATCAAATTGGTCATGAGTCGGAGATTCTATCCGGAGTTCTTTCTGGAGATTATCAAAGTACTTTGTGGCAAGGTAAAAAGGATCCGATTGATTTCTTTGTTGTTAAAGGACTTCTTTCAGGATTGCTTTACCATCTCTCGATTGAGAATGTCGAAATCAATAAACCATCCATTTCCATTCCGTTTTTGCATCCCGGAATTTGCGCTCAGATTCAGTTGGCAGGTAATTCCATTGGCTATTTTGGAAAACTACACCCTGAAGTGGAGATGAAACTTGGGTTGCCGGACACTTATGTATTTGAACTTGATTTCGAGGCAGTCTCCAATTACATCGTACCTGAAATTATTATGTCTCCAATTCCGAAAGTACCTTCTGTCTCAAGAGACATTGCACTTTTGATAGAAGAACACATTCCCTCAGACGAAATTGTAAAGGTCATTCAATCCACGATGAAAGCTTCCCTTCAATCGGTGAAGATATTTGATTTATATCAAGGAGAGAAAATTCAAAAGGGAATGAAATCCATTGCTTTGAATCTCGTATTTCAAGACAATGAAAAAACATTTTCTACAGACGAAATTGACCAATTCATCGCAAGAATTGTAAATCGCCTGAATACGACACTTGGAGCGGAATTAAGAATTTAATAGAAATCAGTCGGCATCTGCCGATTGATTTTTTTTATCATTTCTATATGATAGAAAATAAGCAAATCTATAAATAATTATGTTATAATATGACAGATGTTTTAAGGAGGGGAAATTCGTGCCTAATATTATTGAAGTAAATAATTTAATCAAAAACTACAACGAAGTTCAAGCTGTCAAAGGAATCAGCTTTTATGTAGAAGAAGGTACTTTATTTGCTTTCTTAGGACCAAATGGTGCTGGAAAGTCTACGACCATTAATGTCATTTGTACTCTGCTCTCTTATGATTCTGGGGAGGTTTCAATACACAATCATCGATTGGGAAAAGATGATTCTATGATTCGCGACGAGATAGGGATAGTATTTCAAGAAAGTGTTTTGGATCCGCTTTTATCGATACGTGAGAATTTAGAAACACGAGGAAGCCTTTATGGAATGAAGAAAACTCAACTCAGAGAAGCAATCGATGAAGCTCTCCACGTGACTGAGATATTCGATATTCAAAATCGAAGATACGGTAAACTTTCTGGCGGTCAAAAAAGAAGAGCAGATATTGCTAGAGCACTTATAAATAGGCCTAAAATTCTGTTTTTGGATGAGCCCACTACTGGTTTGGACCCTCAAACTAGAAGTAATGTTTGGAAAACCATTCAAGAAATGCAAAAGGCTAAGAATATGACGGTGTTTCTAACTACTCATTATTTGGAAGAGGCTGATGAAGCTGATTACGTTGTTATTATTGACAATGGATTGATTGCTGCAAAAGGAACGCCTGCTTCTCTTAAGGATGAATATTCTCATGACTATTTTATTGCTACTCCAAAGAATATGAGCCAATTTATTGAGTTATTGGGTGATATGACGGAATACACAATTAAAAATGACATGGTCAAAATTCCTCTTGATAGTACGCTTGAATCTGTAAAGTACATCAATTTATATAAAGATGAACTGAAGTCTTTTCAAGTCTTAAACGGCAACTTAGACGATGCGTTCATAACGATTACCGGAAAGGAGATTAAATAATGATTCTTTCTATGGTAAAAAGACATTTGAAATGTTATTTTAGAGATACATCCTCAGTCTTTTTTTCAATGTTTGGTGTCCTTATCATCATTGGATTATATCTGTTGTTTCTAGGAAGCATGATTGAAGGCTCTGTATCCTCTTTTGCAGGTGAAGAGGGACGGTTTTTTATCGACAGTTGGATTATGGGCGGTGTTGTAGCTGCTTCTACAATGACCACCACTTTGGGTGCTTATGGAATTATGGTTACCGACCAGTCAACCAAAATACTACGAGACTTCAAGTCCTCTCCCATGAAGAGGTGGCAATTAGTACTCTCATACGTTATCAGTGCGATGATAATTGGGATGATTATGAGTCTGTTCACCTTGGTCCTTGCTGAAATTTACATTAGTTTCCAAGGCTCTATATTAGCTTTTGATACTTTGATTAAAGTGTTACTTATAATGATTTTAAGTGTTGCTTCCTCAAGTGCGTTTGTGTTTTTTCTAGCAGTATTCATAAAAAGTTCGAACGCATTTGCTGCCGTTTCAACAGTCATTGGAACGACGATTGGATTTATGACAGGAATTTATATACCCATTGGCCAGCTTCCAATGGCTGTTCAAACCGTAATTAAAATATTTCCTATATCTCATTCTGCTGCTCTGTTGAGACAATTGATGATGAATGAAGCAATCCCTCTTCATCTTGTCCCAGAGAACTTCCGTCTTTTCTTAGGAATCAATCTAGAGTTTGGTAATGGAGTTATGGAAAATTGGGTTCATCTCATAGTACTTGCTGGAACTCTCATCGTTTTCTACTTCGTATCGCTTCTTATTGTAATTCGCAGAAAAGAAAAAGAATAGAAAGGAATCATATGAAAAAAAACTTATTAGATTACTCACTTGAAAAATTAGGATCCGAGCTAGCTTCTTCGGGATTCAAAAAATTTAATGCCACACAGATTTTCGAGTGGGTATATCAAAAACGCATCTTGGATTTTGAGCAAATGACAAATCTTTCAAAGACATTGAAAGAGTACTTGGTTAAAAATTTCTCAGTCCATTTGTTAAATGAAATCACACGACAAACTTCGGTTGATGGAACAACCAAATTCTTGTTTTCTTTAGATGACTTGCATTCCATTGAAACCGTTTTGATGACACATGATTACGGTCTTTCATTATGTGTAACCTCTCAAGTAGGATGCAATATGGGATGCACGTTCTGTGCATCCGGATTGAAAAAAAGAGTTCGAAATTTGTCTGTAGGCGAGCTCGTATCTCAAATTGTGTCAGTAGAACATCTGCTTGGAGTAAAAATCACCCACATCGTCGTGATGGGCACAGGTGAACCATTCGACAATTATGATAATGTCATTGACTTCATTCGAGTCATCAATGAAAATAAGGGCTTGGCTATTGGACAGCGTCACATTACAGTGTCGACTTGTGGAATTGTCCCTAGGATTTATCAATATGCCAAAGAGCCGATTCGCAGTAATCTAGCAATCAGTCTTCATGCGCCAAACGATGATTTAAGAAATCAATTAATGCCTATCAATAAACGCTATCCTTTGCGTGATATTATGAAAGCTTGTGAAGTATATTTTGAAGAGACTTCAAGAAGAATCACATTTGAGTATATTTTACTAAAAGGTGAAAATGACGATATCAAACATGCAGATGAACTTAGTGATTTATTGAGAGGTCTCAATGCGTATGTGAATCTAATTCCCTATAATGTCGTCAATGAGTTTTCTCATCAAAAAACCGAGATTTCAAGAGCGATGGCATTCTACGATCGCTTGACAAAAAGAGGGATTGTCGCTACACTCAGGAAAGAACAAGGTTCTGATATTAATGCTGCTTGTGGACAACTGAGATTGAATTCGGAAGGTCAATAAAAATCGATTAATAATGTTTGACTCAACTTGTCATAAGTGTTAAACTATATAATGATTTTTCATATGAAAGGAACGATAGATATGAATAAAGAAATCAAAAAAATAGCACTGTTAACAGGAGGCGGAGACTGTTCGGGATTAAACGCTGTCATTCGTGCAGTTGTTAGAACAGCCATACTTAAATATAACTATGAAGTTGTCGGTTTCATGGGAGGATACTTCGGATTATACAAAGACGATTACGTTGATATGGATTTAAGAACTGTGTCTGGGATTCTTCATCAAGGCGGAACCATTCTAAAGAATTCAAACAAAGATAATCTCTTTAATTTTAGAAGTGTTGACGAGGATGGAAATGTCACATACTCTGACGTTTCGGATGTCGCTATCGCTAATTTGAAGAAACATAATGTTGATGCACTCATCATTATTGGTGGGGATGGTACGCTAACCAGCGCGAGAGATTTTTCTAGAAAAGGAATCAATGTTGTAGGTATACCAAAAACGATTGACAATGATGTTCCTGCGACAGAAATTACTTTCGGTTATAGAACAGCTCTAGACCATATTATGCTTGCTTTAGACGCACTTCACACAACGGCGTTCTCACATGATAGAATAATGATTCTTGAAGTCATGGGAAGAAATGCAGGATGGCTTGCTTTGGAAGGTGGAATTGCTGGATCAGCTGATGTCATTTTGATTCCTGAAATTCCTTATGATATCAAAAAAGTAGCACAAAAAGTGCTAGACAGATACAATTCAGGATCCAAATTCTCGGTTATTTGTATTTCGGAAGGCGCAAAACCAATTGACGGTGACGTGACAATCAAAATGATAGACAAGTCAAGTGCTGACTCGATTCGATTGGGTGGGGTTGGAGAACTAGTTGGAAAAGCACTTGAAAAACTGGTTAAACCAATTACCGGCCAAGATATCCGTACAACCAATTTAGGATACATTCAACGTGGTGGTGTTACCAACACATTTGACCGTGTCTTGAGTACGAAATATGGTTCCTACGCAGTAGATATGATTGCCAGAGGAGACTTTGGACAAATGGTTACTGTAAAACATGACAAAATGCAAACAGTATTCATTGAAGACGTCGTCGGCTCTGGAAAAACCGGAGAAACCAGCCGTGGTGGAGCTAGAAGAGTCAATCCTAACGGGGATTTAGTAACAGCTGCCAAAGGAATCGGCGTTGTTTTTGGAGATTGATTTTCGACAAGGTATTCTAATATTCGGAGCAATATGCTACAATGTATTTTGTAAATAAAATCTTATAAGGAGGAACATTTATGGAATTAAAAGGCTCAAAAACAGAACAAAACCTGATGTCTGCATTCTCAGGAGAATCTCAAGCAAGAAATAAATACACCTACTATGCAAGCGTTGCAAAAAAGGAAGGGTATAATCAAATTTCAGAATTCTTCCTTGAAACAGCTGAAAACGAAAAAGAACATGCAAAAATCTGGTTCAAATTATTGCACGGCGGTGAAGTTCCCACAACTGAAGTTAATTTGATTGACGGGGCTGCCGGAGAGCATTATGAATGGACTGACATGTACAAAGGATTTGCTGAAGTAGCAAGAGAAGAAGGCTTCAACAAAATTGCTTACCTTTTCGAGGCTGTAGCTGCAATTGAGAAAACTCATGAAGCACGCTATCTTGCTTTGCTTGACAGTTTAAAAGGAAGTAAACTTTTCGAATCCGACAATGACTCACAAATGTGGATTTGCATGGAATGTGGACACATTCATGTTGGCAAGAAAGCTCCAAACAAATGTCCTGTATGCGGACATGACCAAGCTTATTTCAAAAAATACGTTAAAACTTATTAAGAGAAGAAGACACTTGTCTTCTTTTTTTTTAGTTTTTCTTGTATAATGTTATTATCTTTTCAAGTGGAGGCCAATATTTGAAAAAAGGCAGAATCATTAAATTAATAGGTGGACTTTATACCGTCGTAGATGAATTTCATCAAACTAAAGTTGTGAAACCAAGAGGGATTTTTCGACATTGGAAACTTGAACCCAAAGTAGGGGATTACGTGATGTTTGATGATGACACCATTCATGAACTTCTTCCTAGAGTCAATGATTTGACACGACCGTCGATTTGTAACGTCGACCAGGCATTATTGATTTCTTCAAGTGTTCAACCAGATTTCAGTTCTTTGCTTCTGGATAAATTTTTGGCTTTGGTAGAGTTTAACCACATTCTTCCTATCATAGTCATAACGAAAATAGATTTGCTTGAAAAGAGTCAGTTAATCGATTTGAAATCGAGACTTGAATATTATCAAAAATATTACAAGGTTATATTCTTTAGTACAAAAACCACAGAGGGGCTTGAAGAAATCAAACAAGTCATCAATGACAAAGTCAATGTCTTGACCGGTCAAACTGGTGCTGGTAAAAGCAGTCTACTAAATACCATAGATCCTAGTTTGGACATAGAGACCAATGAAATTTCGCTAGCTCTTGGAAGAGGAAAGCATACGACAAGACACGTTGAATTAATACCTCTTGAAAATGGATGGATAGCGGATACTCCTGGTTTTTCAAAACTCGAATTTTATGATATGAAAGACTTTCAATTGAAAGATTCGTTTCCGGATTTGTTTCAACTAGGGTCAAACTGTAGATTTAATGGCTGTTTGCATCTTTCTGAACCAGATTGTGCCGTGAAACAAGCTGTGGATGAAGGTCATCTACCAAAGGAAAGATATCAGAATTACATTAAGCTTCTAGAGGAAATTAGATTATATAAGAAGAAATATTGAGGTAAATAAATGAGAATATCACCATCATTTTTGTCTTCGGACTTTAGAAAATTGAAGGAAGAGATTTTGTCAATCAGTCATGCGAAATGGCTTCATTTTGATGTAATGGACGGCCAATTTGTAAGAAATATCACTTATGATTATGAATTGGTTAAGGAAGTGGCGTCATTCAGTAATCAATTTTTTGATGTTCATCTGATGATTGAGAACCCAATGCTTTTCATAGAAGACTACATCAAAGCAGGGGCTGATTTAATTACGTTTCATTATGAGGCAGATCCGAGCAGGGTCACATTACTGATTGACTTGATTCATGAACTCGATGCTGAGTGTGGAATCTCTGTAAAACCCGGAACAGATATCGAAGTCCTTGGTCCCTATCTTGGAAGACTCGACTTGATACTGGTGATGAGTGTTGAACCTGGAAAAGGTGGGCAATCTTTTATAATGAGCTCCATCGATAAAATCAAATGGTTAGACAAGATGCGCCGTATTAACGGCTATAAATATGTCATTGAAGTGGATGGAGGAATCAATCAGGATACCCTTCCCTTGGTCAAAGCTGCGGGAGCTGACATCGCTGTTGTAGGCTCTTACCTCTTTAATCAAAAAAATAGGAATCAGTTGATTGATGAAATGGAAAATGATTGATAAAATTAAAATCTTCTCCGGTCCCAATAATTACACTCTTTCAAACGTATATTATGAAGAGACTGACGAACTGATCGTAGGTATTGATTCCGGACTAGAATATCTTATCGACTCAAAAATTCACATCGATTTAGCCATCGGTGATTTTGATTCGATTGAGAAACGGTATTTGGATTTATTACCAAATCGCGCAGAGAAAATCATTCAATTGCCAGCAGAAAAAAATATGACTGACCTGGCCTATGCAATTGACTATCTATACAACAACTTCGATTATAAAAGCATAGAAATCTATGGTGGAATCGGTGGAAGAATCGATCATTTATTCGCAAATGTGAATCTTCTCAAACGGTTCCAAATTTCTTTTCGAGATGATCAACATCTCATTTTTGTATTAAAAAAAGGAAAACATAAAATTGAACACTATTTTAAGTACATCTCGTTTTTTGCCATTGAAGATGTATTTGAACTGAATATCAAAGGTTTTAAGTATGAGCTGGACAATTATTTTCTATCTACCTCAGATTCTGTATGTGTTTCAAATGAAGGAACCGGAATGGTGGAGTTTTCTAAAGGAAGACTGATGATTGTTTGTTCCAACGAAAAGTAAAATATTTTCACATAATAAACATAATTTTCAATTATAATATACCTTATATAACCTTAAACTAATTGACATCGAAAGGATGATTTTTACATGAAAAAAATATTGATTTTTATTCTCATTGGTTCATTGACTGCGATATTGGCCGGGTGTTCTTTTAACTTTACGACGACATCAACACTTGAGACTACTTTCGTCACCTCTACAACCACCTATTCGACGGGAACGACTCAATTGACCTCTGCAACAACTGATATCGACATTGATCAATTGAAAGCGGACATCTATCAAAGAATTTATAACGAAATGTATGAATCGATTAAAGCGGAAGTGATTCAAAATGTGTCCGAAGAGCGATTCGATGAAATATATCAATCAGTCATGTTGGATTTGCTCGAGAAGATTGACAATGGTGAAATCACTGTAACCGCAAAAACAGTGATTGAAATGATTTACGAAGTTGTCGCAGAAGAAGCGAATTCGGTCATTGGAGTTTCAGCCTACGCATCCGACGGAACCACTCTGAATGCAGTGGGGTCCGGTGTCATTTATAAGCATGTGGACAACGTTTATTACGTTGTAACAAACAACCATGTTGTAGCGGAAGGAACAATCTATAAGATTGCTCTAGAAGACGGCACAGAAATACCAGCTACTTTAAGAGGTGTTGATGCTTTAGTAGACGTTGCCGTTCTTTATTTCACTTCAAGCGCAACATTCCCAGTAGCTACTTTCGCTGACTCAAGCACAATAGAAAAAGGAACCATCGTCTTAGCCGTAGGAAACCCAAGCGGATACGATTATTATCGTTCGATTACAATGGGAATCGTTTCTGGTACAAGTCGCTATTTCGACATCAACGATGACAATGTTAAAGATATGTTTGTGGGATACATTCAACATGATGCTTCCATTAATGCCGGAAACAGCGGTGGTGCACTCTTTAATCTAGATGGTGAGGTCATTGGCATTAACGTCATCAAGATTGCTGCAACCGAAATTGAGGGCATGGGATTTGCAATTCCTTCCAGTTTGGTTTCAGATATCTGTTCTGATATCGAAATTTATGGAATATCCAAACAAAAACCGGTTTTAGGAATTGAGTTCATCGATCTTTCTACAGGAAGAGATTATTTGACTCAAACCTTGCACATCACAATTCCTTCAACCATCACTGCAGGTTTTTACATTAATAGCGTTGTCCCTAATTCAACAATGGATGGATATATTCTTCCAGGAGATATCATCTTAGAAATAGGAGACATAGTCATTGTGAGTACAACCGATTTCGTTACTCAGTTTAGTAGCAGATATCGAGTTGGAGATATCATCGATGTGGTCGTATACCGAAACGGTAGTACATTAACATTGACGGACATTGAATTGAAACAAAATCCGGAGGCGTAAAAAATGAAAAAAATTAGAATATTGATTTTAAGTTTCATCATCGCTTTATCTGTCGTCGCTTGTCAAGATGTCAATGCAGAGACAACAACGACATATGCGACGACTACGACGTGGAATACGACCATTCCGGACACTACAGTGACGATTGATGACGGTTCAAAGACTTATGTTTATGAGAGCTATCAAGATTTATTGGATCAGATCTATCAAGACGTTTATAACGATATCTATCAAGATGTTTATGATGATGTTGAACTAATGTTGACGGAACAATTATATGAAGAAATTTATCAAGCTGTTTCAGATAATCTTGTCATTGAATTTTCAGACGAGGAAATCGGCGTATATATAGCTGCATTGCAAAGCAAGATATATGATATCGCAGACATTGTAGATAATACTGTCGTTGGCGTATCCACTTATGAAGGAACCACTGGTGTTTCAATGGGAACGGGAGTTGTATATTCATTCAATTCCTCTACCAATACATACTACTTAATTACAAATCATCATGTGATTGATGGAGGAGACAATTATAGAATCGTCTTTGCTGATGATAGTTACGTTGTTGGGACTCTATTGGGATTTGATGATGAAATCGACATTGCAATCCTTTCTTTCAATGGTGCATTGATTGGTCATACGATTACTCCAGTCACTCTTGCAGATTCAGATGACGTCTTGCCAGGAACATTGGTTATTGCCGCAGGAAACCCACAAGGGTACGATTTCTTTGGGTCTGTAACCCTCGGAATTGTTGCAGGTGTCAATCGTGACGTCGAAGGAGACGGAGTTGTTGGATACATCCAACACGACGCTCCAATTAACGCTGGAAATAGTGGCGGACCACTTTTCAATTTAAATGGAGAAGTCATTGGAATCAACGTTTCTAAATTCGCATCGACCGATATTGAAGGCATGGGATTCTCCATTCCGATTAATCTTGTTATTCAGGTTATTCAGACCGTCGCTCCTACATCCTTAAACTAAAACATAAAGAAAAAAGGCCTTCAATCGAAGGCCTTTTTGATGTCAAAATTCTTGTTAAGCTCTTGTTACTTTACCGCTCTTTAACGCTCTAGCAGAAACGTATACCCGTTTAACTTGACCGTTTTCATCGATGATACGTACTTTTTGCAAGTTCGCCTTCCATAGCTTTCTTGTAGCGTGCATAGAATGAGAACGTTGGTTACCTGACATGAATTTTTTCCCCGTTATTGCACATACTCTTGGCATGATATCACTCCGTTTCTGTAAAGATTTCAGCATATTATATTTTAACAGTGGAAGGCTAAAATTGCAAGTAAAATTTACTTTTTTTTCCTTTACATGCGGTAAGGTTGTAAGGAACGGCTAAAATCGTTGCATTTTCATTACCTATATGATAAAATGTTATTGCTTTTTTGGTTTGAAATTCAAATAAAGTATAAACTGAAATATAATCGTATAGAACGCACTTTTTTGGGGGGCAATTATGGACACACTTGTCTTAGATGGGCATCAGCTAAAGCTACTTGTCGTCAATGGCAGTATCAAATTAAAAAACAATATGGAAAGAATCAATCAATTGAACGTATTCCCTGTTCCTGATGGAGATACCGGTTCAAATATGTCAGCTACGATGAATGCTGGAGCAAAGGCTGTTTTAGCCGTTGAAGAGCCTTCAATCGGAGCCATGGCAAAAGTACTCGCTCGCGGAATGCTGATGGGCGCAAGAGGGAATTCTGGGGTTATCTTGTCACAACTATTCAGTGGGTTAGCTGCTGGGTTGAAGGGATTAGACAAAGTGGACTTGGCAGGGTTTTCTCAAGCTTTGAGAAAAGGCGTTGAGCAAGCTTACTCAGCAGTCATTAATCCAGTTGAAGGAACGATTTTAACCGTTGCTAGAGAAGGAGCGGATCGTGCAGTTTCTGTGGCTCAAGATGCTAAGGATTTTGAAGAATTCTTTGATATCTACCTTGAAGAACTGAATGCTTCCCTTGAAAGAACTCCAGATCTTCTTCCAATCCTGAAGGAAGTTGGCGTCATCGATTCTGGTGGAGCTGGATACATTGAGATTGTTGCTGGAATGTCGGATGCACTCAAAGGAAAAATCTACGAGCAAGCAAAAGAACAACAACTTGAAAAGAAGGTTAGCCAAATGAACATGACTTCATTTTCGGGAGATATTGACTGGGGATATTGCACAGAGTTTATTATGGAAATTGAAAAGATGGACGAGTTCAATCAAAAGGACTTTACAGTGATGATTTCTGGCTTAGGTGATTCACTTGTCGTTGTTCAAGATGAAAACATCTTGAAAGTACACGTTCATACCAAAACGCCTGGAGATGCTTTAAATCTTGCACAGCATTGGGGACATTTCATCAATATTAAAATAGAGAATATGACTCTTCAGCATACTGAGGTCTTGATTCATCAACCTGAAGAAGAGGTTTGTGAATGTGGACATGACCACTCCTATGGGGTAGCACCTAAAATGAAGAAGAAATACGCATTGGTTGCCGTAGTCAATGGAGAGGGATTGAAAGACACATTCATTGAAATGGGATGCGATTACATTATTCCTGGTGGGCAAACGATGAATCCTTCCATTGAAGACTTCGTCAATGCGTGCAACACGATTAACGCAGATTACATTATTTTGATACCAAACAATAAAAATGTTCTGTTGTCAGCTGAAACAGCTGCCAAAATCATTGAAGACAAACAAGTCTTTGTTCTTCCTGCTAAAACAATTTCACAAGGATATGCAGCTCTGACGATGTTTGATGCAACGCAGGATGTCAATACAAACTTACAAGATATGACAAATCACATCAAAAATGTGAAAACCGGAGAAGTCACTTATGCAATTCGCGAAAGCGTCAATAACGGTACAGTCATTAACAAAGACGATTTTATGGGAATCTTTGATGGTAAAATCGTGATATCGAACCCATCACGCGTAGAGACAATCCAAGCTTTGGTTGGTGCAATGATTGATGCTAAATCAGAAATTATTACAATCATGGTAGGCAACGGCGTATCTGATGAAGAAGTGACATCCTTGACCAATTTCATTGAAAATGACCACTCCCTGGAAATTGAGGTCATTCATGGTGGTCAAGATATTTATTCCTATATTATATCAGTTGAATAAAGGGTATTGAAAAATACTCTTTTTTTGTATATATTGTAGACGTGGGTGATGAAATGACTGAGCTGATAAATATCAAGGGAATCGGTAAAACTTCTCTCGCAAGATTAAATCAAAATCGAATTATGACAGTAGACGATCTGATTAGGACATATCCTAGCAAATACCGATTGAACGAGATTAAATCGATTCACAAAATGATACTGAATGAAGAGATCACTATCGAGGGGACATTGAATAAAAATCCCCTTGTTTATTATATTCGAAAAAAATTAACGAAAATGAAACTCTCACTGCTAATTGAAGGTAAAAATGTTGATGTTACCATCTTTAATAGAGAGTTTCTTAAAAATAGCCTTTTTGTAGGAGATTTACTTGTCGTTACAGGCAGGTTTCAAACGCCTTCACAATTGATGGCGAGTGACATTGTCAAAAAACAGAATTATCTTGAAGGGATTATTCCCGAATACAAGTTAGAAGGAATATCAAGCAAGCTTTTTTCTAAATGGATAGACTATGCGTTACATTATCAGTTTGTACAGATTGAAGAGCGGTTACCGGAATATATTTTGAAAAAGAACAATCTTCTTGAAATGAATCGTTTTTTTCAAGTGGTTCATCATCCTATGACGTTACAGGATGTGGAACAATCTCAAAATAGAATCAAGTATGAAGAATTGTTGGAATTTTTCTTAAGACTTGAAATAATGAAATCAGAACACAAAGATACCTTCATCCGAAAAAAGCATTATGATATTCATAAGGTGAAGGAATTCGTATCCTCTTTACCTTTTGAGCTGACTGAAGATCAAAAGACTGCAACTAACGATATTTTCAGAGATTTGAAGTCAAACCGCCAGATGAATCGGCTTCTTCAAGGAGACACAGGCTCTGGAAAGACTGTATGTGCAGCTATTGCCATCTATGCAGTTGTGACAGGTGGTGAACAAGTTGCATTAATGGCTCCGACTGAGCTTTTGGCGCTTCAGCATCAAAGAACCCTACGTGAGTATTTAACGCCATTTGGTGTGAATATCGCATTTTTAAGTAGCAATATTACTGGAAAGGATAGAGATTTAATCCTTGATGATTTGAAACGTGGACAGATCGATTTGCTGATTGGGACACATTCCTTGATTCAAGAGAATGTCGAGTTCAAACGTTTGGGTTTTGTCGTCATCGACGAGCAGCATCGGTTTGGGGTTCATCAAAGAAAAGCATTGCGACAAAAAGGGTTGTCACCGGATGTATTATTCATGAGTGCTACACCGATTCCGAGAACTCTTGCAATCACTATTTTTAAAGACATGGATATTTCTTCCATCCACTCGATTCCACCAGGAAGAGTTCCTGTGATCACGGAAATGATTCAATATGAATCTGTGAAGGCATCTCTTGATAGAATGAAAGATGAAATCAGTAAAAACCATCAATGTTATGTCATTGTCCCTTTGATTGAAGGGAATGAAGAATCCAGTTCGATTTCCATTGACGAAGCATTTGAACTAGTATCGAATGGGCTTCCAAAAGGGATTCGTATTGGAATTTTACATGGAAAAATGAAGAGTCAAGAGAAAGAATCAATTCTCCAATCCTTTTACAAAAACCAAATTCAAGTTTTAGTGTCCACTACAGTGGTTGAAGTTGGATTGAATGTCGTGAATGCAACCTTCATGATGATTTTAAATGCGAATCGATTTGGGTTGTCTCAGCTTCATCAATTACGTGGTAGAGTAAGAAGAAGTCAAACACAGGCTTATTGTCATCTCGTTCATGATGGGTTGAAAGAAGAGGAGTCAAGACTTGATATCTTATGTAAAACCATCGATGGATTTGAAATCAGTGAAGCCGATCTTAAATATCGGGGACCCGGGCAGATTTTCGGGGAAGAACAGACTGGAATTCCTAGATTTAAGATGGCAAATTTTGTTTTAGATCAACAGCTAATCCAAATCGCAATAGAGGATGCTTCTCTTTTGATTCAATCTTGTGACGAGAAAAGTGTCGAGTTGAAGAAACAAATTGGAAAAACATTTGAGACTTATCATTTAGACTAAATTGTGATATACTATTGTTTGAAATTATTAGAGGTGTAAATATGATTAGAATTGGCGTAGATGCGATGGGTGGAGATTATGCCCCCAAAGAACAAGTCGAAGGAGCAATGCTCGCTATCAAGATGATTCCTGATATAGAAATCAATCTTTTTGGAGATGAAATTGAAATTCGTAAATATCTGACGAATGAAGAACGTATTCATATCATTCAGAGTGGATATGTCATTCCAATGGGTGAGAAAAATCCAATCAAGACGATTAAGGAACATCCTGAATCGTCGATGGCTATGGCACTTTCAAGTCTAAGAAAAGATGAGAATGATGCAGTAGTGAGTAGTGGAGCCACCCAAGCATTGATTTCTGGTGCTCATATTTTAGTTCGGAGAATGCGAGGATTCAAACGAACCGCGATCGCCCCGGTTCTTCCGAGTGTTTCTGGAAAACCAACGATACTTTTGGACAGTGGAGCTAATCTTGAAATTCGTCCAGAACATATGTTGCAACAGGCATACTTTGCTTGTGTTTATGCTCGTGAGGTTCTTGGAAGAGAAAAACCTGTTGTTGGTCTCATTAATATTGGTACAGAAGAGGGAAAGGGACGAGAACTTGATAAAGAAGTTTTCCAACTATTCAAAGAGACACCCCTTTTTGATTTTTACGGAAATGTAGAACCGAAAATGGTTCTTAACCCTCCTTGTGATATCTTAATTAGTGACGGATTCACGGCGAATATCGTAATGAAAACGATTGAAGGAACAGCTAAAGGAATGGGAGATATCCTAAAAAAAGAACTCAAGGCTTCTTTCTTAGGTAAAATAGGCGCAATGCTTGCGATGAAGAATCTAAAGAATTTTAAAAAGGCTATTTCTGCTGAAGAAATTGGCGGAGCATTGATTTATGGATTATATCGACCTGTAATCAAAGCACAAGGAGCTTCGAAAGCCTATGGATTTTATAATGGAATTCGTCAAGCAGCGACGATTGTAAGAAACGAAGTGTTTCCAAAGGTCGAACGGTATTTGAGCGAAAATAAGGATGAGTCCAATGAAGAGTAAGTTGAAGGAACTTGAAAGTCTGTTCAATTTGAATTTCAATGATTTCGACCTTTTGATTCGGTCTATGACCCATTCATCTTATGCAAATGAAAACAATACTAAAAGCAATGAAAGATTGGAATTCATTGGGGATGCGGTTATCGACCTTGCGGTTGCGAAATACTTATTCGATCATATCAATGAAGCAGAAGGCGTTCTCACGAAAAAAAGAGCACAAGAAGTATGCGAACATAGCTTATATGAGTACGCAATCAGTTTCCATTTAGAACATTATCTCCTTCTCGGAAAAGGAGAAGAAAAGAATGGCGGAAGACAAAAACCAGCTGTAATTGCGGATGCGTTTGAAGCTTTTCTCGGAGCTATTTTTTTGGACAAAGGACTTAATGAAGTATATAAAGTGTTGAATAAAGTGGTATTTCCAGTAATCAAAAATAACCTTGATATTGAGGATAGTGATTACAAGAGCAAACTTCAAGAACTCGTACAGTCTGATAAACGAACCCTATCCTACCAAATCATCTCAGAAAGCGGACCGGCTCACGATAGGGAGTTTATTGCCAGAGTTACTATGGATGATGAAATCATTATGGGAGAAGGAACTGGTAAAACAAAAAAAGAAGCAGAGCAAAATGCGGCGAGAGAGACCTTAGAAAAACTCGCAAAAACAGATATGATTCATAATGATTGAGGTGTAGGGAATGAATATAGAGTTAGTCAAAAAATTGATTGACGAATCGATTCTAAGTTTCGAAAAACTTCTAATGAAACATTATAAGGATATTTTATTGTCTGAAATGGAAGCCATGGTATTGTTAGAACTATATCATCAAAAAGAAAAAGGCAATACTTTTTTGAATCCAACAAAAATCATAAAAAACATGACTTTGCCAAAAGACGAACTCTTATCAATACTAGATGGTCTCATCAAAAAAGGTTATTTGTCAATTCAACTAAAGAAACAAAAAAACGACAAGGAAACTGAAATATTCTTTCTTGATGAGACAATTAAGAAAATTCTTGGATTTATGGAAAATCAGATTCGTCTGGAAATTATGAACGACTCAACAGAGTATGATAATCCAATCGAAGAAATCGTGTCAATTATCGAAACTCAGTTTCATAAGCAACTAGCTCCTTTGGAAGTTGAAATCATTACAAAGTGGATTTCACAGGATTCTTATGATCTTCTGGATATTAAAAAAGCCTTGTTTGATGCACTAAAGGCCAATCGCTTTTCAGTTAGTTATGTAGATACTATTTTGCTGAAAAGACAAAAAGCAACTGAAAAAAAAGACATTGGTTCAGGAAAAACCGAAAAATCTCCAGCTCTGAAAACTTTTCTTGACACATGGGATCAATCTTGAACGAACGAGCAAACAGGGTTTATCAAGAAATAACTAGTCTTTATCCTCTTGCTCACTGTGAACTTCGTTATTCAAATGCTCTAGAATTGATGATTGCAATCATTTTAAGTGCACAGACTACAGATCTTGCAGTTAATCAAACTACCCTGACACTATTTGAAAAATATCATTCTTTCGAAGATTATATACAGGCTGACTTATCGGAGTTAGAACATGACATTCGCCATTTAGGATTATACAAGAATAAAGCTAGAAGTATTCAAGGCATGGCTACGATTGTATATCAAAAGTACCAAGGAGTCTTCCCTTCAAAAATGAAAGAACTTCTCGACCTACCTGGGGTTGGAAGAAAAACTGCAAATGTATTTCTTTCGGAGTGGTATAAGATTCCTGGAATAGCTGTTGACACACATGTTTCGAGAGTTTCAGTTCGGCTTGGACTCGCAAAAAAACAAGATGCAGTTAATATCATTGAAGAAAAGTTAATGCGTAAGTTTCCTAAGAACCAATGGATTGAAGTCCATCATAAACTCATATTTTTTGGGCGATACTTCTGTAAAGCGTCCTCTCCGAATTGTAATCAATGCCCGCTTATAGATATATGCAAGACACCTTTCCCAAAGTGAAAATGGTGTCTTTTTTTTAGGTTGAAAATTGCATAAAAATATTCAAATTAATTTTCTTTATTTTTAATCACATTTCGTATATAATTGTGTTTGATATTTTAAATGGCAAAGAAACATAGTTTAATATTATATTTACTATTGCGGAGGGTAACTGCTTTGGAAAAAAGATTTGAGAATGAGTTGAAAAGAAGAAGAAAAGAAATCATTAAGTTTTATTACATGGAGATTGGGAGTCTTATTCGAAAAAAACGACTGGAATTGAGAATGACTCAAGAAGAGGTTGCGAAAGGGATCTTCTCCCATACATATTTATCAAAAATAGAGCATAATGCCATTAGCATCAATAAGGATGCATTGTTTCTTGTGATGGAAAGAATTAACATGTCTTCTGAAGAATACAGCCTTCCAGAAGACATGTTGGAACTACTCGAAAATTCTTTGGATTGTTTTTTCAGAGGAGACAGAGAAGGCTATCAAAGGCTATTTAATGATTCCCTAGATTTTCAATACGGTATCCTAATTGACATTTCTAGATTTGGATATTATGTGATGACGGGTGACACAAAAAACGCAAAAGCATCGAATGATGAATTATATCGTTATCTGAGTGTCGTGGAGGATTTTGGATTCACAATTTATGCTCTCTTTGCAAGTTTTTATAATATAATGATTCGCGATTTCATTACGGCAAAAAGAATGTATGAATCATGCAAGGATTATCACTCGATGTCTGAAGAGGTTTTTGGGTTGTTTGAGTTTGCGAAATTTATCATTTATGGGAATCTAGAACAATATAATAAGTCAAGAGATGGATATGACAATGCGAAGAATATTTTCATTTCAAGAGGAATTCTGCCTAGAATCAAGGAAATGTCTTTATACTTGAATCTTTTCAGAATGTATGAAGAATCGGAGAACCAATTTTCGATTCATAACGATATATTTCAATATGCCCCCATATCATTGATACACAACTACATTATTACCAAGTCGGTCGCAGAACCGATACATCTCGAAGAACTGAACATGATTCTTCCGCAAACGGAATACTACCCTGAAAGTCTCTTGATAAAAGCGATGCATTATATCAAACTCGAGGATCGAGCCATGTATGATTCTACTGTATCGTTGTTGAAAGAACACTATTTATTGAATCCCGGAGAAGAAATCAATTATATAGAGCTTTTAGATTTAAAAGAGAAAAATGATTTACTAGGATATAAAGAGTTTCTTATCCAGTATATTTTGCCTTATGTTTCTAAACAACAAAATTTCTTCTTTCAAAGAATTGTTAATCGAGAAATCATAGAAATATTGGCTGAACATAAGAGATATAAAGATGGTCTCATGTATAAAATGAAATGCGAAAAAGCAATTCGAAAAGCAAGAGAAATAAAAAGATAGCGGAAAATTCCGCTATCTTTTTTAAACTAGTCTCATTAATTTTCGTGCGAGGTTTAAATACATAATGCCAATATATTCGGTTTCTTGATATATCGATTTTTTGGCACCGGTCGGTTGACCAATTGGAATTTGAGATAGTAATGGTACAAGTAGTTTGTCAGCAACAAGTGCTCCGCCACCCTCACCAAAGATGTGGTGTTTCTCTTCTCCAACTTCATAGAAGGACATGTTTTCGATGACTCCAATGACGTCTTGTTTTAAATCTTTCGTCGCAAAACCTGCTTTAATGGCGATGTGAGATGCGCTTGGATGAGGTGTCGTAACCAACACGATTTTTGCGTCGGGAACAAAATTGTTCACATCCATCATAACATCACCGGTACCTGGTGGTAAATCGATAAGAAGAAAATCAAGGTCCTGGCTCCAAATAGTGTCTTCAAAAAAGATCTTCAATACTTTTCCTAGCATCGGGCCTCTCCACATAAGAGCTTTGTTTTCTTCAACGAAGAATTCTGTGGATACCATTTCAATTCCGTCGATTTGATAAGGATATACTTTTCCGGATTCTGTTCCATTTAGTTCTAGTTTTTCAATTTCAAGAATTTTCGGCATGTTGGCACCATAGATGTCAGCGTCAATAATACCTACTTTTTTGCCTAGCGCTTTGAAAGCATAGGCTAGATTTGCGGTTACGCTTGATTTTCCTACTCCGCCTTTTCCTGATGCAATCGCGATGATTTTTGCTTTTTTTGCAAAATTCTCAGGTCTAGCCTGTTCATAATCTATGACAAGGCTTTGGTAACCATATTCAATTTTGACGACTTTTGCAATCGCTCTTGTGATTACTGAAGTCACTTCATTCATCTTCTTGCCGACTTCAATCAGTAATACAACAGTAGAGTTTTCTTCATCAATTCCTATATGCTTGATTGCTTGAAGTTCACCAAGTGTTTTGTCTCTGCTCGAATCAACAACTTCTTCAATTTTTTTAAGAATTACTTTTTTATTATTCATCTCACGATTCCTTCCATAAAGACTTTCCATAACTATTATATCTTATTTCCTTGATTTTACCAGCAATATTACCTTTGGATTCTCTTCCATCAGTTTACATTCCAGATAATCTAGATTATAATACTCTTAAGCGATATAAGGAGGTATGTCATGTCGATAGATATATTGAAAATGAGTGTTCCAATTCCAAAACTGATGAATCATCAAACTGTTTTGTTCGTCGGACCTCATCCGGACGATATTGAAATAGGAGCAGGAGGATTGGCTGCGAAATTGGCTTTATCCGGAAAAAGGGTGTATTTTTGCATTGTAACGGATGGAGGAAGCGGAACCTTGGATCCGGATATTTCAATTGAACGTTTGGCCGAAATCAGATCACAAGAAACAATGAAGTCAGCCTCCGTAATGAAGGTAAAAGAAATATTCCAGTTGGGTTTTCCCGACGGAGGAATATTCACATCTGATGAAGTTGCATCAAAGATTGCCAGAGTTCTTCTTGAGGTCAATCCTGATCTTGTCATTTGCCCAGATCCTTTTATGCCTTCCGAAACTCATCCTGACCATATAAAAACTGGTCTCGCCGTGAATCGAGCAGTCGTCATTGCCAATTACCCAAATATGGCAAAACAAAATCATGTAATATTTGACAAAACTCAATTATCTCATTTTCGCGGAAGAACCATAGGGTATTATTATACTCATCGTGTAAACGAGATGATACATCTTGGAGAAGATGATTTAAAACTTAAAATGGATGCCATCGAATGTCATCAATCTCAGTTTCCTAAAACCGAAGATTTTCAACTGATTTTGGGATATCTAGATCTTCGTTCAAAATGGCTATTAGCCGGAGAATTATCAGCTGGGGCTGAGGGCTATTTTGTCCTGGGTTCAACCCATCAACACTGTTTTCCAGAGATCAACTTCTATTGATGATTAATTCTTGACATTCACCCTAAAAAAAAGTATAATTTATTTGCTGTGTTGAGGTGGTAAGAATGAAATGGACGATTCAAGAACTGAAGAAGCTCTTTCGTACCAATAACCAGTTTCAATCGATCATCGATTGCAAGAAATTTTTATCTGAAGACGATCCCGAAGTTCTTGACATTTCTGATGTTCAAGTCGTTGGTGATTTCCAGGTCCTATCGGATAAAGATCTCTATATTTTCAACTGTGACGTATCTTGTGAACTAATCATGCCTTGTGCGATTACTCTAGACGAGGTTACAGTACCAATTCATTTTCAGACGACTTTGGAATTCTCCAGGGGGTTTGTCGATGACAACACCTATATTTTCGAGGGAATTACCATTGATCTTGACCCGGTCATTTATTCGGAAATTATGGTTGAAAAACCACTCAGAGTTTTGAGTGAATCTGCTTATGACGGATATGAAGAGACGCGCATAGAACTGGATGAAAATGACTTATCCGAGAATCCGTTCGCAAAGTACAAAAAATAAACAGTCCGAGGAGGTGACACTGTGGCAGTACCATTTAGAAAGACCAGTAAGTCCGTAAAGAGAAGAAGAAGAACACATTTTAAGTTGAATGCACCTACAATGGCAGTATGTCCAAATTGCGGAGAATTGACATTGTCTCATCAAGTTTGCAAGAAATGCGGTTATTACAAAGGCGTTTTGGTCAAAGAACCTAAACCAGAAAAAACAGAAGAATAAAAAAAGAAAAGAAGCGCTGAGAGAATCAGCGTTTTTCTTTTTTAGAAACCTAATTTTATGCTATAATGATTAAAGGTGATAAAATGTCAGAACATATCAGCGTTCTTTTACAGGAAGCTGTTGAAGCACTTAATGTGAAACCGAATGGAATCTATGTCGACATGACTCTTGGTGGTGGCGGACACAGCGAACAAATCTTGAAACGACTAGAAAATGGGCGTTTGTTTTGTTTTGATCAGGATGAGTATGCAATTTCCAAAGCCAAAGAAAGACTTCATTCATATTCAAACATCACATATGTACACTCCAATTTTGAAAACCTAGTTGAAGAGATGAATTCCAGAGAAATCGATAAAGTGGATGGTATTCTCTTTGATTTAGGGGTATCCTCTTTCCAGTTTGACTTACCAGATAGGGGTTTCTCCTATAATTATGATGCTCCTCTAGACATGAGAATGGACCAATCCCAATCTCTTTCGGCATGGCACGTCGTCAATGAGTATTCCTTTGATCAAATTTTGAAAGTACTTTATGAATTTGGAGAGGAATCCTTTGCCAGAAACATTGCGAAGAAAATACTAGAACGCAGATTGAAGAAACCGATTGAGACGACCTTTGAACTCGTTGATGTCATCAAAAGTTCACTACCCTCCAAAGTGTTAAGGAAAAAAGGTCACCCAGCAAAACAAACATTTCAAGCTATTAGAATTGAAGTGAATCACGAACTTGATGCCCTTAAAAATGCATTGGAAGACGCAATAAAATTAATCAGACCCGGTGGAAGAATCGTCGTAATTACTTTTCACTCTTTAGAAGATCGTATATGCAAAAAAATCTTTAAATCCTATTCTGAAATCAACATCCCTAAAGGGCTTCCGATTCTAGTAACAGAAGAGCCTGTTTTATCACTCATTAATAAGAAGGTTATTTTGCCTACAGAAGAAGAACTGGCGGAGAACAACCGTGCTCATAGTGCAAAAATGAGAGTCGTTCAAAAAAACCATGAATGAAGATTTTTCTGTTGACAGTCATGGGTGATTATGATATCATATTTTTGCGACTTTGATGCAGGTGTAGTTCAACGGTAGAACTTCAGCCTTCCAAGCTGACTACGAGGGTTCGATTCCCTTCACCTGCTCCAATTACTTATAACATACTTCATATATATCTATCGAATTAAGGCGATACGCCTTCATTCGCAGGTGTAGTTCAACGGTAGAACTTCAGCCTTCCAAGCTGACTACGAGGGTTCGATTCCCTTCACCTGCTCCAGAAGAAAATTGACCCTATGCTTGCGTGGGGTTTTGTTTTATGGAAGAGTATCGAAGAGGCTGTAACGAGCTGCACTCGAAATGCAGTCGTCCGCAAGGGCGCGTGGGTTCGAATCCCACCTCTTCCGCCATGATCGAGATGTGGCGCAGTTTGGTAGCGCGCTTGGTTCGGGACTAAGAGGTCGTGGGTTCGAATCCCATCATCTCGACCATCTGACTAGAATAGGTCTGATACACTAATCAGGCCTTTTTATGTGCTTAAATTTAGCCAAAATAACCCAAATATGACAATTGCTAGTCGCTTTTTACGCTTTTTAGCATGGCGATATATATTTTTTAAGAATAGGTATGCTACAATATAATATGAAAATGTGATCAATATTGTTCCATGGGATGAATTTTCAATATACATTAAAAATGGAACCGATTATTTTTCAAATATTGTTCAATAATAGATCATGGATTAAAAAATCATGATGAGGTGGTTAAATGATAAACAAAAACAAAATAATTATTTCTAATAATGAAGGAATCGTTGCATTATCTTTCATTGAATTAATATTCTTAATCATTACTATATTATTAATAGTCAATGCTGAAATGACATTTTGGAGCACTTTTAATTTCGTTTTCCCAATAACCTTCTTACTTTTTTGGATAACTCTTGCTGGATATCTATTAATTCAGACGATTCGAGAAAAAACAATTATCGATGATGAAAGCATTACTGCTCGATTCTTTATCGAATCGAAAAAAAATCTACCAATTATAAGATATAGGAGCAAATATGAAACGGTTCTATTTTCTGAAATCGCCAAATTAAAACAAGGTGTAATGTACACGTCGTCTGAACATTCTTTTGATTCAGAAACCCTTGTCATTCAAACAAATAGTGGAAGAGATTTGCATTTTCAAAGATATTTTTATTCTAAAAGAACCATTAAAATCATCATAGATGCATTGTGCCAACATATAGACTGCATAAGGCAAATTCAATAGTCATTTAGACTGATTCTTTTTTTGCCATAAATTAAGGGTGCTAAAAATTTTTACACGATATCAAGGTTGTGGTGAAAGGATTGTATTAAACCCCTATACCTTCAACATCTAACGATGAAATGCAAGCAAATATTGCATTTCTTTTTTTTACCTTGTTTTTTTTCTGAACCATTCGTTGTATAATAAATAAAAAGGGGGAATGAAGTCTATGAATCTTGAAGAAAAAATCGCTATGTTAAAGGAAGCAAAAGTAATTGATTCGACTGAGTTATTTGCTAGAGTTCAGATTATTTACTCTGAGTTTGCCCAAACTGTCAATATTATGGTAGGAACAAGTTATGGTAGTCAAGGAAGAGACGGATATCTGGGAGTTTGTGAGAATCACCTGGTTCTTTTTGAAAACTCGTTGTTTGGTGGAAAACCGAAAACCGAAGTGTTTAGAGAACCGATTGAACAAGTTGAATTCGTTTCACTGAAAAAATCGCTTTTCAATATCGGAAAAGTATTAAGAGTCAAGATTGGTGGAAAGAAGTACAAAATGACAGCTTCTCCAAAACATAAAGTAAATCTTGCCAGAATTGCAGAGTTGCTTCATAAATAGAACCAAAGCCGATTCTTCAATGAATCGGCTTTTTCAACACTTTATAATTCATAAATAGGTGAATTATGATATAATAACATTGAATTTCTTCAGGAGGTGCTATGAATGGAAACAGTTTTTCTATTTGATTCTAAAGCTCTGAACATAGGATTGACGATTGCTGTTTCAATTGTTTTGGTCGTTGTTTATCTTATTCAAAACCGCTTAATTAATAAACATCAAAATGATATCAAAAAAGGTTATTTAGTTTTGGCATACTCGTTGCTTTTTGTTCTTTTTGTCATGGCAATCATAGGAATCATGATGGTTTGGGATTATGACTTCAACCAACAATACAACACCATAGTGGACGGAATCAAAACCGTTTTCAGTGAAAAAATCAGTGCAGTCATAGCTTCATTGTTTACTTTCTTTGTTGCATTCCTCATTTTGAAAATTTCAAAAATTGCTTTTTTTAGAGTTGGACTCAAAGAAGGCCCAATGCAAAAGCGAAAAAAAACAATCGCAAAAGTCACTCAAAGCATCATCAAATACTTGGTGTATATTATTGCATTTTTGATCGTACTTGCTTTGTGGGGAGTGAATGTAATCCCTGCATTGGCAGGACTTGGAATGGCAGGCATTGTCGTAGGCTTGGGTGCACAAAAGTTCATCAATGACTTAATCAGCGGATTCTTTATCATTTTTGAGCATCATTTCGATGTCGGAGACATCATTGAAGTCGGTGGGTTTAAAGGTGAAGTTACCGACATCGGTTTAAAGACGACGAAGGTAAGAAGTTGGCGAGGCGAAGTCAAAATTTTCGCAAATGGTGACTTAAACAAAGTGTCAAACTTTTCTAGAAATCCTTCGATTGGAATTGTTGATTTCGGAATTGCTTATCAAGAAGATATCGCTAAAACAACAGAACTTCTGAAAGCAGAACTTCCAAAGATGAAAGAATTGTATCCAGACATGCTTGAAGATCCTCAAGTCGTAGGCGTGATCGACTTGGCAAGTAGTAGTGTCAATTTAAGAGTCATCATCAAAACGGTCATGGAAAAGCATTATGCCATTGAAAGAGCTGTTCGACAAAAAATCAAAGAAATATTGGATGAGAACGGAATTGAAATTCCATTTCCACAAGTTGTGGTCAATCAACCAAAAGAATAAAACAAAGGCGGTGTCGGATGACATCGCCTTTTTTATTTATTATTTTGTAATGTCTAAATTGATTCGACCATCTTTTATCTCAATGATTCGGTCTGCTTTTTCAGCAATATGTCTATCATGGGTTATGATGATGAATGTCGTTTTGTACTTTTTGTTGATTTCTCTTAAAAGTTCATAGATTTGTTCGGTTGTGTCGCTATCTAGGTTTCCTGTCGGTTCGTCCGCAAGGATGATTTTTGGCTGATTCATCAAACTTCTTGCGATGGCAGTACGTTGTTGCTGCCCACCACTCATATTGATGGACAGATTGTTTTTCACTTTCTCAAGTCCTACAAGATCGAGTAGTTCATTTGCTCTGGCGAGAACTTCTTTTGTGATTGGCCGTTTTGATATTTGATAAGGCATCAATACATTTTCCAGAGCTGCAAATTCAGGAAGAAGATAGTGAAACTGGAAGATAAATCCAATCGTTTCATTTCTTAGATTTGACAATTGATTTTTCTTCATTTTCGATGTTTCGATTTGATTGATGAGAACCGAACCATTGGAAGGTTTGTCAAGCGTCCCTAGTATATTTAACAAGGTGCTTTTTCCAGATCCTGATTGACCGATGATTGAATTGAATGAACTCTCTTCAAAAGACAGATCGATATCGAATAAGACCTGAGTAGGAACTTTTGTATTTTCTCCGTAGATTTTGTTAATCTTTTTAAGTTCAAGGATTTTAGGCATTTCTAATTACCTCAATTACACTAAGTTTTGATGACTTTCGAGCCGGAATCAATGAAGCGATTGTCGCTGCTGCAACTGCAATCCCAGCAGAAAGAGCAATGAAACCAAAATCAATGTAAAGGGGAACGACAGGATTTCCATCGGCTCCGATTGCAAATGTCGTGAACATATAAGAAAGTCCGAGTCCGAACAACACGCCTAGAATCGCTCCAAGGATGCCCAATATGAGCCCTTCGAACAAAAAGACCAGTGATGCATCCTTGTCTTTAATACCCATGGCCTTCAATATTCCGATTTGTTTTGATTTTTGTAGGACTGTAATAGCAAGCACACTAGAAATACCTAATACGACTGATACCATGACAAAGATTTGAATCATTAGTGATGAAATGCTTTGTCCTTGTAAACCACTGAGTAGTTCCGCATTTTGAGCAATCCAGTTGTCGACTGTTAGATTACTGTCTTCGAGTGTAGTTTCTACAACAAGAGCCAATTCTTCAGCCGCAAAAACATCTTTGACTTGCATTTCGATTTGGGATACTTCGTCTCCAATCGAAAGCAGATCTTGTAAAGTATCCAAGTTCGTTAAAATCCATGTTTGATTAATTTGTTTTACATTGAAGTCGTAGACTCCAACCACAGTGAATGAAGTTGTTCCAACAAGTGGAACTTGAAACTCGACTGTATCATTGAGCGAGAGAGCCATAGTATTATAGAGGTCTATTCCTAATACGACTTCATTGTTTGATACAGGAAGTCTTCCTTCGACCAATTTTTGATCAAACTGATAAATATCATTTGCTCTTGAAAAGTCGAATCCCCTTGCAAGTACTGGCTCACTGGATTCTGAATTGACCAGTGCCCCACTTTGATTCACGGCAGGAGATACAATCTCAATATCAGTCGATACTCCTTCGATTACAATGATTTTATCAGCATAGTCCGATATATAATTTCCGGTCTCAGCTGCTTTCACGGTGATTTGAGAGGATGACCCGATGGTTTTGTCTACCAAAGAGTTCTGAAGTCCTGAAATAAGCGATCCGATGAACACTTGAACAGATACACCGATTGCGATTCCCAGCGCAATCATCAAAGTTTGCGTTTTGCCAGAAGTCAAAAATCTTTTCGCAATTGAAAATGCTAGTTTCATATTGACTTGCCCCCTTCTAGGGATGCAATAGTAGTTAAATCCGAAAGATGATAATCATATTGAACTTGGCTTAAGGCATCTTTATGCGAGAAAGCTTGTCCTCCAACAATAATCTTAACATCGGGGTATTTGGATTTAATTTCTTCCGTTATTTTTTTTGTAACAACAATATTGTAATAGTTGGTTACGCTGAGCGCTAGCATATCCGGCTTCAGTGCTTTGACAGCGGATACAATATCATTTTTGGGTGTGTTGGCTCCAATGTATTTTGCATCATAACCAGAAAGAGCAAAAAAATGGGATACAATGATTGCCCCTATTTCATGATACTCCTCAGAAGGACACAACACCATAACAGTCTTCCCCTTTGAAGGAATCTGTTTTTTTCTATGGATTACATATACGTACAAAGACTCAAGTATGGTTCTTATAATCGATGTTCTTTCATGTTCTTTCCAAATACAAATCTCTTCATCTTCATTGCTACAAAAGAATTCTGTGAGAGAAGGAGTCAAAATTTCAAGATACATTTCTTCCAGCGTCACTTTTTGCTCTTGAATCAATTGAAGTGCATAATCGATACTAGCATCTCTATTCTCATCATCTAAGTATTTTAAAAAGGTATTATAATAAGTTTTTTTCATGTGAAACACCCCTTTCTCACTACATTATATCGATTTGCATCGGAAAAAACAATTCATTTGCAAAAGATTGCATTTATCGTATTTTATTGATGCTTTCAATCGCTAAATAAGACTGAAAAAAGACTGAAAGAAATTCAGAATCCAGAGATTCAACAATTGAATACGAATCTGTCATGTGTTATAATAAAAACAATATTATTTTGAATTGTGAGGAAGTTGAATGAAAAAGATATATTTTAGTGATTTAGAGCAGTATTTTAACCAAGAAATTGAACTACAGGGCTTTGTCGATAAAATCCGTGACCTACAATACGTTCAATTTGTCGTTCTTCGCGATTCAAGTTCTAAAGTCCAAGTAACGATTGAAAAAAATGACGAAAACAAAGCAATGAATGACGTTATTTCTACTCTTACCAAAGAGAGCACCGTCCTTGTGAAAGGACTCCTTAAAGAAAGCCCAAATGTTAAACTTAGAGGAATGGAAATGATTCCATCGTCTTTTGTTATAACTAGTTTGTCAGAAGAAGAACTGCCAATTGACATTTTGGCTTATACGAATACTTCGAACCAAGAATTGAGAATGGATAACCGTTTTCTAGATTTGCGACAGGAAAAAAATTATATGATATTTAAAGCTCAAACTTTGGCAGAAATGGCAATGAGAGAGTATTGGATTAAAAATAATTTTATCGAGATTCATTCACCAAAGATTTTAGGAACTGCTTCTGAATCTGGTGCGGAGGTATTCAAACTAGACTACTTTGGTAAAACTGTCTATTTGGCTCAGTCACCACAATTTTATAAACAAATGGCTATGGCATCCGGCTTTAACAATGTGTTTGAAATCGCTCCAGCTTTCCGCGCTGAAAACTCTCATACCGCATACCATGCGACTGAATTTACAAGCGTTGACTGCGAAATCAGCTGGATTCAATCTCATCACGATGTGATGGATATGGAAGAAGCGGTTTGTAAGAACGTGTTAAAAAAAGTGAAATCTGAAATGAATGAAGACTTCAAGAGAGTATTCAAAGAAGACATTAATGACTCTGATGTTGCATTCCCAAGAATTCCTTTTGCGGAAGCAAAAAAAATCATTCAAGAAAATTATAAATATATCGGCGAAAAAGAATTTGATTTCGACCGTAAAGAAGAAGAATTGATTGGACTATATGCTAAAAAGAAATTGAATTCTGATTTTGTGTTTGTCATCGACTATCCTTTTGAAGCTAGACCGTTTTATCACATGCTAGATGAAACAACAGGAAAAACGAAAAGTTTTGATCTTCTCTATAAAGGCATTGAAATCACAACCGGAGCTCAAAGAGAGCACCGGATTGAAATATTGAAGAAACAAGCCGTACAAAAGGGATTGTCTCTTGAATCAATCGATTTTTATCTTAATTTCTTCCGATATGGAGTACCACCACACGGTGGATATGGATTTGGTTTGACCCGTTTTCTAATGAGGCTGTTTAATATCGACAACATTAGAGAAGTGACTTTCTTGTATCGTGGTCCAAATAGAGTCAACCCATAAGATGAGAACCAGACAAAATTTGTCTGGTTTTTTCATAATCTTAAATTTTTAGAGAAGATTCTATGGTAAAATGGAGTAATAAAGAGGAGTGATTTGATTGGTCAAAGCAATATTAATTGGCGCAGGAGCGAGAGGGATAGGAGCCTATGGTGCCTACGCCTTAAAAAACCAAGATGAAATCAAATTTGTTGGCGTTGCAGATCCTGACATTGAAAGAAGAATGTACTTTTCCATTCAACATTCAATCCATTCAGACTTTCAATTTTCATCCTTTCACGAAATCCTTGACAAGCCAAAGTTCGCTGACGCTTGTTTCATTTGCACACAAGACTCCATTCATGTTGAACCAGCCATGAAAGCTCTGGCGTTGGGATACGATGTATTTTTGGAAAAACCAATGGCTGTGACACCTGAAGACTGTATTCTGCTAGAGAAAGTTGCGCGTCAAGCAGGTAGAAAATTAATGATTGGTCATGTTCTTCGATATACTGTTTTTTTTGAAACGATAAAAAAGTACATCGATAATGGTTCGATTGGCAGATTGATGTCGATTCAACATAATGAAAATGTATCTTATTGGCATCAAGCTCATAGCTATGTCAGAGGGAATTGGAGAAATCTAAAGGAATCAAGCCCGATGATCTTGGCCAAATCTTGTCATGATTTAGACATTCTGTACTGGTTCTCAAAAAGCACACCGACGAAAGTATCTTCATTTGGTTCCTTGTCTTATTTTAATCAAAGAAATGCTCCATTGGGAGCTCCTGACTATTGTATGGACGGATGTCCTTTACAAGAAGAATGTGTGTATTATGCACCTAAAGTATATAAAAACGCACCCGACTGGATGAAACTTCCTGTGACGAATAAAATGACCGACGATGCGATTCTTGAAGCATTAAAGAAAGGGCCATACGGAAGATGTGTATTCCACTCTGACAATGACGTTGTAGACCACCAAGTAGTCGCAATCGAATTTGAAAACGAAATGACTGCATCGTTTACGATGACTGCCTTTACTCATGAAAACACTCGGACGATTAAATTAATGGGTTCTTTAGGAGAAATCAGAGGACACATGGATAAAGAAGAGATTGAAATTTATACATTTGGAAAGGATGAGCCTTTCAGACTGAAATTAACTTCAGAGGATTATGGACATAATGGAGGAGATTACGGAATCATGAAAGCATTCATCAGACTATTAGAAGTAGGAGACAATCAAGAAGTTACGAGTGATGAATCATCAGTCATGAGTCATTTGCTTGCATTTGCGGCTGAAGAATCAAGGCTTGAAGGAAAGACCGTTGATTTTAAGAAATTTGTCGAAGGAATAAAACATAATGTTAAAATTTGAAACCTGTACAAAAAATAACCATCAAAAATCAATCCTTTTATCGAAAAAGATATTCAAAGACAATATGGATCAGCAATTTCTTTTGCTTTTTGGAGACGAGAACAGAAAACATATGTTTATCGCTACCGATGAAAATAAAGTGGTTTCGATGGTAAATTACTACAAATCTTCAGTAAATATTTATGAAAGTCAGATACTTGTCGCATCGATAGGAAGTGTATGTACGCTCGATGAATATAGACATCAATCGATTGCATCCAATCTATTAATAATGGCAGAAAGAAAAATGATCAGTGAATCAGTATCAGTCGCAATCATTTCCGGAGATGGCGGATTATATCATCAATTTGGAGCGGATGTTGTCGGTGATATGATAGGGTATGTATTCACAAGAAACGACATGATTTCACAAAATGAATACACGATAAAACTATATGACGATAGTCAACTTGATCCATTGATGATTTTGTATGAACAGGAAGATATACGATACCTTAGAACAAAGTCTGAATTCAAAAAATTGATTCTTGGGCAAACCTATCCAGATACTTTTGCGGATTATCCATTTTATCTGATATATGAGAACAATGTTTTAGTCGCATATGTCATATTTTCCCGCGCTTTTGGGAAAAGAACATTGCTCATCAAAGAATTTGGAGGCAAGCGAGAAGCGCTTGTCAAATCATTTGGAACTCTCTTAGTCTTGATGAAAAAATTAAGTTTGACTATCATCTGTAGCCCTAATGACGGCATCAATGAATGGCTTCATACATCGCGCTCAAAAAGGACGAGTCTTCATGCTAGCATTAAGATAGTCAACCCCTCGCAACTATTGAAAGATCTCACGCCATATCTTATAAAAATATGTGGGGAAGACAGATGGAAACATTTAAGTTTTATACAAAATGGAGATCGATTTAGATTTCAATATAAAAATGAACAACCTTGTGAATTGGATATACACGAATTGAATAGATTGATTTTTGAATCTCCAAAATCAATCGTCAATCAAATCAAATCAGAATCGTTAAAAACGCTTCTAAAAACAATGTTTCCCATTCCTTTCGTGTGGGTGAATAATTTAAACTATCAATAGGAGGACAATATGACTAATTTATCAGATGGAACCTTAGCTTTCTTAGGTATTTCTTTCATTTTTATGATGACCACAGCGGGAGCTTCGATGGTTTTTCTCTTTAAAAATCAAATGAGCGATTTGTTCAAAAGGATCTTTTTAGGGTTTGCGGCTGGTGTCATGATTGCCGCATCGGTTTGGTCATTGTTGATTCCCGCAATTGAAGAAGCAGAAAATCAAGGAATGACTGGTTGGATTCCCGCAGCTGTTGGTTTTGTCGGAGGAGGACTGTTTTTACTTCTTGTCGATAGTTTGCTACCACACATGCATTTGGATTCTGACAAGCCAGAAGGTTTGAAATCTTCGATGAAAAGAACTTCCATGCTCGTATTTGCAGTAACCCTTCATAATGTTCCAGAAGGATTGGCAGTCGGACTTGCTTTTGGGCTGGCCATGCAAAGCGGATCCGCGATTGGAATGGCTGGTGCAGTTGGACTCGCCATCGGTATAGGAATTCAAAACTTTCCAGAAGGCGCAGCTATTTCATTACCGTTAAAACAAGAAAACTTTTCAACTGGCAAATCTTTTCTCTATGGAATGCTTAGTGGGGCTGCTGAACCGGTGTTTGCGGTCATTGGTATGATATTGGCTGTTCAGTTGACATTTATCATGCCTTGGTTCTTGGCATTTGCTGCAGGGGCAATGATTTATGTCGTCGCAGAAGAACTTATTCCCGAAGCACAACTTGGTGAACATACCAATGTAGGTACTTTAGCTGTAATGGCGGGATTTGTTATTATGATGATTCTCGATGTTGCACTGGGATAAAAAAAACGGAGGATCACATTTGGATTATTCTAAAATAAAAATATTATATGAAGATAATCACCTGTTGGTATGCATTAAACCAGCAGGCGTTTTGTCGCAGGCCTCGGATAAAAACCTACCCGACATGCTTACTTTATTAAAAGCATATTTGAAAGAGAAATATATGAAACCTGGGAATGTTTATCTAGGTTTGGTGCATCGATTAGATTTAAATGTGGGGGGAATCATGGTGTTTGCTAAAACGTCGAAAGCTGCGGCCAGATTGTCTGAAGTGATTAGAAATCATGAATTTTCTAAAGAATACTATGCAGTTGTTAAAGGGGCTTTACCTATTGGACAGGAAGAAACACTTCTGGATAAAATATCAAAAAACGAATTGAACAGAGTCGGATATATTGACGATGATTTCGGCAAGGAATCAAAACTTCATTACTCCGTTCTTGACAGTCAAGAAATCAAAGGGGAAAAATATTCTCTCGTTCAAATCCGTCTATTTAGTGGAAGGTTTCATCAAATTCGAGTTCAGTTTTCAAGCAGAGGTTTTCCATTGTTTGGTGATGAAAAATATGGAAATGATAATTCAAGTATAGAAAATGAAATCGGTTTATATGCTTATAAAGTATCGTTTCCGCATCCCGTGTCCAAAGAAATCATCGAATTTGAAGACACTCCTTTTTTTGGTATTTTTAGTCGATTTTTTTCATAGCAGACATTTTTTATTCGATAAATGACATTTTAAGGGTTTGCTTTTTCCGAAAAATATGATACATTGATATAGATAGTAATTATTATTTAATGAGGCAGATTTGGATTGAGCAACTACGATTCATCTTTTTTTTCACTCTAGTTGACGCAATTTCAACTCATTAAATGGCTAAAGAACTGGGTAATTTTGTTTGATATCGTTTTCATTGAATTTTTTTTAAGATTTCGATTGTTTTTGTTATACGTTTCTAATATAATAGGCTAACTTTTTTTGACGTACAATGAAATTAGCCTGTTTTCTAGCATATAGAAAAGAAAATTAGGATAAGGGGATTATTTATGAAAAACTATTTAAAAGTATTGATTTTTGTGTTTTTATTGTTTGGAATCGTTGGTTGTACTGGAACAAGCGAAACAACGACGACAACGACTACTGCAGTAACGACTACAGATGCTGATCCTGTTATTTTGGGAGTAGAAGATGTTTCTGTTATTCGTAAAGTCGCTACATTTGATGTGCTTGACGGAATCACTGTTATGGACAACGAAGATGGAGATTTAACTTCAAGCATCGTTGTTACAGGTGAAGTTGACACAACCGTAGTCGGTGAATATCCGATTACCGTTTCTGTAACGGATTCTAATGGTAACGAAGTCAGTGAATCCTTTGTTGTTTCCGTTTATGTCGGAGATGATGAAGCGGTTGTCTTACTCGATTTGGCAACGGTAGATCTATCTGGAGATTTTGTTCTACCTTCAAAAGGGCCAAACGGATCAACCTTCATTTGGAGATCCAATAGAGTGGATGTTATTACAAACAAAGGTTATGTTATTCCTCCTGGAATAGGATGTGACCCTGTCACTGTTACAATGAGTGCAAGAATCAATTACGGTACTTTCTCAGAATACTATTATTTTGATGTCGTCGTTCAACCGAACGTTGAATTATCCGGACCGATTACTTCAGTAAGCGTTCCGTTTGAAGGCACAAGTGAAGAATATTTAGTTCCTAGCCAAGAAAGCGTAGATTTGTTCTTCATCGATGGAGGAAATGTTCCTTACATTGACGTTGAAACTTACATTCGTTTAATTAATGGCGCCATTCAGTCAGATATTATAGATGTAACTCCTGTTGGTGAAGACGGATTGGCAATTGCTTACGAAATTGAATATGAAGACTTTGATGGATCGATGAAGACCGATTCCTTCGAAGCTTATTTCGATTTTACTTTAAATACTTTCACAGTTAATAATTTTGGTTTCTTTGAAAACTACGTTGCTGAAACAACTTCCGACTACGGCGAAGGTCTAAACTATTTAGATGCTGATTATGTAGATGGACAAGCGGTTACTATTCCATTAGGATTCTACAATTTCGATATTTTAATTGACGATTCCGGTGAAACAACGAATTATTTGGTACCGTTCCATGTCGCAAACTTGTTGTTTGCTGGTGGCGTTTATTATGACGTTTACTACAATGGAGAAAAATTGTGGGGAATTGATACCTTCACGATATCTGGTGGCGAAGAAGAAGATTTATTGATTCAAAATCAAATTAGAACTAGTTCTTACAATACACAAACGATTCCTGAGGATGTTCGTTGGGCTACTTATAATTTCCTTGCTCTGACCTTCGATTATTTCTATGGATTACGTTATGAATACGAAGTTGACTCTTTCTATGAAATATTGTCAGTTCAAGCAAAAGATATGATTATGGCTTACTCTGATGTTGGATTCTATCGACAAGTATTCGAAGCTGCTTACAATAGAGATGACCTACACACTTCTTATGGGTTCACTGGTTTTTACGAAGCTCCTTTTGAAATTACGCTATATCAAAACGATCTTGGACCTGGAACTTTAGATTTTTATGAAGGTTATTGGCATATGCAAGATCTTCTCGACACTAAATACGGAAGTTATGAGAATCTCCCAGAGTTTAGTGTGATAGATGAAGGAAAAACTGCAGTCATTTATCTAACAGGATTTGATATCGATACACCTGATAGTTTCAAGGAAATTCTTGATTCTTTAGATAGTACTGTTGAAAACGTCGTAATTGATTTATCCTATAATACCGGAGGAAATCTTGGCGCAGTTTTACGTATTTTCGGTTATATGACTGAAAATCCAATTCTGTACCATTCATGGAATCCAGCAGACGATTCAGCCGTTACATATTACATCGAAAGCGATTATGTTGCTTACGACTATGAATGGTACATTGTGACTTCAAGCGTTACATTCAGCGCAGCGAACTTCATGGCAGCGATGGCAAAAGAACAAGGAATTGCGACCATCGTTGGATTGGATTCCAGTGGTGGAGCATCTTCTATCGGAGTTGTCATGACGCCTGATGGTTCAAGTTTGATTATTAGTACGAACAATGTGCTCTGCACAAGAATTGGAAACGAAACTGAAGGATATCAATATATCAGCATCGAGGATGGTGTACCTGTTGAGTATTCAATGTACAATCCTACGAGCGATTCATTACTAATCACTACCATTGAAACGGCTGCAACCGAAGAATAATATTTAATCTTTTCAGACTTATAGAGTTTGAAATGACGAAGCCCGTAATTATAGAATGTTCCATGCTTTATTGGCTACATTTTCACTCAAATTTGGGCAATTTATGAACCTTAGACCCAATGTTTATCGGTTTATCTTGAATTTTGTTCAAAAATGTGATAAAAAAAGAGTGTGGAACATCTATTTATGGGAGAATTTATGAAGAAAAGATTATACGATTTTTCAATTGCAACTGCTGTTATTGTGCTCTTGGCTTATGTGGTTGTACTTTTAATATCTATTTACTCTGTCACGCATAATGGAGATTCAGGGTACGGAAGTTATATTTTCTTAAGTTTGATTGTATCCAGTTTGGTTTTCGTCATCATATATTATGGAGTATTCTCGATTTTAATGAACGAAGACGGAGCCAAACATCGATGGAAGAAAATTTTGAAAGAAAATCTAACCTATGAAATCAGACGAAATTATCGATTGAAATACGATGAAATTATTTTGAGAGATAAACTGATTGACTACGACCATTTATCGAAAAGAGAAGTGAAAAGACACGAGATAGCAGTACAATATTTCCCTAAATATGAAGTGTTTCTCGAATCGTATTTGAATCATAAAGATTTACAAGGGGAGACTAGAAGATGAAGAAGGCAACAAAAGAACAACTTGATGAGTTTTACCTTTCTGTCGATCAGAAGAAGGATTCAACTTCTGAAGAAAAAAGATTAAATCCTTCTTTAAAATCTGAAGTCAAATCCCTTCCTTATCAATGCCCAAGATGTCATAAACTCCTTTCTAGTCGAAAAGAGCCTTGCAAATATTGTAATTACACGGGATATATTCCCATGAGCGAAGATGAAACTAAAAAAATCAGAAAAGTACTCTTCGTAATCATATTGGCAATCGCTATCGTCGTATATATTCTTACGAGATAGAATTATCAGTTATGACAATCTAATATAATGTATTTAATTACCATGAAAATTCATTTCACGTGTTTGCATGATATTTTTTGAGAATGGGGTTGCATTTTGCATTCAAAAATTATAAAATGTATAAATCACGAGGGGCAATGTAATTTCGTTAAATCCTTATATTGTCTTGTATTTTTATGTTTTTAGTAGTATAATGTTAAAAACGTTTTTCATCATTTATAACCTTGGAAAACGAAATACAATTTCTTAATCTAGCGGAGATGGGTGCAATTAAAATATGAATTTATTAAAACTAAAAAAAAGCAAATTTCTTTTGTTGATAATCGCTATATTGGCTTCAGCATTAATTGGATGTACAAGTAATACTGATATTGAAGAGTCCTTAATCTATACTGTCATATATGATGGTAATGGTGGGTATCTTGGAAATAAGACCTATACTGTACGTAAATTGCAAGTAGCACAAGATAGCAAGATTCCAAAGTATCTTTCCTATTATTCACAAGATTCTTATGTGGTTTCAAGTTTAGGTTTGGCAATCAGATCAGGATACTCCTTACAAGGATGGTATTTGGAAGAAAACGCTGAATACGCCGCTAACCCTCTTGGAGCTTATGTGTATTTAGATATTAATGATGGCAACGGGCTCTATCAAATCAACGCTGAAGGTGACTATGTTTACGGATACGTAGAAGACACTGAAGGAACCTTGATTTATGTCAACGTTGAAGAAATCGGAGAAGATGTCGACCCTGAAACCGTTGAATATATCTATTTCAATGGTGGAAATGGTTGGGGCTTCTATATATATGATTTAGGAAACGCGGATCATGTTGAAATTTATAACGCTTCAGGCAGTTATACACCAGCAGAAGTTGCAGCTTATGGAACCTATTTGGTTTTCAGCGAGTTGACAACGGATGAACAGACTCTGTTCGCTGACATTTCTAAATATCGTCAAGATTATTATCCTTATACCGAAGCCGATGAAGGCTTGGTAAGGTATTCCTTGGATAGTGGATACATTTACTTCGACACCATGATGGTTATGGATGAACTAGGCCATTACGTCTTAGATGGTGACAATTACGTAGATTATGATTCAGAAAACCCTGCTCATGCAGATTTGGATCGTTATTCTATTGATTCAAGATATGTTTTCACATCATCAGCTAGCTATACAACACCTTCTGACTTGCCGAGATATAATGCTGATATTACCTATTGGGATTTTGAAAATGACAGAGTGACAAGTGATATGGTATTGATTGCACATTGGGAAAAGAAACTCACTGTTCAATACATTCAAATGTCTGGTCAAATTACTTACATTACTCAAAAACTAACTCCTGATAACACAAGTTCAGTTGATTTAATTGCCGGTGAAACGATCGGTAAACTTGAAACGATACCTTTATATGCTGGATATACTTTCGTGGGATGGAGTACTTCACTAACTGAATACGTTCCTTGGGACTTTGCCAATGACGTTTTCCCAATAGGGCAAGATACGCTTGTATTATATGCGTTCATGGTCGAGGGGACCTACACTAGAGTGAATACCGCAGCGAAATTATTCGCTATCGCACAAAATCCGGATCTTAATTATCTGCTTGTAGCGGATATCGATCTCGAAGGACAAGAATTCATCAATATTTCACCACTTGGATTCGAAGTCAAAGCTTCAGTTGTAACTACAGTCGTTCCATTTACGGGAGAATTCCTGTCAATGGGATATAAGATTTCGAATTATACGATTAGAGTTCAAAACTCACAAAAAGATATCAATGTCGATGCCGGAGTTATCGTTGTTATGGGACTCTTCCCATATGTTCAAAACGCTACAATTACCGGTTTGACAGTAGAAAATGCTCATATCTTGTTCGTTACTACCACAACCGGAAGTAATGTCATTTGTGAAATAGGTGGCGCAGGAATCATAGGAACAGCTCTTGACGGGGAATCATTCGTCATTGACTCTTCTGTTGAAATTGATTTCGCAGTCACTTCACCTACCCAAGTTACTTTCCCTGTATATATTGGGGATATCGTGGCTTTGGGATCTGAATATGTAACAATTACAGGCACTACTGCAACAATCGATTATTCTCTTATAACGGGAATAACTACGAGCACTTTATCAGTGCAAACCTTAGATTAGGCTTATTGATGTTAAATCATTAAGAATAGAAAAAAAATGGAGGAAAAAGATGAAAAAGCTTAGTTTGTTTCTTGTAACTTTAGTTTTAGCTGTTGCGTTAATCGGTTGCAAAACCACTAGCGAGACAACTACAACTACAACAACAACAACTGCAACAACGACTACAACAACAACGACACTAACTCCAATCACTGAGGATAGAGTTGTCAATGATGATTACACATTATTGCTTCAATCTTCAACAATGGACGGCGTGTTCAACCCATTCTTCTACTCATCAGCATATGATGGACAAGTAGCAGGATTGGTCAATGTCGGACTACTTACTACCGATGAGAGCGGTGCTGTAGTAGCTTCTGATTATTACCCAACTGTAGCAGACAGTTATTCAATTTATTACACTGACAACCTTACTACTTACGCTGCAAAAGCAGAGTATGAAGAAGGCGACTATGTAGTGTATGACATTGTAATCAAAAATGGTGCAAAATTTAGTGATGGAACACTTATCGATGCAGATGACGTACTATTCAACATGTACACTTATTTGGATCCTTCCTATAATGGATCTTCCACACTTTACACATTGCCTATTCTTGGTCTAACTGACTACAGAACACAGGTTCCTAATGCCGCACAATACGCTCCTTTAGCAGAAGCTATTCTTGCTGACGACGGCAGAGTCAATGGTTATGTTACAACCACAGAATACACAGAAGCTCAATTCGATGCTTACTGGGCAGCTATGGATGTTGCTGGAGCACAGTTTTCTCAAGAAATCGTTAACTATGTTTTAGCAAACTACGGAACTGATTCATTTGTTGCTAGATATTTCGGCGGTAATTTCCTAGTAGAAAATGCAGAAGGATTATATGTTAAAACTTCAGCTACTGGAATCGCAACTTATTCAGCTACAAACCCAGACCACGCTGCATTAACTCGTTACAACTGTACTTTGACATTCGCTGACATTAATGCGTCTGCTGGATTAAAAGTTGCTTACGGTATGGCAATGTGGGGATTCTATGGTAATGGTGGACAAGGCCGCGCTTACTCCTTAAGTGCTGATGGACTTACTTGGGCTGGAGCAACTGCAGATTACACTGTAGCTACTTTAACAACCACAGATTATTTCCATGACATTTTAGCTGCATATGACAATGGTGATGGAACTGTTGATTATGCAAACGTATCAAGCGTTGAATCTGCTGGTTCAGACTTCGTTGCTAATACAAAAGAATTGTTCACTAAATCTTATGCTAACGTTGGATCCGTTCCAAGCGTTGCTGGTTTAGTAAAAGGAACAAAAACAATTGATTCTGTAGAATACGAAACAGTAAAAGTTATTTTAACAGAACAAAATCCAAAAGCCATCCTATCATTGGGTGTCACAGTTACTCCTCAACATTATTACACAGCAGGGTACACTTATACAACCGGCGCTATCGTTAACGCAGGTGTTGAATTCGACAACCCAGCTTTCATGGCTCATCTTGCTACATTCAACGGTGCTCCTATGGGCGCTGGATCCCACATCTTCGATCATGTAGATTCTGGTGATGGTACAGTATACTTCACAAGAAATATCTATTTCGAAACTATGGGTGGAGTTAACGTTTATAACTCTAACATCAACAAAATTGCATTGAAGATCGTTTCTTCAGGTTATGAATACAGCGCATTAGAAGCTGGCGACGTAGCTTATGCAACTGTTAGTGCAACTGCTGACGTTATGGAAGACGTTGCATTAAATGAAGATTTAGTAGCAGTATTGGTTGATAACCTTGGTTATGGATACATTTGCGTTAACCCAGAAGTTTACAACAACCTTTACGAACGTATCGCTTTAACTACAGTATTTGATATGTCACAAGTATTGAACTACTATCCTAACGGATTAGCAGATTTGATTACTCGTTCACAATCTCAAGTTTCTTGGGCATACCCAGAAGGCGCAGACTATATTTATCCTTATGATGAAACATTGGCATCCGCTATCAGTTACTTTGAAATGGCTGGATACACCTATGATGAAACTGCTGGAGAATTCACAGACGTGCCTACAATTACATTCACATTGCCAAGTGACGTTTCTGCCCATCCAGCTGGTGGAGTTTATCTAAAAGCTCAAACATTGCTAGCTACAATCGGAATCACTGCAGAAATCGTTACCGATGCTTCCTTAATCGCTCACATCAAAGAAAGCGCTGTTGGAATCTATGCATTGGCATGGCAATCTGCACAAGACCCAGATATGTATCAAGTTAACCATTACTTGTCTCAAGCTGATTCAGTTATCGCTAACGGTATCGTTTGGTTACATGCAAACGGTGATGACGACGCTCTTGGTACAATCGACGTTGTTAAATTAGACGGAACTACTGAAACTATGAACCAAACAGAAGCATTAGAGTACTTAGGCTATCTAATTGAGCAAGGTACAAAATATATGCTTACTGAAGAAAGAGCTCCAATTTATGCAAAAGCATTGGAAGTTCTAGCTCAACTCAACATCGAAATCCCAACTTACCAAAGAAAGAACTTGTTCGTATACGATGGATCCATCATCGACCAAACAACTCTATCTACCACAGTTACTCCTTATTGGGGTCCATTGGCAGAAATTTGGAAAGTAAGTTTCGCTAGCGGTGTAGAAGGCAATACAACTGAAACAGTCGTAGTAGGATACGTACAACCTTAGTTAATAACACCTACTAATTAGCAAGTTTCACAAATTTCTAACAAGGAGTTATAAGGCTCAGTCCACTAGATTGAGCCTTATTATTGTCAACATGATAAAATATGTAATAAAGAGATTAGCACTATCAGTTTTGATATTGTTCGGCGTCTCGATTATTATCTATGGCTTGGTTAGAATTAAACCAGGTTTGGATTTTATTCAGACGAAATTCTATGCACAGATGCAACTGGATAGTACCGGTGAAGTCGCTTTAATGGTAGAAGAACAAAGAGAACTATATGGATTAACAGCCCCAGTTTTTGAGGGGTATTTGGTATGGCTTAATCACATATTGCATGGGGAGTGGGGAAATTCGTTTATCTTTTCCGTTAGTACGGGGGAGGTCGAGTATCTCGTCGACGACCAGGGTAATCCCGTCTTGGATTCGGAAGGAAATCAGCTGACGAAGCCGATTTCAAGTTCAAATGTTCTTGATATTATCAAGGATAAAAGTCGGATTTCATTTATTATCGCTTTGATTGCCACGATCTTGCAATTTGCAATCGCTATTCCTTTAGGAATCACATCAGCCACAAAACAGTACGGTGTCGTCGACTATAGCGTTACCGTCCTTGCGATGATGGGTATTTCCTTACCGTCGTTCTTCTTTGGCGCGTTGTTACTTAGAATCTTTTCGATTCAGCTCGGATGGTTCCCTTATGCGGGGCTCACAGATCCGAATTCTGGGTTGCCTGTATTCATAGACAATCTTCATCATTTAGTGCTACCTATTACGGTTCTCGTCATTCTTTCAATTGGTGGATTGATGAGGTATACTCGTACTAACATGCTTGAAGTTCTCAACGCGGATTATATTCGTACAGCACGTGCAAAAGGATTAAGCGAGCATAAAGTCATTTATAAACATGCTTTTAGAAACACATTGATTCCCTTGGTAACGATATTTGCCGGAATCCTTCCAGGATTATTTGGTGGAGCATTGATTACCGAAACGATTTTTAGTATTGATGGTATTGGTCAAGCAGCATATCGTGCAGTGACGCAAGGCGATATTCCTTTTGTCATGGCTTATAACTTATTCTTGTCCGTTTTGACGGTCATAGGTACTTTATTGTCTGACTTAATGTATGCTGTGGTCGATCCTCGAGTGAAACTGGTAGGTGGTAAAAAATGAGTGAGTTCGAAAAAGAAGTTAAAGAAGAAAAAGAACTAAATGTTCTTGAAGAAGCAAAATCTGAACTTTATGAAGAAGTCTCGCTGTCTGATTCCGCCAAAGTAGTTAGCCCGGGTCGAATGGTACTTAGACGTTTCTTTAGAAGCAAATTGTCGTTGGTCGGATTGGTCACTCTTTTCATCATGTTTGCATTCTCATTCATCGGTCCACTGCTTTCTCCATGGGGAGAAGTTGAGATGACGGGTGATTATAAATGGGTCACGTCAATATTACCTCATCAAATCGTGGTCACGGAATTTAATGAAGAAACTGGAATGGACGAACAAGTCACTTATATCTTTTTTGAAGTAAGTGATCCCTATAAAGTATACTCAAAAACCCTCCCTTCTTGGGAACATATTTTCGGTACGGATCAATATGGATACGACGTATTTACTAGACTGATGTATGGCGGACGAGTTTCGCTATTGCTTGGTTTTATGGTTATCTTCGCAGAAGTCATCGTCGGTTTGTTCTTTGGTTCACTTTCCGGATATTTTGGTGGTTGGGTTGATATGGTCATCATGCGTGTCGTCGATGTATTCAACTGTTTGCCAGGCTTGCCGATTTTAATGCTTGCAGCGGCTGTAATTGACAGTTGGGGGGTACCGGCACGAGTCCGAATCTACTACTTAATGGCGATTCTAACCTTCTTTGGATGGGCCGGAATTGCTCGTTTGGTTCGTGGTCAAATTCTAGGAATTCGCGAACTTGAATACATGCTAGCCGCTGAAGCGACTGGATTAAGTACAAGACGTAAAATATTCAAACATATCATTCCGAACGTTATGCCTCAAATCATTGTCCAAGCAACACTTGGACTTGGTGGAATCATTTTGACGGAATCAACATTATCTTACCTTGGATTAGGTGTTCCTTTCCCTTATTCCGCTTGGGGTACGATGATTAGTTCAACTAGTGGGGCAGCAGGTCGAGACATTTTGCAAAACTACCCTGCAATTTGGGTCCCAGCAGGTGTATGCATCGTATTAGCCGTATTGGCATTTAACTTTATCGGTGATGGCTTGCGCGACGCATTTGACCCGAAGATGAGGAGATAGGTGCGATATGAATATTAAAGATTATCTAAAAAAACGGAAAGAAATCAAAAAATTACAAAGTAAACATTACATCAGTCATAAGCAAATCAAAGAAACAGCGAAGGAAAACTTAAGAATCATCAAAGCGATGGAAAAGAAGAACAATCGCAAGAATGTACCTGAAGAAGAGTACATCACTAAGATGAAAGATCCGAACAATGTTGTTGAATTTGACGATTTACATGCCTATTTTTACACAGATGCAGGTATTGTAAAAGCTGTTGATGGTGTATCTTTTGACATACCAAAAAAGAGTATTGTCGGTGTTGTTGGAGAAAGCGGATGCGGAAAGAGCGTTACTAGTCTTGCGCTGATGAAATTAATGCAAAGCCCACATGGACAAATTCACAGCGGAGAAATCCGTTATTCGGCAAAAGATGGAAAAGCATATAACATTGCCAATGTTCCTAAGATTGACATGAACAAAATCAGAGGCAATGAAATGTCGATGATTTTCCAGGAACCGATGACGAGTTTGAACCCTGTTCTTCGTGTTGGTGATCAACTCGATGAAGTCTTGTTCTTGCATTTCCCTGAAACAACAAAAGAAGAAGCAAAAGAAAAATCCATCAGCATGTTAAAACTAGTCGGAATCGCGATGCCAGACAAATTTTACGATGCTTACCCACATGAATTATCCGGTGGTATGCGTCAAAGAGTCATGATTGCCATGGCTTTGGCTTGCGACCCAAGACTGATTATTGCCGATGAACCGACGACGGCTCTAGACGTTACAATTCAAGCCCAAATATTGGACTTGCTTCGTGATATTAAACTTAAAATTGATGGTTCGATTATGTTGATTACGCATGACCTTGGCGTTATCGCTGAAATGGCGGATTACGTTGTTGTTATGTATGCAGGACGCATTATCGAAAAAGGAACTGCTAGAGAAATATACAAAAACCCATTGCACCCTTACACTGTAGGATTGCAAAAAAGCATCCCTGGATTAAATTCTGGCGATGAAAAATTGTATACAATTTCCGGCACCGTTCCTAACCCAATCAACTTGCCAAACTATTGTTACTTCCGCGACAGATGCAACAAGCGATTCGACAAATGTAATGGAGAATACCCACATCTAGTGGACGTTTCTCCTACTCATTCCGTCGCATGTTATTTACATGAACAACTTGCCGCTGATTTTGCGAAGTTGAAAGCAGGTGGAAAAAATGCCAAATAACGAAATCAAAAACGGTTCTATACCTGTTCTTGATGCTGCAGAAACAAAAAAACCTGCTGAAAAAAAGAGCACAAAAGAACGAGTTGAGAAAAAAGTTGAAATCGCAAGAGACCTCTTGGTTGTGAACAACATCAAGAAGTACTTTCCGCTTGGACAAAGTTGGATTCAAAAACAAACGAATTACGTTAAAGCCGTGGATGATGTTAGTTTTACGATTAAAGAAGGTAAGACTCTAGGTGTCGTAGGCGAAAGTGGATGCGGAAAGACTACCCTTGGTAGAACGATTCTACGTCTTCATAGCATTACAGACGGAGAAGTCATCTATAATGGCGTTGATGTAAGAAAATTAACGAGAAGAGAACTTACAAAACTCAGACCGAAAATTCAAATCATTTTCCAAGATCCCTATTCTAGTTTAAGCCCTCGTATGACCATTGGTGAAATTATCGGTGAAGCCGTAAGAGAACACAAAATCGTATCCAAAGAAGAACACAGGGATTATATTATTGAAGTCATGAAATCATGTGGATTACCAGCATATTATTATAGCCGTTATCCTCATGAATTTTCTGGTGGTCAAAGACAGAGAATCTGTATTGCACGATCGCTTGCGCTAAAACCAGACTTAATCGTTTGCGATGAGCCTGTCAGTGCTCTTGACGTTTCAATTCAAGCACAGATTATTAATTTGCTCGTTGAACTACAAGAGAAGTTTGGATTGACTTACATGTTTATTTCCCATGACTTATCCGTTGTTGAATACATTTCAGATGACATCATGGTTATGTATTTAGGAAGTGTTGTTGAATTTGGAGATAAGAAATCGATTTTCAAAAATCCAATGCATCCTTATACTGAAGCCTTGCTATCGGCTGTTCCGGTTCCGGATCCAGACGTTAAAAAGACAAGAATCATTCTAAAGGGTGACATTCCTAGCCCTGCGAACCCACCTAAGGGATGCAAATTCCATACAAGGTGTTCAAAATGCATGGATGTCTGTAAAACTGTGACTCCGATACTAAAAGAATATGAACCAGGGCATAAGGTGGCTTGCCATCTTTACCCACAGGATTAGTGATCGATTCAATGTTTAAAAAGAAAAAAAACAAAATGATCGTCGAGGACCATGGTGAAACCATATCGAACATGAATGTCGAAGGGTTTTCCTGGTATCAAAGCGAAAAAACACTTAAGAAGAAAAAGATGCTAATGGATGTCAACTTGACTCCAAAAGAAAGAAGAGCGGTTGTGTTTGGAGCATTTGTTGCTTACTTGCCTCTGTTCTTAATCATTGTAAGTAGTTTTGTGATTGCTTATTTGTTATTCTATTTCTTCATGTAACTATTATTAAGGGTATGGATTACCTATTTTTAGATTAAGCTATTCTTCCTCAGAATATATAATCATTTCATTCAATAAAGCTCGGTACAGTGAACCGAGCTTTTTTTTGTCTTGGAATAGGGTGATATCTCATGATTTTTGATAATTTGTTTATTCCATCTCTTTTTTATGATAAAATATATGTAATTATGAGGTGGGATTATGTTTGTAGAAATTAAGAATCATGGTCATAAAATCAAAGAAATCAGGTTGACTTCAAAAAACGGACAAATCGTTTCTTTTCTGAATGTCGGAGCGACTCTGTATCGATGGGTTACTCTCCAAAAACGAGAGATTGTTGCTAGATATGATAACATCGATGACTATTTGACGAATCAAATGTCTTTTGGAACGACCGTTGGAATGAATTCAGGACGAATTGAAAACGGAGAATTTGTTCTTGAGGGAGTCAAGTACCGGACTCCAAACAAAGAGACTCATTTTTTACATGGCGGAGAGGACCGCTTGTCTCTTCGGTTTTTTGATTTTGAACTGTTTCAAAGAAATGACGGAGTGGAAATTATTTTTACACACGAATATTCACATTCCATTTTGCCAGGAACCCAGCTTGTTTCGGTCAAGTATCTTGTCAAAGAGAATGACATTTTAGTTACCTATGATGTGACCACGGATAAAACTGGATTGTGTAATTTGACAAATCATACCTATTTTAATCTTGATGGAGATTTTTTGAGTTCCATTGATCATCATGAAATCCAAATTCCTGCTTCAAAAGTCGTCATTATTGATGATGAGATGATTGGAAGAAAAGTCACAGACGTTGAAGGAACCGATTTTGATTTCAGAGTTCAAAAAGATGTCTATAAACCAATGCAAAATGTGGATTCGATGTTTCCCAAAGTCAGAGGAATTGACCATTATTTCTTATTAGATCATCCATGCTCTAAGTTATATTCTAGAAAGACGAAAACATTGCTGAAGGTTAAAACGACTTTGCCGGGAGTGACTGTTTATACTACAAACTATCCAAATCAGGAATGGATTCAGACAAAAAATCCTTTAGGCCTTCATCATGCGATATGTCTTGAACCTCAGTATCAATCGAATGCGATTAATGACCATCGATTTGAAGTTGGGATTGTGACGGTCAAACGTCCATATCATCACGAGATTGAGTATACTTTGGAGGAAAACGTTCAATGAGGTTGCTTGTTTTAGGTGGGGCAGGATATATTGGTAGCCACTTTGTAAAAAAAGCGATTGAAGTAGGACATCAAGTGGTCGTCATTGATAATTTGATCAATGGACATATCGAAGCAGTCGATTCATCGGCCATTTTTGTCAAAGGAGATATCCTTGATAAGAATCTACTTGAATCCGTTATGAAAAAACATGAAATTGACGCTTGTGTACACTTTGCGGCTTTTTCTTTGGTTGGAGAGTCGATGTCCGTTCCTAATAAATATTTCTATAACAATGTGACAGGAACTTTATCGTTACTGGAAGCAATGGAAAAGTGTGGCGTTCGAAAAATTGTATTTTCTTCAAGTGCTGCAGTTTACGGAAGTCACAAGGAAATGCCAATCACAGAAGAATATCAACATATTCCAACCAATCCGTATGGGGAAACCAAACTTCAGATGGAAAAAATGATGCACTGGGCAGATAAAGCCTACGGAATGAAGTATGTGAGCTTGCGATATTTCAACGTTGCCGGAGCGTCTTTGGATGGTTCCATCGGTGAGGACCACAATCCTGAAACGCACCTTATCCCCATCGTATTGCAAGTGCCATTAAACAAGCGACCTTTTATTACAATTTTCGGTAATGATTACGATACTATTGACGGCACATGTATTCGTGACTACATTCATATAGACGATCTTGTTGATGCGCATTTAAGAGCACTTCAATATCTTGTCACGAAAAACGTTTCAAATATCTTCAATCTTGGGACTGAAAAAGGATATTCAAACCTTGAAATCGTTGAGGTAGCTCGGAAATTGACCAAGCATCCGATTCCAATTAAAATTGGTGAAAGACGCCCTGGAGATCCGGATAAATTGGTCGCAAGTTTCAAAAAAGCATATACGATTCTAGGTTGGAAGCCTACCAAAGGAATAGAAGAAATCATTTCTTCTGCATGGGGATTCCATAAAACACATCCGGAAGGGTTCGGTGGAAAGAAATGATGAATCATTTGATTAATCAACTCATTCAATACGGGATTCAGGAAGACATTTTGAATATGGTCGATCGTGATTATGCAACTAACCAGTTATTGTTTCTTTTAAAACTGGATCATTTCGAGAGAGAAGAAATCACAGAATCGATTGATTTTTTTTCTGTAATGCCAACGATATTGACTGAAGCTTATAACAAAGGTTTGATACCCAGCGATAGCATACAAGACTTTGATCATTTTGAGGCAAAATTAATGGATGCCTTGATGCCTAGGCCTTCTCAAATGGAACAAAGGTTTCGCCAACTCTACAAAAAAGCTCCAGTGTACGCAACCAATGATTTCTATCGTTTCTCTCAGAAAACGAACTATATCAAGACGGAAAGAATCAAGAAAAACATTCATTTTGTTTATGAGGGTAAATATGCACCTCTCGATATATCGATTAACTTATCCAAGCCTGAGAAGGATCCTAAAAAGATTGCACTTCAGTCAAAGATAGATGAGAACAATTATCCAAAATGTGCTCTTTGTATGGAAAATGTTGGTTTTTTTGGAGATGAAAACCATGCATCCAGAAGCAACCATCGTGTCATTACTTTGACCCTTAATCACGAAAAAGATCAATGGGGATTTCAATACTCTCCCTATTCTTATTTCAACGAACATGCGATTATTTTAAAAAAAGATCATATTCCTATGCATGTGAATGTAGATACTTTAAACGAACTTGTTGATTTCGTCAATCAATTTCCACATTATACAATTGGATCCAATGCCGAACTTCCGATTGTTGGCGGTTCGATTCTCAATCATTATCATTTTCAAGGTGGAAAGGCCGATTTTCCTATTGAAAAAGCGAGAGTATTAAGAGAGTACAAAGTTAGAAAAACCAAAGTTGAAATTTTGGATTGGCCAATGAGCGTCATTAGAGTCAGCGGAGGAAGCGAGTTTAAAGTCTTGGATGTTGTAACGGATATTTTGAATGCTTGGAAGAATTATAACAATCCCGATTTGAACATCTATGCAAAAACGAATGATGAAGAACACAATACAATCACACCGATTCTGACTATCAAGGAAGGAAAATATCAATTTTATATCATCCTTAGAAACAATTTGACCACAGAAGAAAGACCATATGGGGTTTTTCATCCAAGAGAAGAATATTTTCACATTAAGAAAGAAAATATTGGTCTCATTGAAGTCATGGGCTTAGCGATTCTGCCTGGAAGGTTAATGAAAGAACTAGATGAAATCAAAAAAGTATTATCACAAAACCATTCCATCGACCAATTCCCTGATTTAGAGAAACATGAAGCATGGATTGAGACCATGAAAAAAGAAAAAACATCCGAAGAGAATATCAACCAATTTCTATATAATCAAGTTGGAATGATTTTTGAAAAGGTTCTCGAAGACTGCGGTGTATTCAAAGCTGAAGACAAACATGAGTTTTTCCGATTCATAGAAAAGACGATCTAATAAAACGTCGGATTTCCGACGTTTTAAACTTATTCATCTTCCACAATCATTGAATCTGTGGTATAATTATGACTTAACATGAGGTGAAAACATGAGTAAAGGAAACGACAAATTAGTTAAAGAAATAACCGCGAGAGACGAAGATTTTGCACAGTGGTATACCGATGTCTGCAAAAAAGCAGAACTAATGGATTATACAAACGCAAAAGGGTTTATCATCTATCGTCCATATGGATATGCAATATGGGAAAACATTCAAGAGTTTCTCAATCACGAGTTCAAAAAAACAGGACATCAAAATGTCTATTTTCCATTGGTGATTCCTGAGTCTTTGTTTATGAAGGAAGCGGAGCATGTGGAAGGATTCGCTCCTGAGACCGCAATCGTAACCATTGGCGGAAAAGAAGTACTTTCGGAAAGGTTGATTATCAGACCTACTTCAGAAGTTTTATTTTGCGACCACTACAGTAAAATAGTATCGAGTTATCGCGACCTACCTAAAAAATACAACCAATGGTGCAGTGTTGTTCGTTGGGAAAAAACAACCAGACCATTTTTACGAGGATCAGAGTTTCTATGGCAAGAAGGTCATACCATTCATGCTACTGAAGAAGAAGCCAGAGAAGAAGTCCTTGGAATGCTTGAAATTTATAAAAGACTTGGAAGTGAAGTCTTGGCAATTCCTTTTGTAACTGGAAAAAAGACTGAAAAAGAGAAATTTGCTGGTGCAATGGAGACTTATACGACCGAAGCACTTATGCATGACAATAAAGCTTTACAAAGTGGAACGACTCATTATTTTGGAACAGGTTTTGCTGAAGCTTTTAATATTACATTCCAGGATAAAGATAAAGTGCTGAAACCCGTACATCAAACCTCTTGGGGAGCATCCACAAGATTAATTGGTGCAATTATCATGGTTCATGGAGACGACTCCGGTTTAGTACTCCCTCCTTATGTCGCTCCTACTCAGGTATTAATCGTCCCGATTCAGCAACAAAAAGATGGTGTCCTTGAAAAATCAAGAGAATTACTAGCCTCTTTAGAATCAAAAGGAATTAGAGCCTCGATCGATGATTCCGATAAATCTCCTGGATGGAAGTTTGCGGAAGCTGAAATGAAAGGAATTCCAATCAGAATTGAAATTGGGCCAAGAGATTTAGAACAAAATCATTGTGTTGTTGTAACAAGATACAATCATGAAAAAACGTTGATTTCTTTAGATGAAGTAGTATCTAAAATTCCATCGCTATTCGAAAAAATTCATAATGCCATGTATCAAGTCGCACTCGACAATGTGAAAAATAATACTAGACCAGCTTTGACATACGATGAATTCAAAGAAATTATCGATCAAAAAGGTGGTTATGTCAAAATGATGTGGTGTGGAGATCAAGCTTGTGAGGATAAAATCAAAGAAGAAACATCGGCTACTTCAAGATGTATTCCCTTCGAACAAGAACACTTAGGAGATATCTGCCCCGTTTGTGGAAAGAAAGCGAAAATGGAAGTATATTTCGCGAAAGCATATTAAAACAAATGACAAGCCGAGAGGCTTGTCATTTTACTTGAATATTGAGTTTCCGCAGGCATCGTACGCGACAATTACTGGGAAGTCAACGACTTCCAATTCACGGACGGCTTCACTTGACAAATCTTCATAAAGTAAGGTTTTTGAAGATTTCACTGTTTTACTTAAGATTGCGCCAATACCGCCGATGGCAATTAAATAGACCGACTTCGTTTCTACTAATTTCGACTGAAAGGCTTTGTCTCTTTCACCTTTTCCAATCATGATTTTCATCCCCATAGGCATCAGTTGGATGCTATACGGGTCCATTCGGTAAGAGGAAGTGGGTCCACAGGCACCAATTGGCATCCCTGGTTTCTCAGGGGTTGGGCCGGTATAATATATTATTTGTTCATTGAAATCAAAAGGTAATGATCCATTTGCAGATAAGTGTTCTACAAAACGTTTGTGTGCAGCGTCTCTTCCTGTATATATTTTGCCTGATATGATTACTTCTTCTCCAGCTCGAAGAGAAAGTCTGGTTTCTTCATTGATTGGTGTTGTAATTCTTTTCATCATAGACCTCACAATATGACTGTTTTCTTCCGAGCGGCATGGCATTGAATGTTAACCGCAACGGGTAAAGAAGCAATATGACAAGGATAAGAATTGACTTTAACTGCAAGGCACGTCGTCGCTCCACCAAGTCCCATCGGACCTACGTCTGATGAATTGACAAGTTCTTTTAGTGATTCCTCAAGTTCGCGATCTGTTTGATTCTCTGCGACATCGTCGAGCGAACGAAACAATGCAGTTTTCGCAAGAATCGCGACTTTTTCGAAGTTTCCTCCGATTCCAATCCCTAAAATGAGAGGAGGACAGGCTTTTCCTCCTGCCAGTTTCACTGTTTCTAGAACAAATGATTCAATCCCTTTGACACCTGCAGAAGGAGGTAACATTGCTAGACGGCTCATATTTTCGCTTCCAGCACCTTTTGGTGCGGCGTGAATAATCAAACGGTCTCCTGGAATCTGTTTGATATGAACGATTGCGGGGGTATTATCAAGGGTATTCTTTCGCTCTAAAGGATGATTGACGACAGATTTTCTTAAGTACCCTTCGAAATAGGCTTGCCGTACCCCTTCATTGACTGCAGCTTCAATATCATAATCAAGAAAGACTTCGGTTCCAATTTCCAGAAACACAACAGCAACACCGGTATCCTGGCAAATTGGAATGTCTTCGTTTCTTGCGATTTCTTGATTTTTGATAATTTTACCCAGAATGCTTCTCGCTAGTGCAAAAGACTCTATTTTTTGAGCTTCTTCCAAAGCGTGAACGACTTTGGAGTCTAAAGATACTGCAGCGTTCATAAACAGTTGTTTGATATTGGAAATCAAAATCGATTGATCAATTTTACGCATCTGTTTCACCTCAATATTATTATATCATTATTTCATTCAAAGTCATCTTGAAGTTAGAATGGATTTTGGGAAAAATACTATCTTGATATTTACATTTCAAGAAGTCTTCGGTATAATCATACAAGGGTGATGACTTTGAAACAACTGAAAATAATCTCAGACAGCACATGTGATTTATCGAAAGATTTAATTGAAAAATATGAAATTGGAATTGTGCCTCTTTTTGTGACAATTGGAGAAAGTACCTATTTTGATGGGGTTGACCTTGATACGACGAAAATGTATGAGGAAGTAGAAAAGAAGAATATTCTACCGAAGACTGCCGCTGCTTCCCCGGGTAGTTTTATTGAAATTTTTCAAAAGTACCTGAATCAAGGTTATCAAATTTTATATGTGGGCATCGGATCTAAATTTTCTGCGACTTTTCAAAGTGCAACTCTAGCGAAACAAGATTTGGATTCAAATGATATCTTTTTAGTAGATTCACATAATTTATCTAGTGGATCCGGACTTTTGGTTCTTAAAGCATGTTCCTTGAGAGACAAAGGCATGTCTGCTCTGAAAATCCAGCAAAAACTGATTGAACTCGTACCTAAAGTGCGAAGTCAATTTGTGATTGATACATTAGAGTACCTGTACAAGGGCGGAAGATTAAATGCTTTATCTAACTTCATGGGGACCATGCTGAAAATCAAGCCGATTATCAAAGTTGTAGAAGGCGCAATGGCTGTCGGGAAGAAGGCAAGAGGACATGTTCGCCATGGTATAGATTTGATGGTTATGGACTTAGAACATTTAAAAGACCAGGTAGATTCAGAGTTTTGCATGATTACTCATTCATTTGCGGATGAGGTTGTCGATTACACTATCGATAAAATTAATTCAGTACTATCCTTTCAACATCTGATTGAAACACATGCAGGATGTGTGATTTCAAGTCATTGTGGAAAAGGGACCATTGGAATTTTATATTTGGAACGATGAGAGCTTGTGATAACACAAGTTTTCTTTTTATAAACAATTTAGTTGACTAAGCAACTAAATTGAGATATACTTGTATTCAGAATGAGAGGGATGCATATGACCAATCGATATGAACATCAGATTAATAGGTACAGACATCGGTTCTTTGAGGAACGTATGAAAGACATAGATTTGAATTTTCCTGAAGGACCGTATTTAATTAAAATTCAAGAAGAAAAACGCGTGAAAATGAATCATTTGAAAAACTCTATTCCTTTTCACAAATCTCATTTGACAAGAGTAATCAATCATCTTGTTGAAAAGGGTTATATATTAAAAGAAATAGATCCCGAAGATCAACGTGGTTTCATTGTATCAATCACAGAAGAAGGAGAAAATATCTCCAAAAAAGCTATGAGCGTTGTTAAGGAATGGGATGAACTACTCACAAGTGTTATTACTAAAGAAGAGATGAATATGATAGACAATATACAACGTAAAATGGTTCACAAAATTGCTGAATACTTTGGAGAGGATTATATCGATGAGAAAAATACTTAGTTATTTAAAAAACTACAAAATATATGTCGTTGCTGTGGTTATTTTAGTATCGTTATCTGCAGCTGGTCAACTTCTGTTGCCTGACTACATGTCTAAAATTATCGGAGAAGGTATTCACGCTGAATACTATGTTGAAAATCCTTTAACAGGCGAATTGGTTTCAACCTCGGCCTTATACTGTGAAACAGAAGGTGTCACTTGTACAATTGTACAGACTAGCGATATGACCGTCATTATGAAATATGGTGGAATTATGCTAGGAGTAACTCTTTTGTCATCGATTGCATCGATTGCATTGATGTATGTATCAAGCCATGTTGGGAGTCAAACTAGTAAGGATATCCGTAAAGATTTATTCAAAAAAGTCAGTGAATTTTCATCTGCAGAAGCAGAGTCTTTCGGTACTTCTTCACTGATTACTCGTTCGACGAATGATATTTCACAAGTTCAAAATTTCGTTATGATGGGTCTTAGAATGTTTCTTCGTATTCCAATATTTCTCATCGGGGGCATTGTACTGAGTATCAAGAATATTCGAGAAATGACTTCAACAAACGAATTACTCTATGTATTGATGGCTGGGGTTCTCTCTCTGATTGTTCTTGTCGCTATTACTTTCGTTCTAGTGTTGCCTCTATTTAAGGCGTTACAAAAGAAAATTGACAAGATGACACTTGTAACACGTGAAGGAATCAAAGGTGTTCGTGTCATCCGTGCATTTGGACAAGGAAGAAGAGAAATTTCTAAATTCAGGGATGTTAATGACGACTTGACCAAAACAGTATATAATGCGGGAAAGATTATGTCGACTTTGAACCCTGCAGTCAACTTAATTTTCAACGTTGTCATCATTGGAATACTTTACTATTCCTATATCATCATTACAAACAGTTCATTTACAGACTATCAAAGTCTTGGAAATATATCGGCCGTCATTCAATATTCTACTCAGATTATGTTTAGCTTATTGATGCTTACGATGACTTTCATCGTGTTCCCAAGAGCCCAGGTTTCCGCGAAAAGAATCGAAGAAGTCCTTGATAAAGAAATCATCATCAAAGATGAAGGCAACTTGGAGTATGACTCTTTGGAAATGAAAGGAGTCGTTGAATTTGATGATGTATGCTTTAAATATGGAGATGCAGAAGAGAATGTTTTGGATCACATATCGTTTAAAGCTCTTCCTGGTCAAACAGTCGCGATTATTGGGTCTACAGGGTCTGGGAAATCGACGATAGTGAATTTGATTCCAAGATTCTTTGATGTAACTTGCGGTACCATCAAGATTGATGACATCAACATTAAAGACTTAAGTCTACATAAATTGAGATCGTTAATTGGATTTGTTCCACAGACGGCGACGCTTCTATCTGGAACGATTAAAGATAATATTCAATACGGAAATTCTGAAGCGACTATGGATGAAATACGAGATTCTGCAGTCATTGCTCAAGCAGAGGAATTTATCGAAGAGATGGATTTAAAATATGATTCTATCGTCGATCAGGGTGGAGTGAATTTATCTGGAGGGCAAAAACAAAGACTATCAATCGCAAGAGCCATCGTTAGAAGGCCAAAAGTATATATCTTCGACGATAGCTTCTCTGCTTTGGATTTTAAAACGGATTCGAATTTAAGAAAAGCATTGAAGAAAATAACAAAAGAGTCAACAGTGTTACTTGTCGCTCAAAGAATTGGTACCATTATGGATGCAGATCAAATCATCGTCATTCATGATGGGGCAATTGTTGGGCTTGGAAAACATAAAGAATTACTTAATACTTGCGAAATCTATAAAGAGATTGCATATTCACAACTTTCTGAGGAGGAGCTGGCATGAAAAAAGAAGAAAAAAATAACATAGTCGAGCAACAACCTTCTCAACAAGGTAGGCGTCCTCAAGGAAGACCTGGAGGCGGTGGCGGCGGTGGACCTTTTGGTGCGATGATGAGACCCGCTGAAAAAGCAAAAGATTTTAAAGGAACTTTAAAACGTTTGATTCGATTCTTGAAACCTCAAAGAACTCAAATGATTATCATGATTTTTTTTACAGTCATCATGACTGCAATGGCAGTATATGCGCCAAATTTAATGAGAAATATCATGAATTTACTTCAACTAATCATTATCGGGACCGCTGAAAGTGATGCTCAAAGTCTGATAATAAAATATTTTATTGCGATTATCGTGCTTTATGTTCTTCGTTTTATCCTTGAGACCATATCTTACTTGATTGCAAACTATGTTTCAGTCTCTTTGGGGAAAAGCTTTAGAAATATTCTTAGAGATAAATTGGAAAGATTACCGATTAAGTATTTTGATGAAAAACAAACAGGCGACATCCTAAGTGTTTTTTCAAATGATGTGGATGTTGTCGTTAACTCAATTCAGCAAAGTCTAATTCAAATGATTCAAGCTTTTCTAATGTTGATTGGCGTTCTTGGAATGATGTTCTTCATCTCATGGAAACTGACTGTCATTGCTTTAGTCATTTTACCTCTCTATGTCATTACCGTTTCCATGATTGCAAAAAAAAGTCAGTCCAAATTCATTCGTCAACAAAAAGGATTGGGAAAAATCAACGGATATATCGAGGAAATCTTTACTTCTCATAAAGTCGTCAAACTGTTCGGAAAAGAACAGGATTCTTACGCAGAGTTTAAAGTCATGAATGAAGAACTTGCCGGAGATATGAAATCTGCTCAATTCTTAAGCGGTTTGATTCACCCAGTGATGGATTTCATTTCCAATATCGGATATGTTGCCGTCGTCATGGTGGGAGGCATCCTTGCGGGTGCGACAAACCCATTATTGATTGGAGACATTACAACATTTATCTCTTATCAAAGAATGTTCGTCAATCCGATTTTGAATCTTGCAAATATCGTCAATATGTTCCAGTCAACCATTGCAGGTGCTGAAAGAATATTTGATCTATTAGATGCCAAAGAAGAAGAAATGGACAAAGCCGTTGAAACGTTTGTTAACAGAGAACATTTAAGTGGAGTTGAGATCAAAAATGTTGATTTCTCCTATTCACCGGATAAGGAATTAATCAAGAATTTGAATTTAAAGGTTGAACCAGGAAATCAAATCGCAATTGTTGGCCCCACCGGGGCTGGAAAAACAACTCTAGTAAACTTGTTGATGCGATTTTATGAAATCGACAAAGGAACCATTACCATAGACAATGTCCTTAACACGGAAGTTCCTCGTGAAGAACTCAGAAAACAATTCGGTATGGTATTGCAAGATACATGGTTATTTGCTGGAACCATTCGAGAAAATATCTCTTATGGAAAAGAAGACGCAACCCTTGAAGATGTCATTTCAGCATGTAAACAAGCTCATGTACATCATTTCATCGAAACTTTGGAAAATGGATACGACACTTTACTAAAAGAAGATGCATCCAACATCTCTCAGGGACAAAAACAGTTATTAACGATTGCAAGAGCGATTCTGTTTAATCCTAGAATATTGATTTTGGACGAAGCAACCTCCTCGGTTGATACGAGAACAGAAGCCTACATCCAGAATGCAATGAATTTTATGATGGAGGGAAGGACAAGTTTCGTCATCGCGCATCGTCTTTCCACCATTAAGAAAGCTTCTACGATTCTAGTCATGGAACATGGTCAAATCGTTGAACAAGGAAACCATAAAGATCTGCTTGAGAAAAATGGAGTATATGCGGATCTCTACAATTCACAGTTTTTGAATATTGCGACTTAAGAGGATGAAAATCCTCTTTTTTCTTTATAAATTGACTGAAATACAGTATAATTGTATCCATAAGACGGAGTGTGCATAGATGATTAAAGTAGGATTGATTTCACTGGGTTGTGCAAAAAACTTAGTGGATTCTGAATTAATATTAGGTGTTTTAAAAAGTGCAGGGGTTGAAATCGTTATTGACCCTGAAGACGCAGACGCCATCATTGTCAATACTTGCGGATTTATCGAATCCGCAAGACAAGAAACAATTGAAACCATCCAAGAGATGAAAGAATATGGAAAGAAGTTAATCGTTAGCGGATGCTATGCTGAAAGGTATAGAGAAAAACTAGAAAAAGAAATGCCGTTTGTTGATAAAATCATCACGCTGAAGGATTATCCTAGAATTCATTTGATTTTGTCAGAAGTTCTCTCTTCTTCTGAATTAAAGTTCCAACCAATGAGTTATGAGACAAGAATGCTTGTTTCATCTAACATAACGCCATATGTGAAATTAAGCGAAGGGTGTGACAACCGCTGTGCTTTTTGTGCAATTCCGCTCATCAGAGGCAGATTTATTTCAAGGGATTATGGTGAGGTAATGAGTGAATGTAGGCTCCTCGTTTCAAATGGGGCAAAGGAACTTAATCTGATTAGTCAAGATACGACAAGGTATGGATATGATTTAAATCCTGAAAGAAAAAGTCTTCTTCCTCAACTCCTTAGAGATATCGCAAAGATTGAAGCGCTCAAAATCATCAGAATTCTATATTTATACCCAGATGAAATCACCGATGAACTGCTGAGTGTTGTGAAGAACACCCCAATGATTGCACCCTATTTTGATATCCCAATTCAGCACATATCCACACCAGTACGAAGAAGAATGTTAAGAAGAAAAGATGAATATTTCATCAGAGAACTTTTAAATAAAATTAGAATAATGATTCCAAATGCAATATTTAGAACCACTTTGATTGTTGGATTTCCAGGTGAAACAGAAGAAGACTTCTTGAAACTAAAGAATTTTGTGAAAGAGTTTGAATTTGACCGGTTAGGCGTTTTTGCGTATTCGAAAGAAGAAGATACTGTTGCCTTTGAATACGAGGACCAAATTGACGAGGAAATCAAACAACGACGTTTAAACGAAATCATGAGTACCCAAAAGAAAATTGCTAGAAAGAAAAATAAGGCACAAATAGGCTCTATCCATCATACTATCATAGAGGCTTACGATACCGAGTCGAAGTTTTATTACGGAAGAAGTTTTGCATTCGCTCCGGATGACATCGATGGTTATATCGTATTTCAATCAAAACAAAAGCGTCAAATTGGAGATGATCTTGACGTTATCATTACGGATTCTTTAGGATATGATTTAATCGGAGACGCCATTCTTTGACGGAGGAAATAACATGTTTCTTACATTACTATTAAAAGGGTTCATCATTGGAATTGCATTTATCATTCCGGGCGTAAGCGGAGGAACTCTAGCAATATATCTTGGAATATATGACAAACTTCTACATTCCATTGGACATGTGTTCAAGGAATTTAAGAAAAGTGTTTCTTTTTTACTGCCCGTTTTTCTAGGCATTGCAATTTCAATTGTTGCATTGGCAAAGGTGTTGGGATTTTTTATCGAGAAAAATTCTTTTGTCACACTTTGTTTTTTTATCGGATTGATTATCGGAGGAATACCGCATCTGTTTAAAGAAGTTCATCACAAGCCAGTAAATATATCTTCGATTATTTCTTTTGTAGTTGCTTTCGCCTTGGTACTATTATTGATGATATTCAAATTACAAAATGATCAAGCTGGGATGTCAGTATTTGAGATGAACGCTGTGAATATTTTGGTTTTAGTGCTACTAGGAATGGTGGCTTCAACCACAATGATCATCCCTGGTATTTCAGGTTCTGCCTTATTAATGGTTTTAGGGTTCTACACTGCAATCGTCACAAATGTGGTTGGAAATATTCTTGATTTTTCAAATCTCTCCTATCATCTTTATGTCATCATACCGTTTGGGATTGGTGCAGCGATTGGAATCGTTGTTTTCAGTAAGGCAATCGAGTTTAGTTTAAGAAGGTTTAAAAGTCAAACATATTACGCAATTATTGGGTTTATCATGGCATCGATTATTGTCATATTTTGTGAAATTAGAGATCCTGGTTCTGCAATGGTTTTTGAAGATCAAGTACCGATTTTTACCAACTTCTTCAATTTCGTTGGTACGCATATCGTTAGTGTATTATTAGGTGTTGTATCATTGGTAACGGGTCTTTTCATTTCAAAACTCTTGGTTTCATTTGAAGGAAAATCAATTAAAGATGCAAAGTAGGTTTGTCGATTCGAAGAGTTTCATGACGAAAACCAATATTGGAGACCATGACTATACATGTAATCCCTTTATCGGATGCACTCACGGGTGCGTCTATTGTTATGCAAAAACGATTGAAAGGCATCACCCTGTTAATGAATGGGGGCAATATGTTGATATTAAAAAATACCTCAACCTATCAATTCCAAAAGGAACAGGTAAAAAATCTCTCTTTTTTAGTAGTATGACCGATCCGTACCAACCAATAGAAAATGAAGTCAAATCCGTAAGGAAGATTCTCGAAAATATTGTTGAAAGCGACCTGTCGATATCAATCTTAACAAAATCCGAATTGGTTGTCAGGGACATAGATTTGTTCACTCAAATGAAAAATGTCGAAGTCGGGTTTTCAATTTCACTATCGGATGTTGATTCAAAAATATTTGAACCGGGCTCTTCAAGTCCTTCAAGCAGAATCTCTGCTTTGAAACAACTTCACTTGGCAGGAATCAAAACCTATGTGTTCGTCTCTCCAATCATTCCATACATCAGCAATCCGCTTGAAATCATCCGTCAAGTTAAAGACGATATTGATTACATGATGTTTGACTCATTAAATTTAAGCAATGAAGAAAATCGTTCTGATTTTTTGAATATAATCAAAAAGAATTATCCAAATCAATTTGACAAATTTGAGGAGATTTTTATACACAAGAACCGTGCTTATTACAATAAACTGAAAAATGATATTATTAATACTTGTCACCAATACAATATCCCAATACACAATATTTACTGAAAGGAATACCAATGATTAAATTAGAAGATATTCAAGGAATGAAAGACTTTCTCTTGAAGACAAGAAGATGGATACATATGCATCCTGAAACCGGGTTCGACACAGTCAAAACTCATGATTTTATTCGAGACGAATTAAAGAGGAAGAATATCGAAGTCATTGAACACGTAGGAAAGAATTCTCTTCTTGGAATCATCGAAAACGGGCAAGGAAAAACAATCGGCTTGCGCGCAGATATCGATGCTCTACCGATGACTGAACAAAATACTGTTGAGTATGCTTCCATTAACATAGGAAAGATGCACGCATGTGGACATGACGCTCATTCTGCAATGCTTTTGACTGCAGGTATCTATCTTCAAGAGCATAAAGATTTGTGGTCAGGAAAAGTGATTCTTATTTTCCAAGAAGCTGAAGAAGGACCGAACCCAGGAGGAGCACTTGGAATTATTGAATCAGGGTTGTTGAATCAAGTGGAACACTTCTATGCTTTCCATGTATCTTCAATGTTCGAAAGCGGAAAGATCGTTAGCAAAAAACAAGGCATCTTTGCTTCTGCTGATACCATTAAAATTACTTTAAAAGGAAAAGGTGCTCATGCAGCTTATCCACATCTTGCAATTGATCCAATCATGATGTCCGCAGAAATTATCATGTTGCTTCAAACGATACTTTCCAGAAGAAAGAATCCTCTAGATCCAGCAGTGCTTACTATCGCGAAAATTGAAAGTGGAACAACCCATAACATCATTCCTGAAACTGCGTATCTTGAAGGAACCGTTAGAACGTTCTCCTATGAACTACGGGATTGGATAAAAAACGAGATTGAAGCTGTATTGAAATCCGTCACTTCTCGAGTTGGAGGTACGTATGATTATCAATACATCTATGAGTATGACCCTACAATCAATACCGATGTTGAAGTTGATCTCTTCCATAAAGTCGTGACTGAAACTCTTGGAGAAGATACTTACATTGAACTAAAACAACCATCCATGGGTGCAGAAGATTTCTCAAGATATATTGAATATAAGCAAGGAGCCATGGCATGGCTCGGAACGAAAAAAGACGATGCAACCGCTTATTCGTTGCATCATCCACTGTTTCAATTAGATGAAGAGGCTTTAATGAAGGGTGCGATGACTTTTGTCAATTTGGTCGTAGCCCATAAGGAAGGATAAATTTATGATTTTAATTAAAAACGCAAATTTGATTAGCATGGCTGAAACAAACTACAAGAAAACTGATATCTTAACCGATGGCTCCAAGATTTTAAAAATAGGAAAACTCAATATCTTGGATTATCCGAATGCAGAAATCATTGATGTAAATGGAAAGACCGTTACTCCTGGAATCGTCGATCCACATTGCCATGTCGGATTATTCGAGGAAGCGATTGGATTCGAAGGCTCTGACGGTAATGAGATGACTTCACCAGTGACACCTGAAATGCGTGGCATTGACGCAGTAAAACCACAAGACACTGCTTTCCTTGATGCTCTAAAGTCAGGAGTTACCACTGTTTGTACGGGACCTGGATCTGCTAACGTCATAGGAGGTACCTTCTGTATCCTAAAGACGGTTGGAAAGACGATTGATGACATGGTCCTTGTCAAAGAATCTTCAATGAAAATGGCATTGGGAGAAAACCCAAAAAGAGTATATAATTCCAAAAGTCAAACGCCCCAAACAAGAATGGCTTCAGCAGCATTGATAAGAGAAGCACTGATTAAGGCAAGAGACTACTCTGAGAAACTAAAGAAATATGAAACTGATCTTGTTGCTGGTAAAGAAGTTACCAAACCCGAATTCAACATGAAATGGGCAAGCCTTTCAAGAGTATTTGATGGTTTCCCCGTAAAAATCCATGCTCATCAACAAGATGACATCGTCACTGCAATTCGAATCATCGAGGAGTTTGGTTTGAATGCTACTATTGAACATGCAACGGAAGGATATTTGATTCCTGAATATTTGAAGCTTCATCATCAAAGAGTAATCATTGGGCCCACTCTAGGGTCTAAGTCAAAATATGAACTTAGAAACAAAACATTCTGCGCTGGGAAAGTTCTCAAAGAAAATGGCGTCGATTTTGCGATTATGACAGATCACCCCGTCATTCATTTGGAAAATACTTTGACACAAGTGGGGTTGTTTGTGAAAGCAGGATTAGATGAACTAGATGCATTGAAGGCTGTTACAATTGATGCCGCAAGGATGAACCAGATTGACCATCTTGTCGGAAGTATAGAAATTGGCAAGGATGCAGATATTGTTATTTGGAGCGGACATCCTCTTCACTATTTGACTCATCCAGAAGTTGTTATTGTAAACGGTGAAGTTGTATTCAAAGCATAAAAAAAAGCGGATTTCCGCTTTTTTGTTTGTTTATTTCGAATTTCTATACCTTTTTCCACATTCTTCAATTAATTTTAAAGCGTCAACTCTTGGGTAATAATCTAACACTTCTACATGATGTCCTGGCTGAAGTTCTTTGTATGTTCTAAAAAAAAGTTTGATTTCTTTGAGCTGTAACTCCTTGATGTCCTTGATGTCATGAATATCTTCAAATCGAGGATCTGCGTCCACGACTGCAATAATTTTTTCATCATGTTCACCGGAGTCATACATATCCAAAAATCCTACAACTCTTGCATCGACGATGCATCCAGGGAAAGTTTGAGTTGTTGCTAGAACTAAAATGTCAAGTGGGTCCCCGTCTTCTGCTAGAGTGTTTTCAATAAAACCATATTCAGCTGGATATGTCATTTTCGAATATAAAACTCGATTTAATTTAATCCGATTTTTAACCTTGTCAACTTCATATTTGTTCTGTGTACCCATAGGAATTTCTATGATTGCTTCAATAACTGTTTTCATTGTCCCTCCCATACTTTCGTAGAGATTATATATGAAAGAAAGGTTGAATGCAAGGTAATTATGCAAATTTTTGATTTTTTTTGAGTAGAAACGCACGCTTTTTTTAATTTATGATAAAATATGATTATGGAGACAATATAAATCATACTTCATGATTATTCGAGAAAAATATTACTTTTGAGGGGAAAAATTTCATGTCGATACAAATCTATGTCATCATATTCGCACTAATTTGCATTCCCGTATGTCTAGGGTTGATAGTTACTTTCAAATCAGTCAAAAAAAAATCTAGTTCCGATATGAGTGAAGATTTGTTGGATCAATTCATCGCATATTTCGGAGGAAAGAACAATCTAGTCAGAGCTTTCGTAGAAGGTGGAAGAACTAAAGTAACGGTAACTGATACTTTAATATGCAATTTCAATAAACTGAAGGAATTGGGTGTAACGAATATATTTATTTCTGGAAATACAATAAAAATGATGTGTCCATTTGACACATCAAAATTAGTTGATTACATTAACCAAATATAGAAGGAGTGAGTTCTTCATGATTGATCACAAATTTAAGATTGCGTATCCTTTTGGACTTCATGCCCGGCCTGCGACAATGTTGGTGAGCAAAGCAAACAGTTTTCAAGCGGAAATGATGATTGAGTTCGATGATAAAAAAACGAATCTAAAATCAATCATGGGCGTATTATCACTTGGCGTTCCGCAAAACAGAGTGTTCTCTATTTCTTTTAATGGTAAAGATGAAGAAGAGGCGTTTAAAGCCATTTCTAGGGTTTTAGCTGAAATTAACGAATTGATTTAATCTTTTCTATTTTCGCTTTCTTCCTAGTCCAATTTTTCGTTTACACTTTTCTAGTTTTTTGTATGCGATGATTTGAGCTTGATCTCGACCTTTATCTAAAATCTCATCTAACTGGTTGGAATTCACAATCGATTGATACTTTTCTTGAATCGACTGGATGGTATTTGAGACAATGATGGACAAATCTGATTTGAATTCTTGATATCCCAAATTCGAGTATTTTGATACAATGGAGTCAATCGATTCGTTTTCAAGAGAAGAATAAATGGTTAGTAGATTGGCAATTCCTGGTTGGTTTTGAGGATCGAACTGAATAATTCCGATAGAATCCGTTACGGCGGATTTTATTTTTTTTGCGGCTACGGAAGGCTCATCGAACAACGAAATATACCCTTTGTCAGTTTCGTCTGACTTTGACATCTTCTTTGAAGGATCCTGCAAATCCATGATTCTTGCGCCAACTTTGGGTATGATGGGTTCAGGAACCGTAAAGAAATCTCCATATCGATTGTTAAAACGACTTGCGATATCTCTTGTCAATTCCAAATGTTGTTTTTGGTCTTCTCCCACAGGTACATAATCAGCATCGTATAAAATGATGTCGGCCGCCATTAAGGCAGGATAAGTAAAGAGAGAAGATGTCAGCAAGACATCTTGCTTTTTGGATTTGTCTTTGAACTGAGTCATTCTTTCAAGTTCGCCCATGTAAGTAAAGCATTGCAAAAGATAACCAAGTTCCGCATGTTCCTTGATTTCTGATTGAATGTAAAGTACAGTTCTTTCAGGATCTAATCCACAAGCTAAATACATACCAGCAATCTCTTTAATTCTTTGTCTTAACTCTGCTGGTTCTTGAGGTGTCGTCAAAGCATGCAAATCTGCGATGAACAGAAAAAATTCATCTTCAGGCATCGCTTTTTGAAGAGCGACAAATTGTTTGATTGCGCCAATGTAATTTCCAATGGTCAAAGTCCCTGTCGGTTTGATTCCAGATACGATTCTTTTCATTTTTTTTTCCTCCAAATAAATAAAAAAGTCGCCCTAAAAAAAGGACGACTAAGCGCGGTACCACCTTTGTTCCAGATTGCTCTGGCACTTGATTCCTTAACGCGGAAAACGGATGCTTTTAACATCACTCCACGGGCCATTCAGCTAGCTTTATTCCTTGTTTGCACCAAACACAAGGTCTCTTAAAATAAATTCGAGCCTACTCTTCCGTATCTTCGTTTTGAGACATTATAGCACTACTTTTCATGAATTACAAGTTCTAATTGATTAACAAGTTCAGATAATCGGTTTGATACTGCCAAAAAGGCATCTTCTTTGGTTAAATCAACGCCAGTTTCTTTGAGTTGATCGATTGGGAATTTACTTCCACCGGAGCGAAGTAAATTCAAATAGTTTTCAAATGCGCCTTCAACATTGTTTTTGACATTTTCATATATTTTAAGTGAAGCAGCAAAACTAGTCGCGTATTGATATACATAGAAAGGAGTATAGAATAAATGCGGAATATATGCCCAAACATACTTCTTGACTTCTTCCTTTTCAATATCTAAATCATAAAATTCTTTATAAAGATCAATCATGATTTTTGATAGTGTGTCTGGAGTGATCGGAACATTGTTTTCAATCAGTTTATGAGTTTCAAATTCATATATTGCAAATAAGGTTTGACGATAAAACGTACTCATGATGTCATCGATTGCTCTTTGTAACAAAGCTATTTTTTCATTCTTTGAAGCTTTGCTTTCTTTGATGAAATAATCTAGTAAATTATGTTCATTGAATGTAGATGCAACCTCCGCAACGAATATGGTGTAATTTTGAAGAATTGAGGGTTGAGCTTCTTGTGCAAACATTGAATGAATTGAATGTCCCGCTTCATGTGCCAAAGTAAAAACGTCTTCAAGAGTTTTGGAATAATTAAGTAAGATGAAAGGATGTAAATCAGGCATAGACGAGGAGTACGCACCCGTTCGTTTTCCTTCACCTTCATAAACATCTACAAATCCTTCTTTTAAGACTTCCTTTGCTTTGTCTTTGAAGGTATCGGGGAAATTTTTTATTGAGGCAAAAAATAAATTTTTACCTTCTTCATATTCATACTCCTTATCTGATTTAGCCAAATCAAGGAATCTGTCATAGGTATGATATTCTTCCAATTTTAAATATTCTTTTCGTAATTGAAGGTAACGTTTCACAGACCCTGTTGTAGTTCTTGCGACGTTCGTAAGTGAAGTGTATACTTCGGTTGGAATATTATTTTCAAATAGATAACTGTCGAGCGAAGAAGCATATTTTCTGGCTCTCATTCTCGCATAGTCAGTATCCAACACATTTTTATAGATTGCTGCATAAGTGTTTTTATGTCTTTCATAATATGAAAAGACACTTTCAAAAATTTCTTTTCTTTCTTCAGCACTTTCACTTTTTTTGATAAAAGCGCGGTAGTTACTATTGGTGACAGTGACAATCTCGCCACTATCTAACATGACATCTCCGTGCTCAATATCCGCCACGGATAAAGAACTATATAATTCTCTTCCAGCACTTAATGTTTGAGTAAAGGTTGCTAGTAAAGCTTCTGACTCATCGTCAAGGATGTGTTCTTGTCTTCTGAATAGCTTTTCAACGTTGAATCTAAACTCTTCCAGTTCTTTGTTTCTGTTAATGAAACCAAGTACCGTTTCTTTTCCTATCCCGATTAATTCTGGTTCTTCAAAAGAAATGGCTTCTGTAAGTTTGGAAAAAGCAATCTGTGCTTTTTGAAGCATTGTTGCACTTTTCATGTCCTTTTTGTTTAAATCACTTTTCAAGTGAGCGTATTGATATGCTCTTAATCCAGTTTTTTCAAATTGTTTTTGTAAAAGGAAGTACTCCTTGAACGTTTTTTCTTCTTTCAATTTGCCTTTGTACGTACTAAGTTGTTCGATAATTTTCAAAGCTTCTTGATATGCAGATTCAAAAGCTTCATCATTAATAAATAAGTAAGTCAAGTCCCATTTCATCTGTAAAAATCCTCCTTCACAGTTATAGAATAATTATACCATTATTTTACACAAATTGAGTATAAAAAACACGTTTGTATGTTATAATATTCTTCGAAAGCGAGGGATTTGCATGATTACATTATATACAAGTTCTAGTTGTTCTTCTTGCCGAAAAGCAAAACGATGGTTGGAAGATAACAAAATTCCGTATAAAGAAAAAAACATTATTGGCATCCGATTAACAAGAGATGACATCATAAACATGTTGAAGTTTTCTGAAAATGGATTTGAAGATATCATTTCGACAAGATCAAAAGTATTTAAAGATAATAATTTAGATACCGATGAAATGCGATTCGGAGAATTGGCAGATTTCATTATCGATAATCCTACTATTCTCAAACGTCCGATTATCATCAACGAGAAAATAATGCAAACAGGATACAACGAAGACGAAATTAGAGCGTTCATTCCAAGAAAATTCAGAAGCAATGTAGTTTGTGAAGAGTGCAGGGATGATTGCGAGTACAAAGAAGCGATTAAGAAAGCAATTGCGGCGAACAACGGAGCAAAAACGTTATAAGTTTTAAAGACGGAAATTTCCGTCTTTTTTTCTATATAAGTAGTATTCTCCTGTTTCTAAACTCTTTTTGTGTTGAAAGCGTTTTATTGAGTGGTTCATCTTGAAAAATAACGAAATATAGAGTAAAATGAAATAGACTTATTAAGAATTAGAAAATTTTAGGAGGAAATAAATTATGTCAGTAAAAGTAGCAATTAATGGTTTTGGTAGAATCGGTCGTTTGGCATTCAGATTAATGTTTGGACATGACGATTTTGAAATCGTTGCAGTCAATGATTTAACAGATGCTGAGCAACTCGCTTATCTATTAAAGTATGACAGCTCTCAAGGAAGATACGCTAAAGAAGTATTAGTTGAAGGATCAAACATCGTTGTAGAAGGAAAAAAAGTTCCTGTGTTCTCACAAAAAGATCCATCATTACTACCTTGGAAAGACTTAAATGTTGATGTAGTATTAGAATGCACAGGTTTCTTTGTTTCTAGAGATAAAGCGTCATTGCATTTACAAGCTGGAGCTAAAAAAGTAATCATCAGTGCACCTGCAAAAGAAAAAGACGTTCCGACTATCGTTTATGGTGTTAATGAACAAACTTTGACCGGTGCAGAAACTGTCATTAGTGCAGCTTCATGTACGACGAACTGTCTAGCTCCAATTGCAAAAGTATTGGATGACAATTTTGGAATCGTTAGAGGATTCATGACGACTGTTCATGCGTATACCAACGACCAAGCTACACTTGATATTCCTCACAACAAAGGTCATTACTCAAGAAGAGGAAGAGCAGCCGCTGCGAACATCGTTCCAACAACCACTGGAGCTGCTAAAGCCGTTGCACTTGTATTACCTCAACTTAAAGGCAAAATGGATGGACTCGCATTACGTGTACCAGTCATTACCGGATCCATTGTGGACCTAGTAGTAGAACTTAAGAAGAATGTTACAAAAGAAGAAGTCAATGCAGCTGTAAAAGCGGCACAATCTGAAGTCTTGGGATATACTGAAGACCCAATCGTTTCAAGCGATGTCATCGGAATTACTCAAGGTACTATGTTTGATGCAGACTCCACTTCAATATTAGATACTGATGGAAAACAACTTGTCAAAGTACTTACATGGTATGACAATGAAGCTTCCTTCACAAACCAAATGGTTCGTACACTTAAATATTTCGGCAACCTGATTTAACACGAAGCATCCTAAGGGATGCTTTTTTCAGAAGAAAAGGTAGGAAATGATGGGTTTTTTCTATGATCTATTAGACAAGCTTCAACAATTTGTTCTTGATAATATGTGGTTTGCACCGCTTTCTGCGGTGCTTTTACCATTTCTTGAAGCATTGATTCCCTCTCTTCCACTTACCATTTTGATCTCATTTAATTTATCTTTGATGGCAAGTGCCTTTGGTGGACTGCAAGGAACAATCTTAACGATCTTTTTATCGACTTTAGGCAGTATGTTAGGTATGGTACTCGTATTTATCTTTATAAGAGTAACGCTTGCGCCTTATTTTGCAAAAAAAGTAGAAGGACATAAAGTTGGGAAAAAGTTTTTAAATCTTGTTAACGGACCGAATACTTTTCTTGTATTAATCTTATTGTCCAACCCTTTCCTTCCATCCTCCATCTTAAATTATGCGTTATCATTAACGAAAATCAAATTTACAAAATATCTGATGTTAACAGTGATTTCCAGACTGATTATTGTCCTTTTCCTAGTCTTTTTAGGATCCTTATTCAATATTCAAGAGAACCCTATGAATGCTTTATGGGTACTGCTGGTATATTTTATCTTGCTCGGGATATGGGCTCTTTGGTCCAAGTTCTCACAAAAAAAGACAATAGACGAAAAAACTCATTAAAAAAAGTGAGTTTTTTTTATTATTTTTGTTGACAAACATATACTATGTATTGTATAGTATTATACATAAGGAGGTATTCGTATGGATAGTCAACTCAAAAAGGGAATACTTGAAATATTGGTTTTAGCTTCATTGAAGTATGAAGACTCCTATGGATATGTGATTAATCAAGAAATTTCTGAAGTAATTGATATTTCTGAATCAACACTTTATCCGATTTTACGGAGGCTAGAACAACAAAATTATGTCAGAACGTATCAAACGACTTTCAATTCGCGGATACGAAAATATTATCAGATAACGAAGGTTGGATTAACAAAATTGAGGGAGTCTGAAGCGGATTTCATGGAAATGAAAAAAGTTTATGACTATGTTCTTAGGTAAAGGGGATTCATTATGAGAAAAGCAGAGTTTATGAAAGCATTAAAAGGACAGTTGGAATTTTTAAACAAGAACGAATTAGAAGAAGTTGTCGGCTATTATGATGAACTGATACAAGATGCAGTTGATCACGGAGAAACCGAACGTGAATTCATTGAATCATTAGGTGATGTCAACGATATTGCGTATAACATTAAGAAAGATGGAACATTCCTCGAAAAAGTTCGAGCACGGGCACCATTCTCAGTGAAGGAAGTATTTGGTCTTACCGTAAAGATTGTGGGCTATTTCTTCTTTGCTATCTTCACAATCGTGATGTTCTCGATTGGGTTTAGTATCGTCGTCTCTGGCGTTTCAGTTGCGATAGGCGGCCTGTACATGATGATAACGACGACTCAACCAGAATTAGTTCAGAGTGTTCTAGCCATAGGGGTTATTGTGTTTGGCATCGGACTTACTGTTTTTGGGGCTGGGATATTTCAGTGGTATGGATCTATATCAAAAAATACATTAAAACGATTGTTATATCGTGTCAGAGATTTTATAAAGGAATAGGAGAAAAAAACATGAATAAAATGTTAAGAATTGGACTTGCAGTAATTTTAATCGGAATTGGAATGGTTGTAATATTTGCAATTGCATCAGGGGAAGATTTCTTTACTTATTTTAATGGAGATACAACATTTACATATGTAGAGAAGACCTATGCATCGGATGATTTTGAAGTCTTAAATGTGTCACTAAAAAATAAATCTGTTTATATTCTGCCAAGCACAGACGATCAAGTGAAAATAACGTATTATGAAAATGAGACGGACTACATCACATACGATCTCGATGGAATGACTTTGGATGTAGAAAATGAAGTAGAATGGGTTGCCAACATCTTTAACTTTAATTTCTTCATCGAACCGGATTATTTTAAACTTTACCTTTATTTGCCTGAATCTATGGAATTGGATTTGGATTTAGGCACATCAAATGGTTTGATTACTATATCTGATTTAACTGATTTTGGTGTATTGAAACTGGCTTCTTCAAATGGAGAAATAACCCTTGATGGAATTGAATCTAGTGGGAACATGACACTCTATACTTCAAACGGAACCATTGACGTCACGAACTCTATCACTTTGGGAAATGCGAAATTTACGACTTCAAACGGCAAGATTCTAGTCAATGGATTAGAAGCCTCTTTAGTGGATTTACATACTTCAAACGGTAAAATCGATTGCTCGAACATGACTTCAGACGACATTGAATTATCGACATCAAACGGAAACATCATTTTGAATGTTCCTGGTGCATTTGAAGATCATTATTTAAAAATGTCAACTGTTAACGGAAACTATTATCTAAATGGTGATGAAGTAGTAACGAACAGCTATCACGATAGCGCATCGAAGCGAATTGATTGTTCGACATCAAACGGAAATGTTTCAGTGAATTTTTCAAATTAAAAAAGCACATTTTCTGTGCTTTTTTGTTTATTGAAATCGAAGTTGTGATATAATATTTTAAAAGACTTTGAGGTGATTGTATGGAATCAAAACTATTCGTGAGACATCGCGAAGAATTTATTAAAAACATGAAGGATGGTTCTTTTGCCGTTTTTTATTCAGGAGATGCTCCTCATAAAACGAATGATCAAACTTATGTATATGAACCCAATCGGAATTTTTATTATTTAACTGGTTGTGAGAGAGGAAACTTCATTTTGCTGCTAGTCAAAGGCAGTTCTTTTGCTCAAGCCTTTTTGTTTATCGAAGAACCAAGTGATTATGCTACAAAATGGCTTGGAAGAAGGCTTACAAAGGAAGAAGCTTCTAATCTTTCTGGAATCGATTTGAAACACGTTAAATATGTTGAAGAATTCAAGTCTTTTGTACATACGGCAGTTCTTGCAAATTCAAGAGGAGCCCTTCTAAAAAAACCAGAAAGACTCTATTTGGACCTATATAAATATAAACCTTTTGTCACTCCATTTAGTTTGACTCAGCTTCAATTTTTAACAGACGTTTATCCTGAAATCAAGGTTAAAAGCGCAAATGACATTCTTGATTCCATGAGAAGAATCAAGTCTAGTGAAGAAGTAGCTGAAATTGAAAAAGCAATTGCATATGGAAAAGCCGGAATCGAAGCTGTTTTGAAATTTGCAAAACCAGGAATGAATGAACGTGAACTAGAAGCCTATTATGAATATCAAATCAAGATGTCTGGCAGCAAAGGCATCTCTTTCGATTCGATCGTAGCTAGCGGTAAAAATGCGACCATTCTTCATTACATCGATAATTTTTCTACCATTCAGGACGGTTCACTCGTACTGCTTGATCTAGGCGCAAAGAATGGAGTTTATTCTTCAGACATTTCGCGTACCTTCCCAATTAATGGTAAATTCTCGGATCGCCAAAAGCAGATTTATGAAATCGTTCTAAGAACGAACAAAAAAATCATTGAGATGATTCAACCTGGTGTCATGGTAAACGATTTGAATATGGCTGCGAAGAAGATGTTGACAGAAGAGACGAAAAAAATTGGATTAATTAAAGAAGATCATGAGATTGACAAGTATTATTATCATGGCGTCAGTCATTATCTTGGTTTGGATACGCATGATGTGGGTACTTATCAAGAACCTTTGCAACCAGGAGTCGTGTTAACGGTTGAACCAGGATTATACATTGAAGAAGAAGGAATCGGAATCCGTATCGAAGACAACGTTTTGGTTACAGAAAACGGAAGAAGAAACTTAAGCGAAAGCATTAAAAAGGAATGGAAAGACATCGAGAATTTGATGAAGTAAAATTCCCTTGAAAGGAATGACTTATGAGTTATATCGAAGGCGAAATCAAACAAGTCCTGTTTTACAATGATGACAACAATTATTCCGTCTTGAAACTCGATATCATTGATACGGACGTTCAAGAAATCATTTACAAAGAACCCACGATTATTATTTGTGGGTTTTTTCCTCATTTGGACAAAGGACAAAGATATCGCTTTTTCGGAGAACTTAAACATCATCCTAAATATGGACTTCAATATGATGCGTCAAGGTTCGAAAGAATCATGGACAATTCAAGGGAAGGTTTGATGGACTACCTTTCGAGTGATCTTTTCAAAGGAATAGGACCGAAAACCGCAGAATGGATTGTGGATAAGTATGGCATTGATTGCATCGACAAAATTCTGAATGATCACGATATTTTAGATTCTGTTCCGAGAATGTCTCAAGCGAAAAAAGATTCTCTTGTTTCTACTCTTCTTACCAATCGCAAAATGGAAACTTCTTTGGTTTGGCTTTATGGCTTCCAAATTTCACCAAAAATGGCGATGAAAATATATCAGATGTACGGATATGAATCGATTGATGTCATCAAAGAAAATCCATATGTATTAATGGAAGAAATCGAGGGCATTGGATTCAAACGAGCTGATGAAATTGCGCTTAAAATCGGATTGTCCTACAACCACCCACTAAGAATCAAAGCTGTAATCATTTATTTGCTCAATGAATATATGAACAAATTCGGAGATACCAAATTATCGCATCCGGAGTTGCTTGATTTTACCGAAAAATATCTGAATACAGATGAAAATTTGATTGTACAAAGAGAAGAGATTGAAGATATTCTTTCAGAATTAGTCATGCAAGGAAAGGTCATCCATGAAGAAGATTCCTTGAGTTTGTGGTACTTATACCTTGCTGAAAAAGGGATTTCTACATCCTTGAAAAGATATACAAAAGAATCAACACCTTCTTTTGATGAAGAATTGGTAATCCAGTCGATTCAAGAATTTCAAAACGAACATATGATTGAATATACCGAAGAACAAATAAAGGCAATCAAGAAGGCGTTGCTAGATGATTTTCTCATTATAACTGGTGGACCCGGGACTGGTAAAACAACCATCATTAACGGAATTGTACAAATCTATAAATTGTTAAGAGGGTCAAAATCTTCGATACTTTTAGCTGCACCTACAGGTAAGGCGGCGAAGCGTCTCAAAGAAGCCACTTCCTTTGAAGCAACTACCATCCATCGATTGTTAGGTTACGATTACGAGGGCCATTTTAGCGCAGATAGCCATCATCCTTTAACTGCGGACTTAATCATCATTGACGAGGCATCGATGCTTGATGTCGTTTTGGCAAACCACTTATTTGAATCCATTCGTTCCAATACCAAAGTAGTCATCGTAGGAGATGACAATCAATTACCCTCAGTTGGACCTGGACAAGTATTGGCTGATTTGATAGAGTCTGACATGTTTAATGTCGTAAAACTATCTAAAATCCATCGTCAGGCGAACGATTCTAGCATCATTTCTTTGGCTTATGACATATTGAATCAACATGTGAGTGAAAATTTAAGTTCGCGAACCGACGATCGAAAATTTATTCGTTCAAGTGAAGGATTGATTGTCGAAAACATCATCTCAGTCATCCATCAAGCTATGGAGCAAGGTCATAGTTTGCATGATGATATTCAGGTGTTAGCACCGATTTATAAAGGCCAAAACGGAATAGATAAAATCAATGAAGTGATTCAAGAACGATTTAATCATCAGAACCAAGCCCATAAGATATCTTATAACGGTAAAACGTTCTATTTTAACGACAAAGTTCTTCAACTAGCAAATCAACCTGAAGACGGAATCATGAACGGTGACATCGGCGTAGTTACAGGAATTATTGAGACAAAAGAGATGTTAGTCGATTTCAGTGGTAATGTCGTCAAGTACAATGTGAAGGATTTTGATAAGCTAACCCTGGCATATTGCATTAGTATTCATAAATCTCAAGGAAGTGAATTTCGAATCGTGATTCTCCCCTTGACTCAAAGTTATGCGATGATGTTAAAAAGAAAACTCCTCTATACTGCAGTTACGAGAGCGAAAGAGCATCTTGTAATGATAGGCGACTACTATGCTCTCAAACGGGGAGTCTCATCCATTGAAACACCAAGAAAAACACGACTAAAAGGGTTCTTGCTCGATGCAATCAAAGATCAACCGAAAAAAAACCTTAGAATAGAAGATTTTTTATAGATGTTGATTTCATTTGCAAAAATTACATAAATGATGTATAATTGTCTCAAATCAATGATAAAAGACAAGTAGAACATTTCTACTGCACAGAGAGTTTGGGGACGGTGGAACCAAACCTTAGAGATGGATTCGAAGCTCCTTTTTGAGAGGCGGTAAAACCGCCCGCAGATCTGCGTTATGGATGTCGAGTGCTAGTGTAACTAGAACAAAGGTGGTACCGCGATGAATCGTCCTTTTATATAGGATGATTCTCTTTTTTTTGGGAGGATGGAACAATGAAAAAACTATCTGGTAACGAAATAAGACAAATGTGGCTTGATTTCTTCAAAGAAAAAGGTCACAGCGTAGAAAAAGGAGCGTCCTTGGTTCCAAATGACGATCCTACTTTATTGTGGATGAATGCCGGGGTTGCTGCTCTTAAGAAGTATTTTGATGGCAGTGTGGTTCCAAAGAATCCGCGAATTGTAAATGCTCAAAAGTGCATTCGAACCAATGATATCGAGAATGTTGGGGTGACCGCAAGACATCACACTTTTTTTGAGATGCTCGGTAATTTTTCCATAGGAGATTATTTTCGAGAAGATGCAGTTAACTGGGGATTTGAGTTACTGACAAGCCCAAAATGGTTTGGCTTTGATAAAAACAAATTATATATGACCATCTATCCTACCGATGAAGAAACGAAAGAACTATGGATTAAAAACGGAATGAATCCATCTCATATTATTCCAACTGAAGATCATAATTTCTGGGAGATTGGTGAGGGTCCATGCGGACCTTGTACAGAAATATTCTTTGATCGTGGAGATGCTTACGGGGATTTTACCTCCGATGCGATTCGTGACGATATCGAAAATGACAGGTACGTCGAAATCTGGAATATCGTATTTTCTCAATATAATGCCAAAGCTGGATTAGAGCGTAAAGACTATCCTGAACTTCCTAGCAAAAATATCGACACTGGTTGTGGCTTGGAACGACTGGCTTCCGTCATTCAAGGGACTAAGACGAACTTTGAAACGGATTTATTTATGCCAATCATTCAAAAAATTGAAGAAATCTCTCATGTGTCCTATCATGGTCAGATGGCTTTTAAAGTCATTAGCGATCACATCCGTACGGTCTCTTTCGCTATTAGCGACGGCGCAATGCTATCCAATGAAGGCAGAGGCTACGTTCTAAGAAGGCTTTTAAGAAGAGCCGTAAAATATGGTAAAAAACTTGGAATTGACCGTCCATTTATGGGTGAACTTGTTGATGTAGTATCCAATATGGTATTTGATTATTACCCGGATATTCAAGCAAAATCGTCCATTATAAAGAAAATAATCTCTTCTGAAGAATCGAAGTTTTTAGAGACACTTGAAAATGGAGAGAAGAAATTCGAACAAATTATCAGTAGTTCTGAAAATCAATTAATCAGTGGAAGCGACGCTTTTCTGTTATACGACACTTTTGGATTCCCAATCGAGTTGACAATGGAATATGCCAAAGAAAGAGGCTTCCGTGTTGATTTAAAATCATTTGATAAAGAAATGAGCATGCAAAAAGAACGAGCAAGAAACGCTCGTAAAGAAATACAATCAATGAAATCACAAAATGAAGAGTTTTTAGATTACCAAGGAATCAGTGAATTCGTAGGGTACAATCAAGTGAGTTCTGATTCTAGAATCATAAAGATTTTTTCTGAAGGACTTGTTTTAGATAAAACGCCATTTTATGCGACTTCCGGAGGCCAAGTGTCTGATACCGGAATGATTTATAATGAAGATTTTTCAATAAAAATCACCGAAGTATCCAAAATGCCCAATGGTCAGTTTCTCCATTCTTATGAACTCGTCGAAGGCGAGCCAAAGGAAAATGCGAGAGTACATGCTCAGGTCGATGTCACGAAAAGGAAACTGACAACTTACAACCATTCCGCAACCCATTTATTGTTTAAAGCCTTAAGAGATTTGCTTGGGGGACATGTGTCCCAACAAGGATCTCAAGTGACCTCAGACTCATTACGATTTGATTTTAATCACTACGAAAGCATCAGTGATGAGCAGATTCTAAAACTTGAAAACAGAGTCAATCAAATGATTTTAGAATCTCACGAGACCATTACTCATATATTATCAGTCGAAGAAGCCGTCAAAAAAGGTGCTATTGCAGAATTTGGAGAAAAATACGACGAGTTTGTGAGAGTCGTCGATTTGAAATACACTTTGGATCTATGTGGAGGTACTCATGTCTCTAACATCAAAGACATTCAACGGTTCGCAATTCGGAGCGTTTCTTCCATTGGATCAGGCATTTATCGTATTGAAGGACTAACAAATATCAATGTTGATAAAATTGACGAATCATTTAAAGGAATCAACCAAGACATTGAGAATTTGATTAAAAAAGCGGAATTGATTCTATCTGAAGCGAAAAAAGAAGGTATGAATTTGACTTTCGATTACACCATTCCTCATCATTTGCTTGGAAGTTATCAAGATGTACTCAATAAAAGACAACTCTTAACAGATATTCAAGTTCGAGTCAAAGATCTTGAAAAAGAATTTACTAGGCAAAAAGAAAATCAGGCATTAAACGACTTGACACCATATCTGTCAATGATTCAAAAAGATACCTTAATTGGCAAAGTACTAGACGTTGAAATATCAGTGTTAAAACAATTAGTTGACAACTTGCTTGTCAAACTTCAAAAAGGTACAGTTCTTCTCGCTTCAGTACTTGGAGACAAAGTAGTATTCATCGCCAAAACAAATAAAGAAGGCGTCCATGCTGGTAATCTTGTCAAAAAGGCAGCTACTCTTTGCGGAGGTAACGGCGGAGGCAGACCAGACTTTGCTCAAGCTGGGGGAAAAGACATTTCTAATGTAGAAAACGCACTTGATGAAGTGAGGAATTCACTCTTATGAGAGCCTTAGGACTGGACCTTGGATCCAAAACTTGTGGGATTGCTTTATCAGATCCTTCGATGATTTTAGCTAGTGGGATAGAAACTTTTCGATTTGAAGAAGGAAATTATCAAATTGCTCTTGACTATATCAAGGATTTTATCGATAATAATAAGGTAGAATTAGTCGTGTTAGGTCTTCCAAAGAATATGGATGGCTCATCGGGCTTTCAAGCGAAAATTTCAGAAGATTTCAAAACCAATCTTGAAAAGATGACTTCTGCCAAAATTGTGTTGTGGGACGAGAGATTAACTTCAAGAATGGTGCATCAAGTGATGATGAGTGCGAACATGAACTCAAAAAAAAGAAAAGAAAAAGTAGATAAATTGGCCGCGACGGTCATATTACAGAGCTATTTAGATAGCAGAAGGTAGGAAAAATGGAAAATGAATTTGAAACTTTGATCGTGACCGACGAACAAGGAAATGAAATCGAATGTAACATCATTATGACTTTTGAATCTGAAGAATTCGGGAAATCCTATGTTGTATATCAAATTAAAGACGATGAAACTGGTGAATATTTCGCTGCTAGTTATAATCCTGAAGATGATGATGAAGGAAATCTTGGACAAGTAGATTCAGAAGAAGAATGGGACTTGATTGAAGAAGTTCTTGAAAGTTTTTTAGAAGACGAAGAAGAAAAAGACGAAGAAGAAAAAGAAGAGGAAGAGTAGATCTACCTCTTCTCATCTTTTTTTGGATGGTGGAATCATGGCAAGTGAGTATTTAAATCGAACCAATCAAACTTTCGAAGATCCGATTTTGGATGAAATGAAACAACTGGCGACGAAAAAACAGATACCGATTATATCGGAAGAGGGAATTCGTCTTATTTTACATTTGATTCAAGTTGGAAAATACAAACGAGTCCTAGAAATTGGAACTGCCATCGGCTATACAAGTTATTCCATATCCAAATATACTCAAGCGTCCGTTGTTACCATTGAAAGAAATCCTGAATTAGTCAATCAAGCGAAAGAGTTTATTTCACACTCTGAAGCAAAAGAAAGGATTACTTTTATTGAAGGCGACGCCTTAGAAATCTCGACAGAAACGATAGGATTATTTGATCTTATTTTTATTGATGCGGCAAAAGCACAATATATTCGATTCTTTGAAAAGTTTGAGCCCTTGCTTTTGCAAGGTGGAATTATTGTTACTGATAATCTTTTGTTTCATGGGTTTGTAGAAAACCCCAAATCAATTTTAAGTCGAAATAGAAAACAACTTGTGAACAAAATCAACAAATTTAATCAGTGGTTACTTCATAAAAGTGACTATGATTCCTATATCTACGAAATTGGAGACGGCATGGCGATCTCATACAAAAAGTGAGGACATCAATTTGAATATTGTAGTTACATTAAAAAATATTCTAGAGATGCCACATCTAGCGTCGCTTGGCGCAGATGTCTTTTTGTTGCAGACGGAACACTTCACCAGAAACGTCACCGCATCGTTTTCAGTTGATGAAATAGTTCAAATTACACAAAAATCACATGAGATGGGAAAAAAGACATACCTACTAGTTAATATTATGATTCATGAGGATATGCTTATTGATCTGGACCATTTTATTTCTGAAGTTCAGTTTGCAAACCTGGATGGAATTGTATGTTTTGATTTCACAATGTTTTCTTTGCTTAAAAAATACGATATGGAAAGACTGATGATTTTTCAACCCGGAACCTTTAACACGAATTGTTATGACGCTTGGTTTGCTAAAAAACAAGGAATGAAGGGGTTGACCGTTTCCAAAGAAGTCACCCTGGAAGAAATACTGGAAATCGCTGATTGTACACAAGATATTGAATTTTCGATTGTGGGTCATGGTTATCTAGAAATGTTTTTCTCACGCAGACCTCTGATAACGAATTACGGACTATTCAAAGGATTGAATTTAAAATCTGTGGCTAATTCTCATCATTACTTTCTTCAAGAAGAAATGAGAAAAGAAGAATTTTTTCCAGTCATTGAAGATTCATTTGGAACCACTATTTTCAGATCAAAAAAACTTCTTTCTTTTCAAGAAGTCGGGGTAATAGCACCTTTTCTTTCTGATTTTTTCATTGAACGAATCTTCGTTTCGGATGAAGAATATTATGAAAGCATTAAAGCATATTTCGATTTTAAACTTCAAGAAGCTTTCCTTTCAAAATATCAATCTGCTTATGACAGCGGTTTTTATTATCGTAGAATCGGTCGTAGTAAGGAGGCAGAATGATGAAGGTCGAATTGCTTGCTCCCGCTGGAGATCTTGAAAAAGTCAAATTTGCATTATTGTATGGAGCCGATGCAGTCTATATTGGTGGACAAGAATTTTCATTGCGTGCGAGAGCATCAAAATTTTCGTTAGAAGCGATTAAAGAGGCAGTTGAATTTGCGCACTCAATTAATAAAAAAATCTACGTAACGACAAACATTGTATTTCACAATGATGATGTAGATATGTTGGACGATTATTTGCTTTCACTTGATAAAATGAAAGTAGACGCCATTATTTGTTCTTCCCCCGTCATCATCGATCGTGCTAAATCATTAACGAATCTTGAAATACATTTGTCTACTCAAGTATCGGTAACGAATTCAAGCCTAACAAATTTCTGGGCAGATCAAGGTATCAAAAGGGTTGTTCTTGCAAGAGAATGTTCGATAGATGAAATCAGAGAAATAAAGAGAAAAGCACGTGCTGATTTAGAGGTGTTCATTCACGGTGGAATGTGTGTCTCTTACTCAGGGAAATGCACCCTTTCAAATTATATGACTGATCGAGATGCCAATCGTGGAGGTTGTGCTCACAGTTGCAGGTGGAAATACAATCTTTATGATGATCATCATCTGGTCAGTGAGGATTATGATTTTCAAATGTCTTCAAAGGATCTGGAGACACTTCGTTATATTAAAGATTTAATGGATATTGGGGTTGCCTCATTAAAAATCGAAGGCAGAATGAAATCAATTCACTACATTGCCACAGTAGTAAATGCATATCGAGAATTTATAGACGATTATGAAGCTGATGCTTTAAAGGATATTTCTTATTATGAAGCAGAAATCCGAAAAGCAGAAAATCGGCTCACTTCCTATGGATTCATGGAAGGAATCACTTCTGTGAAGCAACAACTTTACAATATGAGGAGCGAAGTGCCTACCAAAGAATTTGTTGGAATCGTCCTTTCTTATGATGATGAATTGAAAGAAGCCATCATTGAACAAAGAAATTATTTTCAACCAGGAGACAAACTTGAGATATTCTCTCCAAAAAAACCAACGGAAACATTTACTTCTGGTCCAATCTTTGATGAAGGCGGATTGGAATTAGATGCCGCAAGACATCCACTTCAAAAAATCAAGATTCATTGTGAAACTCAGTTATCGCCCTATGACATTCTAAGGAAGGTGTTTTAAATGGACAAACCAGTGATTATAGCTGTTGCGGGAGGATCCTCTTCTGGTAAAACGACAGTGGTAAACAAAATATTGAAAGATCTTGAAACGTTTCCAATTGTGGTGTTGAAACACGACGATTACTACAAAGACCAATCAGACATGTCTATGGAGGAAAGAGAAGCGGTCAATTATGACCATCCATTTGCTCTAGACAATGATTTGTTTTATGAACACCTGCTTCAATTGATTTCGGGGAAATCGATTGAAAAACCCACATACGACTTTGTCGCGTTAACCAGAGCATTAGCGACCGAAATCATCAAACCAGCAAAAATCATAGTTCTCGAAGGTATTTTAGTACTAGAGGACGATCGCATTCGTCAACTCGCAGACATCAAATTGTTTGTAGAGGCTGATGACGATCTTCGATTCATACGAAGATTACAACGTGATACGAAAGAAAGAGGACGAACAATCGAGAGTGTCATCCACCAGTATTTGACAACGGTTAAGCCAATGCACTATGCATTTGTCAAACCGACGAAAAGGTACGCAGACATTATCATTCCAAACGATTACAGTCATGAAGTTGCTGTCGATTTGATTCACTCGAAAATTATCTCAATCTTAAATAAATAATACTTTTACATTCAAACAAATTATGCTATAATATAAACCACTTAACACAAGGAGACAAACATTCATGGAAAACACGTTTAAATTGACGGAAGCAGGCTTGGAAAACCTCAAAAACGAACTTCAAAATCTAAAAGAGGTTGACAGAAAAGCAAACCTAGAAGCTTTGAAAGAAGCAAGAGCTCAGGGCGATCTATCTGAAAACGCTGATTACGATGCTGCAAGAGATGAGCAAGCTAGAATTGAAGCTAGAATTAAAGAGCTTGAAAACATCTTGAAGCACACGGAATTAATCAAGGATACGAACTCCAGAGTCGTCATGATTGGAAAGACTGTCGAACTTAAATTCGGGAACAAACCAGACGCCAAAGAATTTACGATAGTCGGACATTTGGAAGCCAATCCTTTGCAAGGCAAAATATCTAATGAATCGCCATTAGGACGTGCACTAATAGGACATAAAAAAGGTCAAAAAGTAGTGTATAAAGCAGAGACAGGCACTGAAATTTCTGTTGAAATCGTCGATATAAAATAACGAGAAAATGAGAAATTTTTCTCTTTTTTCTTTTTTCGGAGGTCAGTATGATTGGAATTATAGGAGCAATGGACAAGGAAATCGAGCTTTTGCTAAATGAAATGGACATTTATAAAGAAGATCACCTTGCAGACAAGATATTCTATACGGGCATTTTATCCGCAAAAGAAGTAGTCATCGCAAAATCAGGAATCGGAAAAGTCAATGCGACGATGACTGCCACTTTAATGTTAGAAAAATATCAAGTCACTACCATCATTAATATCGGAATCGCTGGAGGATTGTCCCCTACACAAGTTGGAGACATCGTTATCGCTGATGGGATTTCATATTTTGATGTTGATTTGACTGCAATTGACAACTTGCCATTTGGTCAAATGGCCGATGATCCACTCATTGTAGAAACCGATTCCTATTTAAGACAGAAAGCAATCTACGTATTTGAAGATTATAATATCTCAGTTCTTCAAGGTAAATTGGTTTCGGGTGATCAGTTTGTTACAAACATAGAGATTCTTAAACCGATTTTAAAAGAAATCAAAAACGTTCTTGCTTGTGAAATGGAAGGAATGTCGATTGGGCTCGTATGTCACAAGTTCAATATTCCATTTTTATCCATTCGTGGAATCAGCGATGTGATCGATGTTGTAGGTCAAAAAGAAACCTACATGGATTTTTCTGAAAAAATTGCACACACGACCAGTGAGTTTGTTTTGAAGTTCTTAGAGGCACTTGAATGAAACAAATCATGATTGGAAGCCAAATGGTTGCTTATGAAGTCATTAGAAAAAAAATCAAGCATACCTATCTTCGAATCGTCCAAAATCAACTCATCATAACGACTAACAACACGACAAAAGAAGAAGATATCAGAAAATTCATCCTGAAGCATGAAGATAAACTTCATCAAAGATTGACACAAGAAAAGAAGATTTCACTTTATTCAGATCAGTTTTTGGAATTGTTCGGTGTTCAAATACCTCTCAAAATTCAAAATGGAAAACGAAATTCACTCAAGATCATTGACAACCTTGCCATATTGACTTGTACGAGTCAAGATGTCGTTTTTAAGGTCATGGAACGATTTTACCAAAAGGCAGTTATTCATGAATCTGAGGAATTTATCAAAAGTCTTTCTCTAGAAACGAAGAAGCTATTACCACCTGATGGAATCGTGATTAAATCTCAGCTAATGAAATCCAGATTTGGAAGCTGTCATATCACCAAAAAAGTCATTAAGTTAAATTCAATTCTTGGTAGATTTGACATGAAATATCTACATTCAACGATTTGTCATGAGCTTGTTCACTTCAAAATCAAGGGACACCAAAAAGACTTTTACAGGAAATTGTCTTCACTGGACCCCAATTATAAACAAACCAATAACGAACTAAAAAAAATAGTACAAAGATACGAGGTGTAGTCATGCCATTTCTTCCGATTTCAAAACAAGAAATGCTCAACTCCGGAATTCAGATTCCGGATTTTGTATTTGTTTCGGGAGATGCTTATTGTGATCATCCTTCATTTGGAGTAGCTATCATCACTAGGATACTAGAGCGACATGGATATACAGTCTGTATCCTATCACAGCCCGATGTATATAAAGAGGAATCGTTTTTGGAATTTGGAAAACCTAGATTGGGCTGGCTTATTTCTTCAGGGAACATCGATTCCATGGTCAATCATTACACCGTTTCGAAAAGGAAGCGGAAAGTCGATTTTTACACCCCAGGTGGAGTTATGGGTAAACGCCCAGACAGGGCTTTAATCAGATATTCTAACATTGTGAGGAAACTCGATCCTTCTAACACCATCATCTTAGGCGGTATTGAAGCTTCTTTACGAAGAATGGGACATTACGACTACTGGGATGATACCTTCAGAAAAAGTGTCTTGATTGAATCGAAAGCTGATTTGCTTGTTTATGGAATGGGAGAAAAAGCAATCATCGAAATTGCGGATAGTTTAAATGCATCAATTTCAAAAACCGACCTGATTTATATTAAAGGTACTGTTTTTTCAACTGTCAATCCTGATTATATTTCAAGCGATGCCATTTTGCTTCCATCTTATGAAGAAGTATCAAGAGATAAAGTGCTAGCAAATAAATCATACATGATTCAATATACCAATACAGATTCAATCACTTCTAAACAGTTAGTAGAGAAAATAGGCAATGTATTTGTTGTGCAAAACCCCCCTCAACCCGTCCTAACCGAGTTTGAACTGGACGAGGTCTATCAACTCCCCTATATGAGAGAAGCCCATCCAGAACTTGAAAAACAAGGTCATATCAAGGCCATGGATGAAATCAAATTTTCTCTCACCGTCAACCGTGGATGCTTTGGTGGATGTTCCTTCTGTGCCCTCACCATGCATCAGGGAAGAATGATGTCTTCGAGAAGTAAAGATTCTGTCATTGAAGAAGCCAAGTTATTGATCTCGGATAAAGAGTTTAAAGGATATATTCACGATGTCGGCGGACCAACCGCAAATTTCTATCATAAATCTTGTATCAAACAAGAAGAGCACGGTGTATGCAAAACGAAACAATGCCTCCATCCTGCTCCATGCAAAAGTCTCATCGTTGATCATGTTGATTATTTAGAGATTTTGCGAGGACTACGCGAACTTGATGGAATCAAAAAAGTATTTGTAAGAAGTGGAATTCGGTATGATTACGTGATGTATGATAAAGATGATACCTTCTTTAGAGAATTGGTTGAACATCATGTTTCTGGACAACTTAAAGTCGCTCCAGAACACGTATCTCCCAGAGTGCTTGATAAAATGGGAAAACCATCAAGAAAACTCTATGATCGATTTGTGGACAAATTTTACCAAATCACCAAAGAAATCAATAAAGAGCAATACTTGGTTCCTTATCTAATGAGTAGTCACCCCGGCAGTGCTATCGAGGATGCGGTTTTACTAGCTGAATATATTCGCGACATGGGTTATAATCCAGAACAAGTTCAAGATTTTTATCCTACGCCGATGACTTTATCGACAATGATGTATTATACTGGCATGGACCCCAGAACAAACGAGCCGGTTTATGTAGCAAAAACCCCACACGAAAAAGCGCTTCAACGAGCTTTGATTCAATATCGAGATCCGAAAAACTATGATTTGGTGAACGAAGCGTTGATTAGTGCCAAACGTTTTGATTTAATCGGTAACGAGCCTCATTGTCTCATTCGTCCAAAACAAAATACGAGGAATTTCTATGGAAAAACACATTGAGTATTTCAAAGTAGAAGTCGATGACGTCAGCGTCAATCATGAAATGAAAATCAATGTTCTACAGAAAAAAATTCAAAATGTATCTGACAATCATGGATCTATACTAGGATTTGGTTTTGATGACATGTCCAACATCGGTCTTTTTTGGGTAGTAACAAGGTTGACTGTTGAGATATTACGGTTGCCCATATTAAATGAATCATTTCGAATCGAAACATGGTTGGAAACACCAGGTAGAGTCGGAATTAATCGTTATTATAAACTTTTCGTAGAAAATGAATTGATAGTCTACGGAGTGGCAAAGTGGGCACTTGTGAACAGAAATACACTGACCGTTGAAAGACTCGATCAATTCGATTTCATGAATGAGATTGATTATCTTGATGAGGTGCTTTCATTTCGATTACCCGTACTCAAAAAACTACAGAGAAGGAATACAGAAGATCAACATCTTACAATCAGGCTTTGTGCTACAAAAGAGATGTTGGATCATAACAATCATGTAAACAATACAGAATACATAAAAATGGCATTGGAAGAGTTTAACGATCTTCGTAAAATCAGAATGTATCAAATCTCTTATGGGGTTGCAATCTATGAGGGACAAACAATTGAAATGACTCGTTATTCTGAAGATTCAGAGACTTATGTCGAAGGATATGTCATTGATGCCTTCGGCTCGAGAAATCTGTCTTTTCAAGTCAGAATTCTTTAACGATTTTATCAATTTCAAAAAATGGATGTAGAAACATCCCTTTTTTTTGTTCCATCAAGAAAAAATTGGACTTTTCTTGTTTTTTTCGGTATAATAATAGTAATGTTCGGAGGGTATTCATGATTGATTTAATGATAAGAGAAAACCTATTTTACCCCGATGATTTTAAGAAGACCGTCTATGACATTGATTATGTGACGCTCAAAGAAAAAGGTATCAAAGCAATCCTGATCGATCTGGACAATACGCTGATTCCTTATGACGAAACATTGCCAAATCAACGGATACATGAGTTGTTCGAGCATATCGATCAACTCGGATTTGAAATCATCATCATTTCAAACAACCATCTCAATCGAGTAGAATCTTTTGCGAAAAAACTCGATGCAAGATTTATATGCAGTGCAAAAAAACCTTTAAAAAGAGGGTTTCAAAGAGCGATGGCTTTACTCGATATTCAAAATCCGAAAGAAATCTGTGTTATAGGTGACCAATTTATGACCGATGTTTTTGGCGGAAAGAGAATGGGATTTTACGTAATCGTCGTCAATGCTATCAAGAGAAATGTCGAGAAATGGTATACCAAAATGAATCGACAATTGGAAAAACGAATGATCAAACGAATCAAAAGACATAAACCCGAGATGTACATAAGGCTAGGGCTAAACGAAAAGAGGTAGGTTTGATGGGGGAATTATACTGTAAAGGCTGTGGAGCGTTAATTCAACACGATGACAAAACGCTTCCTGGATTTGTATCTGAAAAAGTAATGGCTACGAGTGATTCCAAAGCTGTTTTTTGTCAACGTTGTCATAGGATTAGACATTACAGTGAAATGATTACATATTCGGTTACGAATGATGAATATTCCGACATCATTAATGAAATTGCAAAAGAAAATGCATTAATTGTAAAAATAGTAGATATTTTCGATTTCACTGGTTCGTTTGTTCCTGCAATCAAAAGATTGACTGGGAATGAGGATGTTATTTTGGTTGGTAACAAAATGGATTTACTACCAAAAAATGTGAAACCGGAACGAATTCTCAATTGGCTGAAAACAATGCTTGCGAACGAAGGATTTACTGTCCTAGATTCGATTTTGATTTCTGCGAAATATGGAAACAATTTCGATGATTTAATGGACTTGATCTTAAAGCATAAAGGAAATAGAAACGTTTACCTTGTTGGTTCCAATAACGTAGGTAAATCGAGAATCATCAATCAAATCCTTAAAAGATATTTAGGAATGCCTACGGATGTTGTTACAGTTTCTTCACAACCAGGTACGACAATTGGTCTCATTGGGTTCCCGCTTCTTGACGGTACGATGATATATGATACACCAGGTGTCATCAATAAGCATCAATATACTTATTATTTGACTAGACCTTCTTATAAATTAACCGTTCCGAAAAAAGAGATTAAGCCTTTAATTTTTCAATTGAATGAAGGGCAGACCTTATTCTTTGGTGGTTTAGCAAGAATCGACATTATCAACGGGGAAACCGGAGATAAAGTCAATGTTGTAACCTATTTTGCAAATACCCTTAACATCCATAGAACAAAAACCGCAAAAGCAGACGATTTATATGAAAGCAAACTATACTCGCTTTTGACTCCTCCGTTCAATCCGGAAGAAGCGGTTCCCAAATGGGTCGTACATGATTTTAAGATTCGTGACAACCTAAAATACGACATTGTATTTTCAGGACTTGGCTTCTTAACCATTCGTGCACCTTTTTATGTGAAAGTACACGCTCCTTTTGTTGTAGGAGTGTATGCAAGACCGGCAATTATCTGATGATTGAAGAATCTTTTGCCAAGCAATTGGCGTATTCAGAACTTGAAGAGCACAAAATAAGATGGAACCATACCGAACACGTGGTTGCTTTAGCTAAAAGGCTTGCAATTCACTATGGTATGGATTCTAGAAAAGCTGCAGTCGCAGGTTATTTGCACGACGCTACCAAATATTGGTCCATCAAAAAAATGAAATCAGTGATTTCGGCGTACTATTCTAATGATTTCATCTCTTCCTGGCCAGAACCAACACTTCACGCTGTCAGCGGAGCTGCTTTCGCTCGAAGCAACGGTGTTGAAGAAGAAGACGTCCTTCTTGCCATATTGTTTCATCCAACTGGTAGGAAACAGATGAGTTTGCTTGAAAAGATTTTATTTGTCGCAGATTATGCGGAAGAATCTCGTGCTTTTGAAAATAAAGACATTGCAAAGACCGCGTTTGTCGACTTGGACAAGGCGGTCTATGATATATTACAAGGTAAAATGAGCCATTTGAGTCGACATTCAGAGAAAATCAGCTCGAATTCACTTGAAGCGCTTGCTTATTACCAAAATCTGATGAATGGAGGAATGGAATGACACCGTTCTTAAACACCGTAGTGAATGCACTGGATGATCTAAGGCTCAAAGATATTCGTGTCTATGATTTTCACAATGCATCTCCTTATTATGATTATCAAATTGTCGCATCAGCCTCAAACGAACGTCAGGTTCATGCTTCAATTAACAAAATTTCTCAAGTCTTGCCACTGGGCGCTTCTTTAAAAGTTGAAGGTAAATCAGACAATCGATGGTTGTTGTTTGATCTCGGTGACATCTTGGTACATGTCATGCATCAAGAAACAAGAGAATACTATCAAATAGAAAAATTGTTTGTCGAAAGAGATCAAATCTCTATCAGTGGTCTCATGAATGAACTATGATTTATTAGCGACGTTCTATGATGCTTTTATCGATCCGGACGTCTATGACGAATACTTAAGAATTCTTGAAAAATACACTTCAAGAGGAACACTTCTGGATATTGGATGTGGTACAGGCACATTAGCTTTAGAGTTCGCTAGAACTGGATTTGAAGTGACTGCTACGGACTTAAGTGAAGAGATGCTTCATGTTGTTTCTTATCGTGCGAATGAAGAGAAAATAGATTTGGAGATTGCGGTATATGATCTTCTTGATCCGATACCTTTAAAATATGACGTTATAACCGCATCTATGGATGTGATCAATCATCTTTCCGATTTAGAAGATGTCGCATTTGGTTTTACAAACATCTATGATGCATTAAATCAAAACGGGATTTTCGTGTTCGATGTTTTAAGTGCAGAATATATCGACGCTCTGGATGGATATGATGAAGAAGACGAAGAGTATCATTTTCACTGGGAATCTCACAAAGGTGAGAGAGATCATAGCATCATTCACACCATCAAACTGAATATTGACGAACAGGTAGAATCCGTTCAAATATTCGAACAAACCTTCGATACTCAAAAATATGAAGAAATTTTATTGAAAGTCGGATTTCAAGTTTTAGAACGAATATACATGCCTGAACGTACCATTTATGTAGTTCAGAGAACAGAATAAAGAATTTCATTTATGCTTGCGTAATATCTGTGTGAGGTGATCATATGATTTCATTCATACAGAAATACGGAGGCTTTTTTTTATTATTTCTTGGAATTATCGGCATCGTTTTCCTGGGACTCAAAAGTCAATCTACTGAAGTCTATGCTTTGACAACTGAGATTGTAGACTATGGTAACACTTCAGTCGTTTCAACTGAAAACTCAGTATTCTATGTCGACGTCAAAGGTGAGGTTGAATATCCAGGAGTCTATAGCGCAGGGGCACAGATGAGAATTGCTGATGTAATTAATCTGGCTGGAGGACTGACTCAAAATGCCGATGTGTCAGAAATCAATCTATCGAAAAATATTTATGACCAAATGGTAATCTATATTCCTTCCTCGATTGAAAATGAAGAAACTTTAAATGCACATCAGTATTATGTGGATATTAAGGGAGCTGTATTACACCCAGGTGTTTATATGGTTCCTCAAGGAACGAGAGTATATGAAGTCATTGCTTTGAGTGGGGGATTTCTAGACAATGCAGATTCAAGCAGTTTAAATTTAAGCCAATTGCTTGTCGATGAGATGGTTCTTTTCGTTAAAGAGAAAAATGTGGAAAACACCGTTTCGTTAGTTAAATTTACCGTCTACATTGGAGGCGAGGTGTTTAGACCCAGTGAATACGAGGTGGACGAAACGGATACTTTACAAGATTTGATTACCATGTCTGGCGGACTTACTGATGAAGCAGATACTCTTAATTTGTTGATGAATATGCCTCTCTATGACGGTTTGGAAATCATCATTCCTTCGATAGACGTTGAAAGTAATACCATCCCTATCGTACAAAGTGGTCTTGTGAACATCAATACGGCATCTCTTGAAGAGTTGATGGAGCTAAAGGGAATCGGAATCATTCTTGGGCAAAGGATTATCGATTATAGAGCAGAATACGGCTTCTTTGATTCGATTGAAGACATCATGAAAGTATCAGGAATCAAGTCGAGCATCTATGAAGACATTTTTGAAGATATTACAGTTTGAGTCCTCCAAACTAATACATCTATCTATACTTCTCGGATTATTTATTGAAATGGAAAAGAGCGTGTTAATCATGCTCTTTTTTGGATTGGAAGTCATGCATTTATTAAGAACCAGAAAAAACTTGCTCCTACTCGGGTTGATTGTTATCATGATTGTTCAGGTGAAAAATACAATCTTTCAAAATGACAACATTGATTCTACTGATTCTTTCTTTGAAGGGCAAGTGACACAAGTCTGGGAAGATAAGTTGATTTTAAAGACAAATCAGGGAAATTTAATGGTCTATTATTCAACCGATAAAAGATATCTACCTGGGGACTCTCTAGAAATACAAGGTCAAATTTTTGAAACTGATGTATCTCAAATAGAACATAACTTTGATTATACAAGTTATCTAGACTCCATGAAAATATCGGGTCAGTTTTCAGCTTCAACCATTCATGTCGTGAATCATTCATTTGATTTAAGAGAAATCAAAGAAAGACTATCAATACGCATTGAGAAATCTTTTTCCGACGATACTAGTTCCTATCTGAAAATGTTTGTTTTGGGAGACGACTCATCCGTACCTGACTCTGTAGTCAGTCAATTTCGCAATCTAGGAATATCGCACTTATTTGCAATATCAGGCATGCACGTTGGGCTAATTCTTTTGATGATAAAAAAGGTATTATCAATTTTCTATTTAAAAGAAAACACAGAGAAGGCAATCACATTTTCTTGTTTATTCTTTTATAACGTACTCACAGGATTTTCAGTTTCTATTGTAAGAGCATCTTTGCTTGTATTTCTAATTTTCTTAAACAAGAAAAAGGGGTGGATGTTTTCAAAGACAGATCTACTCAGTTTTATCTTTATCGCTTTCATGTTTGTTGAGCCTGCCAATTTAGAACAAACCGGGTTTCAACTTAGTTTTTTAATTACCTTAGCCATATTATTGTCGGAGCCTTTGTTGAAAGAAAAACCAAAATTAGTTCAAATATTTCGACTCCAACTGATTGCGACTTTGTTTAGTCTTCCAATCATAATGAATATGAATGGAGGGTATGGACTTTCTAGCATTTTTTTAAGCATATTGTTTTTAGAAATCATTACTTTTGTTTTGTTGCCTCTTTCATTCATGACGGTGATGATTCCGCCAATGGGAGGCGTATATTCTTTTGTGATTCAACTATTTATCGGTTCTATTGAAGAATTGAGTAAGTTGAATCCCTGGATAGAATTTCAATTTCCAACATTGGAATACACCATTCTATTTTACTTAGGTGCGATCATTTTAATGATTTACGTGATATCAAAAAAGAGACTAACCTTACCATTGTCAATGATAATCTATGCAATATTTTTTTCTTTGATTCATCCAGTGAATCCACTTGTTACAAAGGTTGTATTTCTTGACGTCGGTCAAGGAGATGCAACCTACATCCAATCTCCTGGATGTAGACTATTGATTGATACAGGTAAGAAAGATGATTTTGACTCTCTCATAAAGTATTTAAAAGGAGAAAATGTGCATAGTCTTGATGCAATCTTCATAACTCATTTTCATGCAGACCACTACGGTGAATTGGATGATATTCTGAACATGTTTGAAGTTAAGAATCTATATGCGAGCCATTTTCATTCCAGTTTTCCTGATATAGCAATTTTGAATCAAGGAGATACTATACATTGTGGGCAGCTTATTTTCGATGTCCTTCATTCAGACACAGCGAGTTCAAACGAAAATAATAATTCGTTGGTACTATCGACTTTCATAGGAGAAGATCGATATCTATTTATGGGTGATTTAGAAGAGGTTGAAGAAAATCTCATCCCTCAGGAAATGTTACCTAAAGTGGATGTTTTGAAAGTCGGCCACCACGGCTCAGACACCTCAAGTTCTGCTCAGTTTCTTTCGTTGACTGAGCCAATCATCTCAATCATCTCGGTAGGCGAGAATGATTATGGTCAACCCTCAAACACAGTATTGAGTCGTTTAAAACAAATAGAGTCTATTGTATTTGAGACCAAAATACATGGTAGCATCAAAATCCATTACTATTCTATCATCGACTTGAGAATCGTTACTAAATTCAATTTCGAAGATGGAGTATTGTCTCAAAGACTTTTATCCATACCCATTTGCCTGAAACGTCTTTTATTTTGAGTGGTGAAATGATATAATAGGGCTCGGTGATAATTTGGATAAATCAGTGTATTTGTTTTACGGAAATGACAACTATCTACTTAAATCAAGAACAGAAAAATGTTGGAAAGAAGCTGCTATTGAAGAAGAAAGCGTAGAAACCTACGACTTTGAAGAGACCTCGATTGATGAGGTTCTTTCATCAGCGATGACCATTCCATTTTTGACAGAAAAAAAGGCAGTCGTTTGGACGAATGCTTTGTTTTTGTCGACTGCTCCGGTTGTGAAAGAATTGACGAATATAGAAATCTATTTAGAGAACCCGAATCCCTCAACCATCTTCATTATTGTTTGCCCTACTCAAACTTTAGATAAAAAAAGAAAAGTAGTGAAGATGTTACTCGAAAAAGCAGAAGTCGTCGTATGCAATAAAGAAGAACATCAAGATCTCTATGGTGAAATAAAAAGAATTATTAAAGAAAACGGAAAGTCCATTGACGCAAATGCCTTGCAACAGTTCATTTCGAGAGTTGGAACCGATTCTTTAACGATGATGAATGAACTGGACAAATTACTGTTGTTTTCTGAAGGCATTGATAAAATAGACATACAAATGGTTAGAGATGTCACGACAAGAAATCTCGAAGAAAACATCTTTACTCTTGTAAATGCATTACTAGCAAAAGATCATACATTAATCATGCATATCTATAAAGACCTTTTGACGATGAATATTGATCCTGTTTGGATGATGGGTGTCATCATGAACAAATTCCAAGAAATCCTGTACACAAAGGAATTAATCCATTTGAAACGTACTTTTGAAGAGATTATGAAGTATTTTCAAGCTTCAAAGGGAAGAGTATATTACATGGTCAAGAATGCGAAAGATACGAGCGATGATGAGTTGTACGAGTATATGTCTGAACTTGAAACATTGGACTATCAAATAAAAAGCGGTCAGATTGATAAGTTCATTGGAATTGAAATGTTTTTGTATCGTAGAGCGTCTATATAAAGAAAAAAAAGCCGAGAGGCTTTTTTTCTTTAAAGAGCATTCACTTGTTTTGTTAAACGAGCTTTTTGTCTTGATGCATAATTTTTATGATGAACGCCTTTAGACACAGATTTGTCAAGTTTCTTGTATGCTGTTGTGAGCGCTGCGACTGCGGCTTCTTTATTATGATTTAGCACTGCGACTTCCACGCTTTTAATGGCAGTTTTCAGCGATGATTTAAAAGATGCGTTAGCCATTCTTCTTTTTTCATTTGTTATGGTACGTTTGATTTGCGACTTAATGTTTGCCATAGTATCACCTCCATCGACATAAGCGTTATTATTGTATCAAATTTAATTCAAAAAAGCAATATTCATAATCAATTATTTTCACCTCTGAGGCTACATCAAGAGAAAAAACACTTTTTATTGGTATTTCTTGGA